>Ga0209785_1000115_pt1 | contig 31112 bp, 28 predicted proteins | sample WorMetG1BERMUDA2_FD_187403 | JGI IMG/M metagenome (GOLD analysis project Ga0209785, IMG submission 187403) | Marine gutless worms symbiont microbial communities from Max Planck institute for Marine Microbiology, Germany - Inanidrilus... ...
GGGACAAGTTTCAGGGCTCAAGAGCTCTGAAAAGCTGCCTGATGTCTTCTATATGGGTGCTGAAGAGTTGAAGAGCCACAAGGACCAGCTGCTTGATCTGACGGATCTGATCAAGCGGGACGCCAGGGAGATGGACATCGATGATTTTTACAAAGTGCCTTTTAACGCCTTTGCTGTGGACGGCCGACAATACGGGATTCCTAAAGATTTCACTACCCTGGTCCTTTACTATAATGTCGATCTGTTCAAGAAATATGGGGTTGCTCTGCCGGATGATAACTGGACATGGGACGATCTCCGTAATGCGGCCATTCAGCTCACTGTTCGCAGAGGGAATTCTGTCTCTGTGTACGGCTTTCAGGTTGAAACCTGGGCCTCCTGGCTGCCTGCCTTTGTCTGGGCAAATGGTGGGGAGTATATGGATAAAGCCAACAAGAGATGGCTGCTCGGCAAGCCTCCCTATCTCAGGCGTAATGCAGAGGCGTATCAATTTCTGTCTGACATGATGAATAAGCACAAGATCGCCCCGGACCTGATGACGAAAAAAGGGATGGGGGGAGAGGGTGCTTTTGCCGCCGGCCGAGTTGCGATGTGTGCATATGGCCGCTGGGCTGTGCTTCGCTTCAAGAAGATCACCAGGTTTAAGTGGCGGGTCGCGGAATTGCCCAGGGCCCCCAGAACCGGCAAGCGTGCTTCAACCCTGTTTGCAACGGCATATGCTATCTATAAAAAATCTCAGAAAAAGGCTGATGCCTGGACCCTTCTCAAGTACCTGACCAGCGTCAGGGGGCAGAAGGGTGTAGCTAAATCAGGGCTCGCTATTCCTGCACGCAGGTCTGTTGCCATGTCTGCTGATTTCCTGAAATCTGAAGAGGTTAATAAGAATCAGACAAAACTGGGGAATGAGATTGACCATACTGTCTATCTGCGGGCGCTGGAGTACGCAAGAATTCCCCCGCAGCATGAGAACTGGCTCAAGGTCAGAGAGAGGCTGGACCAATGGTTTCAGGTTGTCTTTGTCGGTAAAGAGACAGCTCTTTTCCGCATGACACAGAAGCAGGATGCTTTTGAGAGGATTATCAACACTAAATAGGTTGACGAATGATTTTCCTGTTACAATAGGCCGCCTTCGGCCGGCTTGTTTTTATGATGCTGTTTGTTCCGGCTATTGTGTTGTTGTTGCGCGGGCTGGTTACCAGCGCAGGATTGCCGATCCCCAGGTCAGTCCTGCGCCGAAGCCGGCTGTGACAATGATGTCTCCCCGTTTTATTTCCCCGGCCTGGTTGAGTTCATCGAGCACAAGAGGGATAGAGGCGGAGGAGGTGTTGCCGTATCTTTCCAGATTGATTTTTACCTGATCTTCCGTAAATCCCATTTTTTTAGCCGCAGAATTGATGATGCGGATATTGGCCTGATGCGGGATAAAGAAGCGGATATCATCTTTACTGAGTCCAGCCTCTTCCAGGCTTTTTTGCACAGTCCTTACGATGGCGGTGACCGCGAATTTATATACAGCCTGGCCGTCCATTTTTATATAGCATTCACGCTCTTCATACGCTTCCGGAGAAAACGGCCTTCGTGAGCCTCCAGCCGGGACAATCAGTATGTTCTTGCCGCCGCCGTCAGCATGAAGGTCAAAGGAGAGGATGTCAGAGCCTGTATCTGTTTCGCATGCTTCCAGGACCATTGCTCCGGCACCGTCCCCAAAGAGGATAGAGGTGCTCCTGTCTTCCCAGTCCAGACTTTTGGTGAGTACATCCACGCAAACCAGCAGGATTTTTTTATACATCCTTGATCGGATATAGGCGGTAGCTGTGGTCAGTGCATATACAAAGCCGGTGCAGGCTGCTGAAATATCAAAGGCCGGGGTGAACGGAGCATTCAGGTTCTGCTGGATGATGGCCCCTGTTGAGGGGAAAAGTGGATAGTCAGGGGTGGTGGTTGCAACAAGAATGAGGTCGATCTCTTCTATATAAGAGACATTGGCGTCTGCCAGGGCTTTTTGCGCAGCTTCTGTTGCCAGATCTGAAGCGCTTGTCTGTGAATCGCAAACACGTCGTTCCTGAATTCCGGTTCTTTCCCTGATCCAGCTGTCACTCGTTTCAACCATTTTTTCCAGATCAAAATTGGTCAAAATTTTTTCAGGTACGGAACTGCCGGTTCCGGCTATCCTGGTCTTTGCCATTGCTCATATCCTCCAGAGATTTTCCAATGTAATATACTACAGCTGTGCTCCTGTGAAGAAGGGAATTTATTTTAAGGATAGCAATGATCTGATCTGAGTATATTTAACCGACCCATCCAATACCATTATCAATGGGGTCTATTATGCGAACAGCTGATGCTTATAAGCCGGTAAAACCCTCTTCCAGGGGGCGTGTTGCTTTCAAATTTTTTGTTACGATTTTGATTTGCAGTGCTTTTTTCCGATTTCTTTTTCTGGAGACCTATGCATTTAAGGGGCTGTCTATGCAGCCTGCGTATGGTGATGGGGGCAGGATCATGGTCAACAGAATCAGTCCGGGCTTGCGGATACCACCATTTCGCTCTGTAAAGCTCTTTCCTCTTTCCGCTCTGGAGACCGGCGATCTGGTTTTTTTCTATAACCCATGGCGTGATATGCCTTCTGGTCTGACAATTCTGCTGGATTTCGTTTCTTTTGGGCTTTTTGTTGATAGTGGTCAGGATCTCCTGCTGAGGAGGATTGTGGCCTGTCCAGGGGACCTGGTGCGCGTTGATGCGTTCGGGGTATTGTATAGAAACAGTAAGAGGGTGACAGCACAATCTGGAACTGATGTCCCCTTGCGTGTTCGGAACAGCAGGCGCCGGGCCCGTTTTTTTCTGGGGGATCGCCTGCTGCTGCAGTCGCCTCGTCCTTCATCGTTTCAGGAGACCCGGCTCAGGTTATCCGCTGAATCCGGGTATCGTGTTTTAGTGGCTGCGCAGTCCGGTTTGCTGCGGCCGTTTCCTGGTTTGATTGGCTCCAGCCCGGTTCTTTTGTCCGAATTTGGGAGAAGGTTTTTCGGCCTGAATCGGGATTTTCATGATGGAAGCAGGGTTGCGGTTGTCCGGTCACCCCTTCAGACAAACCTATCAGGCCGCTTGCTTCTTTACCCGGATGCTGAAGGGGGGGTGATGATGCGTAAAGAGGCGGAGAAGCCGGTTCGCCTGATAGTGAAGCGCCGGGGAGAATACTGGTTACGGGTTCCGCGAGGGTTTTATTTTGTACTCGGGGATAACCGGGTGTTTTCAATGGATAGCAGGGAATGGGGGTTTGTTTCTGAAGATCGTATTGAAGGAACCGTTCTTTTTAAAATTTCCGGGTCGTAAGCCGTGTCTGCCGGTTTTCTTCTCTATATTCACATCCCTTTTTGCAGTGGGCGTTGTGACTATTGCTCATTTTATTCAGAAGAACAAAGTCCAGGAGTGATGCAAAAGTATCCGGAGCAGCTGCGCAGAGAGGCAAAGTACACGGTTCCGGCAGAAGTCCGGCATTCGATCCGGACCGTATATATCGGAGGCGGGACGCCAACTCTCCTTCCTGTACCGGCCCTTGAGGAGCTTCTGGATTTTGTTGCATCTGAGATGGTGGGTCCAGAAACAGTGGAGTTTTCCATTGAGGCGAATCCGGCGACCTTAACTGAAGAGGTTATTGTGCTACTGCAACGCTATGGGGTCAACAGGGTAACCCTGGGGCTCCAGAGCGGACAGCTGCAGGTTCTGGAGGGGGTTGGGCGAGCAGGCGGGCAGGATCTTGTTTCGGTAGCGCTCGCCAGGCTCAGAGCAGAGGGGATTGAAAATATTGGCATCGATTTCATTGTCGGACTTCCCGGGCAGACGCCGGCCGGGATTGCTGACGATGCTTCTTTTCTTGCTGAAAAAGAGGTTGAGCATGTGTCTGCCTATATGCTTTCAGTTGAGCCCGGGACCCTGCTGGAGCAGAGGGTGGTTGCCGGAGAGCTCAAGCTCCCGTCTGATGCGCGGACCAGGAGGATGCTCCAGCTGTTCTCAGGCCTGTTGCAAAAATGCGGCTTTGACAGATATGAGGTTTCCAATTTTGCCAGAGAAAAAAAATATTCCATCCATAATTGTCTTACCAGGGAGGGTGCGCCCTATTATGGACTCGGCGCAGGAGCAGTGGGGTGTGTGGATGGGGTCAGGTACCGAAATCCGGCAGAAGTGGTTCAATATTTGAGCTTGCGGAAGGAAGAGGAGTTTGAGGCCTGCAGGGAAAAAGAGATACTCACCAGAGAGAGACGCGTTGAGGAGGCGATAATGCTCGGATTACGCTGCTCCTCTGGTCTGGATTGTACCGCTCTGAGCAGGAGGGAGGGATATGACCTTTTGTTTGAGCGGGAAAGGGCTATTGGCCAATTGATTAGCGACGGGCTTTTGAGGCGGAGTGGAGATCGCCTTTTTTGCACCCGAAAAGGGTGGTTCTGGTTGGATCGGGTGGTTATGTCACTCTTTTAAAAAGATTGATTTTCCCATTGTTTTTTTTAAATTTTTCAATAGCTAAACATTTGTTAATAATTGTGCTTTTATGGATTTGTAGAAGCTATTTGATGTGGAGTGCGTTATGGGTGGTAAAAAAGTTGGGAAACAGAAAGAGTTGAAACAGACTGGAGAAGGGAAAGAGGCGGAGAAGCCGTGTGAAGAGGTGGTCTCCGATATAAACACGGAAGTGCAAGCCCTTCGTGCAGAGCTGGAAAAGGCTCAGGCTAAAGCGGAAGAATTGATGAAGATCCGAAAGCGTGAGCAGGCAGAATTTGAAAATTTTAAAAAGAGACGGATTGCAGAGCAGGAGCGGCATGAAAAAATGGCGCTTCGCAGTCTGATGCTGGAATTGATTGAAGTCGATAGTAACTTCAGCCATGCGCTGAATGGTGGTGAGGCTGATTTTGGAGCATACCGGAACGGCGTGGATATGATCGCGAAACAGTTTGCCGGAGTGCTTGAGAGACACGGGGTTGTCCGTATTGATGCGCTTGGGCAGCCGTTTGATCACGATTTTCATGAAGCCATGCTGCAGGTTGAAGAAGGCGATCATGAGGGGCTTAAGGTGGTGGCGGTATTGCGCGAAGGGTATATGATTCATGATCAGGTGCTCAGGCTCAGCGGGGTAAAAGTTGCGAAAGGGAGCGCTGGAGCGGAATCTTCTGATGAGGAAGAGGTCGAATCGTCGGAAGAGGATGACCCTGCAGAATAATTGAATTCCCTTCGGAGAAGGGGCCGCATGGGCGGCATGATTTAAATATGAGGTGATGCATTATGGGAAAAATCATAGGGATTGATCTTGGAACAACTAACTCCTGTGTTTCTGTTATGGAAGGTGGAGATCCAGCTGTTATTCAGAATGCGGAGGGGCAACGCACCACTCCGTCTATTGTTGCATTTACAGAGAAGGGCGAGCAGCTGGTCGGTCAGCAGGCAAAGAATCAGCAGGTTGTTAATCCAGCCAATACAGTTCGTTCCGTGAAGCGGTTCATGGGACGACGCTACGAAGAAGTGAGCAGTGAAATAAAGCTGGTCCCTTATGACATTATTAAAGGAGCTAATGGTGATGTGCGGGTGAAAACCCGCGAAGGCGAGATGTCACCTCCTGAGATCTCTGCTCGTACTCTGATGAAGATGAAGCAGACGGCTGAAGATTACCTTGGCGAGAAAATAGATAAGGCGGTCATTACAGTGCCTGCGTATTTCAATGACGCCCAGCGGCAGGCCACTAAAGATGCCGGTAAGATCGCCGGACTTACTGTTGAACGCATTGTTAATGAGCCTACCGCTGCAGCGCTGGCGTATGGACTTGATAAGAGAAGTGATGAGAAGATCGCAGTGTTTGATCTTGGTGGAGGCACTTTTGATATTTCCATTCTTGAGCTCGGCGACGGAGTTTTTGAGGTGAAATCAACCAACGGGGATACTCATCTTGGTGGGGATGATTTTGACCAGAGAATTATTGACTGGATGGTTGCCGAGTTCAAAAAAGATAAGGGCATTGACCTGTCCAGAGACAAGGTGTCTCTCCAGCGTCTTCGAGATGAGGCTGAGAAGGCAAAAATCAATCTTTCAGGCAGTCAGTCTGCAGATATCAATATTCCTTTTATTACTGCTGTTGATAATGTGCCGATGCACTTCAACATGTCCCTCACCAGAGCGAGATTTGATCAGATGACTTCGGATCTGGTGGCTCGAACTAAAAAACCCTGTGAGGTTGCGCTTCGTGATGCCGGGCTCTCCGCCTCTGAGATTGATGAAGTGATTCTTGTCGGCGGTTCAACCAGGATTCCGGCTGTTCAGGATATGGTCAAGAAGATCTTCGGGAAAGAGCCCAATAAAGGGGTGAACCCGGACGAAGTGGTTGCTGTTGGGGCGGCCATTCAGGGGGGCATTCTTGCAGGCGAGGTGAAGGATGTTCTCCTTCTTGATGTGACGCCGCTTTCTCTCGGGATTGAGACCCTTGGAGGTGTAATGACGCGACTGATAGAGCGGAATACCACTATCCCGACAAAAAAGAGTCAGGTGTTCTCTACGGCAGCTGACAATCAGCCAGCTGTGACTATTAAAGTGCTTCAAGGAGAGCGTGAGTTTGCAAATGATAATCGATTGCTCGGGACGTTTGAGCTTACTGAAATCCCTCCCGCTCCACGCGGTGTCCCTCAGATTGAGGTCAGTTTTGACATTGATGAAAACGGGATTGTGCATGTCAGTGCCAAAGATCTCGGTACAGGGAAAGAGCAGAAGATCAGGATTGAAACTTCCAGCGGCCTGAGCGATGCAGAGATTGATAAGATGGTTCATGATGCGGAAGCGCATGCTGAAGAAGATAAAAAGAAACGAGAAGCTGCAGAAGGTAAAAATAAGCTTGATGGCCTTATCTATGAAGTGGAGAAAAATCTTAAGGAGCACGGAGAGAAGCTTCCTGAACAAGAGAAGAAGCATATTGAGACTGAGCTGGAGAACGCGAAAGCTAAATTAAACAGCGAGGACGCTGCAGAACTTAATGTGGCTTTTGATGCTCTTGCAAAGGCATCCCATAAGCTTGCAGAGATTATCTACAAAGAATCAGCCGCCCGGCAGCAGGGGCAGGCTGGGCAAGGGGGAGAGCCGGCACAGGAGGAGGAGCCAGAGAAGGAGAAAAAGGACGCTAATGTTGTAGATGCTGACTTTGAAGTTGTAGATGATGAGAAAGGTAAGTAGACTGAGATGAGGTAATCGGGCGGCGAGGTTAAGCGGGCCGCCTGTTTTTTGTATCCCGATACAGGACGGTAACAATGGCCGCTAAAAGAGATTATTATGAAGTGCTGGGTCTTTCAAAAAGTGCCACTCAGGATGATATAAAAAAAGCGTATCGCAAGCTGGCTATGAAGTATCATCCGGATCGCAACCGGGACAACCGTGAGGCTATTGAAAAGTTTAAAGAAGCGACCGAAGCGTATGAGGTGCTTTCCAGCGAAGAGAAGCGGCAGGTCTATGATAACTATGGTTTCGAAGGGGTCAACAATAGCGGCGGTCCGCAATGGGACCCTAATTCTTTTCGTGGTTTTGAGGATATTTTTGGCGATTTTGGTTCTTTTGGGGACATCTTTGGTTCTTTTTTTGGCGGTGGACGAAGCCGTCGTTCACGAAAAAGCGGAGCGCGAAATGGTCGTGATCTTTCTATTGAGCTGACGATTGATTTTGAAGATGCGGCTTTTGGGGTTGAGAAGAAGATTGAAATAGCACGTAAAGAATTGTGTGGTGATTGCAAAGGCAGTGGAGCAAAAAAAGGGACCAGTGCCGAGGTCTGTCTGGATTGCGGTGGCTCCGGGCAGGTGCGGCGTTCTCAAGGTTTTTTCAGCATCAGTACCCGCTGCCCTCGCTGTCATGGTAACGGACAGACCATCAGCCACCCCTGCTCTACTTGCGGTGGAGAGGGTCTGGAGCGGAAAAAGCGTCAACTGTCGATTAAGATCCCTGGCGGCGTTGTGGACGGGTCGCATCTTAAAATCGGTGGAGAGGGAGAGGTTGGTCTTAATGGCGGCTATAATGGTGATCTTTATGTGGCCATCGGCGTAAACGAACATAGTTTTTTTGAGCGGATTGATGATGATATTGTCTGTGTAGTCCCGATTTCTTTTCCTCAGGCGGTGCTTGGGTGTGAAATTTTTGTACCCACCCTTGAAGGGAAAAAAGCAAAGTTGAGGATCCCGCCCGGGACGCAGTCGGAGAGTATTTTTCGTTTGCGAGGTCAGGGTGTACAGCATCTGGGGCGCTCATCCCGCGGTGATCAGCTGGTCAGGGTCGAAGTTGTTGTTCCAACAAAGTTGCCTTCAAAAGCTAAAAAAATAGTAGAGGATCTGCGTTCGGCGCTGGGCGAGGAGTCTTCCCCTGATCCTGTTTCTAATCGCAGGGGTGGGTTATGGGGTTAAAATTTCTTCTGATTCTGGATGAAAACCCCTCTTTCTGACTGTTTTTTTGTGGATGATGTGGTTATTGTGACAAAAAGTGATACAATTATATTATGGATGCCTTTAGAGGCAGTCTAAGCCCCGGGCAAAGCGAGGTGTTGTTTTATGTCTATCAGAATATGCAGATTATTGATTTTCTTTGTGCTGCTATTCTCCCTGGGGTTTCTGTCGTGTTCCGGAGAAGACGATGATGGTTCCATGGTAGACGATAATGGGGGGGGCGACAGAACTGCTCTCCGGATACTGGTGTATACTCCAGTGGCCGGGCAGACTACAGGAAGTTTGATTCAGGTTACGGGAAGGGTGGCGGGTTCTTCGTCTTTGCAGTCCTCCATTATTCATCTTTATCGCACAAATGCCTCTTCAACGAATGAACTGGTTGATCGGGTGACCCCTCTGTTTACGGGGCAGTTTTTTTCCGCTTCTGTGACGGTTTCGAGGCGTGGAGAATATTTTTTGCAGGTCTCGGTAACCGATACTTCTGGAAAGAGTGCGACATCCGGGGAGATTGTGTTTACTGTGGAGGCGGTTCCTCTATCAGTGTTCTCTCTTCCTCTGTCTGCAGGGCAGACCTTATACACGAACAGCAGGAGTCTCCAGGTTGCCGGGATGACTACTATTCTGGATGGAATGGAGATATCCAGCAATGTCGTCACTGTTGTCAGTAGCAACCGGACCAGGCGCTATGCCACAGAGACTGGTACCTCCTGGTCCTATTCCGTTTCACTTGAGGAGGGCGAAAACAGCGTTTCCGTTGTTTCCTATGCTACCAACGATATGGCAGGTCAGGCGGTTTCCTGTACTATAGTACGTGACACTGTCGCTCCGGTTGTCGGCGTGGGCATTCCTGCGAATGATCAGAAGGTTGGCCAGCACTTCATCCTGCAGGGCACAGCTGTGGATTCCCTCTCCGGTGTACCAGAGGTCCAGGTGCAGTTTGAAAACAGGGCGCCTGTTTCCGCCTCTGTTGACGGCATTGGTTGGCAGATTGTGCTGAGCAATGTCAGTGGTTCTGGTTTGCGCACCAATTATATCTATGCAAGGGACAGAGCAGGAAATTTTTCCACAACAAATGTTGTGCGGGTTGAGCGGGCTGCTGTTCCTTATGTGGTTATAACTTCTCCCCGGGATGCTCAGTTTTTTCTGATCAACGTATCAACTGTTTCTGGTACGGCTGGTATTGAACCCCCGCAGAGTGTTACCAATGTTTTTATCAGAAATAACGGTGGAGACTGGGTGAGCGCTTCGGGGACAACCGCCTGGTCGGCTGCGGGTATGACCCTTACAGATGGGACCAATACTATTGAGGCCATGGCGGTTGCGGACAACGGGGAGCGGGCTTTGTCTCAGAAGGTCCGCATTCTTCGTCCGCAGCCGAGTGATCATTCTGGAATGGGGGCTGTCCCTCATGATGGAGGCGTAACCTTCCGGGTATGGGCCCCTAATGCAACGAGTGTGAGCGTTGCCGGAGACTTTAACAGCTGGAATAAGAATGCCAGTTATCTGGCATCTGAAGGGAATGGCTACTGGTCAGTTTTTGTGTCCGGAGTGACCGATGGGCACGAGTATAAGTTTGTCATCCGCAATAGCGGTAATGATATCTGGAAAAACGATCCATACGCCAGAGAGGTGTCTAATTCTGTGGGCAACTCCATTGTCCGGAACAGGGATTTTAACTGGTCGCCATTCACTATTCCGGGCCATCATGAGACGGTTATATATGAAATGCACGTGCACACCTGGACAGCTAATATTCCGGGCAGCATGTCCAAATTTGCAAAAGTGGCCTCTAAAGCGCCCTGGCTGACAGATCATCTTGCTATCAATGCTGTGGAACTGCTGCCTGTGGCGGAGTTCCCGGGCGACCAGTCCTGGGGCTATAATCCGGCGCATCTGTTTGCTCCGGAGTCCTCCTACGGCGGGTATCTGGCATACAAGCAGATGGTGGAAGTACTGCACCAGAACGGGATTGCTGTGATCCAGGATGTGGTGCATAACCACTACGGCCCCTCAGATCTGGACCTCTGGAATTTTGATGGCCCGGATTTTGGCAATGGTGGCATATATTTTTATACGGACCACCGGAAGGCCACACCCTGGGGTGATACCCGCCCCGACTATGGGCGAGGAGAGGTGCGGCAGTTTATCAGGGATAATGCAGTCTACTGGGTTGAGGAGATGAACTGTGACGGATTGCGCTGGGATGCCACGGTCTTTATCCATCGAATCGCGTATGACAGGGATGAGATCGGTGAGGGATGGACATTGCTGCAGTGGTGCAACAACGAAGTGTATGCTAAAAAGCCCGGGGCCTTGTCTATAGCTGAGGACCTTCAGAGAAATGACCGGGTAACTAAGGAGACAGGTCCAGGCGGGCTTGGCTTTCGCAGCCAGTGGGATGCTGATTTTTTGCATGGGATGCGGGAAGAGTTGAAAAAACCCGATGATTCTCAACGCGATATGGGTCGTATCGTCGGATTAATCGGAAATATAGATAATGGTAACCATACCAGGCTGGTGAAGTATACTGAGAGCCATGATGAATGCGCCGGTAAGAACGGCAAGCAGCGGTTGCTTGAGGATATCCATGCTGGTGATGCGCGTGGGTACTGGGCCGTGAAAAGGGCTGGTCTGGGTCTTCTGAGCGCGATTTTCAGTCCCGGGATTCCAATGATTTTTCAGGGGCAGGATAATCTGGAGTATGGAAACTGGGACGATACGGTTTTGTATAGCTGGGATGATGCTTCGAGCTATACGAACCATATACATATGCTCAGGGATGCGATCCGCTTAAAGCGTAACTGGTATAATAATACTCGCGGACTACGTGGTAACGGGATCAGAGTCTGGCATGTGAATCATACCGGCAAAGTGATCGCCTTCCACCGCTGGGAGGGCAGTGGAGGAGCGGGTAATGATGTGGTTGTAATTATCAATTTCAGTAATACAGTCTATTATAACTATCGGCTGCCTGGTATGCCGGGCGATCAAAATGGCAATTGGAGCCTCCGGTATAATTCCGGGTGGAGTGGTTATGAGTATGGTAACGATAGCCCTGGTTCCGGGGATGCCCGGGCGAGCGGGGGGACTATAACCTTTAATATTGGGGGCTATAGTGTGCTTGTGTATAGTCAGTAAGAGTGCTTTTTAATTTTTTTCATCAGGTGGAAAAAGCCTGAAGATTAAGGAGGGAGCGATGAAAAAGGTCATTACAATCATGGTCATGCTGCTTTTAATATTGTTGTTTTTTTCCTGTGCCAGCGGGAAAGAGAGCGGTGAATCAGCCGGGTACATGAGAATCAGTATGATGGTTGGAACGGCTGAAGTCCGTCTTTCCGGAGCTGCATTCAGGCCTGCACGGGTGGGGATGCTGCTCAGGCAGAACGATGTGGTGAAGACACTCGGACACAATTCCAGCTGCAGCCTCAGTACTCCGGGCGGCTCTGTTGTGCGTCTCGGTGGAGACAGTCTGTTGATTATGAAGAAGCTCTACCAGGGTGGAAAAATTAAGGCGGAGAAGACCGGACTGGAGCTGTTCGCCGGCAAAGTGATTGTTCGGACGAAGAAGCTTTTTAATAAAGAGAGCTTTGCAGTAAGAACGAAAAGTGCAATCGCTGGTGTTCGCGGGACACAGTTTGTTGTTTCCATAGATGAAAACAACAACACAAGCGTTGGTGTAAAAAGTGGACGTGTTCTTGTTTCCCGGAAGCTTTCTGCTCCAGATAAAACCGCGGATAGAGTTGTCAAAACGCTGGCTAAGGAGAATCCTGTGCTTCTTAAGCCGGATCAGCAGGTTGTCATCAAAAATAGTGACAATGTGAGGATTGTGAAAGCGGCTCGAGAAGAGTTGAAAGAAATCAAAACAGAGGGCGCTGAAAAGCCTGTGATCAAAGAAGTGATACAGGAAGTGATAGAAAAGGTCAGCAAAGCTGTCAAGAAACAGCGTGTTACGGTCAAGCCTGAAAGTGTCCGGTTTGACTATAAAAAGGACAGACAGCTGGAGAAGGATTTTGAAGCTCTGGAGAAACTCAAGATTGAACTGGAAAAGAAAAAAGCCAGTAGTAGTGCAAAAGAAGGGCAAGGGGATAGCCTCAAGGCTGCTCATGAAGGCGTACAGGCTGATAAAGAGCCTTCATTGAGCCGGGAAGAGATAGAGGCCCGCAGAAAGAAATTCGAAGCAGAACGGTTGCGTGCTCTGAAGCGGGAAAAAATGCTCAGAGAACGTAAGACTCAAGATGATAGGGAGTAGGACTGAGAAAGATGAAACGTTTATTCATGTCCTGGTTTATTCTGGGGTTACCGGTAACAACAGCGGTTTCAGCTGATATCTTCACTCCAGGAGGCCGGTATGCGGCTTGCCGGCTTTTTGGACATGAACGGCCTGTGTTCGGGATCGCCTTTACCAGGGGTCGTGATCATCTGGTGAGCGGCTGCAAGGGTGGTGTTCTGAATTATTGGAGCTGGGACGGTTTTCTTCTGTTTCGTACCCGCAGGAAGTCTCCTGTTTATTTCCTGAGCACTGGTGATAGAGGGAGAAAGCTTTATGTTGCCCGGGGAGATGGAGTGCTGGAGATCAGGAATGGGCGGAAGCTTGCTCGCAGGCTGAAAAGCCATGCCACAAATATTCTCTCTGTCCAGGAGAATCCGGACAGAAAGACATTTGTGACAACTTCAGAGGACCGTCTTGTAAAGCTGTGGAAAGTTGGCGGAGAGCCGCTTATGACTGTGGAGGACCATAAGCAACCGGTCACCACGGTCGGATTTCATCCCGGGAAGATGATCTATGCAACCGGGGGGAGAGACAATTTGATCAAGATATCCAGCCGCAATGGCCTTGTGCGCAAAACTCTGATAGGTCATACTGACTATGTCTGGTCTGTTCGTTTTACTCCTGACGGTAAATATTTGCTGAGTTGCTCAAAAGATAAAACAATCCGTATCTGGGATGTAGCAACATGGAAGACTGTCAGAATTATCCGCGGCCACCGTTCGGACGTTTGGGCCCTGGCCGTCAGTGCAAACAGCCGCTTTATAGCAAGCGGGGGGCGTGAATCGGAGATCTACATCTGGTCATTCAGGGGTAGATTGATCAGAAAACTGAAAGGGCATCGGAAGGGTGTGATTTCATTGCTTTTCAGCACTGATGGTAAAACCCTGGCATCCGGCTCTCTTGATGGAACTGTTATTCTGTGGAGGTAAGGGGATTCTATGAGTCGATTTGCATTTTTTCTGCTGATTTCTACTGTGCTGGCTCCCATAACGCTTTCAGGCTTTGGCTTTGCGGATTTTAAGCCTGTTGATAGAGGCTCAGGAAAGAAAATTTCGGTTTATGCTTACTTCAGGAAACTTGCGTCTCAGGGCGGTGGGATTGTAGCTGTGAGTACTGCGCTTCATCTTGGTTCTTCACGATTCTTCTTGCCTGAAGTCTACCCGAAGGACAAATATTTTGATTATATAGTGGAGAAGTTCTGTGCATTGTTTCCGATTTTTCAATTCCGGTTCAGCGGTAATATCCTCAATATTTACTCTGGAGAGAGGAGCCGGCAGGTCCTCGGTAACGGGAAGCAGCTTCCGCCGGATCAGTGGTTTTCCAGTGCAGGCAAGCTGGCAGGCATTTCCATTGAAGTGCTATGGGAGCCGGCAGCTGGACATACCCGGAAAAATTTCCGTATCCCGTTATACTGGCTCAAGGGGAGGGATGCGGCAGAGAGTGCTGAGAAGTTCTGTGCTTTTTTTACGGATTATGATTTTCGTATACGTGGCGAAAAACTCTATCTCTTTCCGAAGGGAGATTGGGCTGCAGTGGCAAAGAAATACAGGGAGCCTCTGATTGTTGCCCCCACTAGTGGGATCAGTCTGATGGTCGGGGTCGGGGCGGTTGTTCAGGTCGGTTATACTATTCGTCTTTCCCGTTTTTTCATTGAGCCGCGGCTGGGGATTGCTGATGTGAAGTTTAAGGCTTCAGACAGAGGGTTTACAGCGGTTCCTTCTTTGCTTTTTTCCTGGTGTGCGCTGTATATGGAAAACATACGATGGTATCTTGGGGCAACGATTGCCTACAGCCATAATTTCAGAAATGGTGAGGGGGAAGTTCCTTTTGGGTTCCTCACCGGTGTGGAGTATGGCGGCGTTTTTATGGAATTCCTTGTTGCATTTGAGAATGGGGGGGTGGTCCCGAGGGCCGGTGCTGGTTGGCGTTTTTGAAGAAAGAGGTTTCTCTTGTCTGTGCGTATTGGGGTTCTTGGTGTGGGGCATATGGGGTGTTACCATGCCAATCTTCTTTCGGTGCTTCCTCTTGCAGATTTTCGGGGTGTCTACGATATCGATCAAAGCTGTTCTGCTGAGGTAGCTGCCAGGTACGGTGTCTGTCCCTATTCGGATTCTGGTGATTTGCTCAGGGATGTGGATGCTGTTTGCATTGCTGTCCCGACGGAAAAGCATTGTGAAGTTGCCTGTGAGGCGCTTGTCAGTGGTGTGCATGTGCTTCTGGAAAAGCCGATTGCCACTGATCTGGATTCCGCCTCCAGGATGATTGATCTGGCTCAGCAGAAAGGACTCATTTTTCAGATAGGACACATTGAGCGGTTTAACGGTGCGATTCGTCAGGTGGCCTCAATTATCGATAGGCCGTACCTCATAGAAACCCGACGGCTCTCCCCTTTTAATCCGAGAATTCGAGATGTGGGGGTCGTGCTTGATCTGATGATTCATGATCTGGATATTGTCACCACTCTTGTTGAAGAGGAGGTTGTTGGGGTCAATGCATTTGGGGCGAGTGTGAAGACCTCTTTTGAGGACATTGCCAACGCCCACCTTTATTTCAAGGGAGGCTGTATCGTCAATCTGATCGCCAGCAGGGCAACTCCGGAAAGAATCCGTACTCTTTCGGTCAGCCAGGAGAGCGGGTATATCCTGCTCAATTATGATTCACAGGAGATTTCGATTCATAAGCAAACCGACCAGGAGTATCATCTTGAAGAACGAGAGATTAAATACAGGGTGGCTTCGACCGCGGAGCGTGTCTTTGTACATTCCGTCAACCCTCTGCAGCAGGAATTGACTCATTTCTTGAAATGTGTTTCAGGTGAAGAGCAGCCTCTGGTCCCCAAAACTCAGGACCTGCGCACACTGGAGACAGCTTTGCGGGTTGTGGATAGCATTGGTAAGAAGAGTTGATGGGATTGGAGCTTCGGGTCTGTTTTTTTCACATTCTGTACTGCTTTTTTTTATATATTATTTTTTCTCTTCTTTTTTTTATGCTCCCTCTTCTTTTTCTTTTTTATAGACCCGGTTTTATTGCTTTAAGAGAGCGATTGGTCCTGTTTTCAGGAGTGGAATCAAACGGGAGGGTGGTCTGGTTTCATGCGGTTAGTGCTGGTGAGGTTGCGGCAGCAGCTGCTGTATTTCGGGAGATGGTGCAGTTGCAAACCGGGCTGCACGCAGTTGTGACCAGTAACACCAGTGCCGGAAGGCGGATCGCACGGAGAGATTTCCCCCGGGAAGTGGTGGTGTTGCGGCCGCCTCTGGATACCCCGACTGCGGTACGCCGATTCATTCATAAAACAGAGGCGGTCCAGCTGGTGGTTATGGAAATTGAGTTGTGGCCCAATTTAATTGCTGTCTCCTCGTGGCTGGGATTGAACCCATTACTCTGCAACGGTCGAATGCCCGTGTTTGATCTGCGGGCGTACCGCAGGCTGCGTTTTTATTTCCAGTATATCTTATCCTGTTTCACTCTGATTGGGGTCCAGGACCGCACAGAGAGTGGAAGGTATAGTGAACTGGGGGCCTCTCAAAAAACAGTTAAGGTCCTCGGAAACGTGAAGTATGACCTGGTGCCTGCAGGAGACGCGCTGCTGCCGTTTGCGGTTTCCGGGTCTGTCCCTGTTGTTGTGGTTGGCTCCTCTCACGTTGAGGAGGAAGCTTTGTATATACGGCTTTTTGCTGCTGTCTTACGGGGATACCCTGAGGCAGTTTGTGTGATCGCACCTCGGGATATCGCCCGTAGAGGCGCCCTTCTTAAGAAGGCGCGCGCGTCAGGGATTGCAGCGCTGTTGCGCAGCCAGCTGGACGGGAGAGAGCTTTGCGGTCAGTTGCTGGTCCTTGATACGGTCGGAGAATTGCGAGCGGTATACAGTATCGCGTCCGTTGCGGTGATTGGAGGCTCTTTCAGTTCCCGTATACAGGGCCATGATCCTCTGGAAGCTGCTGTACAGGCGGCTCCTGTTGTTTTTGGGCCCTGGATGGGGAATTTTGCGGGACCTGCGGAAGATTTGCTCAGGGGAGGTGGTGGGGTTGCGGTAAACGAATATGAGGAATTGGTCAATGTGGTCTGCGGGTTTTTGTGTGATGCAGCATCATCCACTGAAGTGGGGGATGCAGCCCTCCGGGTCGTGAGGAGGGGGGTGGGTGCAGCCCCGGGGTACGCAAAATTGCTGTCAGGACTTATCCAGGAGAAATAAAATTTGCCGACTTCCTTTTGTGGTATTAAATTCAGTTTACCTGATAGGGCGATTAGCTCAGATGGCTGGAGCACTTGCTTGACGTGCAAGGGGTCACTGGTTCGAATCCAGTATCGCCCATACTTCTTATTTTCAGAAAACGGCCGGTATCGCCATGAGTAAAATTGTGATAACCCTTCCAGACGGCAGTGTAAAAGAGGCGGAAAAGGGTGTCTCTCTTTATGATTTTGCAGGATCAATAGGCAGGGGTCTCAGAGACGCTTCCCTCGCGGCAGTCGTCGATGGTGAGAAATGTGATTTGAGCGACTCACTGAAGCGGTCCTGCGCTGTTTCTTTTCTTACTTTTGATCAGGAGGGAGGCAGGGATGTCTTCTGGCATTCTTCTGCTCACCTTCTGGCGCAAGCGGTAAGTAACCTGTACCCGGGGACAAAATACACCATAGGTCCCTCTATTGACACCGGCTTCTACTATGATTTTGATTGTCCGGAAGTGCTTTCGTCGGAGCATTTGCTGAAAATTGAAGCGGAGATGGCCCGGATTGTGAAAGAGAATATCCCGGTCACACGGAAGGTCATCTCCAGAGAAGAGGCCGTTGCTCTCTTTGAGGAGAAGGGTAACGAATATAAGATGGAAATTCTCAAAGAGCTCCCTGAGGGAGAAGTGATCAGTATCTACAGTCAGGGAGAATTTGTGGACCTCTGCCGTGGACCTCATGTGATTTCCACCGGCAAGCTCAAGGCGTTTAAGTTGACCGGCCTTGCAGGAGCGTACTGGCGTGGTGATGTGAACAACAAAATGCTCCAGCGGGTTTACGGAGTAAGCTTTCCAGAGAAGCGGCTTCTGAAAGAACATTTTAAACGGCTGGAAGAGGCAAAGAAGCGGGACCATCGCAAAATCGGGAAAGAGCTTGATCTCTTTTCTTTTCATGAAGAGGGGCCCGGGTTCCCCTTCTGGCACCCCAATGGTACTGTTCTTTACAACAATTTTATGCGCTATATCCGGGAACAGAATGTCAGACATGGGTATGAAGAAATTATGACCCCTGTCATTCTCAATGATGATCTCTGGTATAAGAGCGGGCACCGGGATAACTTCAAAGAACATATGTATTTTACCGACATTGATGAAAAATCTTATGCAGTGAAGCCAATGAACTGTCCTGGTGCACTGCTTATCTATAAAACCGGGTTCCATTCTTATAGAGAGTTGCCGATCAGAAATGCTGAGATGGGTCTGGTTCATCGGCATGAGCTGTCCGGGGTGCTTCATGGCTTATTCCGCGTACGCAGTTTCACTCAGGATGACGCCCATATATTCTGTGCTCCTGAGCAACTTCAGGAGGAAGTGCGCAGAATAATTGAATATACGGTCGCTGTTTATCGCGATTTCGGCTATGAGGATATTTCGGTTTTTATTGCCACCAGACCCGGGAAGTCAATCGGCAGCGATGAGGTCTGGGAAACAGCCACTTCCGGGCTAAAGGATGCGCTTACTGCTACCACGATGGAGTATCGGCTCAAAGAAGGGGAAGGAGCCTTTTATGGTCCGAAGATTGAGTTCAATATTGAAGATTGTCTGGGTAGAAATTGGCAGTGTGGTACCATTCAGGTGGATTTTTCCATGCCGGAGCGCTTTGGAGCGATCTATCACGGGTCTGACGGTAAAGAGCACACGCCTGTGATGATCCATAGGGCTGTTTTTGGGTCTCTGGAGCGATTTATAGGGATCACTATTGAGCATTTCGCAGGCAAGTTCCCCTTCTGGCTTGCACCAGTCCAGGCCGCTGTACTCTCTATCAGTGAAAAAATTGAAGCCTATGCTTCATGGGTGGCTGAAAAGTTGCAGGCGTCTGGTTTTCGGGTGGCTACGATGTTCTCCAGTGAGAGTCTGGGTAATAAAATTAGAGTTGCAAGAAATAAACGTGTTCCCTATATTTTAATCATTGGAGAACAGGAGCAGGAAAACCGTACTGTATCTTTCAAGACGTTCAATAACGATAATGGAAGCGGTGTTGCAATTGACCGGTTTATAGAGGGACTGGTGTCCCTCAGGGCGGAGAGGGGGACTGCGCTTCTCGTTGATTTTCAGGGGGTGGATAGGCTGGTTCATGGCTGATAAAAGGATTAATAATGCGATCAGGGTTGCGGAAGTTCGTTTAATTGATCAGAACGGCGAGCAAGTAGGGATTATCGCGGTGAGCGAGGCGCTCTCCAGGGCCCAGGCTGAGGACCTGGATCTCGTTGAGATCAGCCCGATGGCAAAACCTCCTGTATGTAAGATTATGGATTATGGGAAGTCTAAGTTCGAAGAAGAGAAACGACTCAAGGAAGCGCGCAAGAAGCAGAAGATTGTTCATCTGAAAGAGGTGAAGTTTCGTCCAAAAATCGATGATCATGATTTCGGCTTCAAGGTTAAGAATGCCCTGAAGTTTTTACAGCGGGGTGATAAGGTTAAGGTTACAGTACGTTTTAGAGGGCGTGAGATGGCCCACCCGGAACTTGGTTTTCAGGTGATCACTAAAGTAAAAAATTTTCTTGTTGATCAGATTGTTGTTCAGGAAGAGAAAAAAGCGGCTTTTGAGGGACGCAATATAATTATGATTCTTGCACCGAGTAAAAAAGGCGTGAAGAAACCGTCAGAGAGAAATGAGAAACAAAACGGCTGATGCCGCTTCGGGGTTGCAGCTCAGGGCGGTTTGCTTGTTCAGGAGGAATTGATGCCTAAACTCAAGACAAACAGGGGCGCTGCGAAGAGGTTCCGGAAAACCGCCAGCGGTATTTTGAAAAGAAAGAGGGCCTTTAAAAACCATATTCTCACCAAGAAGAACAGCAAACGCAAGCGTAATTTACGTTCTGCTGATTATGTTGCTGATGGTGATAGCAGAAGAATCAATAAGCTTGTGCCCTTTGTTTAGGGCGACGGGTTAATCAGGAGATTGTATAATGGCACGTTCTATTCCCCATAAGGCGAGGAACAAAAGAAAGAAGAAGCTACTTCGCGCTGCCAGGGGTTTTCGCGGCGGTAAGAGTAAGCTTTACAAGGTGGTGAAGCAGGCTATTGCCCGTTCAAGAATGTATGCATATCGTGACAGACGTAACAGGAAGCGGGATCTTCGTGGTCTCTGGATTGTCAGGATAAACGCCGCCTGCAGGATGCTTGGCGGCTCTTACAGTACTTTCATGGATGGCCTGAAGAAGAATGATATCGCCCTTGATCGGAAGGTGCTTGCACACCTTGCGGCAACGGATTTTGATGCCTTTAAAACTGTTTTTGAGAAAGCGGTCTCCCGCTAGCCGGTTTTTTTCTCGCCAGGAGAGGCGGCTTACCAGCCGCCTTTTTTTATGTTTCGGAGCGTGACGGAAAGGAGCTGAAAGGTGAATAGATTGAAGCGGGTTTCTGTTGTTGTTGTGCTTTTTTTCTCTGTTTTTCCTCTTTTTTTGTCAGCGCGGCTTTTCCGCCTTAGAACAGGTAATGCCCTTGGCGAGGGTGATGTGCAGCTTCGGACGGATTATGTGCGTAGCGCATATAATGAGATGTGGGTCAATCGGTTCAGTCTGGATATCAGTTATGGCATTGCTGATGGCGTGGATTTCACTTTTGCGGCGCCATTGTATTCTCTGGGTCAGGTGGACAGCTCTTTAGTGCTCGGAGATCTGCTTTTTGACCTCCAGATTTGCATTAAGGAGTGGGTCAATCCCAGACGTCCGGTCCTTTCTTCCTTGTTTGTCTATATCGGTTTTCAGGTTGGGATCGGCCTTTCTCAGGAAGAGGGTAAGTTGAATCCTGAGACAGGGATGACTCAGACTTATTATCCGTTTGTGAATGGTCTGAGTGAAATCTATCTCGGAGCTGGTTATACGACCCCCCTCGGGCCAATGAGCCTGCACCTTAATTTTGAATACTTCAATGAGACAAAAGATAACGAATCGATCACTGATTTTGAGCTGGGGAATGACCATATCTCCTTGAGGGGTGGACTATCCTGGTATTTTGAGGCAAACCTTTCCATTTTTGGCGAAAAGCTCAATCTGGGTTTTAAACCATTCTGGGCAAATTCAGTACTTCTTGTCTGGAGTAAAGAGGCCGGGATGCCTTCACGTCTGGATAGTGTGCTTGGTGTCTGGGTTCGTTTTGGGTCTGTATTTCGAGTGCATACTGGATTCAATTTGCCACTTCGCCTGGGTAGTGAGAAATTTCTTGATAATGAATTTTTTATCAGCCTGGCGGCTGTTTTTCGATAACTGCACCGGATGACTATACTGCAGGAGTGAGGAATGAACCAAAAAGCTGACGCTATAGTTGCTGCCGCCCTGGAGGCGGTTGCACACAGCGATTCTATACAGGAGCTGGAGCAGTGTCGAATCACGTATCTCGGCAAGAGAAGCGCTCTTCATCAGCTGCAGAAGTCCATGGGGAGCCTTTCGGCAGAGGAGCGGCCCGGGGCCGGCGCGCTTCTGAATGAATGCCGCAAAACTATTCAGGGCAGGATGGATAGCAGGCGGTCCGAGCTGGCGGCTGTGGAGCTGGAGAACAGGCTGAGGTCAGAGACTATCGATGTTACGCTTCCAGGACGCGCTCCGGCAAGGGGGAGAAGGCATCCAATCTCTCTGGTGAGCAGACAAATTTTTGACATTTTTGAGAAAATGGGCTTTACTGTTCTCGAAGGGCCGGAGGTGGAAGAGGAATTTTATAATTTTGATGCTCTCAATATTCCACCTGATCATCCGGCACGTGAGGATCAGGATTCTTTCTATATTGCTGAAGATCGACTATTGAGAACCCAGACTTCCGGGATGCAGGTGCGCACTTTCAAGCGCTTCAAACCACCGGTTGCTGCGATCAGTCCAGGTAAGTGTTTCCGCCGGGATACTGTTGATGCCACCCATTCCCACACTTTTCATCAACTGGAGGGCTTTCTGGTAGACAGAGGTGTTTCCATGGCTGATCTTAAAGGTGTATTAACGGGGTTCGTGCATCAGATGTTCGGGGCGGAGACCCGGGTTCGTTTCCGACCGGATTTCTTTCCTTTTACAGAGCCCAGTGCTGAAATTGCTATCAGCTGTTTTAATTGCGGACAGACAGGATGTCGTGTTTGTTCAACAACAGGCTGGATTGAAATCGGTGGAGCAGGCATGATTCATCCAGAGGTGTTTAACTCTGTCGGGTATGATTATGAGACCTGTTCCGGTTTCGCATTTGGAATGGGGATTGAGCGGATTGTCATGAAGAAGTATGGAGTTTCTGATATCAGGCAATTCTATGAAAATGATATGCGCTTCCTTTCGCAATTTTGAAAGAAGAAAGACTGAAAAAATGAAGGTATTATATAGCTGGCTTTGCGAACTTTCTGCTGTTGATAAGCCTGTTGATGAGGTGGCTGAGAAGCTCACCATGCTTGGAATGGAAGTTGAGGGGATTCGCCGTTTTGGTGGACGAATTGATGGTTTGGTTTCAGGGGAGGTCCTTTCCAGAGATGACCATCCCGACTCAGACCACCTTTCTCTCTGCAAGGTGAATGTTGGTGAAGAGGAGCTCGATATAGTTTGTGGAGCGAGCAATGTCGCTGTCGGGCAGATTGTCCCTGTGGCAAAAGTCGGGTGTGTTTTGCCAGGTGGGCTTAAGCTTGAGAGAGCTAAGATTCGTGGTGTAGTCTCTTCCGGGATGATCTGTTCGAAAGAGGAACTCGGGTTTGAGAAAAAAAGTGAGGGGATCTGGATTCTTGAAGATGCGTATACGCCAGGAAGCCCTTCTGATCTTTTTCTTGGCAAGGAGGATGCTGTTTTTGATCTGTCGCTGACCTCCAATAGATCGGATTGCCTGTCGATTGAGGGGCTGGCACGTGAGCTTTCTGCTGTCTATGGGGTGAAGCGGGCGGATATCGGTGTTGATTTCAGGATTGATGAAGAGGTACCGGCTCCTGTGATTGAGATGAATACTTCTGAAACATGCATTCGATATAGTTCCCGGATAGTTCAGGGGGTGAAAATTGGGCCTTCTCCAGCCTGGATGCGTGATCGGCTCGAGGCCTGCGGTATCCGTAGCATCAACAACGTTGTAGATGCCACCAACTATGTACTGCTGGAGCTCGGCCACCCGCTTCACGCTTTTGATCTTGCGAAACTTGATCAGGGAAAGATCAATGTGCGGCTTGCATCTCCGGGGGAGACACTGGAGACGCTGGATGGAGAGAAACATGAGTTGACGGCCGAAACCATGGTTATTGCGGATGCAACAAGGCCGGTTGCGCTTGCGGGTGTTATGGGCGGGGCAAATAGTGAAGTGGGCGATTCTACAGTGGCTCTTCTTGTGGAGAGCGCCTGGTTTGATCCGGTGTCTGTTCGCCGAACTGCCAGGCGACTCGGGCTCAATACAGAGGCGTCTTACCGCTTTGCCCGGATTGCGGATTGGAGTGGCACGGTTCGGGCTCTGGACAGAGCTGTTGCTCTGATTCTCAGGACGGCTGGTGGAGCGGCTGGTGTTCTTACCGATGCTTATCCGGTTGAGCGCCTTGCGAAGAGAGTGACATTGCGCTCAGAATTTTTGAGAAGGAAACTTGGGTTTGATATCCCGATGGACCACTGTTATGAGATACTGGAATCTCTTGATTTCAAAGTTGTTGATCGCAAGCCGGAATCAGTGCAGGTACTGGTCCCGGGTTTTCGTTCCGATGTTTCTGTTGAAGTTGATCTGGTGGAAGAGGTCTGCCGCCATTATGGATATGAGCGAATACCGGCTACCGTTTTCCCGGTTCGGGTGAATGATAAGCTGTTTGCCGCGGCGGATACACTGAAGGATGAAGTCAGAGAGGTGCTTCTTGGCGCCGGTCTTCAGGAGGTGGTTAATTTCAATTTTGTGCTGCAGGAAGATGCTCGAGTGCTGCATTACAGCATCGAGGAGTGTGTGACAGTGCTCAACCCGATGAGTGTTGATCAGAAATATCTTCGCCCTTCCCTGTTGCCCAATTTACTAAAAAATATTCGGGTTAACTATGGGCATGGAGCGCGTGATCTTGCATTATTTGAACTGGGAAATACTTTCTCCGGCAATGCTTCGAAACTGCAAGAGAGGGGTATGCTTGCTGTTGCTCTGTGGGGTAGAGCTGAGAAGGAATCCTGGCATACTCCGGGTGGCAGGGGGTACGATTTTTACGATATATCCGGGATACTGGGGTGCCTGGAGCAGGGGTTGAGGGTTGTGGAACCTGTTCGTATTGCTGCTTCTGAGGTCTCCTATTTTCACCCCGGACGGTCTGCAGAGCTCAGTATTGAAGGAGAGAAGGCCGGCCTTATTGGTGAGCTGCACCCGGCGGTTATGAAAGAGCTTGACCTGCCCGGGAAAATATATATGATGGAAGTGTCACTTACAGCAGTTGCGGGTATTCGTAGAGGGGTCGGGATTTGTCGCGAAGTTTCACGGTTCCCCAGTATGTATAGAGATCTGGCCTTTGTGCTGGATGAGGCTGTGCCGGCGGATGGGGTGATGCGGACTATCCAGAGCGCCGGAGCTTATTTGAACAAATGTGAATTGGTGAGTGTTTTTCATGGAGAACAGATCGGTAGCGGAAAAAAGAGTCTGGCTTTTTCTTTTGAATTTTCCAATGATGAGCGGACGCTTTCTGATGAGGAGGCGGATGCTGTTCAGAAGAGTATAATTGAGGCGGTGGAAAAGAAACACGGTGGTGTACTGCGTTAAGGGAGGGGTTATGGACAGGATCGTTGAAGATCTGGAGAGCGGTGTGGACCGTTTGCTCGGACGTTATTCTGCAGTACTGAGTGAGCGGGATAGGATAGCTTCTGAGAAGAGCGCTCTGGAGGATTGTGTTAAAGGGCTTGAGGCGCGGCTGCTCTCCTACCAGGAAGCGCTCACTCGTCTGGAGTCTGAGAAGTCGCGAAGCGAGCGGTTGCGTGATGAGGGGGTGAGAGCGCTTGATGGCCTTATTTCCAGATTGGAGTCGGTTGAGCCGGGTGAACTGGATGATGCAGCTCTCCTTACAGAAGCTGTTATACCTGAGGACAGAACTGAGGTAAAGCGTTTTGAGTCCATTCGTCCCATTGTCGATCAAAAAGATCCTTTTGAGGAGTCTGTCGCAAGATTGAAGGCCATTTCCCTTGATAGAGAGCGTGTCCGGGAGGCTGCAGCAGGTGGGACGCGGATTTTTTAGGATTCCGGAATGCCAAAAGATATGACAATAAAAGTTTTTGATGAGGAATATAATCTCAGGATCAATTCCAGTGATAATGCAGAGCATCTGGAGCGGGTTGCTGAATATGTGGACCGTAAAATGAGGGAAACCGCCTCCAATTATGTGAACCTTTCCCCCAAGCATATTGCTGTTCTTGCTGCTCTGAATATAGCTGATGATTGTCTGAAGTTTCAGGAGCGCTCCTTCAATGATTTCAAAGAAGTGCTGGATCGTCCGGTCGAGGTGGAGCGTTTGCGGACCCTCAATACCCGGATACTCAAGGCCCTTGAAGATGGGGATTGCGCGAAAGAGGCTTGACAGTTTACCCTTCTTCATGTACTGTAGGTGTATCAAAAGTCAGAAAATTTCCCTGCGCTGTTCGTGAGCTGCCGCCAGGTAGGTTGAGCCAATGTATAGTGTGATAGGGGATACCCAAATCCGGTGTTGAATATGGGCCCTTTCGGGAGATAGGATATGCTGTGCGGGAACCCACCTGATAAACCAGGTTCAATGCACATCGGAAGCCACGGCAGAGGCGGGGGTTTTGAATACTCTGGAGTCGGTCCATTCGATGCGTACTTTTCTTCTGTTTGCTTCATGGAGAAGATGAGTATATTTAGCGGTGATGGGGATTCTATGAAGTTGTCGACAGGACTATTTGCAATAGATAAGCTGTTTGGGTGTTATTCAATATTTAAAGGAGTTGAATTGTCATGAGAAGTATTTGTTTACTGATGCTGCTGGTCGTGGGAATGCTGCAGTTCACAGCTTGCGGATACAGCGATAGTGATGTGCTCGCCAGTTATAAAACTGCTGAAGCAGTTATCAATGTAACGAGAGGGGAGTTTTATACATCTCTGAATCGATGGTTAAAAAAACGGACGCTATCCGGCCATGCCGTGCAGGAGCGCTCTCTGCGAAACTTTGTCTTTGAAAAGTTGCTCACTCGAGAAGCGAAAACTCATGGTCTGGATAAAAGCGATGATTTCAAAAAGGCCCTGCAGGAGAAGGTGAATACGAGATTGGCCTTGACCTCTTATCTTCAGGTAAAGCATCCCCGGTTTGTCGAATATACGAAAGGGAATGAAATTGAGGTCAAACCTTTCTCTTTCGAAGTTCGGATTGTCCGGCATGTTGTTGCCCGTGTAGAGACTAAAAAGACAGTTAAGGTTCGTGATCCCAACAGGGCGAAAAAAATGGCGGCCGCCAGAAAGAGCATCAAAGATCGTAAGGAGCTTGCTAAGCGGCTACAGACTCTGGCAAAAGCGACGGTGAAGAAGCGTGTACCTCTTACTGCTGTTGAATTAAAAGCCGCTGATGCAGAAGCCCTGGCCCGGGTAAAAGAAGCGCAGGCTGAATTGAAAAGTGGTAAGAGTTTTGCTTCAGTTGCCAGGCGTTACGGACAGGATGGGACCGCCAGTCGGGGCGGATATTTTGGATTTGTGTATCCCCATCAGCAGAGGCTGGATATCCCGTTTCGGGACGCGGCCCTTAAATTAAAAGCCGGAGAGACCAGCGGGATCGTTAAAGGTCGCTTTGGGTATCATCTCATCAAGTGTGATTCTATTATTGCGCTCTCTGAGGACAATATCGAGGGCTATTTTCCGACTGCTGCTGAACAAGCTGCAGATGCGAAACGGATTGCAAAGATGAAAAAGCAGTTGGCTACCCTCAAAGGCAAGCAGAAGGAACAGCATGAGAAACGGATTGCTTCCACAGAAAAGCGGATGGTTGCCGACCATAAAAGGAAGATGGCCCGGACCCTGGGGATGTTCTGGTTCAGTAGTGTGATGCAGCATCTCGATAAGGTGAAGAGCAGCGATGCCAATATCAAGATGCATCACAATGCACTGAAAGGAGATGACCCTGAAGCTGTCATTTTTGAGATTAAACACCCTGAGTATTCTTTTTCTCTTACCCTTGGTGAGTATCTTGAAAAATTGAAAAAAGTCCCCCCCTTCCGTCTTGCTCAATATGGGATCAAGCGTAAGCCTGAGGAGAAACGTCCTTTCACTTACGAAGAACGGCTTAAATATTTTGGCTGGCATATAAGTGCCAATCTGCTCACCTATTCGGCGTATAAAACCGGGGTGGCTCATGGCCCTGTGTTTAAAAAGGGCGTAGTCCGGATCTCTGAGCGCTTGCTTGCAACAAAGATGCGGGAGCATGTTTCCAGAGGACTTAAGGTCTCAGCGAAAGAGAGGCAGGAGGAGTTCGAGCGGAACAAAAGCCGGTATGTGAAGCGGAAAAGAGTCAAGGACGCTGAAGGGAAGTGGACCACAAAGGTGACGCCGCTTACTTTTTCCCAGGCAAAAGAAAAAGTGGAAAAGACGCTCCTTAACCAGAAGAAAAGGGCTGCAGTCCTTGGTCTGAAAGGCCGTCTGTTTGTCAAGTATGCGGTGAAAGTATATCCTGATCGTTTTGAGATCATTAAACAGAAGAAGAAGCCAGGAAGACGGCCGAGGACCGTGCCCCAGAAGCAGAGTGTCAGGCCAAAAAAAAAATAAGTAAAGCTGCTGTAGATACAATCTGGTCTCTGCTTTTTTCCGAGATGGAAAAAGTTGAGAGCAGTAAAAAAGAGTTTTCAAAATCCCTTTCCCGGGCGGCTCAGGCGTACAGGAAAAGGGATTTTGTGCGCTTTAAGGCGCTTCTGAAGCGTGCTGATGCAATCGCCATGCGTTTACGAAATGCTGGAGGGCACAATACAAGCCGATTTTGTGGCGAGATTGCAGGGGCTTTTTTCCGGATTCGCGATTATGCCCGGGGTCGTCAATGGTTGAACCGTGTCTACCAGAGCAAGGATAAAGATATAAAGGTCCTGGAGAGGTTTCTCACTTCCAGAGATGACGGCGTTGTGATTGCAGCGATCAGAGCGGCTGCTGGAAGCGGCTCTGAAGCTGTGGCTGTGAAGGTGGCTTTGCAAGCAGCAGAGAGCAAAAATCTTTCTGTTCGCCTGGCCTCCTTTCGAACTGTTGCTCGTATTGGCTCGGTTAAGGCGGCACAGGATCTGTATAAACGGTTTCAATTACGGAAGCAGGCCTATCCGGTGAAGGAGGAAGCCGCACTGTATCGAATGGTTGGCGCAGTGAAGAATGCTGTTTCGCCGACAGAATTGTACAGCCGATATCGCCGCGTTGCTCGTGAGCGAAAAGGGCAGAGCGTGGAGGTGCTTCGGCTGGCGATTGCTGAAGCTTTGATCATTTCCGGAGCACGGGGGGTTAATCGTTTTTTGGGGCAGATCTGGCGGTCGCAGGTTTCCATGCGGCTGCCTCTGGCCCGCTTGCTTGCACGAGGCTCAGCCGCAGATGTACGCCCCTTTATCAGAAGTGTGCTTCCTGGCTCAGGGCAGGATCTTTTTGTGGCTTTGATGCGTGGTTGGGCCAGGGCAGGAGTCCAGCATCGCTATTTAGAGCTTTATATGAGAGCGGTTAATCGGTTCGAAGGTATGGGGATCTCTCCGGCGCCGCTGCTTGAGGGGATGATGGGGATTCCTGCTGCTGCATTACGGCCTGTATTGAAACGCTATTTAAATAAAGAGAAATTGGATTTTAACACCGCTGTTGCATTGCAGCGGTTACTCATCAAGGGCCGGGATACTGGTCTTATATCTGATCTGCTTGGAAGTATGAAGAGGAAGAATGAAGATATTCAGTATCTGAGTGTAATGGTTGGAGTTCTCGGGGAGCTCGGGAGCAAAGAGGCTGTGCCGTTGCTGGAGAGGTATTTGAAACATGATGCTCCTGGTCTCCGGTTGCTTTCTGCGCAATCGCTTAAGAAGATTACCGGAAAGACATACACTTATCAAGGCTTCGGGGATTGACGGCGTTTTTGATACAAAGAGATGAGGGCAGGAAATATACCGTAATTTTTATGCTGTTTTTATTTGGGCTGTTAGCTCAAATATTGACGAAGAAAGGCTTTGTGGCGTATTTGCTGGGGTGGGTCGTGGGGGCAGTTTTTAGCCGGCTTTTTCTGTATTATTGGTATTTAAGATGGGGTGGTTGCGGTACATTTTTATCGCGTATTATCCTGGTTATTGGCCGGTATGGTCTGGTTGCTGCAGGGGCGCTGGTTGTTGTTTCGTATCCGGAATTTTTTTCGTTGACCGCTTTTGTTATGGGTCTCTCCGGGATTTTTATGAGCAGTATTTTTTTGCAGCTGAAAAAACAATAACGGGTATTGTTTTCCGTGAAAGGGGATTGTGATGGCGAGATATCTCATATTATTATTGGCCATTTTTCTGGCTGGATGTCAAAATGAGCCTCAGTTGCAGTACAGTTCGCGGTATGCACGATTTGTGCGTCTGCTCAGCAAGCAAGAAATGGACCTGTTTTTTCGCTATAGTTTTTCAGAGGCCGGGGCCTCATTTAGTTCCAGGCTTGTTTCCGGGAAAGTGGATGGCAAGGCGTATAACAGCTTGAAAGAGAGAGAGGATATCGTAAATCTGGAAGTCGATCAGGTGATGCGTTTTTTTGGTGGGGCAGTCTATGGCAGAGTGCTCTATTATCGGTTTATCGCACTTCTCACAACAGAGGAGCTGGAACTATTTAACAGGTACAATTTGCTCGCTGTTGTTCGCTCTTTGTATGGCCGTTTTGCACAGGATGATGGGTTCCGAAAAGTGTTTCAGGAGAGTTTTCCAAAAAGGGCCCCCTGGGAAAAAGAACAGAAATGTGAATTGCTTTTCCGGGCCTCTTTAGCAGGATTGAAGATTGAAAATCCGGGCGGAGGTGTTGCTCCTGGAAAGAGCAATTCTTTTATCTGGAAGGGGGAAGTGCCTGAATTAGGTTTTTTCAATAAGCCGAATATTGCTGCTTTGCTTGTTGTCGGCCATTTTAGGGCCGCAGCTGCTGCATTGCAGGATTCGGGACTCCAGAAGGCTTTTCTGCAGTACAGGGCAGCAATCAGCCGTTACAGAGTGCTGGCCCTGGTTTTTTTCCTGAGGAATGTGGTGGATGAAAAAATTGATTTCTTTGGAGAAAGCGCCAGAAGACGCCTTCTTCTGCTTCTTTAAATGAACTAGTTGATGGTTTCACCAGGCTGGATGTTAAAGCTGTCTCCTTCTCTGATCTCTATTTCTCCAAATTTGGTTTCATAATTGCTGATATTCTGGTCCAGAGAGCGCAGGAGCAGCTTGGTGTGCTTTGGGGTCATGATGATTCTACTGTGTACTTTTGCGCTGGGGAGGCCCGGCAGAAACTTGGCGAAGTCGAGGATAAATTCGCTGTCTGAGTGAGATGTTATCACTAAGTTGGCGTATTCACCTTCACCCGCTTTGCTATCGAGTTCGATTTTTATTTCGTTTGCTTGTCCGTTGTCCATAAGTATCTCCTGGTGTATTGTATAGTTGCAGTATACTGTGCGGGGTGAATGAAGACAAGCAGTTAAGAGGTTGTTATGGATATTCGTCAGGCGCTCCCTTCGGATGCACAGGGGATCAGTGAGCTTCTCCGGGAATACGCAAGAAAGGCGATGCTTCTTCCGCGCGGTGCTGAAGAGATAATGGAAAATATTCGTGATTTTGTTGTGGCTGTGGAGGGAGGTCGTCTGCTTGGTAGCTGTGCGTTGAAAATTTATGATGATACTCTGGGCGAGATCCGCTCCCTTGCTGTGGCTGAAACAGGTAAGGGAAGGGGATATGGCAAGGCATTGATGGCAAAGTGTGAAGAGGATGCTGTCCGCTTCGGATTACAGAGTCTATTTGCGTTGACCTATATCCCGGATTTTTTTACCCACTCCGGCTATCGGGAGGTGGACAAGGAGTCGCTGCCACAAAAGATCTGGCGTGATTGTTGTACCTGCATCAATTTTCCCAATTGCACGGAGGTTGCGGTTTTGAAGCGGCTGCACTCTTCCCCATAAAGGGACCATTGCGCCGCAGATCCTGCTCTCCACCCTGTGGAAAGCGATCTCCCTTTTGATCTGAATTTCAATTTTTTGCTTACTGAATTCTTGACTTAACATGATTATATGCACTATAATATTATTGCTTGAGCTTGTATCAGGCTGTTAGAGGA
>Ga0209785_1000116_pt1 | contig 31052 bp, 32 predicted proteins | sample WorMetG1BERMUDA2_FD_187403 | JGI IMG/M metagenome (GOLD analysis project Ga0209785, IMG submission 187403) | Marine gutless worms symbiont microbial communities from Max Planck institute for Marine Microbiology, Germany - Inanidrilus... ...
CACCCGGACAGAGCTGTTCTCGTCGACCCAATCCTCAAGGCACTCCGGAAACAGCGTCGCTTGGTCCCGTGCCACCCCTTCTACAAAACGCTTCATCCGATCCCCCGCAAAGACTGCACGGGAATCCTAAACGTATTCGCGTTTTCACACAGCCAGGGTCAAAGCCGGCGGTCCGGAGTTTCGTTCAAACGCGATCGCCGGGATCAAAATCGGAGTCCCGATGGCAAATCGAGTCAGTCCTAGTCGTCGTAGGCGACCAGCGATTTGAACGGCATGTCGAGCTTTTCGCGGCCGCCCAGGAACGTCAGTTCGATGATGCAGGCGCCGCCGCCGACGTTGGCGCCGACGCTGCGGAACAGTTCCGCCGCCGCGGCCATGGTGCCGCCGGTGGCGAGGAGGTCGTCGAGGATCATCACACGCTGGCCCGGTTCGACGGCGTCGTCCTGGATCTGGATGACATCGGTGCCGTATTCGAGATCGTATTCATAGGACACACAGTTGCCAGGCAGCTTGTTCCTCTTGCGCACCATGACGAATCCGAGCCCGAGTTTGAGCGCCAGCGGCGCGGCGACGAGGAAGCCGCGCGATTCGATGCCGGCAAGGATGTCGGGCTGATGGCGGCTCACTTCCTTGGCCAACCGCCCCATGGCCACGCTCCAGGCGTCGGCGTGCGACAGCAGCGTCGAGACGTCATAGAAGAGAATCCCGGGTTTGGGAAAATCGGGGATCGAGCGGATGTGGTCCTTGAGGTCCATGGTGGTTTTCCGAAATCGTTTCATGGTGTTGGCGGCGGCGGGGGCGGGCATCCTAGCGCCTCGTCCGAGGGGCGGCAATGTTCGCGGCCGTCCACGGGGCTCGCACCATTCGTTGCATTTTTCCGCCTTTTAAGTTTCAAGTTGTTGCCAATCCTTGCGACCGCTTTTGCGATGCGGGTGATAACAAATGGCGGTACAGCCATCGAGGCTCTTCAGGGTGGACTACGACGAACTCACCCAACGCATCGCCGAGGCCTTTCCCGGTCTCAGCGCCCAGCTTCAGCGGGCGGCCCAATATGTCCTGCAAAGGCCCGATGATGTGGCGTTGATCTCCATGCGCGGGCTGGCTGCCGGGGCGGGGGTGCATCCGTCGACGATGGTTCGCTTGGCGCGGCATTTCGGGTTCCACGGATATCGCGAGTTTCGCGAGCCGTTCCAAAGGCGCCTGCGGGCCTCGCCGGTGAGCTATCTCGAGCGGGCCCGGGACCTTCAGGCCCGCGGCAGCCCCGGCGAGACGCCGTGGCTGCTGAGCGAACTGCTGGCTGCCGACGAAGTCAATGTGCGCGAAGCGTTCCTGGCCAACGACGCCGAGGTCTATGGCGCCTGCGCCAAGGCGCTCGCCGATGCCGAGCGGGTCTTCACCTTGGGCTTGAGGAGCTGTTTTCCGGTCGCCTTCTTCTTCCACTACGCCTACCGCATGTTTGGCGCCGGTGCGATCCCGATGGGTGGCCGCGGCGGCACCTTCGCCGACGACCTGCGCGATTTCGGTCCCGGCGATGCTTTGTTCGCCGTCAGCGTCAGCCCGTATACCGCCGAAACCGTCCGTGCCGTCGAGTTCGCCAAGGCCCGCGGCGGAGCGGTCGTTGCCGTCACCGACAGCCTGGTTTCGCCGTTCGCCAAGCATGCCGACCACTATCTTCTGGTCCAGCAGCAGAGCCCGTCGTTCTTCGGCTCGATCACCGCGGCGGTGGCGGTGACCGAGGCGCTGATCGCCTTGCTGGTCGCCCGCGGCGGTGAGCCGGCGTTGCGCGCGATCGAGGAGAGCGAACACCAGCTCGAACAGTTCGAAGCCTACTGGCGCCAGGTCGAACCCCGCGCGACGCGGTCCTCGGCCGGAAAGCGATCGAAATGACGCATGTCTTCCACCGCGCGACGGATGCTCGGCTGCCGGTGGCCGATCACGGTGACGGCATCTACATCGTCGACACCGAGGGCAGGCGCTACCTCGACGCGTCCGGCGGCGCGGCGGTGTCATGTCTCGGGCACAGCGATGCCGACGTCATCGCCGCGATCAAGTCCCAGGTCGAGCGGCTTCCCTTTGCGCACACGGCGTTCTTCACCTCCCGGGCGGCCGAGGACCTCGCCGAGACACTGATCGACGGCGCGCCGGACGGCCTCGGCCGGGTCTATTTCCTGTCCGGCGGTTCCGAGGCCGTCGAGGCGGCGCTCAAGATGGCCCGCCAGTACTTTGTCGAGAAAGGCGAGCCCAAACGCCGGCACTTCATTGCCCGGCGGCAGAGCTACCACGGCAATACCCTCGGCGCCCTTGCCGTCGGCGGCAACTTCGCCCGCCGCGAGGTGTACGGTCCGCTGCTGATCGAGACCACGCATATCGCGCCTTGCTATGCGTACCGCGGCAAGGAGCCGGGCGAGAGCGACGCCGACTACGGACTTCGGGTCGCCGATGAACTGGAGGACGCGATCCTCCGCCTGGGTCCGGAGACGGTCTGTGCGTTTGTCGCGGAAACCGTCGTTGGTGCGACGGCCGGTGCGGTTCCGCCGGTCGAGGGGTACTTCCGCCGCATCCGCGAGATCTGTGACCGTTACGGCGTGCTGCTGATTCTCGACGAGGTGATGTCCGGGATGGGCCGTACAGGCACCATGTACGCCTGCGAGCAGGACGGCATCGCCCCCGATATGGTGTGCGTCGCCAAAGGGCTCGGCGCCGGATACCAGCCGATCGGCGCAACCATTGTCACCGAGCCGGTCTTCTCTGCGTTTCGAGAAGGCTCCGGCATCTTCCGCCATGGCCACACCTACATGGGCCACCCGACGGCGTGCGCGGCGGCGCTCGCGGTTCAGCGGGCTGTGCGCGGACGGGGTCTGCTGGACAACGTGCGCCGTCAGGGCGAGAACCTGGACCGGGCGCTGCGCGGCCGCTTCGACAATCATCCTCACGTCGGCGACATCCGCGGCCGCGGCCTGTTCCGTGCCATCGAGCTGGTCGCCGACCGGGACACCAAGGAACCCTTCGATCCGGCGCATCGCCTGTTCGCGCGAGTCAAGTCGGAGGCCATGGCCCACGGGCTGATCTGTTATCCGGCCGGGGGCACCGCCGATGGCGTTCGTGGAGACCACGTTCTGCTGGCGCCGCCATTCATCGTCACCTCCGAGCAGATCGACGATATCGCCGACCGGTTGGCGAATGCGCTCAGCGCGGCGCTCAACGGAGTCGGGCGATGAGGATGCGGTGCAACATGCGACGAATTGCGATCCAATCGCGACTCATTTGTTGCAAGGCCGGCGCGAACGGCATTAAGCTCTTCAACAACAACGACAAAACAGAGCGGGGCCACTGGGCAGCCCCGAACGTGCGGGCAGCGAGGTTCGGCGCCGATTGCCGCGTCACCAAACCGCCACATTCGAGCCGGAGCCTGGGTCCGGCCGCGACAGGAGGCTAAACGGCTTGTCGGGACAAATGCCCACTCGCATCCGAAGCACGACGACGATTGCGTGTAGCGCCGTTCCGACGTTGGTGAGGGTCGGCCGTCGGGGAGGCGGCGGCCGTCATGTCTTTAATCACACAATGTTGTGCGTAATAAACTGAAGGAGGACCTCTCGAGATGAAAAAGCTCAGCGTATCGGCCCTGGCTCTCGCCCTAGTCCTGGGCGTGTCGTTCACGGCCTCGGATGCAGATGCCCAGGGCAAACGGCGGTTCATCGCCATCGGCACCGGCGGGCCAACGGGCGTCTACTTCGCCACCGGCAACGCCATTTGCCGGCTGGTTCACAAGGAAGCGGCCGAAGGCCGCAAGGCCGGCCGCAAGCACGGCATCCGCTGCTCGGCGCCATCCACCGGCGAGTCGACCTACAACATCGGCCAGATCTCGGAAGGCGAACTCGACTTCGGCGTCGCCCAGTCCGACTAGCAGTACCACGCGTACAACGGCACCGCGCCGAAGAAGGTCAAGAAGTTCGACAAGCTGCGGGCGGTGTTCTCGGTCCATCCCGAGCCCTTCCACATCATTGTCGGCAAGGACTCCGGCATCGGCGCGTGGGGCGACCTGAAAGGCAAGCGGGTCAACATCGGCAACCCGGGTTCCGGCCAGCGCGGCACCATGGAAGTGCTGATGGGCGCCCACGGCGTCAGCACCGGTGACTTCGCGGTGGCGACCGAACTGACCTCGACGGAGCAGTCGAAGGCCCTCTGCGACGGCAAGATCGACGCCTACGGCTACACCGTCGGCGTCCCCAACGCCGGCGTCTCGGTGGCCACCGACGGCTGCGACGCCCGGATCATCAACCTCAACAGCGGCGTCGAGAAAGGCCTGGTCGACAAGTTCCCGTACTACGCCTTCGCGACGATCCCGAAGGGCACGTACAAGACGACCACCTCGGACGTCACCACGTTCGGCGTGATGGCGACCTTCGTCAGCTCGGCCGACGTCGACGAGCAGACGGTCTATGAGGTCGTCCGCGCGGTGATGGAGAACATTGAGGACTTCCGGAAGCTCCATCCGGCGTTCGCCAACCTCGATCCGAAGAAGATGATCAAGGATGGCCTGTCGGCGCCCCTGCATCCCGGCGCCATCAAGTACTACAAGGAAAAAGGCTGGATGTAGCCGTCCAACCTTAGCGGCAAGCGGCGTTCCCCGTCCCTCGGGACGGGGACGCCGATGCCGTGCCTTGCGCGTACATCCGGTCGTCCCTACCGCGGAGCCTGACGATGGCCGAGGATACCAGCCGGGACGCCCCGGCAACCGAAGAAGACGTCCAGAAGCAGCTTGAAGACATCGAGTACACGGGCCACAAGCACGGGCCCCGGCTCGCCATCGTGGTCAGCTTCATCTGCGTCGCCTGGTCGCTGTTCCAGTTGTGGATCGCCTCACCGCTGCCATTCACGTTGAACTTCGGCATCATTGTCGACGTGCCCGCGCGCGGCATCCATCTCGCGTTCGGCCTGCTGCTCGCGTACCTGATGTTTCCTGCAGCGCGCCGGTTCACCTCGGACCGGATCCCCTGGTACGACCTGATCCTGGCGATTTTGGCCTCGGGCGCGGCGCTCTATCTGTTCCTTGGATACCAGGGACTGGTCAGCCGCCAGGGCGTACTGCTCGAAGTCGATATGCTCGGCATGACGGTGCCCATCGCGGCGATCCTCGGCGGCATCGGCATCGTGCTTCTGCTGGAGGCGACGCGACGGGCGATCGGCATTCCGCTGGTCATCGTCGCCTCGCTGTTTCTCGTCTATTCGGTGTTCGGGCAGTCGATGCCCGAGATCATCTCCCACAAGGGCGTGTCGCTGAACCGGCTGATCGGCTATCAGTGGCTCGGCGGCGAGGCGATCTTCGGTATTCCCATCGACGTCTCGGTCAGCTTCGTTTTCCTGTTCGTGCTGTTCGGCGCGCTGCTCGACAAGGCCGGCGCCGGCAAGTACTTCCTCGACCTCGCCTTCGCCCTGGTCGGCAAGTACCGGGGCGGTCCGGCGAAGGCGGCGATTTTGGCTTCTGGCATGACCGGCGCCATCTCCGGCTCGTCCATCGCCAATGTCGTCACCACCGGCACCTTCACCATCCCGGTGATGAAGCGCATTGGCCTGCCGGCGACCAAGGCCGGCGCCATCGAGGTCGCCGCCTCGACCAACGGCCAGATCATGCCGCCGATCATGGGCGCGGCGGCGTTCATCATGGCCGAGCTCATCGGCATTCCGTACTTCGAGGTCGTCAAGGCGGCGTTCATTCCGGCGATCATCAGCTACCTGGCGCTGCTCTACATCTCGCACCTGGAAGCCATGAAGCTCGGGCTCAGCGATTTGCCCAAGGCCGATATCCCGCGGTTGCGGGCGACCTTCTTCAGCGGCCTTCACTACCTGATTCCCATCGTCGTGCTGGTCTACCTGCTGATGGTCGAACACTGGACCGCCGGCAGCGCCGTGTTCTGGTCGATCATCCTGCTGATGGTGCTGATGGTCGTCGAGCCGGTGATCATCGCCATGCGCACCGGCGTCGTCGCGCCGATGGATGCCTTCGCCAAGGGCATCGCCGACATCTGGTCCGGCCTCGTCGCCGGCGCGCGCAACATGATCGGCATCGCCGTCGCCGTGGCCTGCGCCGGCATCATCGTCGGCGCCGTCTCGTCCACTGGCCTCAACAACGCCCTCGTCGGCGTCGTCGAGGCGATCTCCGGCGGAAACGTCTACATCCTGCTGATCATGACCGCAGTGCTGTGCCTGTTGCTCGGCATGGGCTTGCCGACCACCGCCAACTACCTGGTCGTCGCCTCGCTGCTCGCCGGCGTGCTGGTTGAGCTGGGCGGAGCCGCCGGTCTGGTGCTGTCGCTGATCGCCGTGCACCTGTTCGTCTTCTATTACGGGCTGATGGCCGACTCGACCCCGCCGGTTTGTCTGGCCGCGTTCGCCGCGTCGGCGATCAGCCGCGCCGATCCGCTGAGGACCGGCGTGCAGTCGTTCCTCTACGACATCCGCACAGCGGTGCTGCCGTTCGTGTTCATCTTCAACCCGCAGCTCCTGCTGATCGGCATCGATGGGGGGCTGCACGGGTTCGCCATATTCTTCGTCGGTCTGACCGCCATCTTCTGCTTCTCCTCGGCGACGCAGGGATGGCTCTTGGTGCGCACCCGCTGGTACGAGATCATTGCCCTGCTCGTGGTGATGATCGCGCTGTTCAGACCGGCGGCGATCATGGACCGCATCTTCCCGCCATTCGAAACCCTCGATCTCGATAGGTTCGTCGCCGGCGAGATGTCGGTCGACGCCGGCGAGACCCTGCGCCTCCACACCACCCGCGAAACCCGCTACGGCGACCGATACCGGCTCTACACCTTCGAAGTGCCCGAGGCCGATCCGTCGAAGCCGGGCATCGCGTTCCTTGGGCTGACCCTCGATCGGGAGGACGACGGCCGCTTCATCGTCTCGGACATCGCCTTCACAAGCCTCGCCGAAAAGGCGGGCTTCGACTTCGGCGATTACGACGAGTATGTTACCGAGGCGGACGTCAAGGTCGTCGACCGGCCGGCCAAGGAATGGATCTGGCCGATCGCGTTCGGACTGCTCGCGTTGATTCTGTTCGGACAGTGGCTACGCCTGCGCCGCCAGCCGCCGCCAGCCGCCGTGGCGGCCGAGCCGGCGGCGACTTGACCCGGAGGAGGCATGTACAAGGATATCCTGCTCGCCGTCGATCTCGAGGACGAGGCGTGGTGGAGCAAGGCGTTGCCGATGGCGGTGGAGTACTGCAAGGCCTTCGGCTCGACGCTCCACATCATCACCGTGGCGCCGAGCTTCGGCATGACGCTGGTCGGCCAGTTCTTTCCCGCCGGCTATGAGAAACAGGTCGAGGATACCGTGCTTGCGGGCCTGCGCGAGTTCGTCCGCCAGCACGTGCCGGAGGGCGTAAGGGTGCGGAACATCGTCAGCCAGGGCACCATCTACAAGGAAATCCTCGACGCCGCCGAGCGGGTCGGCTGTGACCTGATCGTCATGGCCTCGCATCGGCCCGAGCTCGCCGACTACCTGCTCGGTCCCAACGCCGCCCGCGTGGTGCGGCACGCGAACTGCTCCGTGCTGGTGGTGCGGGACTGACGGCCCAGGCGGCGATCACTCTTCCGCAGCGATCTGTGCATCGACGACGCAGAACGCGCTCATGTTGACGAGACCGCGCGCCGTCGTCGCCGGGGTGACGATGTGCGCCGGCTGCGCCGCCCCCAGCAGAATCGGCCCGACCGACAGCCCGTCGGACAGAGACTTGACCAGCTTCATCGACGTGTTCGCCGCGTCCAGGGACGGCAAAACGAAGAGATTGGCCTCCCCGGTCAGCCGCGAATCGGGAAAGACCCGCTCGCGCAGTTCCGGATCGAGGGCGACGTCGGCGGGCATCTCTCCTTCGACCTCGAGGTCGGGGGCGATCTCCCGGAGCCGGCTCACGGCGTCGCGGATCTTGCGCGCCGACGGCACGTTCGCTGTGCCGAAGCTGGAGTGGGACAGCATCGCGACCTTGGGCTCGATGCCGAAACGGCGCATCTGCTCGCGGGCCAAGACCGTCATTTCGACCAGCTCATCGGTGTCGGGATCGAGGGTGATATAGGGATCGACGAAGAAGAACGCGCCCTTGGACAGGATCAGGATGGCCAGCGCCGACATGTCGCGCACGCCCTCCTTCTTGCCGATGACGTTTGTGACGTAGCGCAGGTGCCACAGGTACTCGCCGTAGGTACCGCAGATCATCGCGTCGGCCTCGCCACGGCGAAGCATCAGCGCGGCGATGGCGGTCGTGTTGGTGCGGACGATGGTCCTGGCCGCGTCGGGTGAGACGCCGTCGCGGCAGAGGATCTGGTGATAGTTCCGCCAGTAGCTTTCGTAACGGGGATCGTTCTCGGGATCGGTGATGTCGAAGTCGTGCCCCTGCTGCATCCTTAAACCCAGGCGCTCGATCCGCCGCTCGATGACCTCGGCACGACCGACGAGGATCGGTTTCGCCAACCCCTCGTCGAGCACTACCTGAACGGCCCTCAACACGCGTTCGTCCTCGCCCTCGGCGTAGACCACCCGTTTGGGATCCATGCGTGCGCGGTCGAAGATCGGCTTCATCAGCATGCCCGAACGGAACACGAACCGCAGGAGGTGCTCTGTGTAGGCCTCGAAATCCTCGATGGGCCGTGTGGCGACGCCGGTCTCCATCGCCGCCCGGGCGACCGCCGGCGCGACCGCCGCGATGAGCCGCGGGTCCAGCGGCTTGGGGATCAGGTAGTCGGGGCCGAAGGTCAGATCTTCACCCGTGTAGGCGTGGGCGACGACCTCGGAGGATTCAGCCATGGCGAGATCGGCGATGGCGTCGACGCAAGCCAACTTCATCTCCTCGTTCACCGCCGTCGCACCGACGTCCAGGGCGCCGCGGAAGATGAACGGGAAGCACAGCACGTTGTTGACCTGATTCGGGTAGTCGCTGCGGCCGGTGGCGATGACCGCGTCCGGCCGCGCCTCGGCGGCGACCTCGGGAAGGATCTCCGGGACCGGGTTGGCCAGCGCCAGGATCAGCGGCTTCGGCGCCATCCGCTTGACCATGTCTGCGGTCCGCACGTTGGGTCCCGAGAGGCCCAGGAACACATCCGTGCCGCCGATGACCTCGTCCAGGGTGCGGGCCTCGGTGTCGATGGCGAAGGCGGCTTTCTGGTCGGTCATCGCCTCGGTACGGCCCGTGTAGACGACGCCGACGTGGTCGCACAGCACGACGTTCTCGCGCTTGACGCCGAGTTCGACCATCAATTCGAGGCAGGCGATTCCGGCGGCCCCGCCACCTGTGGAGCAGACCCGCACGTCGCCGATGTCCTTGCCGACCACCCGAAGCCCGTTCTTCAGCGCTGCGCTGGCGACGATGGCGGTGCCGTGCTGATCGTCGTGGAACACGGGGATGCCCATGCGGTCGCGGAGGTCCTGCTCGACGATGAAGCAGTCGGGCGCCTTGATGTCTTCCAGGTTGATGGCGCCAAACGTCGGCTCCAGTGTGGCGATGATGTCGGCCAGGCGCCCGGGGTCCCTCTCGTTGATTTCGATGTCGAACACGTCGATGCCGGCGAACTTCTTGAACAGGACGGCTTTGCCTTCCATCACCGGCTTGGCGGCCAACGGCCCGATGTCGCCGAGGCCGAGGACGGCGGTGCCGTTGGTGACGACGGCGACGAGATTGCCGCGGATCGTCGTCTCCCGCGCCGTCGCCGGATCGGCGGCAATGTCTTCGCAGGCAGCGGCGACGCCGGGCGAATAGGCGAGCGCCAGATCCCGCTGGGTACCGAGCGGCTTGGTCGGCGCCACCTCCAGCTTTCCGGGCCGCGGTTCGCGGTGGTAGTCGAGGGCTTGGTCGGTGAAGTCCTTGTCCATCGCCGCATGCTTTCGTTCAGGTCCGGCCTGGGATGCCGTGCCGTCGGGGAGTGGAGTCGCAAGGAACGTGCGCCCCTTCGGCGATGATACAAGGACCGAGTCGCAATGTCATTGCAGGTGCGGACGGTCCACCGCTCCGGCGAACGGGCGGAGAAACAGCTATTGCAGCGTCTTGAGGAAGGCGATGACGTCGGCGCGCGCCCGCGCGTCATCGAGCTTCAGCGTCATCTTCGTATAGCGACCGTCGAGGAACGCCCGCGGATCGGCGAGGAAGCGGTCCATCGACTCCTCGCTCCAGGTGAAGTCGACACCCTTGAGAGCCTTGTAGCGGGGAAAGAACGGCGCCGTTCCGGCCCTGCGGCCGAACACACCGTGCAGGGACGGGCCTTCCTTGTGGAACTCCGGAGCGATGGCGTGGCAGACGGCGCACTTATAGTGGAACACCTCGGCGCCGCGCGCCGCATCGCCGGCGGCAACGGACGGCGCCGCCAAGACCAGGGCCGTGGCGGCGCACATCAGGTGGTTCGTCTTGCGCATCCGCACGGCTCCCCCGCCCCGGCCGACGCGCAGGCCCGGACGGCTACTGGGTCTTGAGGAACTCGATGACGTTGGCCCGGTCGGCTTCCTTCTTGAGCTTGAAGGTCATCGATGAGCTCTTGGCCCCACGGGCCTTGACGAACTTCTTCGGGTCCATGATGTACTCGTCGAGAGTCGCTTCGTCCCAGGACCAGTCCGCTTCCTTCAGGCCCTTGTAGCGCTTGAAGTTGGTCGTGCCGGCCTTGCGACCGAACACGCCCGCCAGCGACGGACCGGTGCGGTGCTTGCCCTCTTCGAGGGTGTGGCAGGTCTTGCACTTCTTCTTGAACACCTTCGCGCCTGCGTCGGCGTCTCCGGCCATCGCCGGTCCACCCGAAATCGCGACCGCGGCGGCCAGGCCCAGGATCGCAAACACTGACTTTTTCATCGTTGTCCTCATTCCGTCCACGCATCCGATTGATCCGACGCCGGGGAGAGCCCCTTTTTCACCCGCATCGAACCCGAATGCCCATTCATTTCGCAGGCGCATTATCGACGACCCATCTCGCACTTGCAACCGTCCGCCCGGACGGGAGCTACAGCCGGCTGAGTTCGCGCCAGATGGCGTAGTCGGCACGGAACGTCTTCAGCGACCGCCAGACGCGGCGGAAACCGGTGTCGGCGCCGGCTTCCTCGTTGGCGACGTCCGCCCACGACTTCTCCAGGGCTTCGAGAATTCCGGTCGGCCAGCGGTGCAGCTGAACGCCCTCGGAATAGAGCGTCTTCAGGGCGGCGAACTGCGTTGCCTCGGACTCGGCCAGTCCGTGGCGGACGTTGTCGCCGCACACCGCCTCGATCTGCGCTTTCTGTGTGCTCGACAGCGCGTCCCGCTTTTCGCGGTTGATGATCAGCTCGAACAGACTGGCCGGCTGGTGCCAGCCAGGGAAGTAGTAGTGCCGCGCCAGCGCCTGGAACCCGAGTTTCAGGTCCACCGCCGGCAGCGAATACTCGGCGGCGTCGATGTCGCCCCGATTCAAGGGCAACGAAGATATCGCCTTCGGTCAGCGACCGGGTCTCGACGCCGAGCCGGGAGAGAACCTTTCCGGCGAGGCCGAAGACCCTCATCTTCAGCCCTTTGAGATCATCGATGGTCTTAATCTCGCGGCGGAACCATCCCGACGCCTCAGGCGCGCTCGCTCCGCAGATCAGGCCATGGACGCCGCGCTCGTCGTAGATGTCCTCGAACAGCTCGCGGCCGCCGCCGAAATAGAACCAGGCCAGATACTCCTCGGTTCCCGGTCCGAACGGCACCGCCGCGAACAGCGCCAACGCCGGCACCTCATCGGACCAGAAACCGGGAGACGAAAACGCCGCGTCGACCGATCCGGCGGCGACGGCGTCCAGCATCTCGCCCACGGGCACCAGCGCTCCCGGTTCGTGAAAAGCGATCTCGACGTCTCCGCCCGAAACGCGCCACGTCTCCGTCTCGACGCGCTTGGCGAGGGTGCCGACGATCGGTGTCCCGGCACCGAAGGCGCTGGCCATTTTCAGGCGCACGGCCGGTTCGTCGATGGGGTTGGTGAGCAGCCGGCGTGCGGCGTCGGCGGCGGCGTCCCGCGGCTCCTCGGCGGTCGCTTCCGATTCACTGGTGGCGGCCTGCTGCTGCTCCATCCGTGGCGCGATGACCGTGGCGCCCAGGACGATGCCGATGACCGCACCGACGCCGATTCCTATGACGATGTTACGCATCTGCCGGACCGCAATCAGGGAAATCCCACCACCCGTGGGTGGCGGCGGGCCAAGCTATCGCAGCGCCCGGGCCCGCACAAGGACCGAGCGTATACCGTCCATTGGATCGGTCAGAGCACGGTCAGCATGTCGGCGACCAGGGGGTGGCAGACGATGTCCCCGTCGTCGAGATGGACCACGGAGACGGTGTCCAGGAGCTCCAGCCGCCGGGCGATCTCGGCGAGGCCGGAGAGCTCGGCAAGCAGGTCGCTCTGGTCGGGATCGCCGGTGACCACCATGGTCGAATGCCAGCCGAGCCGCGTCAGCAGCATCTTGAGTTGCCCGAAGGTGCAGTTCTGCGCTTCGTCGATGACCACGTAGGCGTTGTTCAGCGTACGCCCGCGCATGAACGCGACCGGCGCGATCTCTATTGAGCCGTCGGCCAGTAGCGCCTTCAGGCGCTTGCCGCCGAGGCGGTCGCCGAGGGCATCGTAGAGGGGCCGCAGGTAGGGTGACATCTTGGCGCCGACGTCGCCGGGGAGGTAGCCGAGGCTCTCGCCGGCTTCGACCGCCGGACGGGTCAGCACCAGCCGGGCAACGCGTCCGTCCTCGAGCGCCTCCACCGCCTTGGCGATGGCGAGGTAGGTCTTGCCGGTTCCCGCCGGACCGACGGCGAGAACCAGTTGATGGCGCTCCAACGATTCGATCAGCCGGCGCTGGTTGCGGCTCTGGGGACGCACCTTGCGGACGTATTTCTGATCGCGGCTTCCGTCGTCGAAACGGTCCCAGTCGGCATTGTCGGGAAACAGGGCGCGGACGTTGGCGGAACCACGCGAACCTTTCTGGCTGTCATTCACGGTCGCATGACGCGACCCACGCTTGGCCATGAGAGCCTCCCTACGGCGAAATGAAAAACGCCGCCTCGGGCAGGAGACGGCATGGTGCGGTCGGTGACGGTTTGCGGAGTGCTGTTGTCTCCGGATGACGGCTTCGGCGGCGGGGGGAGGTCTTGTGTTGTTAGACGTGTCATTGCCCCAGTTTGTCCCCGCAGGCCACCTTTCGTCGCCGGACACCCGGCAACCGTCAACGCGAATCGTAACCGATCGCGACTCCGCCAATCGAGCCTTTTTTGTGCTCGAAACGAAAGATTCACACAAAATCTGGGGTTTGGCCGCTGAAAAGCGGTCTTCAGTCGTCGGCGTGCCGGTGGTCGTGGGGCTCCAACTCATCGGTACCGTGTGAATGGTCATGGGGCTTGGCGCCGTGCCTCGGACGGTCGTGGTCGTGATCGTCGCCATGGTCGTGGGACTCGTCACCGGCGGCGTGATCGTGATCATGAACGTGTTGGTGAATGTGCCGATGCGCATGCCGGTCGGTGTGCTCGTGGGTGTGCTCGACATCGCCGTGGCGATGGGTGTGCGCATGTTCATGGTCGTGGACATGACGGTGTTCATGGCGCCCGCGCATGATCGCCTCTCCCGCAGCTTCTCGGAGCGAAACCATACACCGGCTCCGGGCGAACGGTCACCCGCGGGACGCGCCGCTTCGGGGGTGACAGTGACCGGCGGCGGCGATACCCTCGACGAACACTGGGGCTGGAGGAGCCGATGGCAGACGATGCGGACGGTGACGACGTCGGCGGCGCGGCTGAGGACGTTGCCGAGGACGTGACCGAGTCGAAGCCGCGCGGCGAAACCGCCGGCTCGGATACCAACACGGCGGTCTACGAGGTGCCGGTCGAGATCTATGCGGTCCTCGGGTCCGCCGACATGCAGATCAGCCAGCTTCTGAAGATGGGCCGCGGCGCCGTCGTCGAACTCGACCGCAAGGTCGGCGAGCCGGTCAACATCATGGCCAACGGCCAACTGGTTGCCCGAGGCGAGGTCGTCGTCGAGGACAAGCTCGGCGTGGCCATGACCGAGATCTTGAAATCCAACTGGAGTTGAGCCGGCACTGCACGGCGCGCCCGGGCCCCGGGCCGGCTTGAGCGCGATGCATCACTCGTACCTGCTTGACGTCCTGGTGCTGTTGATCGCGGCGATGGCCTGCGTGCCGGTATTCGAGCGGCTGCGCCTCGGTCCGGTGCTCGGCTACCTCGCCGCCGGGGCGCTCATCGGGCCGAGCGGTCTCAAGCTGATCGGCGACGTCGAGGCGACACGGGCGCTGGCCGAGTTCGGCGTCGTCTTCCTGCTGTTCACCATCGGCCTCGAACTGACCGTCGAACGGGTGCGCCTGATCAGCGGCCGGGTCTACGCCCTCGGATTCCTGCAGATCGTCGTCACCGCCGCGGTGCTAACGATCGTCGCCCGCCTCTTCGGTCTCGGACTGGCCGCGGCGATCATCATCGGCGGCGCCTTGGCGCTGTCGTCGACGGCCATCGTCATGCCCTTGCTGTCGAAGCTCGGCAAGATGAACACCAGCGTCGGACGCATGGCCGTGGCCATCCTGCTGATGCAGGACCTCGCCGTCGGACCTTTGCTGGTGCTGATCGAGGCCCTCGCCGGCGCCCAGTCGGCGGGTGCGGCGGACGCCGGCATGGGCGGCGATCAGCTGGCCACCGAGCTGGGCCTTGCGGTGATCCAGGCGGCGGCGGCCATCGCCGTCATCTTCGCCGCCGGGCGGATCCTGTTCCGGCCGCTGTTCCGCCTCGTTGCCGCGACCAACAGCCCGGAGCTGTTCGTCGGCATGGCGCTGCTGGTGGCCCTGGCGACCAGCTGGGGCACCGAGGTCGCCGGTCTGTCGCTGGCGTTTGGCGGCTTTCTCGCCGGCGTGCTCCTCGCCGAGACCGAGTTCCGCCATCAGGTCGCCGCCGACGTGCAACCGTTCCGGGGACTGCTGCTGGGGCTGTTCTTCATGACCGTCGGCATGAGTGTCGATCTGCGCGTTGCGGCCACCGAGTTCGGTGCCGTTCTCGGCCTCGCCGTGGCGCTGATGCTGGTCAAGGGCGTATTGATCGCCGGTCTGGCCCGTCTGTTCGCCGTGCCCGGCCCGCGGGCGCTGCGTCTCGGCGCGTTCCTCTCCCAGGGTGGCGAGTTCGCCTTCGTCGCCCTTGGCGCTGCCGCCCTCGCTGGCCTCATCCCCGATGCCGCCGCCCAGCTCATCATCGCCGCCGCCGTCGTCACCATGGCGGCGACGCCGCTCGTCGGCTCGGCGGTCCGGCGCGGGGCGTCGCCTACCTGGAGACCCGCGGTTACTGCACGACTGAGGGCGTCATGGGTGTGGTTCAGGACTTCCGTGGACACGTCGTCATCGTCGGTTTCGGCGAGATCGGCCACATCGTCGCCCGCATGCTCAAGGCCTACGATATCCCCTACGTCATCCTCGACCTCAGCGCCGAGCGCATCAAGGAGGCGCGGGCCACGGGCGAGCCGGTCTATTTCGGCGACGCGACCCAGGCCGAGGTGCTGCACGGCGTCGGCGCCGAGCGGGCGCTGGCCATTGTCGTCACCACCGATGCGGGCGGGGTCGCCGAGGGGCTGGCGGTACTGCGCCGCCACGAGTTCCCCGACGTGCACGTGCTCGCCCGCGGCGTTGGCGAGGAGGCGGTGCTCAGCCTGCGCCGTGCCGGCCTGACGCCCATCGGCCAGGAGGCCACCGACACCGGCATGAAGCTCACCGGCGCCGTGCTGGAGCTTTGGCACGAAGCCGGACACGACACGCCCGGCGACCGCACCGCCGCCGATTGACAGACGTTCGCGGACGCGCTCAGGTTGGGCAATGGCCACGGAAAATGACTTCTGGGTATTCGGCTACGGATCGCTGATGTGGCGGCCCGGGTTCGACTACCTTGACGCCCGCCCGGCCCTGCTTCGCGGCTACCACCGCGCCTTCTGTATCTATTCGTTCCACTACCGGGGCACCCGCGAAACCCCGGGCCTGGTGCTCGGCCTCGACCGTGGAGGATCCTGCCGGGGGATGGCGTTCCGCGTTCGCCTGGAGGACGAGGATGCCGTGCGCGCCTATCTCGACGAGCGCGAACTGGACAGCTACGCCTACGTGGCCAGGTCTATGCCGGTGGAGGTCGACTGCGGCATCGTCACCGCCTACACCTATGTCGCCGACACGGACCACGAGCACTACGCCGGCGATCTCGGCCTCGACCGCTCGGCGGCGATGATCATGGACGCCGCCGGCACCGCCGGGCTCAACCGCGACTACCTGATCAACACCATCCGCGAGCTGGAACGCGAGGGCTACGTCGATGCCGCCCTCCACACCCTCCTTGAGAGGGTGTCGCGCCTGACCGGCGAGATCGAGGCCGGCGGCGGCATCTAGTGACTGCAGACAACCTGCATGAGCGCCTGCGCGCCGAGCTGCGGCTTCTCGCCGCCGACCGGGCGGTCGTCAGCTATGCCGATCTCGCCGTCCGCGCCGCGGTGCCGCCGCCCCACACCATCCACCGGCTGACGGAAGCGCTGGAAGATCTGGTGCGCGAGGACGCCGCGGCCGGCCGGCCGTTGCTGGCGGCCCTCGCCGTCAGCCGCGGCGCATCGGCGCTGCCTGGGCCGGGATTCTTCCAGCTCGCCCGCGAGCTCGGCCTCTACGATGGTCCCGACCGCGGCCCCGGGGCGGCAACGTGGCACGCCACCGAATGCACCCGCGCCTGGGACCATTGGGGCGGTCGCGCCGGCGACTGATCGACGCTAAACGACAGCCTCGACGATCTGGACGGACATCCTTCGACACGCGGCTGCACCGTTGCTCAGGATGAGGGAGAGCGTCGTGCGATGAACGGTCCCTCATGCTGAGCAGGCGCGGAAGCGCCGTGTCGAAGCATTCCCCATGAGTGCGCCTCAACCCATCTCGGCACCAGCCGCGTTGCCGAAATCGCGCGGAAAATACCTACAAGTTGATCGTATTTTATTCTGTTGCGGTTGGTGACCGACCATCCTACGGTTGCATGTTTCCCTTCGATTCCCCTGTCCTGCTTGTCCACTGCGTCAGAAGGAGATCCGCCGGCGTGCCACAGCAAAATCGACCCCAAACTGCGAACTTCGAAGAACGCCGCAGCAATCAAGACCGTCGCGATCCCGAACAGCGGTGGGTCGTTGCCGGCGTCTCCGAGCACATTCGTACGGCGATGCGCGACGCCGCCCGGCGCGAGGGCGTGACCCTCGGTACTTGGATGGAACGGGTGCTCGGCACCGTCATGGAGGCCGCCGAGGCCGAAGGCGTGTCGTTCGAGGACTGGATCTATACGGTCCGTGGGCGGCCCAAGGACGCCCCCCGCCCGCAGCCCGGCGACATCCCGACGCGCCGCTACTTCTAGGCCCAGCCGCTTCCACTGCTAACGGGCCACTAGAACAGCGGTGCCAAGGGCCTGCCTCGTCCTTCGACACGGCCCTTCGGGCCTGCTCAGGATGAGGCAAGCTGCTGAAATGATTGACCTCATGCTGAGGAGCGCAGCGTCTCGAAGCACGAGGTCAATCATCCAGGTTCGTTTTTCAACAGCCCCCTAATAGACCTCGGGGACGAACGTCCGCCCGTCGAGCGACGCATGGTCGTCGTAGGCGCCTTTCATATGCCGCTTGCCGAGGTTGACCTTCTTGCGCGGGATCTCCTCGTAGGGGATCTGGCTCAGCAGGTGCGAGATGCAGTTGAGCCGGGCGCGCTTCTTGCTGTCGGCGCGGACGATGGTCCACGGCACCGCCTCGGTGTCGGTGGCGGCGAACATCAAGTCGCGGGCGCGTGAGTAGGCATACCAGCGCCGGTACGACTCCACGTCCATCGGGCTCAGCTTCCAGGTCTTGCGCGGGTCGGTCATGCGGGCGCGGAACCGCCGTTCCCGCTCCTCCATGTTGACGTCGAACCAGTACTTGATGAGCTGGATGCCACTCTCGACGATCATCTTCTCGAACACCGGCACGTTGTGCAGGAAGCGCTCGTATTCGGTCTCGGTGCAAAAGCCCATGACGTGCTCGACACCGGCGCGGTTGTACCAGCTGCGGTCGAACAGCACGATCTCGCCCCGGGTCGGGAACTGGGCGATGTAGCGCTGGCCCTGGAGCTGGCCCTTCTCGCGGTCGGACGGTGCCGGCAGCGCCACGGTGCGGAACACCCTGGGGCTGACCCGTTCGGTGATGCGCTTGATGGCGCCGCCCTTGCCGGCGGCGTCGCGGTCCTCGAACAGGATCACTGCCCGGTGGCCGCGCTCGACCACCCAGTACTGCAGCTTGACCAGTTCGGCCTGCAGATCGAACAGCGCGGCCTCGTAAGCCTCGATCGACAGCTTCTTGCGCTTGCCGCCGTTCTTCGACTTGGCCGCCTTCTTGCCTTCGGGTTTGACCTTGTCCTTGGCCATCGGTCCCCCCTCTCGCCACAGCGGCGCCCAGGCGCCAGCCGCCGGTCTTTTCGATCACCGGTTCGCGAGAGGGTGCCGCATAAGAGAACAATCAGTTTTCATATTCTATCATAAATTCAACGCGTTGGCCACCGCGCCGGCGGGCCGGCGCGGTCACGCGGGTTCAGCGGCAGCACTCACACCCAGTGGGGCGTGTAGACCTCGACGGCCTTGTACTGGTTGGGCATCTCCAGCGGCCAGTCGAGTTCGTTGGCCGCGTGGCGGGTCCAGTAGGGGTCGAACAGGTGCATCCGCGCGATCACGCAGATGTCGGCGCGGCCGCCGGCGATGATCGAGTTGGCGTCGCCGAAGGACTGGATGTTGCCCACGGTCGTCGTCGGCATGTCGGCCTCCAGGCGCACCCGCTCGGCGAACGGCGTCTGGAACAGCCGCCCGTAGGTGGGCTGCTGGTCGGCGACCACCTGGCCGGCGGAGACGTCGAGGATGTGTCGCAGCCGGCGTCCTTGAGCGCGATGGCGACGGCGACGGCATCGTCGGGGGTGAAGCCGTCCTCGACCCAGTCCGTCGCCGAGATGCGCACCGACATCGGCTTGTGCTCCGGCCACGCCGCGCGCATCGCCCGGAACACCTCCAGGGGATAGCGCATGCGGTTCTCGATGGGCCCGCCGTACTCGTCGGTGCGCACGTTGGTCCGCGGCGAGAGGAACGTCGACAGCAGGTAGCCGTGCGCCGCGTGGACCTCGACGATGTCGAAGCCGGCGGCCTCGGCGCGTTCGACCGAGGCGACGAACTCGGCGGTGACCCGGTCCATGTCGTCGCGGGTCATCTCGCGGGGCACCTGGTTGGCTGATGTATAGGGGATGGGCGAGGGGGCGATGATCGGCCAGTTGCCCTCGTCGAGGGGTTCGTCCATGCCCTCCCAGAGGAGCTTGGTCGAGGACTTGCGGCCGGCATGGCAGAGCTGGATGCCCATCTTGGCGAAGGAATTGGCGTGGACGAAATCGACGATGCGCTTCCAGGCGGCGACATTGGCGTCCGAATAGAGGCCCGAACAGCCGGGGCTAATCCGACCCTCGGGGCTGATGCCGGTGCCCTCGGCCATGATCAGCCCGGCGCCGCCGACGGCGCGCGACCCGATGTGCACCAGGTGCCAATCGCCGACGGTGCCGTCGTCGGCCGAGTACATGCACATGGGCGACACTGCAATGCGGTTCTCCAGCACCATGTCGCGCAGCCGGAAGGGAGTGAAGATAGGCGGCGGCGTCGGCTCCGGCTTGCGGGGGATGCCGGTCTGCTTCGCCGCGCGGTCGGCGACCCAGTCGTCCATGCGGTCGGTGAAGGCGGGGTCACGGAGCTTGAGATTGTCGTGGGTGATCCGCAGGCTGCGGGTCAGCAGGCTGAAGGCGAACTGGGTCGGCTCCATGGTCTCGTGGTATCGCTCGACGTTCTCGAACCACTCCATGCTGACCTGGGCGGCGCGCTGCAGGCTGTCGACCGTCGGCTGGCGCTCGTCCTGGTAGGCGGCGAGGGCGTGGGAGAGGCGATTGTGGCCGGCGATGGCGTCGTTCAGCGCGATGGCGTCCTCCATGGCCAGCTTGGTCCCGGAACCGATGGAGAAATGCGCCGTGTGCAGGGCATCGCCCATGAGCACGATGTTGTCGTGGTAGTAGCGGCCGTTCTTGACCCTGGGGAAGCTCCGCCAGATGGAGTTGTTGGAGATCAGCTCATTCCCGTCGAGTTCCTTGGCGAACACCTCCTGGCAGTAGGCGAGCGTGTCGGCCTCGGTGGCGGTCTCCAACCCGGCGCGGCGCCAGGTGTCCTCGGTGCACTCGACGATGAACGTCGACATGCCCGGCATGTAGGAATAGCAGTGCGCCCGCCACAGGCCGTGCTGGTTCTCGTTGAAATAGAAGGTGAAGGCGTCGAAGTGGCGGGTCGTGCCCAGCCAGGTGAGCTTGTTGGGGCGGACGACGACGGCGGTCTCGAACTTGTCCTCGAACTTGTCGCGGATGAACGAGGCGATGCCGTCGCCGGCGACGATCAGGTCGGCGTCCGAGAAGGCGCCGAGGTCGTCGATCTCCACGTCGTGGGTGATGGAGACGCCGAGGTCCCGCGCCCGTGCCTCGAGGATCTGCAGCAGTTTCAATCTCTGCATGCCGGCGAAGCCGTGGCCGGTGGAACGGACTACGTTGCCCTTGAAGTGGATGTCGATGTCGTCCCAGTGGACGAAGCTGTCGGTGATCGCCCGGTAGGTCTGCTCGTCGGCGTCTCGGAACCCCTCCATGGTCTCGTCGGAGAACACCACGCCGAAGCCCCAGGTGACGTCGCGGGGGTTGCGTTCGTAGACGCTGATGTCCCAGCCGGGATGGGCCTTCTTGGCCAGCGCCGAGAAGTACAGCGACGCCGGGCCGCCGCCGATGCAGACGATGTTCATTTCCGGGATTCCTCGAATTCGGCCATCGCCTCCTGACGCAGCTTGAAGCGCTGCAGCTTGCCGGTCTCGGTGCGGGGCAGCTTGTCGCGGTAGACGATGGAGCGGGGGTACTTGTAGGGGGCGATCTCGGCCTTGACGAAGTCCTGCAGCGCCCGGGTCGCCGCCTCGTCCGGCTCAGCGCCTTCGCCGAGCACCACGTAGGCGCGGACGATGCTACCGCGCTCGATATCGGGCGCGCCGATGACGGCGCACTCGGCGACGTCGGGATGGGCGAGCAGGCAGTCCTCGACCTCGGGGCCGGAGATGTTGTAGCCGGCCGAGATGATCATGTCGTCGCCACGGGCGACGTACCAGAAGTAGCCGTTCTCGTCGGCGCGGAAGATGTCGCCGGTGAAGTTCCAGCCGTCCTTGACGTATCCCCGCTGGCGGTCGGGGTCGTCGAGATACCGGCAGCCCGTCGGCCCCTGTATGGCGAGCCAGCCCTGTTCGCCGGCGGACACGGGGTTCCCATCGGTGTCGACGACGCGCGCCCGGTAGCCGGGGATGGCGCGGCCGGTGGCGCCGGGGCGGATGTCGTCGCCGGCGGCCGAGATGAAGATGTGCAGCATCTCGGTAGCGCCAATGCCGTCGATGATGCGGATACCGGTGGCGTCGCGCCAGGCCTCCCAGGTCGGCGGCGGCAGGTGCTCGCCGGCCGAGACGCACTTGCGCAAGGACGACAGTTCGGCGTCGGCGGCCTGCGACACCATCGCCCGGTAGGCCGTCGGCGCGGTGTACATGCCGGTAACCCGGTAGCGCTCCACCGTCTCCAGCATGGTCGTCGGCCCGAATGCCTCGACCATCACCGAGGACGCCCCGAAACGCATGGGGAAGGTGACCAGCGCGCCGAGCCCGAAGGTGAAGCCCAGGGGCGGCGAGCCGACGAAGATGTCGTCGGGCTCCACGCGGTAGACATGACGGGCGAAGGTATCGCAGATGGCCAGCACGTCGCGGTGGAAATGCACGGTGCCCTTGGGCTTACCGGTGGTGCCCGAGGTGAAGGCGATCATCATCGGATCGTCGGCGGCGGTATCGGCGGCATTAAAGCCGGAGGGCTTCTTCGCCATGGCCCGCTCCAGCGAGCCGTCGCCATCGCCGCCGGCGGTGTAGGTGAGCACATGGGCCAACCGCGGCGCCTCCGCCCGGGCGAGCTCCAGTTCCTCGATCCAGGCGTCGTGGCAGAGGGCAAAGCCGATCTCGGCCTTGTCGATGACGTAGGCGAGTTCTCCGGCACGCAGCAGCGGCATGGTGGCGACGACCACGCCACCGGCCTTGACCACGGCGAACCAGCAGGCGGTCAGCATCGGCGTGTTGGTGCCGCGCAGCAGCACCCGGTTGCCCGGCCGCACGCCCATGTCCTCGGTCAGCACCCTGGCGATGCGGTCGGCGGTGTCCTTGAGCCGGGCGTAGCTCCACACAGCGTCGCCGAAGTGCAGCACCGGACGGTCGCGGTGGCCGGCCTCGACCATCCGATCCAGGAGTTCGACAGCGCAGTTGAACCGCGCCGGGTAGGCGCCGAGTTCGGGGACGCCGCCGAAGTCCATGACCGGCCACAGCGCGGGCGGCGGCAGGCGGTCGCGAACGAAGGTGTCCATGTCAGCCTCCCTTCCGGCCGGCCTCTTGCGCGAACGCGGCGCGCGTCTGGCCGGCGACGATCAGCTTCTGGATTTCGCTCGTGCCTTCGTAGATGCGGAGCGCGCGGATCTCGCGATACAGCCGCTCCACCGTCGCCCCGGCGACGACGCCGGTGGCGCCGTGAAGCTGGACCGCCTGGTCGATGACCTTCTGCGCCGCCTCGGTGGCGTAGAACTTGGCCATCGCCGCTTCGCGGGTGACCCGGTCGCTGGCCACGTCGCGGGTCCAGGCGGCGCGGTAGACCAGGAGCGCCGAGGCGTCGACGGCGACCGCCATGTCGGCGAGCTTGGCCTGGGTGATCTGGCGCTCGGCCAAGGACTCGCCGCCGATCATCCGGCTTTCGGTTCGGTCCAACGCTTCGTCCAGCGCCCGGCGGGCGAAACCGAGCGCCGCGGCGCCGACCGAGGAGCGGAAGATGTCGAGGGTCGCCATGGCGATCTTGAAGCCCTCGCCCGCTTCACCGATGCGCGCGTCGGCGCCGACCCGGCAGCCCTCGAAGGCCAGCGTGCCGAGGGGATGGGGGGCGATCACCGAGATGCGCTCGCTGACCCGCAGGCCCGGCGCGCCAGCCTCGACGACGAACGCCGACAGGCCCCTGGCGCCGGGCGCCTCGCCGGTGCGCGCGAAGACCACCATGTGGTCCGCGAGGCCGGCGTTGGAGATCCAGGTCTTCTCGCCGTCGAGCACGTAGCCGCCGCCGTCGGCGCGGGCGGCGGTCGTCATCGCGCCGGGATCGGAGCCGGCCTCGGCCTCGGAGATGGCGAAGGCGGCGACGTTGCGGCCCTCGGCGGCGGGCGGAAGGTGGTGGCGGCGCTGCTCAGGCGTGCCGAACAACGCGATGGGCACGCTGCCGAGCCCCTGCATGGCGAAGGCGAAGTCGGCGAGACCGGAGCGCCGCGCCAGCGCCTCGCGGATCAGGCAAAGGCCGCGGACATCCGGCGCGCCGCCCTCGACCGGCACGGCATGCCGGAGCCAGCCGCCGGCGCCCAGCGCCGCGACCATGCTGCGCGCCACGGCATCGAGGCGGTTGTCGTCCCAGCCGGCGGCGTGTTCGTCCTCGATGAGCGGCGGCAGCACCGTCTCGCACCACGCCTCCAGGTCCGCCGCCAGCGCCCGGTGGCGGTCCTCCAAGAACGGCCAGTCGAGGAACGTGCGGTCGGCCATCAGTCCCCCTCGAACACCGGCGTCCGCTTGTCGACGAAGGCGTCGTAGGCGCGGGTGAAGTCCTTCGTTTGCATGCAAATGGCCTGGGCTTGGGCCTCGGCCTCGATGGCCTCGTCGACGCCCATGGTCCATTCCTGGTGCAGGCAGGTCTTGGTCATGGCATGGGCGAAGGTCGGCCCGTGGGCGATGTCGTGGGCCATGCCGCTCGCCGTGGCCAGCACCGCGTCGGGTTCGGCGACGCCGTTGTAGAAACCCCAGGCGTGGGCCTCGTCGGCGCCCATCAGCCGCCCGGTGTACAAGAGTTCCGAGGCGCGGCCCTGGCCGATGATCCGCGGCAGGATGGCGCACGCCCCCATGTCGCAGCCGGCGAGGCCGACGCGGACGAACAGGAAGCCGACGCGGCTCTTCGGCGTGCCGTAGCGGAGGTCGCTGGCCATGGCGATGATCGCGCCGGCGCCGACGCAGATGCCGTCGATGGCGGCGACGATGGGTTGCGGGCAGGCCCGCATGGCTTTGACCAGGTCGCCGGTCATGCGGGTGAACGTCAGCAGCCCGTCCATGTCCATCTTGGTCAGCGGGCCGATGATCTCGTGGACGTCGCCGCCGGAGCAGAAGTTGCCGCCCGACCCGGTGATGACCACCGCCTTGACGTCGTCGCAGTAGGTCAGCTTGCGGAAGGTGTCACGCAGCTCGGCGTAGCTCTCGAAGGTCAGCGGGTTCTTGCGGTCCGGGCGGTTCAGGGTGATCGTCGCCACCCGATCCTCGACGGTCCAGTCGAAGTGTTCGGGAGCGAAGTCGGCGCCTTTGAGCGTGTACATTCAGCGGGTCTCCGATTCGTGGTCGAGCGTGCCCCGTTCCTCGGCGGCGAGGATCGAGGCCTTGAGCGTGCCGAGGAGGGCGTGAAGGGTTTCGAGGTCGGCGGGGACGACGTCGGCGAGCATCGCATGCACGTGGGCGTGGTGGGCCGGCGTCATGCGGCCGAAGATCTTGCGGCCTTTGATCGTCAAACGCACCCGGTTGGCGCGGCGGTCGCCGGGGATGGCGATGCGCTCGACCAGGCCGTCTTCGGCGAGCCGGTCGACGACCCCGGTGACGTTGCCATTGCTGACCATCATCCGGCGCGACAGCTGGCCCATGGTCAGCCCGTCGGGGCAGCGCTCCAGCTGGGCCAGGGCATCGAACCGCGGCAGTGTTGTTTCGAACCGCTTGGTCAGCAGCGTGCGGATGTGGCGTTCGATCATCGTCGTGCAGGTGAGCAGCCGGAGCCAGGCGCGGATCTCCAGCACCGCGTCCGGGGTCAGCGTCGTCTCGCGGTCTTCGCCGGCGAGGGCATCCAGGACCAGTCCCTCCATCACATCACCTCTCCGCCGGCGACCGGCACGGCGATGCCGGTGACCCCCTCCGACGACGGCTTGCACAGCCAGGCCACGGCTTCGGCCACCTCGTCGGCGTGGATCAGCCGGCCTTGCGGGTTCATCGCCTCCAACGCGCCGCGGGCATCGTCCTCGCCTGCGCCGGTGCGTTTCGAAATGGCGGCGACCGACTCGCGGGTCATGTCGGTGTCGGCGAAGCCGGGGCAGACGGCGTTGACGGTGACGCCGGTGCGGGCCAATTCCATGGCCATGGCGCGCGTGAGCCCGATCAGCCCGTGCTTGGCGGCGCAATAGGGGGCGACGTAGGCGTAGCCCTTGAGCCCGGCGGTCGAGGCGACGTTGACGATGCGGCCGAAGCGCCGCTCGACCATCGCCGGCAGCACCGCCTGGCTGGCGGTGAACGCGGCTGTGAGGTTGAGGGCGATGGTCTCCGCCCAGATCTCCGGCGTCACGCGGGCGATGGTGGCGCTCTCGGTGCCGCCGGCGTTGTTGACCAGCACGGTGACCGGCCCCAGGCGTTCGGCGGTGTCGGCGAGGGCGGACCTGAGCGCGTCGGCGTCGGCCACGTCCGCAGCGGCCCAATCGGCCTCGACGCCATGGGCTTCGGTGATGGCGGCGGCGCGCTCGGCGAGGGTCTCGGGCGTCCGGCCGATCAGCGTGATGGATGCGCCCAGACCGGCGAGGGCATGGGCACAGGCGGCCCCGATACCGCGGGAGCCGCCGGTGACGACGGCGTGACGTCCGGCGAGGGGGTGTTTAGTGTCCGCTGCGGCTGCTTCGGCGTTGGTCGCCATCGCGGTCCTCCCGATCGGATCTGTCTTGTTGCCGGGCGAAATTTCACTTTCAAACATTTTAAGTTTAAATTATATTGGGTGGCGTTGGCAACAGCCTTGATCGGGCCGGGCTCCAAAAAGAGACGGATCAAACGAAGGAGGGAAGCATGCAGGTACTCCAACCCCCGGGATGGCCGCGGCCCAAGGGCTACAGCAACGGTGTCAGCGTGCCGGCCGGCGGCCGCATGGTGTTCCTCGCCGGCATGGTCGGCTGGAACGCCGAGGAGACGTTCGAGAGCGACAACTTCGCCGACCAGGTCCGCCAGGCGCTGACCAATATCGTCGTGACGCTGAAGGAGGCCGGCGCCGGCCCCGAGCACATCGTGCGGATGACTTGGTTCATCGGCAGCCGCGACGAATACAACGCCCAGCAGGCGGAGATCGGCGCCGCCTACCGCGACGTCATCGGCCGCAACTTCCCGCCGATGGCGGTGATTCAGGTCAAGGGGTTCGTCGAGGACGGCGCCAAGCTGGAGATCGAAGCCACAGCCGTGGTCCCGGCGTGATGGCGGGCCCAGCATAATGGCAGGGGAAGTCTTCCGCCTCGACCAGCGGGTCGCCTTCCGCGACGTGGATGCGGCGGGGATCCTGTTCTATCCCCGCTATTTCGAGATGATCAATCAGGCCGTCGAGGACTGGTTCGAGCACGAACTGGCCTGCGACTACGGCGAGCTGCACTTCGAGAGGCGGCTCGGCATCCCGACGGTGCACATGGATGTGTCGTTCAAGGCGCCGAGCCGGCTCGGCGACGTGCTTACATTTGCGCTGACGGTGGAGAAGCTGGGCACCCGGTCGTTCACGCTGGTCCACGACGTGGGCTGCAACGCCGAGGCGCGGCTGCTGGTCCGCCACGCCCTGGTCTGCGCGTCCCTCGACGGCATCAGGCCGGTGCCCATCCCCGAGGACATCCGCGCCCGCATGGAACGGTTCGTCGCTGGATAGGTCGCACGGCGCCTCCCGCACAGCATGCTTCGACACGGCGCTGACGCGCCTGCTCAGCATGAGGATTTGGTACCAACCAATGGACACACCTCATCCTGAGCAGCGGCGCAGCCGCGTGCCGAAGGATGTGCAGCGGCGCAGCCGCGCGCCGAAGGATGTATAGCGCGAATGATCGGCGTGGAGATCGGCGGCGAACGGCGCGGGGCCGCACCCGTGGCGCGGCCCCGGCCGGAAGGCGGTCGGAAGGGCGTCAGGCGGCGGCGGTCGCGCTGCCCTTCAGGTAGGCGAGCATGGTGTCGGCGTCGGAGACCTCGAAGGGGTCGGTCGGGCAGTTGTCCTCGAAGCCCGGCTCGACGAAGATCTTCTCGATCTCGCCGTCGTTGACGACCATCGAATATCGCCAGCTGCGCATGCCGAAGCCGAGGTTCGACTTGTCGACCAGCATGCCCATCTTGCGGGTGAACTCTGCGTTGCCGTCGGGCAGCAGAAAGACGTTCTCGGCGCCCTGGCTCTTGCCCCACTGGAACATGACGAAGGCATCGTTGACCGACAGGCAGACGACGGCGTCGACGACCAGCGCCTTGAACTCGTCGTAGAGCTCCTCGTAGCGGGGCAGGTGGCTGGTCGAGCAGGTCGGCGTGAACGCGCCCGGCAGCGAAAACAGCACGACGCGCTTGCCACGGAACACCTCGTCGGTGCTCAGGTCCTTCCACTCGAAGGGGTTGGGGCCGCCCAGGGCCTCATTGCGCACGCGGGTCTTGAAGACGACGGAGGGGACGCGGGTCATGGCGGATTTCCTTTCAGTCTCAAACATCAATCCGGTTCGTTCTGGGGGATGTCCGCGCGGGCCCCTGAATGGCAGGCCGTTTGGTCAAATCGCCCCGGTCTCGGTAAACTCATGAGACTGAATATCTGAATATAGCGTATGATGAGCATGTTGCAAGATATTTTTTATTCATTGTAATTCGCGAAAAAAGCCGAGAGATCAGCGCCTTGGCTCCGGTACGACGCCGCGGCGAGGGCGGATCACCGACCGCCCTTGCGGCTTAGACGTGGTGCGGGCAAGCTTCGACCCGGCGCCCGCTTGGCGGAACCGGTAGACGCAACGGACTTAAAATCCGTTTCCCTCTCGGGAGTCCGGGTTCGAGTCCCGGAGCGGGCACCACTTTCTTATCCTATTGCTGAATTTCCCTTATAATACTCGCGAACTGCGAGAAAGTTTTTTTGCGAGGTGCGCTGTGGATACTGACGTCCCCTACATGCCGTCCGTCACTAATCTACACAAGATATTGGATGCTATACAGAAAGCGGGTGTTCCCGAAGTTTTCAATCTCGATTTCTTGACTGATTTAGGGTTCACCAGTTCGAATGATCGGGCATTCATCAAGGTTTTCAAGTATCTCGGAATGTTGGACACATCTGGTCGCCCCCAAACGCCGTATCGAGAATTCGTTGATCACACTCGCGCAAAGGGGGTTCTCGCAAATCGGATCAGAAGTGCTTTTGACGATTTGTACCTGAGCGACACGGAGGCTCACAACAAATCTGCTGAGCAACTCAAAGGATGGTTCAAAACCAAAACCGGTGCCAGCGATGCAGTCGCAAAAAAGATGGCGACCCAATTCAAGGGGCTTGCAAGCTACGCCGACTTTGATGCTGCGCCGCCACAAAGTGAAGATAGCGACCGCGCTGACGATCAGATCGACGAAGCCGATCGTCAACTCCCTGAAAGATCCAGAGAGCCCGATGGGAGGACGATCGAGCGCAGCGCTGGCGGGTTCGGATTGGTCTATCGTTTTGAGATCCACTTGCCTGAAACACAGAATGTCGACACTTATCGGGCGATTTTCAGAGCGTTGAGGGAAGAGCTCAATCCATGAAAAGTCAGATCAACGACTTTGTTTTTACGGGTATTCTTGCATCCCATTGTGTTCGTGATTTACAGGCACGTGGCTTGTTGAGAACACCAATTGGTTCCGAAGAGGATAGGCGGCAGCAGGACTTATTTGCTCCAGTACCGGAGAGCATCCGGGGCGGTTCAATTCAAATGCAACGATGGTATCGGCTATTGTATGTATTCGAGAACTTGGTTCGAGATTTTATTATCACGAGATTGAAAGAAATTGATGGAGAGGACTAGTTCGAAAAACGTGCCTCAAAATCGATGAAGTTAAAAGTCAGTCAACGAATGGATCAGGAAGAAAAAAATCAGTGGCACGTCGGTCGAAACAAGCAACCAATTTACTATCTGGATTTCGGTGATCTGGGTTCGTTGATCACAGCTCACTGGTCGATATTCTCGGATTTCTTTAACAACCAAGCCTGGCTAATCAGTCGAATTCAGGATGCAGAAAAAACCCGGAACGTTATTGCACACACCAACCTCTTGTCTTCAGAAGAAGGAGGGCGGCTAGAAATGTATCTTCGGGACTTTATGCGACAGATTGGTTAGCCGAAAGATATTTCCGCTACTCCTCGCGCCAGTCGGGTTCGACGTGGGGGCGCGGGGCAGCGGGCGCGGCGTCGCCAACGGCGGCGCCCGCCAAGGACGTGTCGCCGCTTTCTGCGCGGTCGTGCCCCGTGTGCTCGACCGTTCCGCCGAGTTCGACCTGGATCATCTCCAGCGCCTCCATAGCATCGAATGTCCCGGACGCCCGAAGACGTCGGTCACCGGTGTCCATCCGCCTCACCGCCGGCAGGGGATGCCGGATTCGACCCACGCCCAGGCGGTGGTGCCGCAGCGGCGGCAGACCAGATTGTCGTCGAAGCTGTGGCCGTCGACGCCGACCTCGAACAGGGGCTCGCGCCGTCGTGCCGGGCCGATCGCCGCCGAGCGCGTTCCGAAGCCGAATCCGGCCGGTCCGTATATCGATCGCGAAGCCATGTCCGCGTCTCCTTATCGTGGCCGCCTGTGGCCGTCGCTGGGGAAACTACGGGCGTCCTGTTTCCCGCCGATGTCGCCGGCGGGGGGATTTGGTTTCAGTTGTTTCCGCTTCGGGGCGGGTTCGGGCACGGTTGTGACCGAACACCCTGGCACAACATGCTTCGACACGGCGCTCGCGCGCCTGCTCAGCATGAGGCGTTGAGTGAAAAGCCACGCGTTCCCTCATCCTGAGCAGCGGCAAAGCCGCGTGTCGAAGGATGCGTTCTTGGTTCAGGCGGCGCGGTCTTGGCGGCGGGCCGGCGGCGGTGACGGCGTTTCCCGGCGGCGGGCGTTGGCCATGGCGACGGCGAGAACGATGCCGGAGTCGCCCTGCAGCAGGCGCACGATCTCGCCTTCCTCGGCGCGGCGGCGCTGGCCGTTCTTCAAGCGAATCCAGAGGGTTCCGGGGGCGTCGAACTCGTAGGCGACGGTCTCGGGCATGGGTTCCACTCCGCCTTTCTGGCCGTTCGTGTCTCTCCCCCGAAGGTTAAGTCCTAAGGCGGCCGGGTGAATCCTTCGTTAACGGGACTTCGTACCGCCCCGCCAAGGAAACGGTCCCGCGGCCGTTCCCTGCGAAGGCGGTTCCGCTAAAACGCCGCGCGGGCTTGTTCATACCGCCCCGCCAAGGGAACAGCCCTTAGGCCGTTCCCTGAGAAGGCGGTTCCGCTAAAACGCCGCGCGGGCTTAGCCGGCGGGCCGAAGACTCACGCCTCCGGCTCGCCGGTGCCCGCAGCCACTGCCGAAGCCAAAAAACCCCTTCCGTTTTGCCGGCGGGCATGCGAGATCAGGGGTTTCGCGCGGCTGGGACCGCGCGGCAACAGGGCCGAACCCAATCAAGCCACACGGGAGGCGTTCATGGAGGTCAAGAAGATCGGCGTCGTCGGCGCCGGGACGATGGGCAACGGCATCGCGCAGGTGTGCGCGCAGGCCGGCTACGACGTGGTCATGCAGGACATCGACCAGAGTTTCGTCGACAAGGGGCTCGCGACCATCGGCAAGAATCTCGACCGGCTGGTCAAGCGCGAAAAGATCACCGAGGGCGACAAGGACACGTTCCTCGGCCGCGTTTCCGGGGCCACCGATCTCGGTGCCTTCGCCGACGTCGACATGGTCATCGAGGCGATCCTCGAGGAGGTCGAGATCAAGCGCAAGGTCTTCGCCGACCTCGACAAGGTGGACACCTCGAAAAACTCTAACCTATTGGCGGCGTGACGCCGGAGTTGGCACCGGGCGGCCTGTCTTGTCGGCCTTTCGGGCCGGTTTTCCGGTTTTCGATGTCGGTTTCGGGTGTTTCGGAGCG
>Ga0209785_1000118_pt1 | contig 30965 bp, 26 predicted proteins | sample WorMetG1BERMUDA2_FD_187403 | JGI IMG/M metagenome (GOLD analysis project Ga0209785, IMG submission 187403) | Marine gutless worms symbiont microbial communities from Max Planck institute for Marine Microbiology, Germany - Inanidrilus... ...
CTGCCGAAGATCAATCCCGTACGCCCAGCCCATGAAAACCTCCCTGGCGAAAAACACCAGGGCAGGGAATCAGACATCGGTTAAAAACGATTCTACGTTCGTCAAATGTGCTCTAGCAGGGAATCTCGTATTCCACCGGCGGCGGCATGTTCTCGCCGGCGGCGGTGGAGTTGGAGATCGTGTCCTGCACGTCGACTCCGCGGACACCTTGCTGCGCCGCCTCCACCGCCAAGTCCACGACAGAACCGACGCCGGGAATAATGCCTCCGGCGATCCCGCCGAACGCCCCGAGCACCCCGGCGTTGGCCTGTGTCGGCGTGCTGCCGTTCTGGTTGGTCCCCGAAATCCGGGTGTAGGTGAGGGGCACGTCGAGCACCACAGACGCGCCGAGCAAGGAGTTGACGATCGCGATGCCCTCGAGCAACAGCACGATGGTCTGCAGGTTAGACACCAGGATGGCGACGCCGCTGCCGCGGATGCCGATGTTCGAGGTCGGCGTCTTGATCACGTAGGATTTCGAATCCTGCACCCCGGTGACGAACTTGGCGGCGCCGCGGACCACCGAGAGCGTCACCGAGCCGACTCCGGTTTGCGGCTCGTAGACCATCTCGTTGAGGGTGACCTGCGATTCCGGACCCAGGGTCAGCGTCGTCTCATCGAGGAACATCAGTTGCGTGCTGGCGCCCTTGTGCGTCTCGATGGCCTCGTTGCGGAAGACGTCCTGGCTGACCTTCAGCTCGCGCACGTTCTGGTCGAGCGTGCCGGTGATGCGATTGTCGGCGGTCGCCACGACGCCGATCGACTCCGCCGCCACGGCACCTTGGGCGGCGGGGATCAGGCCGGCCAGGGCCAGCGCCGAGCGGCGCAGGTGACGCCCGAAGAGACGCTGATTTTTCAGAACGACCATATCAGGTTGCCCCCGATGACGTGGTTGTCGTAGTCGAACGTGTCATCGTTCGAGATGTTGCGTTGGAACTGATAATAGCCGGTCACGGTCAGGTTCGGGCGCAGGAAGTTGGTCTTGATCACCTGCGCGCGGGGCACGAAGTACCAGTCTTCGCGGTGCTCGCCGGTGCCCGCGTAGGCGCCGTCGTAGTCGCGGTAGGCCACGGTCAGGCCGCCGACCAGGCGCCAGTTCTCGGCCAGCGGATAGCGGTAGTCGATCGCGCCCTGCGGGCGGTGATAGCGGTAGCGGCCCTGTTTGGCGATGTTGAAAGTGTAGGCCGGCCGCAGGCTCAGGGAATCGCCCTCGACCCCCAGGTCGCGCCATTCGGCGCTGGCGCCGGCGTCGACGACCCAGGCGTCGCGGCCCGGAAACAGCTTGTCGAAATCGTTGTTGCGCAGGCGCAGCGATATTTCCTTCAGCACCCCGCTGGTCGGCTTCCATTGGCCGCCGAGGGTGAACTGACGCAAATACCCGTCGCCGTCGAGTGCGACCAGCGTGATTCCTGCCAGCGGACGAAGATTGGCCGATCCGACCAGGATGTCGGGGCCGGTTTCGCCGCTGAGCGAGATGATATCGCCCGTCGAGAACCGCCCGTAGGCGTTGGCGAAGAACTGGGCGTCGGACTTCCAGTTCAGGCCGGCGATGCGCCGCTGATCGTCGACGCCGAGGCGGACGCTGCCCATGACGTCGTCGAAACCGGCCTGGTCGTCACCGACGCGCTTGCCGTTGGTCTCTTACTGGCCGCCGAGGATGGCGTAGAAGCGGGTGACGTCGGGCTGCAGTTCCTGCTGCAGGCGGGCCAGTGCCGCCTTCGCCTCGGCGTTGTCCGGGTCGATCGACAGCACCCGCTCGTAGGTGGCGATCGCGCGCGCCTTCTTGCCCTGCTTTTCCGCCCGCTTGGCGTATTCGAGGTTCAGTTCGATATTCTGGGGATCTTTCAGCAGGCGCAGGAACAGAGTGTCGCGCGCCGCCAGCGCGCCGTCGCCAAGCGACAGCAGCAGCATCGCCACGACCGCCATAGACCCGATGGTCGCGCGGCGGCATACGTTCCCCCGTTGCCGAGAACTGACAAACCCCTGCATGGTCCCCACTTCGCCAGTCCCCGACCGAGGCCGGGAGCCGGTCCACAATAACGCGCCGCAAGCCCGCAGAAGCCGGGCTCACGACATAGCGGAATACCCTGTTTTACCTGAAAAATCCATGAAAACCGTTAACAAACCCCGTTGACGCAAGAAATGTTTAAAGTTGATCTGTCAGAAATGGTCGAGCGGTCGTCTGGGACCGTGATCCTGGGGAAAGCGCAACGGATGACGTCGAACACGGAAAATCAATCCAGGGTGTCGATTGGCGCGGTGCTGGCGGTGCTCGCGGTCATCGCCATCGCCGCGGCGACCCGGTCCTGGGGCCTCGGCGAGCGGCCGATGTGGCTGGACGAGACGCTGACGATTTGGTACGCGCGCCAGGCCCTCGCCGACCTGTGGGGCTCGATCTTGGGCCTCGAGCCGCACCCGCCGCTGTACAACACGCTACAGCATTTCTGGCTGGCGTTCGGCGTGCTGACCGTGCCGCTCGTGTTCCTGCTCGGCAGCACCGTCGCGGGCAACCGCACCGGTTTCGCGGTCGGCCTGCTCGCCGCCCTGATCTTCGCCATCGCCCCGCTGCAGGTCCAGTTCGGCCAGGAGGCCCGCGCCTACGCCGCGCTTGCCGCGGCCAACACCCTGCTGCTGTGCGGCGCCGCTTGGCTGGTCCGCCACCCCAGCGCCATGTCGGTGAGTCCCTGGACTGCGCTCAGCGGCGGCGGGGGCTGGCCGCCGCCGCTGGCTTGGGCGGCGGTCGTCGCGGGCAGCGTGCTCAGCCTGTGGTTCCACAACACCGCCGCCTTCTACGTCGCCATCCTGTTCCTGTTCGCCCTGGTCTGGCTGACGGTCGACGGCCTGTGGCGGCGCGAGGTGGTGATCAATCTGCTCGTGGTATTCGTCGTGATATTGCTGCTGTGGGCACCCTATCTGCCGTGGCTGTGGCAGCACACGCGCGAGGTCGGCCGCGAGTTCTGGATCGCCGCGCCCGGTTCGGCGGACCTCGTGCACACCGCGCGGGAGCTGTTCGGCGCCGTCTATCTGTGGCGGTTCGGCCCGCCGGCGGAGGCCCTGTTCGCGGCGCTGGCGGCCTGGGGCGCGTGGAGCCTGGCGCGCACCCGCGGCTGGCCGATCGCGGCGCTGCTGCTGTGCGCCGTGATCCTGCCGGCGGTCGTGCACCTGCTGGCCAGCATCGCTTTCAAGCCGATCTTCCTGACCCGGCCGCTGATCTCCTCGGCGGTGCCGTTCTACGTGCTGGTCGCCGCCGGCGTCATGGCGTTGCCGTGGAAGGTCATCCGCATCGCGATGTTCGCCACCGTGCTCGTGCTGCAGGCGCGGGCGCTGACCAATTTCACGCAGACCTTCACCAAGGAGCCATGGAACCGGGCGGTCGATGCGGTATTGGCCGAGGCGGGGCCGGACGACGTCGTCTATGTCTATCCGCAATTCGCCGCGGTGCCGTTCCAACACCACCTGGGCGCCGCCACCACGTCGGTGGAGGTGCGCCCGCTGCCGGTCCCGTTCCCGCAGGGCGGCATCCGCGCGCTGCCGCTGGACAAGGCGGCGCGAGCACGGCTGAGCGCCGAGCGCAAGGAATGGCCGCGCGCCTGGCTGGTGATGCGCCTGACCCCGCACCTGAAGGTGCGCGAAGACGTCGAACTGGCGGTGCGCCAGGACCGGCGCACCGCGCTGGACAAGAAGTTCAAGCAGATCCGCGTCTGGCGCTACGAGTAGCCGCGCGACCGGCCCGCCCGCGTCACGCCGCCTGGCGGCGCTTGTCGAGCACGCCCATGATCTCGCGCGCCGCGGTCGGGATGTGGGTGCCCGGACCGAATACCGCGGCGACCCCGGCCTGATACAGGAAGTCGTAGTCCTGGTGCGGGATGACGCCGCCGCAGACCACCAGGATGTCCTCGGCGCCCTGCTTCTTCAGTTCCTCGATCAGCGCCGGCACCAGGGTCTTGTGCCCGGCCGCCTGCGACGAAACGCCGATCAAATGGACGTCGTTCTCGATGGCGTCGCGGGCCGCTTCCTCGGGGGTCTGGAACAGCGGTCCGACATCGACGTCGAAGCCGATGTCGGCGAAAGCGGTGGCGATGACCTTGGAGCCGCGGTCGTGGCCGTCCTGGCCCATCTTGACCACCAGCATGCGCGGCCGCCGGCCCTCGGTCTCGGCGAAGCCCTCGACCTCGCGGCGGATCGCGGCGAAGTCGTCGTCGTCCTTGTAGGCGGCGCCGTAGACGCCCGAGATCGAGCGCGTCTCGGCGCGGTGCCGGCCCCAGGCCATCTCCATCGCGTCCGAGATCTCGCCGACGGTGGCGCGCACGCGGGTCGCCTTGACCGCGAGGTCGAGCAGGTTGCCCTCGCCGCTTTCAGAAGCCTGGGTGATGGCCTGCAGCGCCGCCTGGCAGGCGGCCTCGTCGCGGCTCGAACGGATCGACTGCAGCCTGGCGATCTGCGCCTCGCGCACGACGGTGTTGTCGACTTCCAGGATATCGATCGGATCCTCTTGGTCGAGGCGGTACTTGTTGACGCCGACCACGGTCTCCTCGCCGCGGTCGATGCGCGCCTGCTTGCGCGCCGCCGCTTCCTCGATGCGCAGCTTCGGCATGCCGCTCTCGACCGCCTTGGTCATGCCGCCCAGTTCCTCGACCTCCTCGATCAGTTCCCAGGCGGCGCTGGCCAGGCTGTGGGTCAGGCTCTCCATGAAGTAGCTGCCGCCGAACGGATCGATCACGTGCGAGATGCCGCTCTCCTCGGAGAGGATGATCTGGGTGTTGCGCGCGATCCGCGCCGAGGTCGGCGTCGGCAGGGCGATCGCCTCGTCGAACGAGTTGGTGTGCAGCGACTGGGTGCCGCCCAGCACCGCCGCCATCGCCTCGATGGTGGTGCGGATGACGTTGTTGTAGGGGTCATGCTCGGTCAGCGACACGCCCGACGTCTGGCAATGGGTGCGCAGGGCCAGGCTGCGCGCGTCCTTGGGGTCGAACTTGCTCATGATGCGCGACCACAAAAGCCGCGCCGCGCGCAGCTTGGCGACCTCCATGTAGAAGTTCATGCCGATGGCGAAGAAGAAGCTGAGCCGCGGCGCGAACCTGTCGACCTCGAGGCCCTTGCTGAGCGCAGCCCGGGTGTATTCCCAGCCGTCGGCCAGGGTGAAGGCCAGTTCCTGCACCGCCGTCGCGCCGGCTTCCTGCATGTGGTAGCCGGAAATCGAGATCGAGTTGAACCGCGGCATGTTCAGTGCCGTGTATTCGATGATGTCGGCGACGATGCGCATGCTCGGGGTCGGCGGATAGATGTAGGTGTTGCGGACCATGAACTCCTTGAGGATGTCGTTCTGGATGGTCCCGGCGAGCTGCTCGAGCTTCACCCCCTGCTCCTCGCCGGCGACGATATAGCCGGCCAGCACCGGCAGCACGGCGCCGTTCATGGTCATCGAGACCGACATCTCGTCCAGCGGGATGCCGTCGAACAGGATCTTCATGTCCTCGACCGAGTCGATCGCCACGCCGGCCTTGCCGACGTCGCCGACCACGCGCGGGTGGTCGGAATCGTAGCCGCGGTGGGTGGCCAGGTCGAAGGCCACCGACAGGCCCTTCTGTCCGGCCTTCAGGTTGTCGCGGTAGAACTTGTTGGATTCCTCGGCGGTCGAGAAGCCGGCGTACTGGCGGATGGTCCACGGCCGGTTGGCGTACATCGTCGCGCGCGGGCCGCGCACGAACGGTGCGAACCCGGGCAGGGTGTCGACGTCTTGCAGCGCCTCGAGATCGGCGGCGGTGTACAGCGGTTTGATGTCGATGCCTTCGGGGGTGCGCCAGGTCAGGCCGTCCAGCGGCTTGCCGCGCAGTTCCTTCTCGGCCAGGGCCGCCCAATCCTCGGTGCTCTTCTTCGAAAACGTCATGGCGATCGCTCCCCCTCCGCAAGTACGCCCCGGTTGCACGAAGGCCCAGTATAACCGCGCCAAGGCAAAATTTTGAGCCCCTTTTTTGTGCAGGTGCGAAGAGATCCCTGCAAATTGAAGTTATCCACAAAATCACCCCTTAATCCCCAAGTTATCCACAATATATTGTGGTTCTGGCTGGACGCTCGACGGAACATATTGTAAGACTGAGGCCGGTTCCGGGGATGTGCACAGGGGATTATGAGTGCCGCCGCCGCGACCCACCGGGAGCAGCACCGGCGCGCGCCGAAGCCCGCGCAGCGCCGCAACGGGAGCAAGACAAAGCATGGCCATCGATTGGACGCCCGAACGTACCAACGCCTTGATCGCCCTCTGGAACGAAGGACTTTCCACCGCCGAGATCGGCCGCCGCCTGGGCGTGACCAAGAACGCAGTGGTCGGCAAGGTGCACCGGTTGGGCCTGCCCAAGCGCCAGTCGCCGATTTCGGTCAAGCCGGCACCGAAGCCGAAGCGCGACGTGAAAAAGAACTCGGTGCGCATGGAGGCCCTGCGCCCCGGCATGTGCTGCTGGCCCGAGGGCGAGCCAGGCACCGACGATTTCCACTTCTGCGGCCAGCAATCGATCCCCGGCAAGCCCTACTGCGAGGAACACTGCGTTCGCGCCTACGTCAAGAGTTCGAAGGACTCGCGCAGCAAGGCAGCCTGAACGGTCCTCTCTGTTTATGGCGCCGGCCCCGGAAGAGCGATCTTCCGGGGCCTTTTCTATGGCGATGCCCCTCTATGGCGATGTTACCGGATCGATCGGCACGCGCCCGGCCAGACCGAACAGTTCCTCGGCCAGGGCCGCCGCCGACAGCAGGCCGGCCTCGCCGCGCGGCTTGCCGATCAGCTGCAGGCCGACCGGCAGGCCGTCGGCGGTGAAGCCGCAGGGCAGCGACAGTGCCGGGCATTGGGTCAGGGTGATCAGGTAGGTGATCGCCAGCCAGTCGATGTAGGTGGCGAATTCGTGACCCTCGAGCTCGGTCACATAACGGGTGTCGACGTCGAACGGCGGCACGATCACGGTCGGGCAGACCAGCAGGTCATAGGTGTCGAAAAACGCCGCCGTGCGGCGGACCAGGTCGTCGCGGGCGGCCTCGGCGCCGGCGACCTCGTCGGGGTCGAGCGCCAGGCCCTTCTCGATGTTCCAGATCACCTCGGGCTTCAGTTTGTCGCGCTGGGTTTCCAGCAGATCGCCGAGCCCGCGGCCCAGGTTGTCGGCACGCAAGGTCTGGAACAGCTTGTGGCCGCCGCTGAGATCGGGATGCGCTGCCTCTATCTCGCCACCCAGCTCGCCGAGCCGCGCGGCGGCGGCGGTGCAGATGTCGCGCACTTCGCCGGCCACCCTGGTCAGCCCCAGGTCGCCGCTCCAGGCGATGCGGGCCGGCGCCCGCCGCGCTGCCACCGCCGCCTGGAAGGTTTCCCCGGGGTCGTCCTGCGAGAGCGGATCCTCGGGGTGCCGGCCGCTCATCGCGTCGAGCATCAGCGCCAGGTCACCGACGTCGCGGGCCATCGGTCCGTCCGTCCACAACAGGTCCATCGGATCCGGCATCGGCCCGCGCGCGACCCGCCCGGGGCTGGGCCGCAGGCCGACGATCGAGCAGAAACTGGCCGGAATGCGCAGCGAGCCGCCGAGGTCGGAGCCGGTCGCCAGCCAGGCCTGCCCGGTGGTCAGGGCCACTGCCGAGCCGCCCGACGAGCCGCCGCAGGTCTTGCGCGTGTCCCACGGGTTGCGGGTCTTGCCGAACACCTCGTTGAAAGTGTTGGCGCCGGCGCCGAACTCGGGCGTGTTCGATTTGGCGAAGACGACGGCGCCACGCCGCTCCAGGGTTTCGACGACGCGGTCCGAGCGCGCCGGCACGTGATCGGCGAAGGCCAGGGAGCCCCGGGTCGTGCGCACGCCGGCGACGTCGGTCAGGTCCTTGATCGCCACCGGCAGGCCGGCGAGCCAGCCGGCAGCGTCTGATTCACCGGCCTCCAGCCGGTCGATGGCGGCGCGGGCGCGGTCTTCGCAAAGGGTCGGCAGGGCGTTGACGGCGCCGTCGACCTCGGCGTGGCGGCGCAGGGCCGCGTCCAGCACCTCGCCAGGCGCGACCTCGCCCCGGCGCAGCATGTCGACGACGCGGCGCGCCGGCAGAAAACAAAGATCGGTCATATCCCTTGTTTAGAGCGTTTTCCGGCGCCGTCAAAGTTGCTATTGATTCATCATGGACCTGCTCAACACCCTGCGCCGCATCGCCAGCGGACTCCTGCTCGCCGCCGCGACGGTTTTTCCCGCCATGGCCGAGCCGCCGCAGTTCTCGCTGCCGGTAAGCTGCGAGCCCTACGAGGACTGCTGGCCGGTCAACTATGTCGACCACGACCCGTCCTCGGCCTGGAAGGACTACCGCTGCGGCTGGCACGCCTTCGACGGGCACAAGGGGTTCGACCTGGCGGTCGCCGACACCAAGGCCATGCGCAAGGGCGTGACGGTGCTGGCGGCGGCGGCGGGCACGGTGCTGGGCATCCGCGACGGCATGGATGACACCGGCCTGACGGGCAAGGGCGGGCTGGAGGCGGTGCGCGGCCGCGAGTGCGGCAACGGCGTGCGGCTGGACCACGGCGACGGCTGGACCACGCAGTACTGCCACATGCGCAAGGGCAGCATAAAGGTGGGCAAGGGCGACAAGGTCGCGCGCGGCCAGCCGCTGGGCCTGGTCGGCATGTCGGGCAAGGCGCAGTTCCCGCACATCCACTTCCAGATCGCCCGCGGCAAGACCATTATCGATCCCTTCGTCGGGCTGAAGAAGGGCGCCGACTGCGCCGCCGGACCGGAACCGCTGTGGCGGCCCGAGGTCCTGGCCAAGCTGCCTTACCGGCCCGTGTTTCCCTATAAGGCCGGTTTCGCCGCGGCGCGGCCCAACACCGATGCGGTGCACGCCGGCCTGTATACCGAGAAGGCGCTGTCGCGCCGCGCCCCGGTGCTGATCCTGTGGGCCGAGTTCTTCTGGACCGCCAAGGGCGACCGGCTGGAATTCCGCATCACCGATCCCGACGGCAAGGAAATCCTGACCTACGACAACCTGCTGAAGTACAATACCGCGCGCTGGCTCTATTACGCCGGGGTCAAGCGCAAGGGCCTGTTCTGGCCCACCGGCACCTATCGCGGCACGGCGCGGGTGATCCGCGAAAAGGGACCCGGCGGCCCGGTCGACATGACGATCAGCCGCACCATCCTGATCCGCTGAACGATTTTCCCGCTCGCTGATCTACTTCTTGCTGGCTTTCTTGCTTGTTTTGGCGCCGCCAGCCTTTTTGGTCCGCCGCGCCGACGGCGGCGAGACCAGGCGGGGGCCGGCGCGCATGCTGCGGCGCGGCTTGGTGGCTCCCTTGCGCGCGGTCGACTTCTTCTTCGCTTTCGCCTTCGCTTTCGTCGCTGCCTTCTCCGACGCCACCGCCGGATCGAACAGGGCGGCGCGCTGGCCGCGTTCGCGCTGCAGGGTCTCGACCACCTCGAGCGTGCGGGTCACCGTCGGATGCCGGTTCGGAGCCGGCACGCCGCGCAGCAGGAGCATGCGCGCGATCGCCTCGAGGGCGGCCTCGTGCGGGTCCTTGCGCCGCCGCGTCGCGCGCCAGCGCAGGTAGGCTGCCACCGTCCACGGGTGCGCCGGCAACGGCCGCAGCCGCCGTCCGTCGCACCAGCCGGAAAAGTCCCGCCACAGCCGCGTATCCTTGCCGGTGGTCATGAATCCTCCTGATTCGCTGCCTCAAAGCGTACAAGGATAGCGGAAATCGCCGGAAACGCGGAATTTCGGGACTATTCGACTGCGTAAACTGTCACCGCCTCGCGCTTGCCCTTGACCGTGACGTCGCCCAGGCGGCGCAGCTCGAAGCCGTTGATGCGGTCCGCGGTCGTCTGCGAAATCATCACCCGGGTGCCGTAGTCCTTGTTCAGCGTCTCGAGCCGCGCCGCCAGGTTGACCGCGTCGCCGTTGACGGTGTAGTGCAGCCGGCCTTCGGCGCCGACGTTGCCGGCGACCACCAGGCCTGTATTTACGCCGACCCGGCAGGCCAGTTCGTGGCCCTCGATCGGCCCGGCGGCGACCGTTTCGCGGATCTCCACCGCCGCCTGAACGGCGGCCTGCGCGTGGTCCTGGCGCGCGATCGGCACGTTGAACACGGCCAGGATGGCGTCGCCTTGGAACTGGGTGACGACGCCGTCGTGGCGCTCGACGATGCCGACCAGGATCGAGAAGTAGCGGTTCAGCATCTCGACCACCTCGACCGGGCTCAGGGTCTCCGAGATCGACGTGAACCCCTCGAGGTCGGTGAACAGCACCGTCGCCTCGACCGACTGCGCCGCCAGCTCGCCGCCCTCGCGCAGGACCTCGGCGGCGACCCGTTCGGGCACGTACTTGCCGAACAGGTCACGGATGGTGTCGCGCTCGCGCAGCCCTTCGACCATGCCGTTGAACGAGTGCGCCGCGTCGTCCATCTCGCTGAACATGCTCTGGCCCAGTGGTTCGACCGCGGCCAGGTTGCCGCCGCGCACCTTGGCGGCCTCGACCGCCAGCCGTTGGATCGGCCGACTGGCCCGCTTGCCGACGACGAAGGCGGCGACCAGGGCCAGGGCGAGCACGACGACACCGGCGAGCAGGGCCTCGAAAAACCGCCGCGCCTGCGGCACCAGAGCCAGGGCCGGAAAGTGGATGCCGACGATCCAGGGCTCCGGACCGAACCCCTCGAGCCGGCGGAAGATGAAGATGTGGTGTTCGCCGCCCAGGACCACCCGCACCGCCTCGGTGTTCGCCGCGCCTTCCAGCATCGGCGTCAGCACCTCGTCTGCGTTCCAGATCGCCGGCAGCACGCCGTCACCCAACTCGTCGAGCCTGGGCAGCGGCTGCGCGCCGGTCTCTTCGGGCCAGGGGAAGTCGATGAGCAGCGGATGCGCCAGCACCCGATCGCGGCCGTACAGGATGAACGGTGTGCCGCGTTCCTGACGCAGCCGGTTGCTCAGCTCGTGGGACAGCCGCGAAACCGTGACCGCCTGGGCCAGGATGGCGACCAGCTTTCCGTCCCGGCGCAGGGGCGTCTGAATGTAGACGATGACACGCTTGGCATCCTCGGTGTAGGTCGGCACCCCCCATTTAGGCCCCTTCTGCGCACGCGTCTCGGGCAGGGTGGTGGCGAAGCGGGGATCGGCGGACCAGTCCCGAATCATCGGTGTCAGCCTTCCGCGTTCGTGCAGGCGTCCGATGCCCTGCGGCGAAATCACCACCGTGCCGAGGGACTGCGGCGTCGCCGCCATCGAGGCGTTGATCGCGAAGGTGAATCCCTTTTCGTCGAGCGGCGACAGGTAGCCCGCGTCCATCGCGTCGGCGAACCAGCGGGCCTGGGACTCGACCGGCCTCAGGTCCGATTCGATCCGCTCGACCATCTCGTCGAGCAGGCCCTCGACCTTGTCCTGCAGCAGTTCGCGGGTGTTCTGCGCGGCGCTGGTGAAGCCCAGGATCATCACCAGGGCAACCGCCAGCAGCACCAGGCCGCCGAATCCGGCGATCAGGAAGGTGCGGATCGGAACGCGGAAGTGCCGCGTGTGTTCCGTGGCCGCGGCCGGATCAGAGGCGCGGTTCATTCAGGCTCCAATCGAACTCGTAGCGGGCGATCGACCGCGCCCGCGACAGCTCGGCGGCGACATCGGCGACGGCGTAGCGGCGCAGATGGGCGAGGACCGCCCGCTCGCCGCCGCCGAAGTCGTCGGCGTACCAGGCGAACAGCTTCGAGACCACCAGCCCGCCGCCGTCGAGGCGCACCGCGCGCGGGCTGTTGACGAACTCGCGCGCCGCGCCCTCGAGCATGATGTCGATGTTCTCGCCGGTCAGCGCCTTGGGCCGCAGGTTGGGCGAACCGACGGCGCCCTTGTTGAGCAGGTAGTGCACGCGCGCGTCGCGCCACAGCGGGCGCAGGATGCGGTGCTCAATGTCGTCCAGGCTGAGCGGCCGGCCGCGCACCTTGATCAGCTTGCGCGACCACGGCCCCGAGGCCAGCACCTGGGACGACAGATCGATGTCGCGCACCGAGCCGACCGGATAGCGGGTCAGCACCAGGCGCACCACCAGGGCGTTGTAAAGATTGATCCAATAGGCCAGCTGTTCGCGCCCCGACAGTTCGGCGATGGGGGCCACGGTCAGGTGGCGCAGGTAGCCGTCCGGTTTTTCGCGGTCGGCTTCGCTGAACTTGTCGTAGGTCAGGCGGTTGACGCCGTCGCCGTCGCGCGTCATGCGCGCGCGCAGCAGCGCCGACCAGGCGCCGTGGTCGATCCGCCGCGTCGAGTCGTCGTCGCGCTGGCGCCACACCGCCCAGGGTTCCGGATCCGGCACCAGCCAGGTTTCCAGTGCCTCGCGCGAGCCGCGCGCGACGTCGTTGGCGGTCTGGCAGCCGGCCAGCAGCAGGCACAGGCAGGCGATGGCGGCACGGCCCATACGGCCGCAAGCTCGGCTCCCTGTCGGTCTCAATTCAGTCCCCGAAGCTGCCCGTCGGTCGGCGTCACATATAGCTTGGCCGACCGGGGCTGTCGACGGGCTTACATCGGGCTTAGACGCGCTCGATGACCATGGCGATGCCCTGGCCGACGCCGATGCACATGGTGGCCAGCGCGTACTTGCCGCCGGTGCGGTGCAACTGGTAGGTCGCCGTGGTCGCCAGGCGGGCGCCGCTCATGCCCAGGGGATGGCCGAGCGCGATGGCGCCGCCGTTGGGATTGACGTGCTCGGCGTCGTCGGGCAGGCCGAGGTCGCGGGTCACCGCCAGGCCTTGCGCGGCGAAGGCCTCGTTCAGCTCGATCACGTCCATGTCGGCGACCTTCAGCCCGGTCATCGCCATCAGCTTGTGCGTCGCCGGCGCCGGGCCGAAGCCCATGATCCGCGGCTCGACCCCGGCGGTGGCCATGGCGACAACGCGCGCCTTGGGGGTCAGGCCATGCTTGTTGGCCGCCTCCTCGGAAGCGACGATCAGGGCGCAGGCGCCGTCGTTGACGCCGGAGGCGTTGCCAGCGGTCACCGTGCCGCCCTCGCGGAACGGCGCCTTCAGGCCGGCCAGCGCCTCGGCGGTGGTGCCGGGGCGCGGATGCTCGTCGGTGTCGACGACCAGATCGTCGCCGCGCCGCTGCGGGATCGTCACCGGCACGATCTCGTCGCTGAAGGTGCCGTTCTCCAGCGCCGCGCCGGTGCGCTGCTGGCTGCGCAGGGCGAAGGCGTCCTGGTCGGCACGGTTGATCTGGAATTCCTCGGCCACGTTCTCGGCCGTCTCGGGCATCGAATCGATGCCGTACTGCTGCTTCATGATCCTATTGACGAAGCGCCAGCCGATGGTGATGTCGAAGACCTCGTTGCTGCGCGAGAACGCGGTCGTCGCCTTGGGCATGACGAAGGGCGCGCGCGACATGCTCTCGACTCCGCCGGCGATCATCATCTCGGCCTCGCCCGCCTTGATCGCGCGGGCCGCCGTGCCGACCGCCTGCAGGCCCGAGCCGCACAGCCGGTTGACGGTGCAGCCCGGCACCGCCGTCGGCAGCCCGGCCAGAAGGCCGCTCATGCGCCCGACATTGCGGTTGTCCTCGCCGGCCTGATTGGCGCAGCCGTAGTACAAGTCGTCGACCGCCTCCCAGTCGACGTCGGTATTGCGCTCCATCAGCGCCTTGATCGGGATCGCGCCCAGGTCGTCGGTGCGCACCGCCGACAGGCCGCCGCCGTAGCGGCCGGTGGGGGTGCGGATGGCGTCGCAGATGAAGGCGTCGGACATGGCGGGACTCCTGACGTTAGTTAATATGATAATTAATCGCGCGGATTATAGGCGGATAGCCGCTGAAGGCAATTCAAAATCCGTACCCCACCGGCCCGTGCCCCGGCACGCTGACGTAACCGCGGCTGCCGCCCTGGTCGTAGTTGCCGGCGCCGAAGCGCGAGGACCAGAAGTTGTCGCCGCCGCCGGCACCGCCCGAGCGATACGCGTTGCGCTGGGCGGCGGCGTAGAGGTTGTCCTCGGGCCGCGGATTGCCCTCGCTGCCGGCGTTGCCCTGGCCGTCGAGCCAGTAGCGGCCCGGACGGATCGCGTAGCCGAGCAACTGGCTCCACACCTGCCACTCCTGCTGCGGCAACTGGCGGCCGTTGATGAACACGCCGGTGTTGCCGTTCGAGGCGTTCGCAGCCAGCGGACCGTAGTCGTGACCGGGGTGCATGAAGCCGAAGGCGGGATAGCCGACCACGCCGTAGAGGCCGCTGCGCCCGTCGTACCAGTAGCTGCCGGCGCGCGGATCGATGCCGTACCGCCGGCGGATCTCGTCGATCTGGCGCGGCCCCAGGGTTCGGCCGTTGATCACTACCTGTGGCGCGTTCGCCGCCGGCGCCGAGCCGGCCTGCGGTGCCGGCGCGCGCGGCTGCGCCCGCCGCGGTGTGGCGCCGGCCACGGGCCTGGGCGCGGCGGAGGCCGCCGTGGCGCGGTGGAACAGCAGCAGTTCGCCGTCGTTGGCCTCGGCCCGCTTCAGCGGATCGCCGAGCAGCACCACCAGTCCGCCGCGGGCGACCTGGATGCGCAGCGGGAGCTTGCCGCTCTCGCCGCTGACCTTGCCGCTGGCGCCGACGGCGTCGACCCGCGCGTCCACCGACAACATGGCGCCGTCCAGGCGCAGGCTGCCCTTGACCCGGCCGTCCGGGCGCTGGGTCAGCGTCAATTCGGCGCGTTCGCCGCCGTCATCCATGACGAAGGTCCCGGTCAGGTCGGCGGCGGCGGGTAGCGCCGTCAGCACCACGAACAACGCGGCCAGAACCGTGAGGCAACGACAACGCATGATCGATCCTCCCTGTTTGCGGTTCTTCAGAGTATAGGCTTTTTCGCCGGCCGGCTTAAGGCGCCGGTTATCCGCCGCCGCCGCCTTTCGGCCGGCCCCTCGGCCTTCCGCTGGGAAGCGGCGTCGCCCGGCGCCCGGCGGAAGCCTCGACGCGGCGGCGGAAATCGTCGTCGCCCAGAGCCCAGCCGCCCTCGGTGCAGGCGCGGATGCGGTCCACCAGGGCATCGTCGAACGGCTCGGCGAACAGGCGCCAGTAGGTCGAGCGGCGGCGGATCGGCGATGGGTCCAGCGCGTCGTACAGCGGGTGCGGCGTCACCGCCGGATCCGAGCGGCCGCTGGCGTTGGCGCCGTAGCTCGACCAGCGGTAGGTCGAGGGCATGCCGCCCAGGCCGGCGCGCACCGGGCTGAGCTCGATGTAGCGGGCGCAATCGAGCAGATGCCGCTCGGCCTGCACCACGGTGGCGCGGTAGCGGCCCTGCCACAGCGCGCCGCGGTCTCGGCCAGATCGGCGTGGAACTTCTGGTAGTCGGCGGTGTCGGCGAAGATGGCCAAGCCTTCAGCGCCGCGGTGCAGGACGAGCTGCGGCTGGTCGGGCAGGTAGTAGCGTTTCAGTCGTGCCACGGCGTCTTGACCTCTCGGTCAAAAATAAGGGTCATAGTGAAAATGTAGCACAGCCCGGGAGTACGAAAAAGTTTCCGTTTTGTTGAACGTCTCTGGCCCTAATTATTCGCGGCCAGCTCCTCGCGCAGCATTTCGAGCTCCAGCCAGGTTTCTTCCTTGGCCTCGCGCTCGGATTCCGCTGCGCTCAGGCGCGCCGCCGTGGCGTTGAAGCTTTCGGGATCGCGGGCGTAAAGGTCGCCGTCGGCGAGCTGCGCCTTCAACTCGGCGATCTCCGTTTCCAGCGCCTCGATCTCGCCGGGCAGGGTTTCCAGCGCCCGCTGCTGCTTGTAGCTCAGTTTGCTGGCGGTTTTGGCCGGACGTTTCGTGGGCGCTGATTTCGCCGGGGGTTTTGTGACCGCCTTCGTCTCGGGCGCCGGCCCCTGGCGGCCGACGTAGTCGCTGTAGCCGCCGGCGTGCTCGACCGCCCGCCCCTTCCCCTCGAGCGCGATCACCGAGCCGACCACCCGATCGAGAAAGTCGCGATCGTGGCTGACCAGCAGCAGGGTGCCGTCGTAGTCGGCGAGGGTTTCCTGCAGCAGGTCGAGCGTGTCCATGTCGAGGTCGTTGGTCGGCTCGTCGAGGATCAGGAAGTTGGATTTGCGCGCCAGCGCCTTCGCCAGCACCAAGCGGTTGCGCTCGCCGCCCGACAGGCTGCCCATCGGCGTGCGCGCCTGGCGCTCCTCGAACAGGAAGTCGCGCAGGTAGCTGACCACGTGGCGCACCCGGCCGCGCACGTCGACCTGGTCGCCGCCGGCGTCGCACAGGAAATCCCACGGCGTCATCTCCGGGTCGAGCACGGCGCGGCGCTGGTCCAAGTAGACGGTCTGCAAATTGGTGCCCAGGCGGATGCGCCCGTCGTCGGGCGCCAGGTCGCCGGTCAGCAGGCGCAAGAGCGTAGTCTTGCCGGCGCCATTGGCGCCGATGATGCCGACCCGGTCGCCGCGCAGGATGCGGGTCGAGAACGGCGCGATGACCGGGCGGCCATCGAAGGCCTTGCTGATGTCTTCGGCGTCGACCACCAGCTTGCCCGAGGCCGTGCCGCTGTCCGTCTCAAGCTTGACCTGCCCCGTCTGCGCGATCTGCCGAGCCCGCTCGGCGCGCAATTCATAGAGCCGGCGCAGGCGGCCCTGGTTGCGCTTGCGCCGCGCCGTGATGCCCTGGCGCGACCAGCGGGTCTCCTCGAGGATCAGGCGGTCGAGCTTGTGCCGCTCGATGGATTCACGTTCCAGGATCTCGTCGGACCAGGCCTCGAAGTGGGCGAAGCCTTTCTCGGAGCGGCGCACGATGCCGCGGTCGAGCCACCAGGTGACCCGGGTCAGGCGGGTGAGAAAGGCGCGGTCGTGGCTGATCACCACGATGGTGCCGCGGAAGGCGTCGAGCCGGTCCTCGAGCCAGCGGATGGTCGGCAGGTCGAGGTGGTTGGTCGGCTCGTCGAGCAGCAGGATGTCCGGATCGCTGACGATGGTGCGGGCGAGGGCGGCGCGGCGGGTCTCGCCGCCCGACAGGGTCGCCGGCGAGGCGGTGCCGTCGAGGTCCAGCATCGCCAGCATCTGTTCGACCCGGTGGTGGTCGTGCTCGGCGTCGTGCGGCAGGCCGGCGGTGACGTAGGCGTCGACGGTCTGGTAGCGCGAAAGATCCGGCTCCTGCGGCAGGTAGGCGACCCGGTGCCCTGGGCGCAGCAGCACCTCGCCGGCGTCGGGCTCGACCAGCCCGGCGGCGACCTTCAGCAGCGTCGACTTGCCCGAGCCGTTGCGCCCGACCAGGCAGATCCGCTCGCCCGGACGCACCACGGCCTCGACCCCGGCGAACAGCGGATTGCCGCCGAACCCCAGCTCGATCCCATGCAACGATAGAAGCGGCGGCGCCACGCGAAACTCCGAACCCGATCAACACGGGTCGTTACATGCCGCATCGCGCGGCGGGGCGCAAGGCCCGCGCTGACTAGGAAACGCGAACCCGCCGTGGCAAGCTGACCCGATCGACAACCACGGATCGGGGCGAGACCATGAGCGAGCGGCGCGGCGACCAACCCAACATCCTGCCCAACATCCTGATGGTCATGGCGGACCAGATGACGCCTTTCATGCTGGACGTCTGCGCCGGGGTCGGGGCCAGGATGTGCAACCTGCAAGCGCTGGCCGAGAGGGGCGTGAACTTCGCCAACGCCTATACGCCGAGCCCGATCTGCGCGCCGGCGCGCGCGGCGCTGATGACCGGGCAGTACGTGTCGCGCACCGGCTGCTACGACAACGGCGATCCGTTTCCTAGCTATGTCCCGACCTTCGCGCATTACCTGACCAACCAGGGTTACGAAGTCGTGCTCAGCGGCAAGATGCACTTCATCGGCGCCGACCAATTGCACGGATTCCAGCGCCGGCTGAACACCGATCTCTATCCGGCCGGGTTCATCTGGTCCTACCCGCTGCTCGACGAAAACGATCCCGAAGCCATGGCCTTCGACTGCGCGCCGCAGTACCAGGCCCAGAACATCGGTCCGGGCTGGCCGACCGAATTGCAGTACGACGAGGAAACCCATTTCCGCGCGCTGGAATACCTGCGCCACGCGCCCGACAAACCCTTTGCGCTGGTCGTTTCCTTCACCAGCCCGCATCCGCCCTATGTGGTGCCGAAAGCGTATTGGGACCTTTACAAGGACGCCGACCTGCACCTGCCGCACTATCCCGGGGGCATGGAGGAGACTTATTCCGAGCTCGACCGATCGTTCCTGCGCTGGTACGGGCTAGACCGCCGATCCATCCGCGACCCCGAACACCTGCAGGCCATGCGGCGCGGGTTCTGCGCCCTCGCCCACTACGTCGACAACAAGCTGGGAGAACTGCTGGCGGTGCTGGACGAAACCGGCCTGCGCGGCGAGACCGTGGTGATGTTCACCGCCGACCACGGCGAAATGCTGGGCGAGAAGGGCCTGATCCAGAAGCGCAGCCTATACGACTGGTCGACGCGCATCCCCATGGTCGTCGATCATCCCGGCTTCAACGGTGGACGCTCGGTCGACACGCCGGTGTCGCTGATCGACCTGCCGGCGACTCTGCTCGACATCGCCGGCGCGACGTCGGCGCGGCCGATGGACGGGCGCTCGTTGTTGCCGGCGCTGCGCGGCGAGTCGCTGGCGGACGTGCCGGTGATCTCGGAATACCACGCCGAGGGAATCATGCGGCCCTGCTTCATGGTCCGCAAGGGACCGTGGAAATACATCTACATCCATCGCGCGCCGGGGCAGCTGTTCAACCTGGAGACCGACCCGGGCGAATGGGACAACCTCAGCGGCCGGCCCGAGGTCGCCGGGATCGAGCGCGAACTCGACGCCGCCGTCACCGGTGGCGATTTCGACCTGGACTTCATCGAGAAGGACGTCTGGGACCGGCTGGCACAGAAAGAGGTCGTCAACCAAGCGATGGCGACCAACGGCACGTCCTGGGACTACCGGGTCGACACCGATCCGTCGCAACAGTACGTGCGGCGTTAAGCGGCGGCGCTAAACCCCAACGTCGCCGAGCCAGATGCGCCGGGTCTGCGGATCTGTCTGGAATCGCCGGTTCAGCTCGATCGACGGCGCGTGCGGCGCAATAATCACCTCGACTCCCTTGGACCTGAGGAACTCGACGTTGGTTTCGAAGTCGTCGGTGTTTTCGTCGTCGAGAATGACCACCGTCGGGATCTTGAACAGAAGAATGGCGCCGGCGCACATCGAACACGGGCTCAGCGTGGTGAACATCACCGCCTTGCTCAGGTCGTGGCTATGCCCGGCGTTCTCCAGGCAGTCGGTCTCGCCGTGCAGGACGTTGCTGCCGGTCTGCACCCGCTTGTTGTGGCCGACGGCGATCACCGCGCCGTCGATCACCAGCGAACTGCCGACCGGCACGCCGCCCTCCTCGAAGCTCTTCAGGGCCTGGGCGTGGGCGGCGTCGGTGCCGGTGGCGAGGGTTTGCTCGTCGATCATGGGTCCGGAGGATCGGCGAGCAGCGATGCCGCGGTCAAGTCCTCAGTGATCCCGGTCCGGCTCCGCCGCCTTGCGCTCGGCGATGAAGGCCTGCAGGGCCTCGTCGATGCCGGGGTCGATGGCCGGGCCCTCGTATTCGGTCAGCATCTGTTTCCACTGCGCATTGGCGCGGATCGCGGTGTCCTTGGCGCCCTCGGCCGCCCATTGCTCGACCGAGTTGTTGTCGGCGATCGACGAGCGGTAAAACGCGGTCTCGAAGTGGGCCTGGGTGTGGGCGCAACGGAGGTAGTGGCCGCCGGGGCCGACCTCGCGGATCGCGTCCATGGCCTGGCTGTCGGGCGAGGCGTCGATGCCCTTGGCCAGCACCTGCATCATCGCGCACTGATCGGCGTCCATGACGAATTTCTCATAGGAGCTGCACAGCCCGCCCTCGAGCCAGCCGGCCGAGTGCAGCGCGAAATTGACCCCCGACAGCGTCGTCATCATCAGCGTCTGCGCGCTTTCGTACGCCGCCTGGGCGTCGGGCAGCTTCGAGGCGGTGAACGAGCCGCCGGAGCGGAACGGCAGGTTCAGGCGACGCGCCAGCTTGGCGGCGCCGTTCAGCACCAGCGACGATTCCGGGGTGCCGAAGGTCGGCGCGCCGGACTGCATCGAGATCGAGCTGGCGAAGGTGCCGAAGATCACCGGCGAGCCGGGCCGCACCAGCTGGGTCAGCGCCATGCCGGCCATCGCCTCGGCCAGCAGCTGGGCGAGCGTGCCGGCGGCCGAGACCGGGCTCATCGCGCCCGACAGGATGAACGGCGAGACGACGCTGGCCTGGTTCGCCGCGGCGTAGACGCGCAGGGCGCCGAGCATCACCGGATCGAACACCATCGGCGAGTTGGCGTTGATCAGCGACACCATCACGGTCTTGCGGTCGACGAAATCCTTGCCGAACACGATCTCGGCCATGCGCACGGAATCCGCCACGCGCTCGGGTGCGGTGACCGAGCCCATGAACGGCTTGTCGGAATACTTGATGTGGCTGTAGACCATGTCCAGGTGGCGCTTGTTCACCGGCAGGTCGACCGGCTCGCACACGGTGCCGCCCGAATGGTGCAGCGATGGGCTCATGTAGGCCAGTTTGACGAAGTTGCGGAAGTCCTCGATGGTGCCGTAACGGCGGCCCTGGTCCATGTCGTGCACGAAGGGGGCCCCATAGACCGGCACGAACACGGTGGCGTCGCCGCCGATCTTGACGTTGCGCGCCGGGTTGCGCGCGACCTGCTCGAACTCGCTGGGCGCCGTCTTCAGCAGTTGCCGGGCCAACCCGCGCGGGATGTGCACGCACTCTCCACGGACGTCGGCGCCGGCATTGCGCCACAGGTCGAGCGACACCGGATCCTCGCGGAACTCGATGCCGATTTCTTCCATGATGGTATCGGCGTTGGCCTCGATGATCTCGGCCGCCTCGTCGCTCAGCAGGTCGAGCACCGGCACCTGGCGCAGCACGTAGGGCGCGCCCTCCACCGTGCGGGTCTGGCGCGCCGCCCGGCGCGCGTCGCGGCCGCGGCGGCCGCCTCGTGTTGCTGTCCGTTCGCTCATGGTCCCAAACCTCGACCTCAGTGGCTCCACCACCCCTCCCCTACAAATAGGTTTTACCGCACGGGCCGACTAGCGCGCTTGCGCCGCTTTATGCTCCCCGACCGCCGCCGCGCGGGCGGAATCGACAGTTTTTTCGGGCGCAAGAAAGCTAACGGTTCCGGAACATTTGATGTCGCGGAAGTTCAAGCAGCCCCTCCCCCCTTCGCCATATTTGGCGTATTGTTTTTGCCCACGGCGACCAAAAATTTGGTCACGGCAACAGGGGAGGATCCAGGATGAAATCCCACGCCCGCGTGGTGGTGATCGGCGGCGGTGTCGTCGGCGTCAGCACCCTCTATCACCTGACCAAGAAAGGCTGGTCGGACGTCGTCCTGGTCGAGCGCAAGGAGCTGACCTCGGGCTCGACCTGGCACGCGGCGGGCCTGCTGCCGCTGTTCAACATGAGCTACTCGGTGGGCCAGATCCACAAGCACTCGGTCAAGCTCTACGGCGAGCTCGGCGCCGAGGTCGACATGGACGTCGGCCTGCGCACCGTCGGCAACATCCGCCTGGCGATGAACCAGGACCGCATGGACGAGTACCATCAGTACGCCGGCGTCGCCGCGACCATCGGCGTCGATGTCAAGTTCCTGACCCCGCACGAGATCAAGGAGCTGTGGCCGCTGTGCAATACCGACGGCCTGATCGGCGGCATCGTGCATCCGGACGACGGCTACATCCAGCCGGCCGACCTGACCCAGGCGCTGGCCGCGGGCGCGCGTAAGGGTGGCGCAGAGATCTACCGCCAGACCACGGTCACCGGCATTGAGCAGGCGGCCTCCGGCGAGTGGACGGTGAAGACCGACAAGGGCGACATCACCTGCGAGCACGTGGTCTCGGCATCTGGCAACTTCGTGCGCCAGACCGGCGAGATGGTCGGCCTCGATATCCCGGTCATTCCGGTGCAGCACCAGTTCATCGTCACCGAGGCGCACCCGGCGATCCAGGAGCGCCACGCCCAGGGCCTGCCCGAGATGGGGGTTTTGCGCGAGTCCGACGGCTCCTGGTACATGCGCGAGGAGGCCGGCGGCCTGCTGCTGGGCCCCTACGAGGTCGGCGCGCCCTGCTGCTACGTCGACGGGCCGTCGGCGGACAGCGAATACGAGCTTTTCCAGGAGGACCTCGACCGCCTGGCGCCGCACATCGAGGCGGCGATCAACCGGGTGCCGATCTTCGGCGAGGCCGGGGTCAAGGAGGTCTACAACGGCGCCATCGCCTACACGCCGGACGGCAGCCCGATCGTCGGCCCGGCCTGGGACCTGAAGAACTTCTGGCTCAACGAGGGTCACAGCTTCGGCATCACCGCCGCCGGCGGCGCCGGCTGGCAGCTCGCCGAGTGGATCGTCGACGGCGAGCCGACCATCGACATGATGGGCGTCGACCCGCGCCGCTTCGGCGACTACGCCAGCAAGTCGTATCTGCGGGCGAAGAACGAAGAGGCCTACGCCAACGTCTTCACCATCCACTACCCGGACGAGGAGCGCGAGGCCGGACGGCCGCTGCGCCAGGCGTCGTGCTACGACCGCATGAAGGCATTGGGCGCCGTCTTTGGCCAGAAGTTCGGCTGGGAGCGGCCGAACTGGTTCGCGCCCGAGGGTGTCGAGCAGAAGGACGACTGGTCGTTCCGCCGCTCGGCCTGGTTCGAGCACATCGGCAACGAGGCCCGCAACGTCGCTGAGAACGTCGGCCTGCTGGACATGTCGGCCTTCGCCAAGTGCCGCGTGTCGGGCCCCGGCGCCGAGGACTTCCTCGACCACCTGTTCGCCAACCGGTTGCCGAAGAAGGTCGGCAGGGTCGGGTTGTGCCACGCGCTGCTGCCCAGCGGCGGCGTGCTGTCCGAATTCACCGTGCAGCGCGAGGGTCCGGACAGCTTCTACCTGGTCTCGGCCGGCGCCCTGCAGCGGCTCGACCACGACTACCTGACCAAGCAGATGCCCTCCGACGGCTCGGTCCGCTTCGATCAGCTGACCAACTCGATGGGCGTGCTGGTGCTGTCGGGACCGAAGTCGCGCGAGCTGATGCAGCGGGTGTCGAACGCCGACTTCTCCAACGCCGCCTTCCCCTGGCTGTCGGGACAGGACATCGATGTCGGCCTGGCACCGTGCAACGCAATCCGGGTCAACTTCGTCGGCGAGCTCGGTTGGGAGCTGCATCACCCGATCGAGTACCAGAACCACATCTTCGACGCGCTGATGGAAGCCGGCGCCGACCTCGGCATCAAGCCGTTCGGTATCCGCGCCATGGACAGCCTGCGCCTGGAGAAGTCCTACCGCATGGTGGGGACGGAAATGTCGATCGAGTACGCCGCCTACGAATCCGGCCTCGACCGTTTCGTGCACCCGAACAAGGGCGACTTCATCGGCCGCGACGCCCTGGTCGCCTGGCAGCAGAAGGGCTTCCAGAACGCCTTCGTCACGCTGGAGGTGCACGACGTCACCGATGCGGATGCTTTGGGCAACAATCCGATCTTCAAGGACGGCGAAACGGTCGGCCGCGCCACCGGTGGCGGCTACGGATTCCGGATCGAGAAATCGCTGGCCCTGGCCATGGTCCGGCCGGAGTTTTCCGAGCCCGGCACCGAGCTCGAAATGGACATCCTGGGGACGACGCACCGGGTCACCGTGATCGAGGAAAGCCCGTACGATCCTCAGAACGAGAAACTGCGGGCTTAGGCCTTAGCGGCCAAAGGTTTAGGGCCCGGGCGGAATCGGATTTAAAATGATCTGATTCCGCCCTCACAGGGGCGTGAAGTGTCGCGTTCCGCACACAGATGGTCCGCCCCACGACAGCGGGAATCCTTCCCGATCCTTCATTGTGCGATTAGGGCGGCAGGGTGTGCCGAAAGGCGCTTGCCGCCCGGCGTGTCTTCTGGTGTACGTTCATCTTTGGTGGTGACTGTTCTGGGCAAGGGATGTGAGCCATGTCGGAAGAAGAATTTGACGATATCGACCTCGCGGCGCTGAACGACGAGGATCTGACCAAACAGATGCACGACGACCTTTACGACGGCCTCGCCGACGAGGTGGTCGAGGGCGTCAACATCCTGCTCGAACGCGGCTGGGAGCCTTATCGGGTACTGACCGAGGCCCTGGTCGAAGGCATGCGCATCGTCGGCATCGACTTCCGCGACGGCATCCTGTTCGTGCCCGAGGTGCTACTGGCCGCCAACGCGATGAAATCGGGCATGGGCATCCTGCGCCCGCTGCTGGCCGAGACCGGCGCCCCGAAGATGGGCAAGATGGTGATCGGCACGGTCAAGGGCGACATCCACGACATCGGCAAGAACCTGGTCTCGATGATGATGGAAGGCGCCGGTTTCGAGGTCGTCGACATCGGCATCAACAACCCGGTCGAGGACTACCTGGCGGCGATCGAGGAGCACCAGCCAGACATCCTCGGCATGTCGGCGCTGCTGACCACGACCATGCCCTACATGAAGGTCGTGATCGATACCCTGAAGGAAAAGGGGATCCGCAACGACTACGTGGTGCTGGTCGGCGGCGCGCCGCTGAACGAGGCCTTCGCCGAGTCGATCGGCGCCGACGCCTACTGCCGCGACGCCGCGGTGGCGGTGGAGACCGCGAAATCCTTCATGGCCCGGCGGCAGGGCTCGGCCCTCGCCGACGCGGCGGTCGGATAGGGCCCCCGGAAGATGACCGGGACGACGGGCATGACCCCGTCCCGGCCTCCCCGCACGCTGATCATCGCCTGCGGCGCCCTGGCGCAGGAACTGCTGGCCGTGATCGAGGCCAACGGCTGGAGCCACATGAGCGTGACCTGCCTGCCCGCCGACCTGCACAACCGGCCTGAACGCATACCCGAGCTGCTGCGCGCCAAGATCCGCGACACCCGGGACGGCTACGACCAGGTGCTGGCGCTGTACGGCGACTGCGGCACCGGCGGCCTGCTCGACACCATGCTGGCCGAGGAAGGGGTCGCCCGCATCGACGGTGCGCATTGCTACGAGTTCTACGCCGGCCATGACGTGTTCGAGGACATGCACGAGCGCGAAATCGGCACCTTCTACCTGACCGACTACCTGGTGCGGCATTTCGACCGCCTGATCATCCAGGGTCTGGGCCTGGATCGCCATCCCGAGCTGTTCCCGATGTATTTCGGCAACTACAACCGGCTGGTCTACCTGGCGCAGACCGAAGACCCCGCACTGACCGACAGGGCCCGCGCCGCCGCCGACAGGCTCGGCCTGGCTTTCGAGCGGCACCAGACCGGGATGAACGGTCTCGCCGAGTTCCTGGGTCCGGCCGCAGGAGTCCCGTCCCATGTCTAACCGTACCGCCTACGAACCCTCCGGCGCCGGTCCGGTCCGGCGCACCCGCTCGCCGTTCACCATCCGCCTGTGGGCGGTACGCCATTCGCGCTTCCTCGAATGGCTGTACAGCGTCTTCGCCGACGTGCTGCTGAACCTGCACCCGCTGTGGAAGGCGATCGGCTACAGCCGCATCGAACGTCCGGTGAAGGCGGTCGAGCATACGGTCAAGGGCTTCCTGTTCGACTGCCGCATGTGCGGCAAGTGCGTGCTCAGCGACACCGGCATGTCCTGTCCGATGAACTGTCCCAAAAGCCTGCGCAACGGCCCCTGCGGCGGTGTCCGCGCCAACGGCAACTGCGAGGTCGAGCCGGACATGCCCTGCGTCTGGGTCGAGGCCTGGAACGGCAGCCTGCAGATGCGTCAGGGCGACAAGATCCAGACCGTGCAGCCGCCGCTGCAGCAGAGCCTGCGCGGCACCTCGTCGTGGCTGCGCGCGACCGCCCTGCGCGCCGCCGAGCGGGCCGGCGACGGCGACAGCGAAGATGGGGCGAAAAAGTCATGAGCCAAGTCCTGCCCTACGATCCCTCGGCGCCGCTGCCGCGCAAGGAGGGCCACACCTCGCGCGGCCGGCTGGAGCGGGTCCTGCGCCGCGGCGAGTTCGCGGTCACCGCCGAGCTCAATCCACCCGATTCCGCCAACGCCGAGGACGTCTACGAGCGTGCCGCGGTGTTCGAGGGCTGGGTCGACGGCATCAACGCCACCGACGGCTCGGGCGCCAACTGCCACATGTCGTCGATGGGCATCTGCGCGCTGTTGAGCCGGCTCGGATTCGCCACCGTGATGCAGATCTCGTGCCGTGACCACAACCGCATCGCCATCCAGGGCAACGTGCTGGGCGCCGCCGCCATGGGCGTCGCCAACATCCTGTGCCTGACCGGCGACGGCGTGCAGGCCGGCGACCAGCCCGACGCCAAGCCGGTGTTCGATCTGGACTCGATTTCGCTGCTGAACACGCTCAGGACCATGCGCGACGAGAGCCGCTTCCTGTCGGGGCGCAAGCTGACCTCGCCGCCACAGATCTTCATGGGCGGGGCGATCAACCCGTTCGCGCCGCCTTACGACTTCCGGCCGGTGCGGCTGTTGAAGAAGATCGAGGCCGGGGCCCAGTTCGTGCAGTCGCAGTACTGCTTCGACATCCCGATGCTGGTGCGCTACATGGACCGGGTGCGCGACTTGGGCCTGCACGAGCGGTGCTTCATCCTAATCGGCGTCGGCCCGCTGGCCTCGGCGCGCGCGGCCAACTGGATCCGCACCAACGTGCCCGGGATTCACATTCCGGACTCCATCATCGACCGCTTGAAGGGCGCCGAGGACCAGAAGAAGGAAGGCCAGAAGATCTGCGTCGAGATGATCCAGCAGATCCGCGAGATCGAGGGCATCTCGGGCGTGCACGTGATGGCCTACCGCCAGGAGGAGCTGGTCGCCGAGATCGTCCACGACTCCGGCGTGCTGAAGGGCCGCCAGCCTTGGCACCGCGGCATGGAGACCGATCCCGAGGGCGCGCTCGAGGACGCCCTCGGCGCGGCGCACTCGGCATGACCCGGATCCGCCGGGCCGCCGGCAAAACGGGGGGAGTCGTTTTCGGACTAGACCGGCAGGCCGGCACTGCCTACAACGCCGCAAGGGGGGGCGCGTCGTGTGCCCCGCAACCGCCCGCGAACGGGCATCCTGGAAAAGGCACAAGGCCATGACCGACACCGTGCTCAGCTCCGCCACCAAGGAGGTGGTGATTGGTTTCGACCGTCCCTTCGTCATCATCGGCGAGCGCATCAACCCGACCGGGCGCAAGCTGCTGGCCGCCGAGATGGCCGCCGGCGACTACAGCCGCGTCGAGGCCGACACCAAGGCGCAGGTCGCCGCCGGGGCGCAGATGCTGGACGTCAACGCCGGCATCCCGCTGGCCGACGAGCCGCGCATCCTGGCCGAAACCATCCAGCTGGTGCAGTCGCTGACCAACGTGCCGCTGTCGATCGACTCCTCGATCGTCGAAGCGCTGGAGGCCGGGCTGTCGGTGTATCAGGGCAAGGCCCTGGTCAACTCGGTGACCGGCGAGGAGGAGCGTCTGGAAGTGGTGCTGCCGCTGGTCAAGAAATACGGCGCCGCCGTGGTCGCCATCTCCAACGACGAAACCGGCATCTCGGAAGATCCGGACGTGCGCTTCGAGGTCGCCAAGAAGATCGTCGAGCGGGCCGAGGACTACGGCATCCCGCGCGCCGACGTGGTGGTCGATCCGCTGATCATGCCGGTGGGCGCGCTCGAGGGCGCCGGACGCCAGGCGCTGAACCTGATCCGCCGGCTGCGTACCGAGCTCAAGGTCAACACCACCTGCGGCGCCTCGAACGCCTCGTTCGGCCTGCCCAACCGGCACGGCCTCAATTCCGCCTTTCTGTCGATGGCGATCGGCGCCGGCATGACGTCCGCCATCGCCAACCCGCTGCACGATCCGGAAATGGCCGGCGTCATGGGCGCCGACGTGATCATGGGCCACGATCCCAACTGCGCCCGCTGGATCCGCCGTTTCCGCGACCCGGAAAGCGCCGGCGGAGAGGGCGGCGGAGAAGGTGGCGGACGCCGCCGTGGCGGCCGCGAGGGACGGCGCTGGAGCGGAGCATCGGTTGCCTGACGAACCGGCCAGCGACAGCGTCAACATCGTCTTCACCCCGTCGGGCCGGCGCGGCACCGTCGCGCGCGGCACCTCGGTTCTGGACGCCGCGCGCGGGCTCGGCGTCGACGTCGATTCGGTCTGCGGCGGCCGCGGCATCTGCGGCCGCTGCCAGGTCACGGTGGCCGAGGGAGACTTCCCCAAACACGGCATCGTCAGCGGCGCCGCCAGCCTCGAGCCGCTGACCGAGCCCGAGGCTAGGTTCGACAGCCGCAAGGGCCTGCAGGCCGGCCGCCGGCTGGGCTGCCATGCCCGCCTGCTGGGCGACGTGGTGATCGACGTGCCGCCGGAAAGCCAGGTGCACAAGCAGGTCGTGCGCAAGCGCGCCGACGTGCGCCAGATCGAGATGGACCCGGCGATCCGCCTGCACTACGTAGAGGTCGAGAAACCCGACATGCACCGCCCCACCGGAGACTTCGAACGTCTCGGCGAGGCCCTGGCCGAGCAGTGGGGCCTGCATGATCTGGAAGGGATCGACATCCGCTCGCTGCTGCGCCTGCAGGACGTGCTGCGTCGTGGCGACTGGAAGGTCACCGTCGCCGTGCACCGCGGCGCCCGGATCACCAAGATCTGGCCCGGTTTCCACGACGCCGCTTACGGCATCGCCTACGACGTCGGCTCGACCACCATCGCGGCGCACCTGTGTGACCTGTCCAGCGGCGCCGTGCTCGCCTCGGGCGGCGTGATGAACCCGCAGATTCGCTTCGGCGAGGACCTGATGAGCCGGGTCAGCTACGTGATGATGAACCCGGGCGGCGAGGCCGAGCTGACCCAGGTGGTGCGCGGCGCGGTCGATCAACTGGTCGCCGAAGTCTGCGCCGAGGCCGGGGTCGACAGCGGCGACGTGCTCAACCTGACCATCGTCGGCAATCCGATCATGCACCACCTGCTGCTCGGGCTCGACCCGACCGAGCTCGGCCAGGCGCCCTTCGCGCTCGCCACCAACTCGGCGCTGACCCTGTGGGCGACCGAGTTCGAGCTGCGCAACGTGCACCCCGACGCGCGGGTCTACCTGCTGCCCTGCATCGCCGGGCACGTCGGCGCCGACGCCGCCGGCGTGGTGCTGTCCGAGGGGCCGCACCTGGCCAACAAGATCACCCTGATCGTCGACGTCGGCACCAACGCCGAGATCATCCTCGGCAACAAGGACCGCCTGCTCGCCGCTTCGTCGCCGACCGGCCCGGCCTTCGAGGGCGCGCAGATCCGCTGCGGCCAGCGCGCCGCGCCGGGCGCCATCGAGCGCTTCCGCATCGACCGCGACAGCCTGGAGCCGCGCTTCAAGGTGATCGGCTGCGACCTGTGGTCCGACGAGGACGGATTCGAGGCCGCGGTCGCCGAGACCGGCGTCACCGGCATCTGCGGCTCGGGCATCATCGAGGCCCTGGCCGAGATGTTCCTGGCCGGCGTGCTGACCGCCGATGGCGTCATCGACGGCCGTACCGCCGAACGCACGGCGCGCGTGCAGGAGGATGGCCGCACCCATGCCTACCTGATCCGTGAAGGTGGTGATGGCGGCATCGAGATCCGCGTCACCCAGAACGACGTGCGCGCGATCCAGCTGGCCAAGGCGGCGCTGTACGCCGGCGCGCGGCTGCTGATGGACACCCTCGGTATCGACACGGTCGAGCGCATCGTGCTCGCCGGCGCCTTCGGCAGCCACATCGACACCAAGTACGCCATGGTCCTGGGCATGATCCCGGACTGCCCGCTCGAGTCCGTCTCGTCGGCCGGCAACGCCGCTGGCACGGGGGCGCGGGTGGCGCTGCTGAACCAGGCCGCGCGCAGCGAGATCGAGCGCGTGGTGCGCGACATCGAGAAGGTCGAGACCGCGGTCGAACCTCGCTTCCAGGAACACTTCATCGAGGCCGTGGCCTTCCCGCACAAGTCGGCGCCCTACCCCCACCTGGCGGCGGCGGTCGAGCTGCCGGAACCAAGCGAGGCGCCGGCCGAGGAGACGCCACGGCGGCGACGGCGCCGCCGCGGCTGATCGGCGCTTGCGGCCCTTGCGGATTTGCCGCAAGCTCCGCCCCCATGTTCACCGAGATTCTGTTCAAGATCCTGGCCACCGCGGCGATCGTGCTGACCCTGTCGCTGATCGCCGAGCGGGTCAGCGCGCGCATCGCCGGACTGCTCACCGGGGCGCCGCTGGGCGCCCTGATCGTGTTCTCGTTCCTGGCCCGGGAGAAGGACGGCGCCTACTTCGCCGAGGCCGTGCCGCACGGCCTGGCCGGCCTGATCGGCACCCTCGCCTTCGCCTATGGCTACCATCTCGGTTGCCGCGGCGGGCCGCGCCTGGGACTGCTGACGGCGACGCTGGGCGGCATGACCGCCTACGCCGCCGCGACGCTGCCGCTGCGTGCGATCGACTTCACCCTGGTGCCGGCGCTGCTGACGGCGCTGACCGCGATCGCGGCGGCGGCCTTCCTGTTCCGCCGCATCGAGAACGTGCTGGTCGCCCGGGCGGTCCGCCTGACCCCCCTGGTCCTGGCGGTCCGCGCCGGGCTGGCGGCGCTGCTGGTGACCCTGGTCATCGCCTTGGCCGAGTGGGGCGGCCCGGTGATCACCGGCCTGTTGGTCGGTTTCCCGATGACCCTGCTGCCGACCTACCTGATCGTGCACGCGACCTACGGCGCGGCGCCGGTCAGTACCATGATCCGCAACTTCCCGCTCGGGCTCGGCGGCCTGATCTCGTTCCTGCTGGTGATCCGTGTCGTCGCGCCTGCCTGGGGACCTTATCCGGCGATCGCGCTCGGCGTGCTCGCCGCGGTCAGCTATCTCGCCGCTCTGTCGATGCTCATGGCCCGGCGCCAGACCTAGCGCGGATTCGATTTAATCCTGGTCGTATCCTGCGGCAGCGAAGAAGTTCTCGCATTCGGTGGGCGTGACTTTCTCGATCCCTTCGGCGATGGCGCTCCACAGTTCCTCAATGGTTCTCGCGGC
>Ga0209785_1000119_pt1 | contig 30893 bp, 36 predicted proteins | sample WorMetG1BERMUDA2_FD_187403 | JGI IMG/M metagenome (GOLD analysis project Ga0209785, IMG submission 187403) | Marine gutless worms symbiont microbial communities from Max Planck institute for Marine Microbiology, Germany - Inanidrilus... ...
GACCCTCGCCGGCCGAATTGTCCGGCTCGTGAGGGACTTGGACGCACACTCGATCGCAGTGCTATCAGGTCGCACTGACAATTCTCCGCCTCAACGAAAATGGGCGGTAAATCGAGGTGTCCAGTTGAACATCGAATGTGCCGTCCGCCCCCAGCGCGGGGCCGAACCAGTAATGGGGGCTCTGGCCCGGCTGTGGCCGCATCATCACCGTTAGGCGATGTTCGGCGCCGCTGAGGCCGATCCAAAGGGTTTCAAGTTCCGCCGCGGCCGACATCGCAAGCAGGGTTTGGCGCCCGGCCGGTCCGCCGGTCGGCAATTCGCCGGCAAAGCGCCAAGCGCGAATCGCGTCGCGCGACACTGACTCCAGACGATTGGAGCCGGCGGCCAGCGCGACCCATCTATCGGCGCTTGCAAGATGCGGCGGCCATGTCAGGCGCTCGCGCTGTCGGCCCGCGTCGTCGAGAACCTGGTAGCGCAGGCCCTCGCCGTCGATTGCCGCCTGGACGCAATGCAGATATTCGATGTCCTCCGGCATGCGATGCGCGGTACCGGCGCCGGCGGTGGTGATCTGAAGAATGCCGTCATGGACCTGGACATCGAAAGCGAGAATGTGGCTGCAGATATAGGCAAAGACACCGTGCTCCAAAAGCAGACCCCAGAAGCGGTCCCGGTATTCGGAGCCAACGGTGCGCTGATAATCACCGTAATATCCGTTCACCGGGAAAACCGGATGGTGGCCGATGACGAACCGCCACCGCGCGTCGCCGTGTTTTGTCAAAACCTGTTCCAGCCAGGCGGTTTCGACATGGCCCTCGCCACCCAGGTCGGCGCACAGGGTGTTGACGAAAACGAGCAGCAGGTCGTCGCGGCGGACGAAATAGGACAGACCCCTCTGGCTGGCCGGTCCGTTTTGCGGCAGGTGGGCTAGGGCATCGCGATAGACGCTTTCGCTAAGCGCATTGTAGGTCGTGTGATTGCCCGTGCAATTATAGATCGGGATCGCTCTCTCGCGCGGCAGCGCCATTTCGACATCCCACCAATGTCGCCACTGCGCCCGCAGGTCGGCTTCGCTGCCGGTCAGTCCGATGATTTCGTCGCCGGGATAAAGGATAAATTCGGGCGACGGCGAAAGGCGCGCGACGACGGCGTTGATGCGCGCCAGGTTGGCCTCATGGAGATGGCCAGCGATGCCGGAGCAACTGTCGCCGTAAACCGTGAACTGATGGCCCTCTGCCCGCGGCATCAGCGCGGTGATGATGTCGTCCGTGTCGTTACTGGTCACATTGCGTCCGATCGTCCTGGTCTGCCGGCAGCAATGTAGCGGCATCTGCTTGCCGGCGCATCATCCATCCATTCCTGGTCAAGGGGTTTCTTGCGGCCTGCGGGTATCATTGTCATGCTGAGAGGAATCGATAGCGAAGCGAATCGTCTTAAGGTGCACGGCGTGACCCTGACCGAACGACAGAAGATGGAAGCCGGGCAATGGTATTGCTGCATCGATGCCGAACTCGAAGAAATGCGCATGCAGGCGCAGGATGCGGTGCATGAGCATAACGGCCTGTCGCCGCGTGAACGCGGCACGTTGGGACCGAAGCTGCGGATGGTGCTGGGCGCAGTCGGCGCGGATGTGCGCATCGAAGGGCTGTTCCATTGCGCCTATGGATGCAATCTGTTCCTTGGCGACGGTGTCTATCTCAATGCCGGCTGTGTCGTTCTGGATACGGCGCGGGTGAAGATCGGCGCCGGGTCGATGCTCGGTCCGGCTGTGCAAATCTATTGCGCCGAACACAGCACGGATCGGGCGTTACGCGCCGCCGGTCTGGAGATCGCCAAGCCGGTAACGATCGGCAAGGATGCGTGGATCGGCGGTGCTGCCGTGATCCTGCCGGGAGTAGTCATCGGCGACGGCGCGATCATTGGCGCGGGCAGTGTCGTGACACGCGACGTTGCAGCCGGCACGACCGTCGCCGGCAATCCGGCGCGGCCGATCAGCGCCCGATGATCTCCCGGAGCCGCGGTTTCTCCAAAAAAGCGGTCAGTCCCTCAAGACATGCCCGCCAGCCGAGATCGTGGGAAGCATAGTCGGCCTGTGTGGCGATGCGGCTGTGTGCGACGAGAACCTCCGTCCCATCGCCCCGGGCGATAAAGCGCACCGTGACGCGCTCACCCGAGTCTGCGGTCCCAGCGGCCGGGTCGCCCCGGCGCCACGTATATTCGATCAGGTCCGGCGGCTCGATGCGCAGGAATTCGCCGCTGATCCAGAGGATCGTATTGTCCGGCATTCGATTGGCGATCCTGTACGCGCCGCCGACACGCAGTTCGACCGTACAGTCCTGGCACGTCACGCCGGCCGGACCCCACCATTGCCGGATCTGGCCCGGCTCGGTCCAGGCCCTGAACACATCCTCGGGGGTTCCCCGCACCATACGTCGCACCAGCAATGACAGCGACGGCGTTGAATCGGCCGGCGCCATCAGTCGTTTTGCCCGGCGTCGTCGGGCCCTTCGCCGATCCGCCGATCCATGTGGTGCGACAGCGCATCGAGGGTTTCGCCCCAGAAACGGGTATATTGGTCGAGCCAGGCCTGCGCGCTGTGCAACGGTTCGGTCCGCAACGAACAGATGCTTGTCCTGCCCGCGTTGTCGCGATCGATTAGATCAGCTTTTTCAAGTGTTTTCAGGTGCTTGGATATGGCATTTAAAGACATATCGAAAGGTCCGGCCAGACTGGTCACCTTCTCGGGCGCCTGTGACAGTCGCTTCAGCAGCGCCCGGCGGGTCGGGTCGGAGAGGGCGTGGAAGATCCGGTCCAGGCGGTGTTCTGCGTCGTCGATTTGGTCGCGATTGAGATTTTTCACCTTGCTCAATTCTCAACTATTTGGTTGAATGTTTGCCTACTATGAAGATATCGCACCGTTTTGGCAAGGAGGCGGCTATGAGCACGCATATTCATCAGGAGGTGGTTCTTGCGACCAGCCCGGAGGAGGTTTATCGGGCGTTCATGGACGAAACACGTCACAGCGCGCTTATCGGCGGCACATCGAAGATCGATCAGCGGGTCGGCGGACTCGCGGAGATGCATGACGGCCAGATCGTCGCGCGCAACATCGAGCTCGAACCGGGCCGCAGGATCGTGCAGGCGTGGCGCGTGAACGGGTGGGAGAACGGCGTCTACACCCTGCTGCGCATCACGCTCAACGCCGATGGCGACCGGACCCGCGTGACGCTTGACCAGACCGGCTGCCCGGAAGAGATGACGGATCATCTGGCGGCCGGCTGGAACCAGCGCTATTGGCAGCCCCTTGCCGCCCATTTTAGTGGCACCGCGTAGCACCGCTTTCTTCAGTCGAGCACCGCGAAAAAAGCCTGGTGACCATCCATCAGGACCGTCTCGCCATCGAACATGGCGTTGAAACCGTGTCCGGAAACGGCCGATGCGCCAAGACCGGCGGGCAGGACGAAGCGCCTCTGCCCGTCGGACAGATTGAACACACACAGGGTGGCTTCATCGCGGCCGGTGCGGCTAAAGGCGACAATGTCTTCGCCGGACGGCAGGATGCGGATGTCACCGACGATCAGCGATGGCCGTGACTTGCGAAAACGCAAAAAGGCCCTGTAATGCTCCAGGACCGAGTCCGGGTTGCTGGCCTGCTGGTCGACGGCAGCGTGTCTGTGCACCTCGGTCACCGGTAGCCAGGTCTTTTGCGCCGTCGAAAACCCGCCATGCGGTGCGCCGGCCTGCCAGACCATTGGCGTGCGACAGCCGTCGCGGCCCTTGAATTCCGGCCAGAAGGCAATGCCGTAGGGATCGGTCAGGTCTTCAAAAGCGAGTTCAGCTTCGGTAAGGCCCAGTTCCTCGCCCTGGTAGAGGCAGACCGAACCTCTCAGGCTGAGCAGCAACCCGGCGGTCAATTTGGCGAACCGATCACGGTCCGTCACCCCGGCCGCCCAGCGGCTGACATGGCGCATCACGTCATGGTTGGAAAACGCCCAGCATGGCCATGAGGCACCGCCCGAAAAGGCTTGCGAGGCTTCCTCGAACTGCGTGACGCAGGCTTCGACATGCGCTTTGGAGAAGATCGGCCCCAGCAGTTCGAACGAATAGCACATGTGCAGCCGATCGCCGCCCGCAGTGTATTCGGCCATGGTTCGCAGCGATCGCCGCTCGTCACCGACTTCGCCCACGGAGGTGGAGTCGGGATAGGTGTCCAGCAGCGCACGCAGCCGTTTCAGGAAGGCAAGGTTCTCGGGCCGCGTCTTGTCGTAGAGGTGGTCCTGGTAGCCATAGGTATTGATATCGGACTCCTCCGGACCGGCGCCTGGTGGCAGCGGCGGGTTGTCGCGCAGCGCAGCGTCGTGAAAATAGTAGTTCACGGTGTCGAGGCGAAAACCGTCGACACCGAGGTCCAGCCAGAAGCGCACGGCGTCCAACACTGCATCCTGCACCGCTGGATTGTGGAAATTCAGATCGGGTTGGTCGGACAGGAAATTGTGCAGATAGTATTGACGTCGCCGCGCGTTCCAACTCCACGCGGACCCGCCGAAGACCGACTGCCAATTGTTGGGCGGTGTGCCGTCCGGCCTCGGGTCGGCCCAAACATACCAGTCGGCTCTCCGATTGTCGGTGGTTTGTCTGCTCCGCGCGAACCAAGGATGCTCGTCGGAGGTGTGCGACAGCACCTGATCGATGATGACTTTCAGCCCCAGGTCGTGGGCGCGGGCGATCAGTTCGCTGAAATCCTGCAGCGTGCCGAACAGCGGGTCGACATTGCAATAGTCGGATACGTCATAACCCATATCCTTCATCGGTGAGGTGAAGAACGGCGATAGCCAGATGGCGTCCACCCCGAGACCGGCGACATAGGCCAAGCGCTCGATGATGCCGTGCAGGTCACCGATGCCGTTGCCGGAGGAATCCTGAAAGGAGCGCGGATAGATCTGGTAGATCACCGCGCCGCGCCACCAATCGTCGTCGGGCGCGACCGCCGGACGGCTGGCGGTGGAGGGAGAGCCGTGAGTTTCCATCGTGTCTCTTCAAACGGAGGGGGTTGCGGCCGGTGGTGTGAAGGCGCATCCAGTTAAAGGCGTTTTTGGCGGCCTTTCAAGGGCACAGGAGGCTTTTGCGAAAACCTGCCCTGCGAGGATCAACGCATGTTGGCTAGCGTCCTGACCAATGCAATGATGTCGTTCGGACCGGCGACGGAGACGCGCACACTATCGGCGCCGGCCGATCCACCGCCGGGAACGATATCGACATAGCTGTAGCCCGCCGCGGTCAGCGGATCCGGGAGAGTTGTGAGTCGCGGATCTCTGTTGAAGCGGCTCAACGCCTCCGCATAGAGGTTTCGCAACAGTGTCTCACCGCCCATCGAGCGTAGCGTCTCGTTCATATCCCTGACCGCCAGCGTGCCGGGCGCGAGTTGCAGCCGGCCACCGCGAATCTCGGGGATAGCGCCGATGTCGATCGTGAAGGCGTCGCTGCCGATCGGCGTTTCCACGACCGACGTACACAGCCAGATGTCTCCTTGCACCGTGGTGGTCAGAACAATCTGCCCGCCGTTGACACGGATGTACGCGTCCTGGACGGTAAGGCGCACTTCGCATGACGGCACCCGGTCCCGCGCCGCCAGCCGTAACTGTTGCAAGAGCAGCGGCTGCAGGTCGTCCAGATTTACATCGGCATGCAGCAGAATTCGATCGGTCTGCACCGCGTCTGCCGATGCGAACACAGCCACCGGAAGCGAGACGGTCTGTCCCTGAAACGCGATCGGAACCGGACCCTGATAGACCAGCGCCTCCTCAGCAACGGCCGATGCGGAGCAAAGCAGGCCGGCGAGAACCAGGGCAAAAACGCGAAACGGGACCATGACATACGACCTTCCGACATCCGATTTGACCGGCAGGGATCGCCGGGTGTGCTTGCACGTTCCCTATAACCCAATTGCGGCATGGTTGCGAAACCGTGCCCCGGTCCTAGGGAGACGTCGGAAGCCGGGAGGAAACGAGGGTGTCTGCAGCTTCGCCGGCGGCATCGATATAGGAAGAATCGCGGTGTATGAGCATTGTCGAAAAAGCGCCATCCATCAGCAACACCACCTGCCGCGCGAGCCTGGCCGGTTTCTCGATGCCAGCCTGTCGGTAGCGACCCTCAAGCCACGCCTCGAAGCGCTGCTTGTGCGCTCGGCCGATCGTCACGGCCGGGTGGCCGGGCTTGTTGGCAAGCTCGGCCGCGGTTCTCAAAAAACCACAGCCCCGCCAGCCGGGTCTGCGCGACGCGCCGGCGACGCCGGAAAACAGGGCCCGGGTTTTGTCGGCCGCCGTCCCGGTTGCCGCATCGTACCATTCACGGAAAGCGCGCAGGTTCGGCTGGTCGCGTGACTCAAGATAGCCGGCGATCAAGTCGTCCTTGCTGCGGAAGTGATAATAGAGCGTGCGTTTGGTGACGCCTGCTTTTTCGGCCACGGCATCGACGCCAACGGCCCTGATGCCCTCGGCGTAGAACAACCGGTTGGCGGCGTCGAGAATGCGGTTTCTGGTTTTTGTGGCGTCCCTGGGCATGGTAAAGTATACCAACCAGTGTATATACTTTCAAGCTGCATGGCCTTAGTCTCGGGGCAGATATCCAAGGAGGGATGCCGCGATGCCGGACCCGGTTCTGTTTGAACGACGCGATTGTGTTGCCATACTGACGCTCAATCGTCCCGACCAGCTGAATGCGCTGAACTATGCGACCAACGACTTGCTGTTGGCCTATCTCGATGCGTTCGAAGCGGATCCGAAAATCCGGGCGGTGGTGCTGACGGGCGCGGGCGAACGCGCTTTTTCCGCCGGGGCCGACATCACCGAATTCTCCGAAAGCATCGAGCGTGGCACCGAAATCGCGCTACGCGACTTCGTCGAACGCGGACAGGCGATGACCAGCCGGCTCGAAACATTTCCAAAACCGGTCGTCGCGGCAGTCGACGGCATTGCCTATGGTGGCGGCTGCGAAATTACCGAGGCGGTGCATCTGGCGGTGGCAAGCGACCGCGCGACATTCGCAAAACCGGAGATCAGGATCGGCATTCCGCCGACTTTCGGCGGCACGCAGCGGCTGCCCCGGCTGGCCGGTCGCAAGCGGGCGCTCGAACATCTGTTGACCGGTGCGCCTTTTTCCGCTCAACGGGCTCTGGAGATCGGCATTGTCAACCACATCGTTCCGCATCAACGATGTCTGGACGAGGCACTCGCTTTGGCTGCACGGATCTCCGTGTTCGAAGCCGGGACCGTCGCGGCGATCCTGGCCGCCGTTACGCGCGGTCTCGATCGGCCAATGGCGGATGGCCTGGAGGTCGAGCGTGAGCAATTTGCACGGATTGCCGGAAGCGAGGGAACGCGAAAGGCCCTGAATGCCTGGCTCGCCCGCAGCTGATCGCTGCCGCGGCGGACCGATCTTCCCGGTGTTCCGTGTTCAGGTGGATGGGCCGGGTGCTTTGCGATAGACCCAGAAATGGCTGGTGCTGCCGTCAAGATAGCCGGCATCCATCATCGCTTCGACAAGGGCCATATGGCCGGTATCGATGAGGGTGCCGCTGACCTTGCGATAGTCGGTCTCCTGGTAATATTGCGACCGGGTTGAAACCAGCAGGAGCCCGCCCGGTCGCGCCAGACGCAGCAGGCTGTTGAGAGCATCGGGAGCGACGTGGCCGAGGGTAAAGACGCCAGCACACAGGACAGCGTCATAGCGGTCGGTGCCAAAGGTGTCGTCAGCGGTCATGATATCGATATCGCCCAGTGCTTTGCGGTAGTGCCCACCGGCCTGCGCGTGGCGCGCCATCTCCGGTGACAGATCGAAACCGTCCACGTTCGGGTAGCCGAGCCGGTGCAGCTCGGCGCCGATCAGACCCGTGCCACAGCCGGCGTCCAGGATCGCCAGAGCGCCCCGGTCGCCATCAAGCACTTGGCTGTGCTTGTCCAGCAACGCGGTCATGATGCCCGGACCGGCATAACCGAGATCGGCCAGATCGCTGTCATAGCTCTGTGCCCATCGGTCATAGAACCGCTTGATTGCCTCCGGCGAGCCATCCAGGTTCAGAGCGTCGTCGATAATCTCGTGATCTGTGATCGGCTTGCGGGTCATGGTGGCTGCTCCTGCTCAAGCCGTCCGTGTTCGTCAATGCCATGGCGGCGCGAACCATTGCATGGGCGTGCCCTTCGTGATCAATTGGCGCGGACGGGCAGCGGAGACCATAGCATGGATTTGACAGTTGTTCTCGCCGGCGTGTTCGCCGTGTTTATCCCGGCACTGATCCTGCCGGGTCCGGATTTCGTTGCTGTGGTGCGCTCGTCCATGACGCGCGGCACGGGGGCCGGATTGTTGACAACGGCAGGTGTTTCGCTCGGTCTGGGCCTCTACGCGACGCTCAGCCTTATCGGCCTCTCCGCCATTCTGATCGAGTATCATTGGTTGACCTGGCTGGTGCGGGTTCTCGGCGGCTGCTATCTCATCTATCTCGGCATCCGGCTGCTGAGCGCCAAGCCGGAGCAGATTGACCTGTCCCAGGACCTAAGACGGGGGAGGGGCAATGCGCTGGTCTTCGGGTTCCTGGTGACATTGACCAATCCGAAGGCGATCGTGCTGTTCACCAGCGTGTTCGCCACGGCGGTGACGGCGTCGACGCCGCCATGGTTCCTGGGGCTGATGATCGCTCTGGTGATGACAAGTGCGCTGATCTGGTATTCGATCGTCAGCCTGTTCATGTCATCACGGCCCGTCGTCAGCCGGTTTCAGGATGCGAGGCATTGGATCGAACGGGCGGCCGGCGTCTGCTTCATCGGCATCGGCGGGCGGATCCTGGCCGATGCGCGCAATCCTGTGTCACCGTGAGCGCTCGCCGGCAAAGAGAACCGGAAACTCCATAACGGATCGCGTGCTGGCGCCGGGAACTGTTTCGGACCGTCGCAGTTGCCACCATCTTTCAGATTTGAAGTCCGGCTTTCAAAACTGTCGCTTCAATCAGCGCAGGCCGTTGAATAGGTTTCGGCATCATCTTGAACGTGGCTTTACTTTTCGAGAGGGCAAACATTGACGGACATTACGCTTTGGAACGGGAATACGGTTCCGCGGCTCGGCATGGGCTGTTGGGCGATTGGCGGCGAATTCTGGGCCGGCGAACAGGCTCTCGGTTGGGGCAGGGTGGATGACGGCGAGTCGATTGCTGCCATGCGCCGCGCGGTCGAACTCGGCATTCGGTGTTTTGACACCGCCGACGTCTATGGTTGCGGTCATTCGGAAGAGCTGGTGACCGAGGCGCTCAGCGTTTTCGGCGACGACATTCTCGTATCGACCAAACTCGGCAATGGTTTTGACCCTGTTTCAAAACAGATCACCGGTCCGGTCGACGATGCGGCCGGGGTGCGCGCGGCGGTGGAATTCTCGCTCAAGAGGCTGCGGCGAGAGCGGATCGACCTGTTATTCTTCCACATCAACGAACATCCGGTCGACGCTTCGCAGGCGGTTTTCGAGACTTTGGAGGCGCTGCATCGCGAGGGAAAGGTCGATGCCTTCGGCTGGAGCACGGACGATCCGGACAGCGCCGCGCATTTCGCCTCCATGGATGGTTTTGCCGCGATCCAGCACGACATGAACCTGTTCAATCCCGCAACCTCCATTCTGCCGGTGCTCGATACCTATGATCTTGTTTCCATGGCAAGGCAGCCTCTGGCAATGGGGCTGCTGAGCGGCCGGTTCAGACCCGGCCAAAGGATGTTCGAGATCGCGGATATCCGGGCCCGCGGGCCGCAGTGGCTGTCCTACTTCGTCGATGGCGCGCCGAACCCCGAGATGCTCGACACCGTTGAAGCGGTTCGTGGTCTGCTCGCCTCTGACGGCCGCAGCGTGGTCCAGGGCGCACTCGCGTGGATCTGGGCGAAATCGCCACGAGTTATGCCGATACCAGGTTTCCGCACCGTCAACCAAGTAGAGGAGAATGTCGCGGCGCTGGAAAAGGGACCGCTGTCTGCCGAAACGATGAATGCAATCGACGCTGTACTCAATCGCTGAGCAAAGATCTCAGCCAAGCGCAACGATCCGGGCCGAACCGACCGCAGCCACCGCGGCACCCGCGGCGGCGGTGCGAAAGAGGTCGCGTCGGGACATCCTCTTGCCTTTCACGGCATCGATCACGCATTTGTCACACAATCTGCCCTCCCTTCCTGTCTCGGATCCGGCCATGTTAACCGCAGTCGGCGCGGGCCGTCGAACCGATAAAGAGGAGAGGGTCATGAACCGGCAGATCGGGCAGTTTGGGCAATGGCGTGGGCGTGTTCTGGCAATCGCCCTTTTTGTGGCATCCGCGCCGGCCATGGCCGGCGATGCATGGCAGGTCCGCACGGCCGATGCAGATGTCCCGGCGGGAATCGTGCCGGAGACGCGCCAGCCCGCGCCCGGCGGTCTTGCGGATGGTCTGGTGGCGGTCTATCCGGTCGGCGATATCCGCTCGGCTTGGTATGAGATGCCAACCACACGCTATCGGCATGCGGTCCTCGGCGATGGTACGGAAGCCGGTGCGCTGGCCGTGGAGACGGCGACCGGGCAGACGCTGCGATTAACTCTGCCCGAGAGCGTTGTCTTCGAGGATCGTTATCCACGTCTTGCCGACCTCGACGGCGATGGGTCGGTCGAAGTGATCACCATCCGTGCTTCGCTGACCGAAGGAGCCGCCGTGACGATTTACGGCCTGGACGACGGCCGGCTGGTGGAACGGGCGAGCACGGATTTCATCGGCCGCGCCCACCGCTGGCTGAACATTGCCGGGATCGCCGATTTCGATGGACGACCGGGCCTTGACATTGCCTTTGTGCGCACGCCGCATATCGGCGGCACGCTGTTCTTTTACGGCTATCGAGGCGGCATGCTGTTTGCGATCGGCTCTTTGGAAGACTTTTCCAATCATGTGATCGGTTCGCGCGAACTCAGGCTGTCGCCGACCGCCGACGTCGATGGCGACGGACGACCGGAGCTGGCGTTGCCGTCGCACAACCGGAGGAGCCTGCGCGTCATCGGCTTCGAAGACGGACGTCCAGCAGCCCGGGCCGCGATCACGCTGCCCGGGCGCATCGACAAAGCGATGGCCGCGCGAGGCGGCGGTTCCGATCTCATGTTCATAGTCGGCTTGGACGACGGCTCGGTGCGGGAACTCGCGCGCTGAGGTAACCGTGCGGCTTGCCCGAGCTTTCCATGGCAGAAAATGCGAAAGCCCACCGACGGCGGGCTTTGCATGTCAGTCGGCTTCGGTTTGAAAGGGGTCAGTTAACCTTGCCAATCGAGAAGAACAGCGTCTCACCGGAATGATCGTCGATACCGTCATTGTCGGTGGAGACATAGATCTCGCCGGTCGAGTCGATGGCAAGACCTTCCACCTTGTCCTGCACATAGCCTTTCAGAGACAGCAGGTCCGGGATGAGGTCACGCACCTCTTGCTTGGTGACCACGGGAAGCTCGCCATCGAGCGGGGCAGGCTTCTCAACTCCGATGCGCCTGCCGAGGTCAGTTGCGGATAAGCGGCCAGGGCGTCCTGGTATTCGTAGATCATGACATGCGCGCGTACGCCGCCATCCTCGACGAAATCGACCTCGTTGGCGGTCACCAGCAGATTGCGCTCCGGAATGGCGACAATGCCTTCGGGCCCTACGCCTGACGGCAGGAGTTGCTTCAGCACCGGGCTGGTCGGGTCCGTCATGTCGTAAACGCCGATAAGGGAACTGCGCTCAGCGCCGATGAAGGCCATCGATGTGCCGCCAAACGTGCCGACTTCGACGGATTCAGGCTCGACACCTTTGCGGTTCGACCGTTTCTCCGGATAGTGGCCAGCCCGGATAACTGCATGTTCGAAGGATGCGCCCGATTCATAAACCAGCGTGCCATCCTTGTTGAACACGGACCAGCCGCGCGACCCGCCCTCGTAGTCGCCCTCATTGGCGATAATCAGGTGGCTGTCGTCGAGCCATTTCACGGCATCCGGCTCGCGCAGGGCGCTCTGTTGTGCCTCGTTGAATGTCAGCGCGCCCTCCCGCGTCCGGTCGATGTTCTGCAGATCGACCGCGCCGGCGGAGAAGCTGTTGACGACGGTGCCATCCGCCGCCACGACTGCGATGTGGTTGTTTTCCTGCAAAGTGACGACGGTCTCGCCGAGGCTGTTGACGTCGACGAATTCCGGCTCGGGATCGCTCGGCGCGACATCGGCGAGGCCGGTGACGTCGACAACCAGCTTTGTGGCGCAATCGGCGACACCGTCTTTTACGTCGAACTTCACCAGCGAACCGGCCGGCAATTGCGGAATGACGCCGTCATTGAGGTCTTCGTCGCGTTCGTTTTCGATGGCGACGATCACGAACGAGCCGTCCTTCGCGCTCGCGACGGAGTCGGGCTGCCCGCCGAGATCGCAGGAGGCCAGCACCGATTTGCTGTCGATGTCGATCACCTGGAGATTGCCGGAAGGTTCTGTGTAGCTTTCGGATGTGTTGATGCCGACAAAGGCCGAGGTGCCGATCAGGGTGACGGATGTCGGCTCACCGTCCAAGGCGATGTTGCCAAGCGGTTTTGGGTTGCTGGGATCGGTAATGTCGACCATGCCGAGGGCACCGAGCGGGCTGTCGGTATAGACGAGGCGCATGCCGTCATCGGTGGCGGCGATAATCTCCGGCGAGGTCTCGCGATCCCGGTCCTCACCCTCGGCCATGTTGTCGGGGGTGGCGAACGAGGCAATCCGGTTGAAATTCATCTCTGCCAGCGCCGGCGCCGACAGGCTCAGCGCAAGCGCGGAGGTGAGACAAATGAGCTTGGCGTTCATCTGATCTTTCCAATTTCAAGAGTGGCGATACAATCGGGGATGCCGCTCCGCTGTTACGGCAACGTGACAAATCGATGACGGTTTGATGACTGCCTTGTGGGCGGAAAAGCGTGAACCGGCACCGCACCGCCGATGCCGTGCTGCAGCATCAAACGGCGCGACCCTCGCGGCAGCGGCGGTGTGCCAATCAAAGGGTGTCCAGGCTATGCGCTATATCGATCAGCACACTGTCCCGTGGACCGACGGAGTGGGCTATCGCAAGAAAATCCTACTGCGCGAGGATGCCCTCAACGCGCCCGGCACATTGGTGCAGATCGTCGAACTGGCGCCGCATACGGACGTCGCGGAGCACTATCACAAAAGCTGCACGGAGGTGTTCCATGTGCTTGCCGGGCAGGGCACATTCGACATCGACGGCAAGACCATCGACCTTGCCGTGGGCGATACGCTGACCTGCGAGCCCGGCGAAGTGCACAGCACGCAAAACCCGCATGATAGCCCGTTTGTCTATGTGGTGTTCAAGACCAATGTGGTTGCAGACGATCTCTATTGGGGGCACCCCGGATAGGCACCGCGCGTTGCGGATGGACTGTTTTCGGCGGCGCCGATTTGCCCTATGAAACGACTCCGAAACTCTTCCACGGAGACTTGGACGCATGACGATTCTGGTGACCGGCAGCAGCGGCCATCTGGGCGAAGCAGTGATGCGCCGCCTGGCGGCGACGGGACACGACGCGCTCGGCCTGGATCTTGTTGAAGGGCCGTTCACGCGGCATGTCGGCACGGTCGCCGACCGCGCCTTCGTGTCTGCCTGCATGGGCGGTGTCGACGCGGTGATCCACACCGCAACGCTGCACAAGCCGCATGTCGCCACCCACAGCCGCCAGGATTTCGTCGACACAAACATCACCGGTACGCTCAACCTGCTCGAGGAGGCCGTGCTTGCCGGGATACGACGTTTCGTCTTTACCAGCACCACGAGCGCCTTCGGCGCGGCCCTGGTCCCACCGCCGGAGGCACCGGCGGCCTGGATCACCGAAGCCGTGTCGCCGGTCCCGAAGAACATTTACGGCGTGACGAAAGTGGCGGCCGAGGATCTGTGTTATCTGTTCCATCGCAAGCACGGCCTTCATTGTCTCGTGCTGCGCACGTCGCGTTTCTTTCCCGAGGAGGACGACAACAGACATGTTCGCGACTCCTACGCGGACGCCAATGTGAAGGCCAACGAGTTTTCGTTCCGACGCGTCGATATCGAGGATGCGGCCGAAGCGCATCTGCTGGCGATCGAGCGCGCTTCGGATATTGGCCACGGCGTATACATCATCAGCGCGACCACGCCGTTCCGGACGGAAGATGTCGCGCAATTGCGCACCGACGCTGCCGCCGTGCTACGCACGCGAGTGGCCGATTTCGAACCGGAGTATCGCCGGCGCGGCTGGCGGATGTTCGACGGCATCGACCGTGTCTATGTCAACGACAAGGCGCGCAAGGAACTCGGCTGGCGTCCGGTTTACGATTTTCCCCGGATCGTAAGCCAGTTGCGGGACAATCAAACGCCGGGCAGCGCGCTGGCCGGCGTTGTGGGCTCCAAGGGCTATCACAGCGAGGTTTTCGCAGACGGGCCATACCCGACCGAGTGAATGCGGAAGCTATCGCTGTCCATTTGAAAAGAAGGCGATGAGCATCGGATTGACCGTGTCGAACAGCTCGTAGGCAAGTCCGTGATCCGCCTCCTGGATGACTTCGATCCGGGCATCGGGTGCCACGCGCCGCAGGCGCTCGATGCTTTTGGAATCAATCGTCGGGTCTTTGCCGCCGAACAGGGCCATCATCGGCACGCCGGTCGCGGCCGCCTGACCGAAGATATCATCGCGATCACGCATCGGCAGATGGTGCCAGGTGGATAAGATCGCCGGCAGATAGCCGCGGTATGTCATTTGCTCGCGGATATCTCCCTGGACCCGCCGCTCCGGCGGCAGCGCGCCGTCGACCCATTGTTGGTCTTCGGTCAGCACTGCCCGCCCGCCAAGGCGCCATAGCCAGTCGCCAATGACTGGTAACTTTGTAAGCCGGGCGAAAAGCCCTCTTACAAGCAAATGGAGGGCCAGTCCTGCCGGCGCGAGAAGAAAGAGTTTTGAAACGCGTTCGGGATGCCGGGCGGTGAATTCGGCCGCAATGACGCCGCCCATGGAATAACCGACAAGGCCTACCGGCTGTTTCAGGTCGAGTGCGTCGAACAGGTCAACCAGTTCCCGGTCATAGAAATCCGGATCATAGCGTGCCCTCGGCCGGTCCGACCAGCCGCGGCCGAAATGATCGAAGAGAACCACTCTGAAACCGGCCTTTGCCAGCGCATCGGTGTTTTGTTCGAAAACAAACATCGGCGCGGAAAAGCCGTGGATCATGACGACGACCGGACCATCTGCCGGACCGCGCTGCAGATAGTGGACGACCCCGTCGCTTAGCGCGACGAAGTCGCCGGGCGCTGCCTGACGTTCCCGGGGTGTCAGTCTCTTTTGCAGAATCAGATCGCGAAAATAGGGGTAGGCGATCACCGCGGCGACGGCGACGATGACGAGTCCGAAAGTCCAGTCCATGCGCCGCTGCTTCTCCTTGCGGTTGCTGCCAGCTTAGGGCCGTTAACAGGGGACCGCAAGATGAACCCGGGTGCGGATGCGAGCGAAAAACATTTCTCCGACGGGCCTTTCCGTTGCCCGCGATATCTGCCATGGCATGGGCACCAACAATGAGGGTGCGCTACGATGCCCCATGTGCCGTTTCTGTCCCGTAGCGGTCCGGCCGAAAAAGAAGGCTGGCTGGCAGCGCTGCGCGCGGCAATGCCCGATATAGATATCGAACCGTTCGAACGGCTTGGCGACCACGCGCGGGCCACCGCGCAAGTTGCGATCGTCGCCGACCCCGATCCGGCCGATCTCCGGCAACTGCCCAATCTGCGTTGGGTGCAGAGCCTTTGGGCCGGCGTGGAACGCATTGTCGCCGAATTGCCGAAGCACGGCGTAACGATCGTGCGCATGGAAGATCCGGAAATGGCCAGAACCATGGCTGAGGCGGTGCTTGCCTGGACGCTTTATCTGCATCGCGATATGCCGCGTTACCGGCACCAGCAGACGGAGGCGAAATGGCGCGAGCATCCTCTGCGACTGCCTTCGGATCGAACCATCGGTGTTCTCGGCCTGGGCAATCTCGGGCGCCAGGCGGCGCGCGCTCTGCTGGGGCAGGGTTTTACCGTGTGCGGGTGGAGCCGTTCGCAAGCGATGATGGATCAGGTCACGACCTTCCATGGACGCGATGGCCTGGCGTCCATGTTGTCCCGATCCGACATCGTCGTCGTTCTTTTGCCGCTGACGGCCGAAACACGCGGTCTCCTCAATGCGGCGGCGTTGCGAGCTATGCGGCGCGGCGCCTGCCTTATCAATTTCGCAAGAGGACCGATTGTCGATGCCACCGCGCTGCTGGCCGCACTTGACAGCGGCCACCTCGATCACGCTGTCCTCGATGTTTTCGACGAAGAACCGCTGCCGCCTTCAAGCCGGTTGTGGTCCCATCCCTCTGTAACGGTGCTGCCGCACGTATCGGCGCCGACCAACCGGCAAACCGCGTCGCGGATCGTCGCGGACAATCTGCGTCGCTATTTTGAATGCGGCGACATTCCGGCTGCCGTCGATCGCGCGCGCGGCTATTGACCGCGCGCACTTCCTGACGCTGGACCTCAGCCGTTTTCGGTGAGGCACGCGTGCATATTGGCCGCTAGATCGCGCAACAGGGTGAAGTAAAGGTCCGAACCGTCCTCGATACCGGCGCCGAGCGGATCGAGCACCGCGCTATTGGCTTTGGTCTCATCCGCGATGACAGCGACCAGATTCGGGTTGAACTGCGGCTCGGCGAAGACGCAGGTCACCTCCAGTTCCTGCACCTTGTCCCTGATTTCGGTAATTCTTCGCGCGCCAGGTGCGGCATACTCGCAAAACAAAAGACGGCGGTTGTCAGCAACGTCGCGCGGCAACGGGACATGAGAGTGCTTCAGAAGGATAAAGCGGCCGCACAAACGTAACCTTGGTGCGATCGCTATGAAACAGGTGTCTGGAACGGGCAAGCGGCAAGTCGGTGCCGCACCAAGCAAAGCCGCATCGCAAAACGCCGCCGAAAACGTTTCGGCGGCGCTGCATCGACCGGGATAGCCAACCGTGACTGCCCTATTGCGTCTTGATCCGGAAATCCTCGTGGCAGGTGCCGCAATTCCTGGTCGCGGTCGTGAAGGCGGCCTTGAAACTGTCCTCGTCGGTTATCGTCACCGCGGTATCGGTGGCGAATTTCGACACGGCGGCGTCAAAGCCGGCGGGGTTTTCCCAGATCCATTTGGAGGCCTCGGTGTCGTGGCCGGTCTCGGACCCCGGCGGGAACATGTAAGCGAAACCAAGCGCCGCATTGTTCATCGTCTTCAAGATCATCTGGCCAGAGGTCAGATCGAACGGCACCTCGCCTTTCATGATCTTGGCACCGGCGCCCGCAGCGGCACCGACATTCTTCATCATGGCCTGCCGGTCGATCTGCGGCCCGTCACCGAGGGCGCTCCCTGCGAAGCAGGCTGAAAGAATGACACCCAACACGACTGCACGTTTCATATCGTTCTCCTGAAAGATCCGTTCTTATCGGTCAAAACACTCAAAACGAGATACGCCAAGGCCGGTTCGCATCGCACGATGGCGAACCCGTCAAGACCTTAAAGTGGGTTGCGACGCGGCACAATGTATATTGGAAACATTATAAAATGCAAAAAAGCTCGACAATACCGATATTTGCATATTCAATCTGCATCCATGCAAAACATAGACTGGGATATCTTTCGGTTTGTCGTTGCGGTCGCCGACAGCGGGTCGGCGGTCTCCGCAGCGGAGCGCCTCGGCGTCAACGCCAGCACCGTGCTGTGCAAAATCGGAAAATTCGAGGAGGAAAACGGCGTCCGTCTATTCGAGCGGCGCCAGACCGGTTACACCCCGACGGTGGAGTGCGCCGCCGTGGTCGAGGCGGCGCGCCAGATTGAACAGAGCGTTGCGCGCATCAACCGCGACATTCTGGGGCGGGACCTACGGCTCGAAGGACGGTTGACCGTGACGACAACCGACACCTTGCTGAACGCGGTGCTGGCACCGCATCTCGCGGCCTTCAACACGATGCACCCGCGGATCCTGATCGACGTCTCGGTGACCAATACACGTCTCAACCTGACGCGCCAGGACGCAGACGTGGCCATCCGGGCGTCGCGCAAGCCACCGGATGCTTTGGTGGGCCAGCGGGTGTCAGGCCTTGCTTTCGCCGTTTACGGGCGGCCGGAAGTGGCGGCGGACTTGCCGGAAAGGCCGCGGGTCGCCGATTTCAGCGGTCACCACTGGATCGGCATCGGCGATGCGTTGGCCGGATCACCGGTCGGAGCGTGGCTCAGCGAGAATGTGGCCCCGGAGTCGATCAGCATCAGGACAGACAGTTTCGTAGCGCTCCGCGATTGCGCGATCGCCGGCGCGGGCCTTGCCGTTTTACCCTGCTGCCTGGGCGATCAGTCCGACCGTCTGCTACGCATCGGCGCGCCGGTTTCCACCATGGAGAGCGCTCTGTGGATTCTGACACATGCCGATGTGCGCGGCGCCGCGCGCGTCAAGGCGTTTTACGAGCATATGACGCGGGCACTGAGGGCGCAGACCGATCTGCTCGAAGGACGACGCAGTCCATGACGGGCGGGGACGGCTAACCGATGGATCATCGCAACTTCGTCGCGTCCCTGCCGGCCGCACTACGCCGCAGTCTGACTGAAACGTCCGACCGCCGCGGCCTTATCGCACTGTCGGTTCATTGGGGCGCGGTTGTGTGTCTCGGCGGTCTCATCGCCGTGCGCGTACCGCTGTGGCCGCTGCTGATGGTGCCACAGGGCATTCTGCTGGTTTTTCTGTTCACGGCCATGCACGAGTCGATCCACCGGACGGCCTTCAGGACAGGCTGGATCAACGAGACGGTTGCGCGCGTCAACGGCTTTGTACTGTTCCTGCCGGCCGCCTGGTTCCGTTACTTCCATTTCGCCCACCACCGGTACACGCAAGACCCTGAGAGGGATCCCGAGTTGGCGGTGCCGAAACCGGAAAGCCGTGGCCGTTACGTGTGGCACGTTTCCGGCCTTCCGATCTGGTGGAGCCAATGGACGACTTTGATGCGCAACGCGGCCGGCCGCTGCTCGGACGGTTTCGTACCTGCATCCGCGCGCCCGAAGATCACCCGGGAGGCGCGGCTGATGCTTGCCGGCTATGCCGGTCTGCTGGTCATTTCGGTTGCCGTCGGCAGTGCTCAATTGGTTTATGTCTGGCTGTTGCCGCTGCTTTTGGGCCAGCCTTTTCTGCGGCTCTATCTGCTGGCCGAACATGGCCGCTGTCCCTTCGTCGCCAATATGTTTGAAAACAGCCGGACGACCTTCACCAATCGTCTGGTAAGGCGACTGGCCTGGAACATGCCCTATCACGCCGAGCACCATGTTTTTCCGACGGTGCCGTTCCATCGGCTTCCGGATCTGCACCGATTGACACGGGGAGAACTGCAGATCACCGAGGACGGCTATGTGCGCTTCAACCGGACCTATATCGCGACGCTCAAATCACAGCGGTCCTAAACGGCACCGCCCATGACAACGAGGTGGACCGAGACAACCTGGGTGGCCGCGAACACCAACTCCTTTTCCGGATTGTATTGCTCCAGCACCAGAACTTCGGCATTCCAGCGCGCAAAGCGTTTCACATAGGCAAGGATCGGACCGTGTTCGTCCGCCTGGATCTGCGCGACGACGAAATCGCCACGGCGCACCCGTTTCAGCGGGTTGACGAAAACGATCTCGCCATCGAAGTAGCGCGGTTCCATCGACTCGCCGGCAACATAGACGGCATAGGCGCCGGTCACCGAAGACAGGCTCGGCGGCGCAAACACGTCTTCAAGCCTGTTGCCGTTCATTGCGAACTCACCATCGACCCCGCCCACGGCCTGGCCATAGACCGGTATCTTTTCAGTTGGATCCGGCAGGACGTCGCCAAGCCTTGCATTGGCCGGTGCGCCGCCGATCGTCTCATTTGATTGAACAAGTATGTCATTTGCAACCGGTTTATCGGATGGGCTCTCGTCGCCGAACATTAACCGCGACGCAGTGACGCCCAAATGCGGAGCCAGACGCTGCGCCCAATCCTTTGTCAGTTGTCGTTCGCCGGCTTCCAGACGGCGGATCTGCGGTTGCGATGTGGCCGCCCGTTCGGCCAACTGGGCCTGGGTGAGTCCACGGGCTTCACGCAGCGATCGGATCATGCTCATGGGTGTTTCCGTGATTCGGCCTCTCAAAAGGCGTATTCCATATTGGCATTTTTCGAAGCAAAAGCGGTATCCTTCATCTTGACTGTTTATACCAATATGACATACTTGGCAAACCGTCCGATTTTCCCCGAAAACAAAGGGTCTCGCTATGCCGAACCGTTCTCCCGCTTCCGGTAACAATACCGGCAATACCGAAGACGGCGAGACGTCCGGCGGTGGATTGGCTTCTTTCCCATCTGCGGTTATCTTGCCTTTTTGCGATGAGAACAAAACAGGAACAAACGAGCATGAAGAGTGCGAAACGCAAAGCCGCCGCCGACCGCTCGCCGCGGAACTCGGGATCGAACGTGTCTGCCGCGAGGTCGTTGATTTCGGCGATCCAAAATCCAGCGGGATTGGCGATTCCTGGGGCTACAAGAGTGTCTCGGTGCCACGGATTTCTCTCCTAGACGGTGACGTATCGGTCGATGCGGGCAATCCGCCCGCGGATTAGCGTGTCCATCCTTTCTCTCCCGATCCCACCCGTAGCAGGAACACCCATGTCCCGACCCGATCAAGGCGCAACCCCTGTCGTCATAGACCTGGCGGCGGCGCGAGGTCATGTCGACCGCCGCCTTGCCGTTTCCCGCGAGGCGCAGGCGCAACTGCTCGAGCTTTACGCCAAGGGTGTCGAAACGCGCAGTCTGGCGGAGCGTTTCGGCGTGCAGGAAAACTACATACGCAAGCTGGCCAGCCGCAACCGCGTTCGCAAAGGCCAGAGCGCCGACGGCGCGCCGGCACTGCCGAATGAGACGCGGCGGGCGCCCGTTCGCAACGGCCATTTGAAGGCCTACAAAAGGGCGCGGCGCGGGTTCGACGTGCCGCCGCAATTGGAGCCGGCTTACACGCAGCTGTTGATCAGCGGGCTCAGCCGCCGGGCGGCGGCAGAGAAACTCGGCCTGCTGCCCGACGTCCCGATCGAAAGCGCCGCGTGCGGACGTTAGGACATCGAACCCAGCGGCACGGCCGAAACAGGCGGGCATTCGAGGAGAGGCTAGACGTGGATCGAACCATCGGTGGTGATCGAGAACAGGGGAAGATAGCCGGCACGGCGCGTGGCGACGCCGGCCGGGCGCGTCACCGATGCGACGTTCACCGCATTGCCCGTCAATGCGGTGTCAGGCTGCGTGACGGAGCGCGTTGCTATCGCACCGCACGCGGCGCCGGCGAGTGCTATTCGCCGGCAACGCTGCGCCGCATAGGCCGCCGCCACGGCGCCGCGCATCTCGCGCTCGTGCTGCGGCTGATCGTCGAAACCGAGGACAACGCGACGGCGCTTTACGGGGAAACCCTGCAGGCCGTGTCGGAACTGCTAATCCACCGGCCGGACCTGATCGAACGCGGCACAGCGCTGTTCGACGATTTCGACCGGATCGACCTCAACGCGCTACGCGGGCAGGCGCGAGTCATGGCCTGCGGTCTGCCGGTGAGCCACGTCATGCGCATCCTGATTCTGCAGAAGCTCAGCGGGCCGCTTTCGGAACAGCTAAGCGCTGCCGCTTAGACGGTCCTTCCGTGTCGCCGCCACTGATCGAGCGCCGATTCCCAATCGGGAATACCATCGCTTTCGTACCCCCAGACGCTGCCAGTGGCGATGCGGCGGAAGATTTTCATCGCCTCTTTATGGGCACCCGCGGCCAGATAGGCACGCATATAGTCGCGGTCCTGCCAAACGGTCAGCGTGTGATGGATGCCGTTGATCGTCCTGGTCTCGGCAAGCAGCACACCATCTGCCGACTGTGCCTGCCGGAACGAGCGGATGGCATGCCAGTAGAAACGCGGCATGTGGTGGGCGGCCTTCAACCGGAGACCGGTGACCGAGACGTGAACCATGAATCCTGTCCTGATCGACGCATCTGACAGACTTACGCAGGCGCAGCCGGTTCGGTTCACGCTTCTTCGGCGGGCACGGGTTTCGGTCGCCGCTCGACCAGGATGAAGGCCATGCCGAGAGTGACGACGACACCACCGGCGGCGATCTGCATCGTCAATCTCTCGACGAGAAAGATCACGCCGCCCAAAATGGAAAAGACCGGCAGCGCCAGCAGGAAGGGCGCGACAAGGCTGACCGGGTGTTTGCGGATCAGCGCGTACCACATACCGTAACCCAGCGCGGTCATGATCGGTCCCATATAGATTATGGCCAACCAGACCGTCCTATCGGCGCTCCGTATCGCATGCCAGTGATCGCTTTCGAACAGCAGCGACATCACCAAAAGCTGCGGCGTGGCGAGGACGGCGACCCAGGCGGTGACCGTCAATCCGTCAATGCTTTCCCAGCCTGCGGACCATGATCTGGCCGATGGCCCAGAAAAGGGCGCCGCCGGCCACCGGCAGCAACGACGTCGAAGCGTTTCGACTATTTGCCTTTCCAGATCGGGTCGCGCTTTTCGGCGAAAGCCCGGAACCCTTCCAGCATGTCTTCCGATCCGTAAAGCCGGTCCACCGTCGCGAAGGAGCGGCCGGTGATCCGGTTCAGCGCGTCCTGGAACTTCATCGCTTCGGCTTCGCGCACCACCTCTTTGATAGCGGCAAAGACCAGCGGCGGCCCGCTTTCCAGCAGCCGGGCCAGCGACCAGGCCTCCGTCATCAGCCGGTCGCCGGGATAGATGTGATTGATCAGCCCCCAGCGATGCGCCTCCTCTGCCTCGAGCCAGCGGCCGGTCAACAGCATTTCCATCGCAATGTGATAGGGAATGCGCTTCGGCAGTTTGATCGAGGCGGCATCGGCCACGGTGCCGGAGCGGATTTCGGGCAGCGCGAAGCTGGCGTGGTCGGCGGCGAGGATCACGTCGCAGGACAGCGCCAGTTCCAGGCCGCCGCCGCAGCAGATGCCGTTGACGGCGGCGATCACCGGCTTGTTGAGATCGGGCAGTTCCTGCAATCCGCCAAAACCGCCGACGCCGTAGTCGCCATCCACCGCGTCGCCTTCGGCGGCCGCCTTGAGATCCCATCCGGGACAAAAGAATTTTCCACCCGCACCGGTCAAAATGGCGACGCGCAGATCCGGATCGTCCCGGAATTCGGCAAAGACATCGCCCATAATACGACTGGTGGCCAGATCGATAGCATTGGCTTTGGGCCGGTCGAGCGTGACCTCCAGAACGCCGCCCTCACGCCGTCTCTTGATCGCTGTCTCAGTCATGATCCGCCTTTCTAATGATCAACGCGTCGGCCGCCACGGCGCGCGACGGAGCGCACAAAAGCGGATTGATTTCCACCGCCTGAACGCTGTCGGTATGGTGCAGGACATAGTCTTGCAGAGCGAGGATCGCCTCGATGATCGCCGCGCGGTCAGGTTTCGGCCGGCCGCGATAACCATCGAGCATTGCCGCCAGCCGAAGGTTGCCCAAGGCGTGTTCGATCATCGCGCGATCGGCCGGAACCAGCAGCGATTGCCGGTCCTCGACCAACTCGCTGAAAACGCCGCCGGAGGCAAGGGTCAACACGAAGCCATGCGCCTCATCATGCACGACACCGACCAACAGTTCCGCGACACTGTCCACGATCATTTCTTCGACCAGGAAATGGCGCGTCGGCATCGCCGCCGCGGCGTCGCGCACCGTGGCTTGCGAGGCCAGGTTCAACCGGACGGCGCCGTTCTCGCTCTTATGGGGAAAACCCTCGCCCTTGAGCGCCACCGGAAAGCCGATCTCGCCGGCAGCCTCCGCGGCGGCCTGAGCACCGTCGGCGCGGGCGAAGCGGGGCACAGTCAGGCCGTAGTCCGCGAGCGCGGCTTTGGCCTCCGCTTCGCTGAGCGTGACCGAAAACCGGGCCCGCCTGCCGAGCGCTATCGGATCGCTTGCCCGGTAGCTGCCGGCCTGCATCGCCGCGGCGGTCGCGGCGCAGGCCTCGTCCAGACCGCAGAGCGGCGCGATGTCGCTCGCGATCAACCGTTCACAGACGGTTTCGGGCAGGTTCTCCGGCAGGGAGGACACGACTGCGAGACGACCGCCCGCGCGGGCTTTCGCTGCCACGGAGGCATCGATCACCGTTTCCCAGTCGGTCGCATCGCAGCGGTCGGTGCGCGGAAAATCGACAACCGCCATCGTCAGCGCGAGCGACGGTGCCATCATGGTGGCGAAGGTGTCCGTCAGCGCTGCGCCGTCACGCCAGATCCGCGTGTGGTAGTCGAGCGGATTGGTCGGCGACACCAGTGGTCCCAACAGTTCGTCGAGATGCCTTCGGCGGGTCGCAGACAGCGCCGGGAAGGAGAGCCCGAAGCGCTGCGCGGTGTCGGCGATCAATCCGGCTTCGCCGCCCGAGCAGCTCATGGAGGCGATGCCGTCGCCATCGAGCGGACCCGTCACGTGCAGTAGCTTCAGCGTCTCCAGCCATTGCGGCAGGGTGTCGAGCTGAGCAAAGGAGAGTCGGCGAAACAGCGCGCGCGCGCCCGCGTCCGTACCGGTAAGTGCGGCGGTATGGGTATGGGCTGCAGCGCGGCCGGCCTCAGTGCGGCCGACCTTGAGCACGGCGACTGGTTTACCGACTTCATGGGCGGTGCGCGCCAAACGCTCGAAGGCGCGCGGATCGTCAATGCCCTCGATATGCAGACCCAGCGCCGTCACGCGCTCGTCGCACAGAAGGGTGGCGCCGGCCTCCGCCAAGCCGGTTTGCGCTTGGTTGCCGATCGTCACCACATAGGCGAGCGGCAGGCCGCGCCGCTGCATGGTGACATTGATCGCAATATTGGAGGATTGCGCGACGATGGCCACACCGCCGTCGACAGGCGCTCCGCCATGCTGGTCCGGCCACAGGAGCGCCCGGTCGAGATAATTGACGAAACCGTAGCAATTGGGGCCGAGCACGGTCATGGCGCCGGCGGCCTCCAGCAGCCTGGCCTGCAAGCCCGTGCCGTCAGCCGTCTCGCGGAAGCCGCTGGCGAAGCAAACGGCGCCGCCGGCGCCTGCGTTGCGCAGCGCGCCCACGGCCTCGATGGTCGCATGGCGGTTGATGCCGACAAAGGCGGCATCGGGCGCACTCGGGAGCTGTTCAATGGTTGCGAACGCCGGCTTGCCGCCGACCTTTTCGCGCGTCGGATGAACCGGCCAGATGTCGCCATCGTATCCGAGCTGCTCGTTCTGCGCGACGACGGCATCGCACCAGGCGCCGCCGCCGATGACGGCAATTGAGCGCGGCCGCAGGAGCCGTTCGAGCCGGTCGGTCATTGTGCCTCAGGCTCCCCGCGGCCGCAGCAATTCGCGGCCGATGATGTGACGCTGGATTTCGGACGTGCCGTCCCAGATACGCTCGACCCGCGCATCGCGCCAAAACCGCTCCAGGGGAAGGTCGCTCATCAGCCCCATGCCGCCGAAAACCTGGATCGCCGTGTCGGTGACGCGGGCGAGCATCTCCGTCGCATACAGCTTGGCGCTGGCGATCTCCCGGTTTGCCGGCAGGCCCTGATCGAGCCGCCAGGCGGCCGCAAGCGTCAACCAGTCGGCGGCGTCGATCTCGGTGATCAGGTCGGCGAGTGGGAAGGCGATGCCCTGGAAGCGGCCGATCGGCTGGCCGAATTGTTTGCGTTCGGCGGCGTAGTCGAGCGCCAGATCGAAGGCACGCCGGGCGCGGCCGACCGCCATCGCAGCGACGGTGAGGCGGGTCGCATAGAGCCATTCATTCATCACCGCGAAGCCGCCGTGAACCGCGCCCAAAACCTGCGATTGCGGCAGCCGGCAATTGTCGAAATCGAGCACCATGTTGCGATAGCCGCGATGCGACACCGACTGATAACCCTCGCGGATCGAGAAGCCGGGCGTGCCGCGGTCAACGAGGAAGGCGGTGATGCGCTTTTTCGGGCCCTTCGCGGTCTCCTCGTCGCCGGTGGCGACGAAGACGATGACGAAATCGGCGTGTTCCGCACCTGAAATGAAATGTTTGGTGCCGTTGACCACCCAGTCCGGCCCGTCCGGAACCGCCGAACACTTCATGCCTCGAATGTCGGAGCCGGCATCGGGCTCCGTCATCGCCAAGGCGTCCATCCTGTCGCCCCGCACCGCCGGCAGGAGATAGCGCTCGACCTGATCGTCGCGGCAGGCCATCAGGATGTTCTGCGGCCGGCCGAAGAAATGGGTGAGCGCCATGCTGCCGCGGCCAAGCTCGCGCTCGACCAGGGCGAAATCGAGATGCGACAGGCCTGCGCCGCCGACGCTTTCAGGGAAGTTGCAGGCATAGAAACCGAGATCGATGGTTTTCCGCTTGATGGTCTCGGCAAGCTTCTCCGGCACCGTGCCAGTGCGTTCGACCATCTCTTCGTGCGGATAGATCTCCTTTTCGACGAAGCTGCGGACGGTGTTGACGATCATTTCCTGCTCGTCGGACAAGCCGAAATTCATCCTGTCCTCCTCTGGCCGACATGGCGTCCGGCGGCGTCGGGCCAGGCACGCTGCGCATGGGCTCTGGCAAGCGGATCAAGCCTTTCGCGGATTTCCGGCAGCGCCGCACAGGCCTTGCCCGACCGGGCGTCGACATGCAGCATCATGTGCTCTGCCGTGGCCACCACCCGATTGTCGGCCGTGCCGTGAAGGCTGTGAAAGACATGCAGCCGCTTGTCGTCGGCCGACAGAATCTGCGTGGTCGTAAAAAGCCGCTCGGCCAGTCTGCTCTCGTCGCGATGCATGATGTGGGATTCGACCGTGTAGTAGCTGTGGCCGCCGGCGACGTAGTCGCCATCAAGACCGATCAGCCGCAGAAGCGCGTCCGACGTATCGGCGAAGACCTGAAGGTAACGGAACTCCGTCATATGACCGTTGTAATCGATCCAGGACGGCAGCACCTGGACCTCCATGAGACGCAGCAGGCCATCGCTTTCTTTAGTGTCAAGTAACGGTGCCGCCAGTCTTTCCTGATGAGCGTTGATGTGAGCGCCGGCGCCGCTGTCCCGGTCCTTCAGCGCGCGCAGCAGACCGACGAGATTGTCGTCGCGCCGGCGCTCCAATTCGCGGATAGAGGCGTTGCCGGAATGGGCGTCGGATTGCTCGGTGATCTTTTCGACCAGTGAATCGGTCAGTTCCGGTACGTCGGTGAGGCGGCTCCATGGCCACTCCAGGCACGGCCCGAACTGGGCGATGAAGTGTTTCATGCCGGCTTCGCCGCCGGCGACCCGATAGGTCTCGAACAGTCCCATCTGCGCCCATCGCAGCCCGAAGCCGAGACGGATGGCTTCGTCGATCTCTTCGGTCGTCGCGACGTCGTCGCGGACAAGCCACAAGGCTTCGCGCCAGACCGCCTCCATCAGCCGGTCCGCGATATGGGCGTCGATTTCCTTGCGGACACGCAGCGGCACCATGCCGATGTCGATGAGAAACTCCTTGGCCCGCTGGATATCGGCCTCGGCATTGCGGGCCGAGGGCACCAGTTCGACCAATGGCAGCAGATAGACCGGATTGAAGGGATGGGCGACCATGATGTCGGCTGGCCTGAGCGCGCCCTCCTGGAGTTGGGAGGGCTTGAAGCCGGATGTGGAGGAGCCGATCAGTGTTCCGGCCGGCGCCCGCGCCTGAATGGCGCGATAGGTGGCGTGTTTCACGTCGAGCCGTTCGGGAACCGATTCCTGGACCCAATCCACCCTGGTCACGGTCTCTTCGATGCTGTCGCAGAAGATCAGCGAACCCGGCGCCGGCAGAGGCACGTCATAGAGCTGCGGCAGCGCATGGCGCGCATTGTCTATGATCTCGCCGATCCGGCGCCCGGCATCCGGTGCAGGGTCGAACAGGCGGACATCCCAGCCTTTCAGCAGGAACCGCGCCGCCCAGCCGCCGCCGATGACGCCGCCGCCGATGATCGCCGCCGTGCCGCTCATCGCGGTGCCTGTTTCTGCAAACCAAGCTTGTCGCGCACCGCATCGGGGCGGATGATGCGGGCGCCCAGCGCCTCAACGATGGTGACGGCGCGGGTCACAAGCGCTTCGTTGGTGGCAAGCTCGCCTTTGGCCAGCCACAGATTGTCTTCCAGCCCGACGCGGACATTGCCGCCGGCGAGCACCGCCGCTGCCACATAGGGCATCTCGTTGCGCCCGAGGGAGAAGGCCGACCAGTGCCAGTCGGGCGGCACATTGTTGACCATCGCCATGAAGGTGTTGAGATCGTCCGGCGCGCCCCAGGGCACGCCCATGCAGAGCTGAACCAGGGCCGGGTTTTCTAGCGTGCCCTCCGATACCAGCTGCTTGGCAAACCAAAGATGGCCGGTGTCGAACGCCTCGATCTCCGGCTTGACGCCCAGTGCGGTCATGCGGGCGCCCAAAGCGCGCAGCATGCCCGGCGTGTTGGTCATCACGTAGTCGGCCTCGGCGAAGTTCATGGTGCCGCAATCCAGCGTACAGATCTCCGGCAGGCAGTCGGCAATGTGCTCAAGCCTTTCCTCGGCACTGGCCATATCCGTTCCGGGCTGCAGCGGCAGCGGCGCGGAGGGCTTGCCGAAGACCAGATCGCCGCCCATGCCGGCGGTGAGATTGAGAACCATGTCGATGTCGGCATCGCGAATACGCTCGGTCACTTCGCGATAGAGCATCGGGTCGCGCGCCGGAGCGCCGGTCTCGGGATCGCGCACATGGCAATGGACGATGGCCGCCCCGGCGCGCGCCGCCGCGACGGCGCTGTCGGCGATTTGTCGCGGGCTGCGGGGAACATGCGGACTTCGATCCTGGGTGCTGCCAGAACCGGTTACGGCGCAGGTGATAAAGACCTCTTTGTTGATGTCCAGCGGCATTGGCATCGCTCCTCCCGTTTGAGAGAGCCTATGCCTCTTGCATCGCGCCATCATGCAGAATTAGTCTCATTTCATGCCGGATTGGATCAAACCGTATGCCCGGAACCGCCGGGTCGACATTCTGCTGTTCGACCGGTTTTCCAACCATTGCCTCGCCAATACGGTTGAACCGTTGCGCGCTGCCAATGAGCTGGCGCCGGGACCGCTCTATCGCTGGCGCTACCTGACACTTGACGGCGGTCCTGTCAGTTCGTCGAGCGGGCTTTTCGTTGAGCCCAACGCGGCGCTACGCGACGGCGCGCCCGGCGATTATTTGTTCGTGCTACCGAGCTATGGGTTTCGGCGATGGGCGACGCCGGCCTGCGGTGCAGCGCTGCGCGCCGCGGTGGCACGATACGAAACGCTGGTCGGCCTCGACACCGGGAGTTGGCTATTGGCCGAGGCGGGCCTGTTATCCAACCGGCGGGCCACGATCCACTGGCATGAATTGGACGGTTTTGCCGAACGATTCCCCGATATTTCCGTGTCGCGCGAACGTTTTGTCATCGATGGCAACCGGATCACCTGCGGCGGCGCCATGGCGGCCTTCGATCTGGTGAGCGATCTGATTGCCGCCCATCATGGCGAGGCGCTGCGTCTGGACGTCGCGTTCCTGTTCATGCATGAGGGCGCAGCGATCGGTGCGTCCGACCCTTTGTCCGTGTCGAAGAGCGATCCCGTGCGGCGCGCGGTCGCCCTGATGCGCCAACATCTTGAAGAGCCGTTGCCAATGGCCGCACTCGCCCGGCGGGTCGGTCGAACGCAGCGCGGACTGGAGCAGCTTTTCAGGCGCGAACTGGGCGCGACACCACGGGCCGTCTATCGCCGCATCCGTCTGCTGGCCGCGCGCAAGCTGGTTGATGAGACCGCGCTGCCGGTCGCGGAGATCGCGATACGATGCGGTTATGCGGACGCGAGCGCCATGACCCGCGCCTTTGCCGCCGAGTTCGGACGGGCGCCACGTGCGATCCGGGCGGGCACGCCGGCGTGAGGGGATGGCCACGGGCGCGCCGATTTGCTACCGCGGGATCACCCAGGCCGAGAGATGGCAAAAGCGAGGCAAAATGATCGATTTCTACTACGCGCCGACGCCCAATGGCTGGAAGGTGGCGATCATGCTGGAGGAGTGCGGGCTGGCTTACCGGACGCATTTGATGAATCTGGCCGAAGGGGTCCAGTTCAGTCCACAGTTCCTTGCGATCAGCCCCAACGCCAAAATGCCGGCGATCGTCGACCCCGAGCCCGACAATTGGGATCGTGACGGACCGGTTTCCGTCTTCGAAAGCGGGGCGATCCTTCACTATCTGGCAAAGAAGACCGGCCGCTTCATGCCGGGGGGCGCCAGCGGGGAGAAGGAAACGCTCGAATGGCTGTTTTGGCAGGCGGCCAATCAGGGGCCGATGGCCGGCCAGCTCAGCCATTTCCGCAACTATGCGCCGGACGGCCAGGACTATGGCCTGAAGCGCTATCGCGGCGAGTATGACCGCAATCTTGCCGTCCTGGAGCGGCGGCTGGAGGGCCGGGACTACATCCTCGGCGATTATTCGATCGCCGACATGATCAGCTTTCCGTGGGTGCTGATCGCCAGACCGCTGAGTGCGTCGCTGGACGATTTTCCAAATGTTGCGACGTGGCGCGGGCGCATCAAGGAGCGGCCGGCCGTGCGCCGCGCCGTCGACCTGCACAAGGATGCGCAGAACCGCGGTCAGCATACCGCGCAGAACAATTCCGTGCTCTTCAATCAGACGGCCGACAGCCTGCTGGGGCGGGCCGGCTCCTAAGGATGCTTTTTTATAACCCGCATTCCCCAGATGAACGGCGCTTCAGACCAATAGCCACACATGATAGTATGGGCAAATCAATAGCTTAACCATGATGGATCTGTGATTTGGCGGTGAACGCAAAGGGTGAAGCGCACACCGGC
>Ga0209785_1000120_pt1 | contig 30770 bp, 31 predicted proteins | sample WorMetG1BERMUDA2_FD_187403 | JGI IMG/M metagenome (GOLD analysis project Ga0209785, IMG submission 187403) | Marine gutless worms symbiont microbial communities from Max Planck institute for Marine Microbiology, Germany - Inanidrilus... ...
CACCTCCAAGTGGCATCCGATCGAGCACCGTTTGTTTTGTCATGTCGCGCGTCGCTTAAGCGGTGTCATCCTCGATTCGCACCAGACCGCCCTGGAAGCGGTACAGCGCACCCACACCCAAACCGGCTTCACGGTCACGCCACACCTGCTCGATACCCTCTACGAGCTGGGACGAAATGTTCTGAGACATTCCTCGATATCAACGACAAATTCATTCGCCACGACCCTGTTCTCGGGAAATGAGACTACGTCGTCGATGCCAATTGATTTTCGTGATAAAATGTAATACTTATTTTTGAAGCGTTACTTAGCAGTGTCTACTGCTCCATCGCCCTCGTTAAAATGACAACGATCCGCCAACTCTATAGCATCATTGATGGCTAAACGATTTTAGATATGGCTAGTTGACCTGAATCCGACAAAAGGTAGAGAGATCAATAAAACACGGCCTTGCGTTGTAATATCACCTAACGAAATGTCAACGCTATCAACGGTTCTAATGGCGCCAATGACTACGAAGGGTTTTGAATTTCCATGTAGGGTTTCATGTAGATTCAATGGAAAGGACGTCTTGATCTCGTTAGATCAAATAAGAGCTGTTGATAAATCAAGATTAGTAGAAAAACTAGGGGTAATCAACGCTAAAACACAAGTAGAGTTGTGTGAGTGTCTGCAGGAAATGTTTGAGTATTAGAATGCAGCTAACAAAAGCAATTGAGAGGGACAACCCTCTGCAGTGCTTGAAGTTTGCTCTTCGCTAAATGATAAAGAGTCGGGCTCAATTGATGGGTCACTTTTCACAGATCATTCGCCTGACAGAGTCGGGCAACCAGAGAAAAAATGACGGATAAGATCACTATCGAGATCGACGGGTGCGTCTGTGAAGCGACTCCCGGCGAGGCGATTATCACGGTCGCCGACCGCGAGGGTATCCCTATCCCGCGTTTCTGTTACCACAAGAAGCTATCCGTTGCTTCCAATTGCCGCATGTGTCTGGTGGAAGTAGAGCAGGGTGGACGACCCTTCCCCAAGCCGGCCCATGCTTGCGGCACACCTGTTGCCAGGGGTATGCGGGTACTGACCCGATCACCCCTGGCCCTGGATGCCCAGCGGGGTACCATCGAATTCCTGCTCATCAATCACCCGCTGGACTGCCCGATCTGCGATCAGGGCGGCGAGTGCGAGCTGCAAGACGTGGCCATGGGCTATGGCGGGGATGTCTCCCGGTACAGCGAACGCAAGCGGGTAATCGCGGACGAGGACTTGGGTCCCCTGATCGCCACCGATATGACCCGCTGCATCCACTGTACCCGCTGCGTACGGTTCGGGGCAGAGATTGCGGGCGTCCGCGAGCTGGGGGCCACCGGGCGCGGTGAAGACATGCGCATCGGCACCTATGTGGCGCACACCGTCTCCCACGAGCTCTCGGGCAACGTCATCGATCTCTGCCCGGTAGGGGCTCTGACCTCCAAACCCTTCCGCTTCAGCGCCCGCTCCTGGGAGCTGGCCCAGGCCGATGGCATCGCCCCCCACGACGCAGTGGGGTCGAACATCCATCTCCACATCCGCGGCAACCGGGTCATGCGGGTACACCCCAGGGACAATGAGGCGGTGAACGAGACCTGGATCTCGGACCGGGACCGCTTCAGCTACCAGGGCCTTGCTGCCGACGACCGCCTGCTCCAGCCCATGGTCAAACGGCCCATGGTCAAAGGAGATGCACAGTGGCAGACCGTCACTTGGCAGGAGACCCTCGCCATGGTTGCCGAGGGGCTCAAAGGGGCCGGCGGCGATGGATTGGTCGCTCTCGTCTCGCCGGCCGCCACCTTGGAGGAGATGTATCTGCTCCAAAAGGTTGTGCGTGGCCTGGGTAGCAACCACATCGATACCCGCCTGCGGCAACAGGACTTCCGCGGCGATGCCGTCGCTCCTGCTCTGCCCTGGCTCGGGGTGCCCATCGCAGAACTGGAACAGCAACAGGGCCTGCTGCTGATCGGGACGGACATTCGCCAGGAACAACCCCTATTGGCCCATCGTATCCGTAAAGCAGCTATGGCCGGTGCCCAGGTGGCCTTGGTCAATCCGCTTCGGTTCACTCTGACCTTCCCGAGCACCCAATACGTCGGTCATCCGGCGGAGATGCTCAATGACCTGGCAGCCATCGCCAAATCCCTGGGTGGCCATGGCTCCGGCGCAGTCGGGGACCTAATCGCCGCCGCCCGGTCAGAGACGTCCCACCAGCAAACCGCGGGTTGGTTGCAGGAGGCGGGGCGGCAAGGTAGGGGGCTGATTCTGCTCGGCGCACTCGCCGTGGCCCACCCGGACTACTGCCTCATCGAGAATCTGGCCCAGACGATTGCCGACGCGGCCGGGACAGCGATCGGCTACCTGCCGCCGGCTGCCAACAGCGTAGGGGCCCACCTGGCCGGCGCCTTGCCGTATCTGGTGCCCGGAGTGCGGCCGAGTGAGACCACTGGGATGTCCACGGCGGAGATGTTGGAGAGTCCCCGCAAGACTTATCTGTTATGGGGCCTCGAGCCTGCTTATGACCTCGGCAACCCGGCCCAGGCAGTGAAAGCCTTCGACCAGGCCGAGCTCGTAGTGGCCTGCGTGACCCATCGCAGTCCGTCCCTGGAGCAGACAGCCGACATCATGCTGCCCATCGCCGCCTTCGCCGAGACATCGGGTACCTTCGTCAATGCAGGTGCGACCTGGCAATCCTTCCGCGGAGCGGTGACCCCGCCCGGAGAAGCGCGGCCCGGCTGGAAACTGTTGCGGGTTTTGGGTAATCTGCTCGATCTCCCCGGTTTCGACCAAACCAGCTCGGCGGATGTCCTCGCCGAGTTGCAAGGGATCTGCGGCAGTATAAAACCGAGCAACCGGCCGCGGGGCGACCTAGAGGTGGAATCGCAGGGCTCAGGAGAGGGGCTCGTCAGGATCGGCAATCTGCCCATCTATGCCGTAGATGCCCTGGTGCGCCGCGCCCCGGCCCTCCAGCGCACATCGGCTGCCGGTCGGCTCGGCGCATTTCTGAGTCGTGCCGAGGCATCAAAGCTGGGACTGGCCGAGAACGACCTGGTAGAGGTACGCCAGAACGACTTCTTCGCTAGGATGCGGGTGGATCTGGACGATATGGTCCCCGCAGGTTGTGTGCGCATCCCGGCCGGGGTTGCCGGCAGCGAGACCTTGGGGGACCGGATCGGTCCCGTTTCCATGACTAAGGTCTAGTACGACGGTACTGAAATACTGATAACATGAAAATCATTTTTTTGCCGCAGATGAACGCAAATCGATCGCAATCAGCTCACCATTAGTGAGCATTCTTGGTCCATTTGCGTTGATTTTCGGTTAAATCTTCCCTAATGATCCTGCGAGTTCAATGATGATCGAACTCTGGAACTCACTACCGGAAGTCATCCGGATCCTGCTCAAGATCGTCGTCCTCCTAGGACCGCTCATGGGCCTAGTAGCCTACTACACCCTGGCCGAGCGCAAAGTCATCGGCTACATGCAGATTCGGATCGGCCCCAACCGGGTCGGGCCGCGCGGCCTCCTGCAGCCTATCGCCGATGCGGTCAAACTCATGTTCAAGGAGATCGTACTGCCCACCGAGGCGAACAAAACCCTCTTCCTGATCGCCCCCATACTCACCCTGGGCCCGGCCCTGGCCGCCTGGGCCGTGTTTCCCTTCGACGAAGGGCTGGTGCTGGCGGACATCAATGCCGGTCTCCTCTACATCATCGCCCTGACATCGCTGGGCGTTTACGGCGTAATCATCTCGGGTTGGGCCTCCAACTCCAAATACGGTTTTTTAGGGGCCATGCGTTCGGCGGCCCAGATGGTCGCCTACGAGATCGCCATGGGCTTTGCCTTGGTAGGGGTCCTGGTGGCGGCCGGCAGCCTCAATCTCGGGGACATCGTGCGTGCCCAGGAAGGCAGCTTACTGACCTGGTTCTGGTTGCCCCTGCTACCCCTGTTCGGCATCTACTTCATCTCCGGCGTAGCGGAGACCAACCGCGCCCCCTTCGACGTAGCGGAGGGCGAATCGGAAATCGTAGCCGGTTTTCATGTCGAATACTCGGGGATGGCCTTCGCGGTCTTCTTCCTTGGCGAATATGCCAACATGATCCTCATCTCAGCCCTCTCGGCCCTCATGTTCCTCGGCGGCTGGCTGTCTCCCCTGCCAGCGACCTGGGTGGACGGGATCTTCCTGCTCGACCACGGCTTTCACTGGCTGGTACTCAAGACCTTCTTCTTCATGTTCTTATTTCTCTGGTTCCGGGCCACCTTCCCCCGCTACCGCTACGACCAGATCATGCACCTGGGCTGGAAAGTGTTCATCCCCATCACCATTGTGTGGATTCTGGTGATCGGGCTCGCGGTAATCTATAAGCTGCCTCCTTGGTGGGCGGCATAGGGAAGACAATACCGCTCGACCCGGCATATAAGGACACTATGGGATAGAAGTATCTGTAAGGGTCTGGATAACTTTAGCATCTTGAGAGTATGCCAAGGTCATGTTATGCAAGGAAGAAACAGGTATTTCAGGCGTTCACACCTTCGGGAAGCTAAATTCAGAGCACTTATACGCTATTTCGTGCACGATTTTCCGGCCTGGAAAATCGCCGAGCTGAGTGATATAAGCCGCCCGACGATTAATCAGCTATTCATGAAGTTACGAATCAGAATCGCCCAGGTTTGTAACGCTTCATCCCCTCTATCCGGTGAGGGTGAAGTCGATGAATCTTATTTTGGCGCACGCCGTGTTCGCGGAAAAAAGGGGCGTGGAGCAGGCGGTAAACCGATCGTCTTCGGAATCCTGGAACGCCACGGGAAAGTGTCGGAAATCGTCCCTGACGCTTCCAGGAAGCAGCCACAGAGTGCGATCCGGGGTCAGGCAGCCCTGGAAGCATCATCCACTCGGACGGCTGGAGAGGCTACAATGGGCTGGTGGACATGGGGTACAAAAAGCATCACCGGGTGCATCATGGTGAGCATGAGTTTGCCCGCAGTAATTGCCATATCAATGGCATTGAGTCATTCTGTTCATATGCTAAACGGAGGCCTGCAAAGCTCAATTCTGTTCCCCGACAAACGTTCCTTTTACACATCAAGGAATGTGAATTCAGATTTCATCACAGAGAGGAAGATCTCTCTGATAGAATACTTACTCTACTGAAAGAAAACCCACTCTAAAGTTATCTAGACCCTCTGTAATTTCATGTACAGATCACATATACCAGAGATATATCGGAAGACATATATATGAGTAGACTGGTTTTCAAAGAAGGGAAAAAGTATACATTTAGTGATTATTTCGATTTTAGTAATCCGACAGAAGAGATTGCTAATGAGTTTAGCTATTCATTTGAAACAAAGATTCTTAACTTGCCGATTGCAACAGATATAGACAAGAACGTGCTCATCACTTTGCAGGAAAATTTTTATGAAATACTGCCGAAGATTACACTGAATTCTGAAATGGCAAAAAGGGATTTTATGATTGCACCGATTCTATGGGAAATTATCCGTCATGCCAAAGCAAAAGTAAATGTGGAATACCAAATTGAAATTGATAATAGATTAAGTGGCTCATTGGACTACCTTATACGTTCAAATCAAGAAATAATAGTGATAGAGGCTAAGAAGGGAGATATTGATAAGGGATTTAACCAGCTAACAGCAGAAATGATAGCGTTAGATATGTATGAGGAAAAAGAGCTGCCAGGTTCGCTTTATGGTGCAGTGAGCATAGGCGAGCTTTGGCGCTTTGGTATTTTGGATAGAAAGGGGAAGAGTATCTATAGAGATTTACATACTTATCGTGTACCAGAAGATATAGAAGAAGTCTTTTTGGCTATTCTCGGAATATTGCAAAAAGCCTAACAAAAGCTTCCAGACGACCTCGTTCCTCGGCGGATGAAGCTCAATGCCATTAAGTTAAGTGTTACCCTTCGACAAACTAGAGGAAAAACTACGAATCAGCGCGGATCGGATTCGCATGATTCGTAGTTTTTCCTCTAGTTTGTCGAAGGGTAACACTTAACTTAATGGCATTGAGCTGGAACTGTCGCCACCTAGCAAATGTGAACAAGTTCGGCCATATCCGCTGGATCAATACGTTTCTTGGCTTATTTGTTCCGACACTTGTGACACATCTTGAGCTACCTGTGGAGTCACCATGAAACCGAATCTAATTGATTCTATTCGCGAGGTGCGCCATCGAATCTCAGCCTCCGTTGACCATGCTAGGGGGTATTAAATGGATAACGGTTTACTTGATTCGACTTTAAAGATGCCCCACAAGAACGAGTGGCATTTGCGGAGTTAATTCTGGCGAGAAAATCATGAGGAAGAAGGTGTAAAAAAATCATGGATATCGGAAGTAAGAAAAAGGGTCGAAGGAGTAAATCAAGGGAAGGACGAGCTTTTAGATTCTGAAAAGCTGTATATTGAGGGTTGAAATTCACGAGTTCGCTTCAAATTATCAAGTAAAATAGAGAGACAAACTATGGTTTTCGGTTCAATCATCGAAATACCTAACTGAAATTGTGGAGGTAAATGACTGCGCAAGCACAAATTCAGTATATATTGGATGAAGAAGGGCAACCTATAAGCGTCATCGTGCCTATCAGCTCTGGCGCGAAATTACCTCAGAAAGAGAAACGGCTTATTTAGTGAAAAGTGAGACAATGAAGAAGCGGCTGTTGGAAGAAAAAAATCGGACTGGAGGCATTTATCTCGACAACGCCTGCACGCAGCTTGGGATTTAACCCGCTAGGTTTTGAAGATTATGTCATACAATGATTTTGACTTGAAGAAAGTTAAACAAGAACTGGGGGTTACATTAACAGAAAAGCAAAATGTCTTTTCTGCTGTCAAAAATATTTATATTTCCTCTACTTCTTACTGAAATATTAGCGGAAAATATCCCTCTTGCCCGTGCTATCAATACAGAGAAAGCTCGTTTCGGAACTTAATTATTGCAAATATTCTAGTGGAAGTGCGAAGAATACTTAAGCACAAGGTTAGTTTGTTTTCCGGAATTGAGTTTAATGTCGATAAGGAAAAGGGGTTAAGTGGTTTCTGTGATTTTATTATTAGTACATCCCAGGAACAATTAACCTTGAGTAGTCCTGTCATTACTGTGGTTGAGGCTAAAAACGAAAACATTATTGGATGTTTGGGTCAATGTATCGCGGAAATGGTAGCAGCCAGTATTTTTAATGAAGCTGAAGGTAATCAGGTTATGCGATTCTACGGCGTAGTTACTACCGGAACCGCATGGAAATTCATAAAAATGGAAGGTCTTGATGTGTTGATCGATCTTGATGAATATTCAATGGAAAATCCAGGTAGAATTGTTGGCATATTGTTGGAAATGTTAGCTGAAAATCAGCCGTGAACAATTCGATCTTAGTTCTACTTTGTCAAATTACAGCGTAACCGACTGATTTAAAAAGAATCCATAGAAATAACGAAGTCCAGCAAAAGTCAAGTCATACTAAATGTGACAAAGTAGAATATAGAATTAGGATTCCGTGAAATGCTGCAAACTGCACGCGATTATCTGAAAAGCCTCCTGCTGGTGGAGCTGTTTCGGGGCTTAAGTGTCACCGGACGCTACATGTTCAGCCGCAAGTTCACCGTCCAGTACCCGGAGGAGAAGGCGCCCATTTCGCCCCGTTTCCGCGGTCTGCACGCCCTGCGGCGCTATCCGAACGGAGAGGAGCGATGCATCGCCTGCAAGCTGTGTGAGGCGACCTGTCCGGCCTTGGCTATTACCATCGAGGCTGAGCCCCGTGCGAACGGCTTCCGGCGCACGACCCGCTACGACATCGACCTGTTCAAGTGCATCTTTTGCGGCTTCTGCGAGGAGTCGTGCCCGGTGGATTCCATCGTGGAGACCGGGATCGCCGAGTACTGCTTCGAGGAGCGCGGTGAGCACATCATGACCAAGGAAAAGCTTCTGGCCAATGGCGATAAATACGAGGCCGAAATCGCCGCCGACCGTGCGGCGGATGCGCCGTATCGATAAGAGATGCGAACCGCAGATAGAAAAAATGATCCGGTCGCTTCGATCTATCCGCAGATTACACAGATTTTCGCAGATTAAAAACAAATCAATCTGTGAGAATCTGCGTAATTTGCGGACAGAAAAAGATAATGTGATCTTTTGAGACTAATGCGAGCTTCGCACCTTTGCGGTTAAAAAATCATGGGCTTTGAAAAGATTCTCTTCTACGTCCTCGGCGGTATCGCGGTAATCGCAGCCGCCATGGTGATCACCCGCCGCAATCCGGTCCATGCGGTGCTCTATCTGGTGTTGACCTTCGTGACAAGCGCGATGCTATGGATGCTCCTGGAAGCGGAGTTTCTTGCTATTTCTTTGGTGCTGGTCTACGTGGGCGCCGTCATGGTCCTGTTTCTGTTTGTGGTCATGATGCTGGATATCGACGTAACGGCGATGCATGCGCAGTTCATTCGTTATCTGCCCCTCGGGCTCCTGATCGCCGTTATCATGCTGGTGGAGATCTTCTTGGTCTTGGGCCTGGATACCTTTGGCTTGGAACAGTTCGCCAAGCCCCAAGCAAGACCGGCGGATTACAGCAATACCTCTGAGCTGGGGATGGTCCTATACACCGTCTATATGTACCCGTTCGAGATAGCGGCGGTGATCCTGTTGGTCGCCATCGTCGCTGCCATCCGGCTGACCCTGCGCCGGCGCCCCGACACCAAGTACCAGGATCCGTCGCGCCAGGTGCGGGTCAAAAAGGGACCGGATCGGGTCCGGGTCGTTCAGGTGCCGGCCGAACCGAGGGTAGTGTCCGCGAACGTCCGAACAGCGCCCGCACCGCGCGAGGCGGAGGTGCCATGATCTCCCTGACCGAATACCTATTGCTGGGGGGAATCCTGTTCTCCATCGGCGTTGCCGGGATCTTTCTCAACCGGAAGAACGTCATCGTCCTGCTTATGTGTATCGAGCTCATGCTGCTGGCGGTGAATATGAACTTCATTGCCTTCTCCCACTTCCTGGGGAACACGACGGGGCAGATCTTCGTATTTTTCATACTCACGGTAGCGGCGGCGGAGGCGGCCATCGGTCTGGCGATCCTGGTGGTACTTTTCCGCAGCCGCCGTACCATCGATGTCCAAGCCCTGGATACACTGAAGGGTTAGTACGGATACTCTCAACCAGGGTTATCCGAAAATGAACGCAAATGGATCAAGAACCCTTGATGATGAGCCGATCGCGACCAATCTGCGTTGACTCGCATTCATTTGTGGCTAAAAATAGAATTAGCGAAGTTTGAGTTGAGCATGGGAAAAATGATCCGGTCGCTTCGATCTATCCGCAGATTACACAGATTTTCATAGATTAAGAACGAAACAATCTGCGTAATCTGCGTAATCTGCGTAATCTGCGGACAGAAAAGATAATCTGATTTTTACGACCCATTTGCGTTGATTCGCGTTCATTTGTGGCTAAAAAGAAAGGGCTGGAATAGGAAGAAAACCGTGACAGTCGAAGACGTCTCGGAAACTCTGAAACGGGAGCTGCCCATACTGTTGTGTACCGATCCGGATCTGCGTCGTCATATTCTGGATCCAACGCGCCGGGAGTATGCGAGGCGGCAGCAGACGGAAGACCGCTTCGATCGCATTCTGGAGGAATTGCGCCAAGACCGTGAGGCCCAGGAACGCAAATGGGTGAAACAGGACCACAAATGGGAGGAGCAAAAGCGCAAATGGGAAGAGAGCCAAATTGAGTCCCGGCAAGTGCATAAGGAGACTATGGCCCAACTTCGGAAGCATGGCCGCCGCATCAGTGCTTAGGTGCACGTTGAGGCATGCAATCGGAGGCGTCTTTCCGCAACGCTTTGGCCGGGATCCTGGAAAAGAACTTTGATATAAAAGTACTCAACATCAACGAATACGACGAGCAAGACGGGGTCCTTGGCCGTCCGGACCAGGTAGAGCTGAATGTAATTATCAAGAACGCCCTGTTGCTCATTTGTGAGCTGAAATCATCCATTGATAATGGGTGGTATGTATCTCTTCGAGCGCAAAGCGCGTTTTTACGAACGGCGCTACGATTGCAAGGCTGATTGCCTGATTGTTATTTCGCCGATGGTCGACAAGAGGGCCAAGAAGCTTGCCAAGAGGCTTAGTATAGATGTCTACTCGGATTCTTTGGAGGTCAGAAGAAATCTGATGACCTGGTACAGCAACACAGAAATTCCGATAATATCGGAATCATTTTTTCCGCAAATGAACGCGAATCAACGTAAATCGGTTGCAAAAGGTCATGTTATCTTTATCTGTCCGCAGACTATGAACTAAATATCCATTTATGACTGGGATGAACTTGAGCCATTCGCACCAGCTTACGCATTGGTTGCAGATGTGGATTTAGTTATCTTTCGTTGGCGAGACGAAGAACAAGTGTCCGTACTCTATGTCTGCACCGTGGCGCATTGATGCACGACGGGCACATTGACGGTGATAATCTCATATGTGGACTCCATAATTGGGATTACAGTTATAAGACCGGGGTCAGTTCATATAATTCAACTGAACGATTACATCGATTCACATCCTGGGTAGAAGGCGGATAAAGTTTGGGTTGATGAAGATGAAATCAAGGCTTGGGCGATTGATAACCTACAGCCTTATGATCGTGATGCCTATCAATGGCTATATAAGGATATATACGGCACTCCAGATGAGCCACACGTTCAATACATTCAACATCTCTCTGAACAGGGTTTGTCGAAAGGGGGGCATCACGGCCGTGTCAGTGCGATGGGTGTTCCCCGTGATGAACTACCGAAGTGGGAAGACATACAGGTCCTCACGGCTCAACTGCATAAAGTCCCTCTTCTGGATGATGCTCCGGTCGGTACGGAAGTCATCATTGGCCCAAACGCGAATAAACCGTTGGTATTGAGGCGACCATTATTCGTGTCTGACATGAGTTTTGGCGCGCTCTTAGAAGAAGCCAAAGTCGCTTTGGCGATGGATGCGGAGTTGGCGGGGACAGGTATTTGTTCCGGTGAAGGTGGCATGTTGCCGGATGAACAAGCCGCCAATTCCCGTTACCTGTACGAATTGGCATCCGCGCGCTTCGTTTTTCAATGGATAAGGTACAAAAATGTCAGGCATTTCATTTCAAGTGCGGTCAAGGTGCTAAAACAGGTACAGGTGGTCATCTGCCGGGCAATAAAGTAAAGGGGAAAATAGCTGAAGTACGCAGTTTAGCTGAAAGTGAGCCAGCCATTTCGCCACCACGCTTTCCGGACTAGGAGCATCTGGATGATTATCGACGTTTTGCCGCCGAGGTGTGCGAGTCCACTGGCGGCATCCTGATCGGTGTGAAGCTTTCCACTCAACATATCGAGCGTGATATTGAAGCCGCCCTGCAAATTGGTGTGGATTACATTATTCTGGATGGGCGTGGCGGAGGTATGGGTGCTGCACATCTATTGTTCAGAGACAATATTTCAGTTCTAACCATCCCGGCGTTAGCCCGTGCTCGTCGCTACCTTGATAAGCAAGGCCGTTCGGACGTCTCTCTGGTGATTACAGGAGGCTTATGCTTGCCCGCGGATTTTGTCAAAGCAATGGCATTGGGAGCAGATGCAATCGCTGTTTCCAATTCGGCAATTCGGGCCATAGGTTGTTTGGGAATGCGGGCCTGTCATATCAATAATTGTCCTGTCGGTATAGCAACCCAAAAGCCGCATCTACGACAATGCTGAAAATCCAAAAAGGGGTGCAACAGTTGAACAATTTCTTCCAAGTTTCTACGGAATTAATGCAAGTAATGGCCCGAGCCTGCGGCCACAATCACCTGAGTAAATTCTGCATTGATGAGCTGCTTATCTGGAATCGAGAGATGATGTATCTGACAGGTATCGCTTATGGTGGTATTTTGACGTAATCGTTAAGCCTCCCTCCGGATTTTGGCCCAATGTTAAGTATAACCCTTTGATTTGATGTTTTTGGGATCAGGGTCTAGTAGGATGCTGAATGGTTACGTTTCGACAGAATGGTCTGGATGAATTGTGCTTAACAAAGACCCTGGAAAATAGCAGCATGAGATTCGAAAAGATCGTTTTTTGCCTTTTGGTCAAGCATAATACTACTTGATAGTAATTTTAATGTTTTCAAGAGTTCTCGGGAAATTCAAAGAATGTATTCGGGAAAACAGGTACGTTGCCACGTTGCATGGAGAAGAAGAAATGGATGAAGGGTAGTGGTGATTTTTGAAGTGATAGGGTAGATGGATTCATCGGTAATCATTCCGATCGCCATCGTTTTTCTCGTTACCTGATTCTAGATTTTAGCCCTCTCTTCCGGAAGAATACGCCTGGTCTGAACGATTGCGTTCATTGATAAAACGAACCGAAGAGTTTTCAATTATGTCGAAAGACAATATCAGCTAACAAACACACGCAGTAGACCGCAAAAATCGCCATTCGTTTCTCGCTCTGTTTTTTTACTACCGATGATATGGGGAATGAGCCACCAATAAATAGGGGGAACAACTATGTTTAAAGTGACTTTGAACGGCACGAATCGTCTGGATATCGAATTGAGTGGGAAATTGGATTCCGATGGAATGAAAACCGCTTTGGATGAGCTTGTCAGCAAGTCGGAAAATATAGAGAACGGCAAAATACTGTACGATGTTGTCGAGTTTCGTTTCCCATCATTAGGTGCAATCGGAATCGAGTTTTCCCGCCTTCCCTCGATGTTCAAATTTATGAGGAAGTTCAATCGTGCGGCTGTTCTGACCGACAAGGCATGGATAAGGAAAGTAAGCGAATTCGAAGGGTTTTTATTCCCAGGCCTGGAAATCAAGGCTTTTAACAGAGACCAAAAGGAAGAGGCGAAAGCCTGGCTGGAGAGTTAGAAATGGAGAGAAAACAAGCGTAAGCCTGACACTTTCGGTATATTCTGGCCTGAAGGCCAGGATTTCAGTGCTGATACCATTAGAACATGAAATCAAAGAAACGGACGACTAAAATCACAAAACCCGAAGACGAAACGGCAACTAGCCGAGGCCCACGAGACCCATGGCAAACATCTATTTGACAATTGTACTCGCACCCCTGGTAGGGGCCATCATTGCCGGCTTCTTCGGGGGCCGGATCGGCCGCGCCGGGGCGCACTGGGTCACTATCCTCGGGGCCGGCATCTCCACCCTCTTATCCCTCTATGTGGTCAAACTGTTCGTCTTCGACGGCCAAGAGGTGTTCAACGGGGCCGTCTATACCTGGATGGTCACGGACGGCATCAGCTTCGAGATCGGTTTTCTCGTGGACAATCTCACGGCGCTTATGATTGCCGTGGTGTCCTTTGTCTCCCTGATGGTGCATATCTACACCATCGGCTACATGGCCGACGACGAGTACAATTGGCCGAAAAAGTCTCTGACTGGCCGCAACGGCTACCAGCGCTTTTTCAGCTATATCTCGCTGTTTACCTTTTCGATGCTGATGCTGGTGATGTCCAACAACTTTCTCCAGCTCTTCTTCGGCTGGGAGGCGGTAGGCCTGGTCTCCTATCTGTTGATTGGTTTCTGGTCGGTGCGCGAGTCCGCTATCTTCGCCAATCTCAAGGCCTTTCTGGTCAACCGGGTCGGAGATTTCGGCTTTATCTTGGGCATCGCCGCGGTAGCCATGTATTTCCAGTCCCTGGACTATTTGACCGTATTCGGCAAGGCGCCGGAGTTGGTGGATACCAGGATCCAGGTCTTCGGCGACAGTTCGTGGGGCCTGATGACCACTATCTGCGTGCTGCTCTTCATCGGCGCCATGGGCAAATCCGCCCAGGTTCCCCTGCACGTGTGGCTGCCCGATTCCATGGAGGGTCCGACCCCGATCTCGGCTCTGATCCACGCCGCGACCATGGTCACGGCCGGTATCTTCATGGTGGCGAGGATGTCGCCCCTCTATGAGCTTTCGGAGACCGCGCTCTCCTTCGTCATGGTGATCGGCGCGACGACGGCCTTCTTTATGGGCCTGATCGGCCTGGCGCAGAACGACATCAAGCGGGTAGTCGCCTACTCGACCCTGTCCCAGCTCGGCTACATGACCGCGGCTCTGGGGGCCTCCGCCTATGCTGCCGGCATCTTCCACCTGATGACCCACGCCTTTTTCAAGGCCCTGCTGTTCCTGGCGGCGGGCTCGGTCATCATCGCCATGCACCACGATCAGGACATTCGCAACATGGGTGGTATCCGCAAGTACATGCCCTATACCTGGATCACCTTCCTGATCGGTACCCTGGCGCTCATCGGTTTTCCCGGCTTTTCGGGCTTCTTTTCCAAAGACGCCATCATCGAGGCGGTGCACGCTTCCCAGGTGACGGGTTCGGGTTATGCCTGGGTACTTCTGACTATCGGCGTCTTCATCACCGCCCTCTACAGCTTCCGGCTGTATTTCATCGTCTTCCACGGCAAGGAACGCATGGACGAGCATACCCGCCATCATTTGCATGAGACGCCGGCGGTGGTGTGGGTGCCCTTGGTGCTGCTGGCGATACCTTCGGTGTTCATCGGCTGGATCACCATCGAGCCCGTCCTGTTCGGAGACTGGTTCAAGGATGCCATCCAGGTGGCGCCGGAGCACGACGTCCTCGCCCATCTGGGTGAGCACTACCACGGACAGTGGGCCTTCGTGCTCCATGGTCTCATGGCGGCGCCTTTCTGGTTGGCCCTGGCCGGCTTTGTGGTGGCGGCCTATGTCTTTTGGTCCCGGTTCTCGCAGGACCCGCGGATTGAGGAAAAGCTGCGGGACAAGGTCGCCTGGTTTTATCGGGTGCTTGATCGCAAGTACGGCTTCGACGATTTCTATCAGGCGTTCTTTGCCGCCGGCAGCCGAGGCATCGGCAGGGCCTTCTGGTCCGGTGGTGACCGGGCGGTCATCGACGGCGTGATCGTGGACGGCTCGGCCAAGACCGTCGGCCGCTTCGCCCGGCTCGTGCGCAAGATCCAGACCGGCCGCCTGTATAGCTACGCAATCGCCATGATCTTAGGGCTAGTGGTCCTGCAGGCGATCTTCGTGGTCTTCTGATTATCGAGGGACGGACCTAATGCACTCATTCCCCCTTCTTTCGCTGACCATATGGCTACCGATCATCGGCGGTATCGCCGTGCTCGGCAGCGGGGACAAGGCACCCAACGTCTCCAAGTGGGTGGCATTGACATCTGCGGTCATCACCTTCCTGGTCAGCCTCGGACTCTGGACCGGCTTCGATGCAGGCACGGCGGTGGTGCAATTCGTGGAGCGGAGTCCTTGGATCGAGACCTTCGATGTCTATTACTACCTAGGGATAGATGGCATCTCCATGCCGCTGATTATCCTGACCACCTTCGTTACCATCTTCGTCGTCATCGCCGGTTGGGAGGTGATCCAATACAAGCCGTCTCACTACATGGCCGCCTTCCTGATTATGGAAGGTCTGATGGTCGGGGTCTTCTCGGCCCTGGATGCCATACTCTTTTATGTCTTCTGGGAGGCGATGCTGATCCCGATGTTCATCGTTATCGGGGTCTGGGGCGGTCCGAATCGGGTTTATGCCACCATCAAGTTCTTCCTCTTCACCTTCTTCGGCTCGGTCTTCATGCTGGTCGCCCTGATCTACATGTACTTTCAAGCAGGGACCTTCGAGGTTGTCGCCTCGCACCCCGGTCTGCCGAGCTTCCACGGTCTGCGATTGGGCATGACCGAACAAATACTGATCTTCATCGCCTTCCTGCTCGCCTTCGCAGTTAAAGTCCCCATGTGGCCCGTCCACACTTGGCTGCCGGACGCCCACGTGGAGGCCCCCACCGGCGGCTCCGTCATCCTGGCCGCTATCATGCTCAAGATCGGCGGCTACGGCTTCCTGCGCTTCAGCCTGCCCATCACCCCGGACGCCGGTGCCTCCCTGGACTGGCTGATCATCGCCATGTCCCTGATCGCGGTCGTCTATATCGGCTTCGTCGCCCTGGTCCAGCAGGATATGAAGAAGCTCATCGCCTACTCGTCCATCGCCCACATGGGCTTCGTGACCCTGGGCTTCTTCATCATCTTCACCATCCTTACCAAGGACACGGCTACCAGCAGCGGGGTACTCGGCATCTCCGGCGGCATGGTGCAGATGGTCTCCCACGGCTTCATCTCCGGGGCACTTTTCTTATGCGTGGGCGTGCTCTACGACCGGCTTCACTCCCGTGAGATCTCCGCCTACGGGGGAGTGGTGAACACCATGCCCCTGTTCGGGGCCTTCATGGTCTTCTTCGCCATGGCCAATGCGGGTCTTCCCGGAACCTCTGGCTTCGTCGGCGAGTTTATGGTCATCCTGGCGAGCTTCCAGGCGGATTTCTGGTATGCTTTCCTGGCCGCGACTACTCTCGTCCTGGGGGCCGCCTATACCCTGTGGATGGTCAAGCGCGTCATTTTCGGTCCGGTCGCCAACGATCAGGTAGCGGCCCTCAAGGATGCCAACGGCCGTGAGCTCTTCGTACTCGGCAGCCTGGCCGCCGCTGTGCTTATACTCGGCCTCTGGCCCGCACCCCTGGTAGAGGTTATGGATGTCACTATCCAAAACTTGGTCCAGCAGATTGCGGTGTCTAAGCTCCCGACCGCCGTGGGCGACGTTGCTGCCGTTTTCTGAGCGGATGTTGTGGGACAAGAATGATTCATAGCATGTGGCCGACAAAAACAACAGTGGAACAAGTGGACATTACCATCGAAGTTAGTGGCAATCGGTGCATATGTTGGTATCATTTCTCTACTTTTCGCTATCTTGGTATATACCTATGAGTTTTCAGTAAGAAATGTCTCAACAAAAATCTCATTTATACCGCCTTGTTCAAGTAATCCAGCGATTGAGCAATACATGGAATATGATATCGCCGTCAAGAATATACGAGATGCAGGTTGGCAATCATCAGAAGTGCCTTCTAGCGATCATCGAAGTGACGATCTTCCCGAAATAGCGAGTTGTGGCCAAGGTTTTTGTCTTATGGAATTTTCGGACTGTTATGGGAGAATACTGACTGTGAACACGTATGGGGAAATCGGAAACGGTGCTTATGTCCGTTAGTGGAAAATCTCTTCTGATAATGAGTCAGAAGGAGGGAGTTAGGTGAAAGTATTTTCTGTATTGCAAAATCGGCCATTCGTTACATGCGTTTTAGTATACCTACGCGTAATTAACGGAAACATAGCCTACAGCCTGGAAAGGGGGCTATGGGGCCGATGGATGTATTCATGTTAATTCACGTCCATTTGTGGTCTTGTTTCCAGTATTTGTGAACAGATGTACTAGGGGCGTTCTCAATTGAGTCAAATCATCATAAAAATCAAGCATATGAGAAGCATATAATTGTTGGCGAGACACTCATAACAACTTGATATCCTTGGAGTAATTTGTTAAGTGAGAGTGCCTCCTAGGTTTTGTATTAGCTAACGGTTGTAGGTAGCCCTTGAATACTCATAGAGTTATACAATCGTTACTTGAACATTGTATCAGGCACAATATATTCTTGGCCGTTGCCCTTGATAAGCTGGAGAAGGGGAGGATTATCGAGCTCACGTCAGGAGTCGATATCATTGCCCCGGAAATATTGCCCTATGAAATCGGCAATGCCTTATCTGCGATGATAAAGAGGGACCGGATCACGGCCAGTGAATCATTATCGGCGCGAATACGGCCAGTAAAATTCCGGTAAGATCATAACCTGGTTCCCCGACCCTGAACCCTCGCCGACCGGCCTTGTGTCTGCAGGCTCACGAGCATGGCTCACGGCCTCGGATACTCTACCGGTATGGGCGAAGAGGGCGGGGAGCCAATCTACGTGCAGGCTCAAGGCCTCAGGATGTGACGGCTTCCCCAGGTACTCGCCATCAATTCCCTTTCTACCTCATCCTTGGTTCTCCCTTGGAAACAGAACATACAAGGATGTGGTGAGGTCAGGGATGACCGAACCGCATCATTCAGTTATCAGGGGGCAGTTATCAGTTGTCAGATGTAAGTTTGATAACTGCCCCCTGATAACTGAATGATGCGGTTCGGGATTCCAGGAGTGGTTAGCGAGGCTTTGCCTCCTCGGGAACGGGAGCATACGAGATGCCAATAGTGCGCGCCAACAAGCCGATCCAGCTTGTCCGGATCGAGGATGTGTCTGATTGGGACGAGGTGAAAACGCTGGCCGGGGATTTCCTCCTACCGCATGATCTCGACGGTCTCAAGCAGCTCCTCGACGGCTTCGTGCGCTCGGTCTACATCTACATCGAGCATGACTATGTGGACGCCGACTATCGTGATACCTACAGCCACTTCTACTCGAAGAAGTTTGCGCATTACCCGGATCGCGCAATTCGCCTCCTCTTCTTCTCCGACCCCATCGCGGCTGACGACTGGTCTGAACCAGCCAAGTTCTCGAACGCCTTCATTGGCTACTCCGTCATCAGCCCGAACCGCGTTGTCTCTATCTGGCGGACCCTGGTCGACCCCAGGCGTGCGAATGTGCCTCCTAGCTTCGTTATCGCGACAAAGTTCGTTGCGAACCTACTTGGCGTAGAACTTGCAGTTGAAGGTTTTCCGTATATGGGCCAGGACACGGACGTCACAATATGCGCCGACTCTGCTCTCTGGTCCTGTCTCAGGCATTTCTCACAGCGGTATCCCGAATACCCTGAGATTCATCCCTATGAGATTACTCAGCTCACGATGGACTTCTCTAGGGGTCTCGTCTCGTTCCCTCTCGGGGACTGACGATGGAACAGGTCACCGAGATCCTAACTCGGTACGGCTTCCATCCGCGCTTCTACGATAAGCCGGATCTCAACCGCCAAGTGGACTTTGAAAGGCTTCTCCACACCTATATCGAGTCGGGGATTCCTGTCATAGTCAGCTTGAAGCTGGTAGACGGGTCGGGCCATGCTATTGCCGGCATCGGCCACTCGTCAGACTTCACCCGCCCGGCCTCCCCCGGGGATCAGGTGGAGCTACGAGTATTTCAGCGGACTCATCGTAAATGACGACAATCTTTCCCCTTACCGGTTAGTGCCGAAAAAGTTTAGGATCAGCACGAACGCCGGCACTGACTATATCTTTGGAGATATCAATGGCTTTATTGTCCCGCTGTACGAGAAGATCTATCTTGCCGCCGAAGACGCATTCTCTATGGTTGAGACGATCCTTTCGGATGAGCAGATTGGGCTGTCCACGCTCCGATCACCTGGATTACCGCCGGGTGACTTGGTAATACGCCTGCTTCTGACTTCTTCCCGCTCTTAGAAGAGGAACCGTCGTAGATCACAGATGCCGAACGACCTTGGTCTGCTATACTCTGCTATGCCTATGCCTATGCCTATGCCTATGCCTATGCCTATGCCTATTCCTATGCCTAAGTTCATTTGGGTGGCGGAGCTTTCCACGCGAGCACTTTACCCGGAGGGCAAGGTACTGGGGGAAATTGTCATCGACGCTACCGCGAGCTTCCTTGACGACTTCTCTCTCTTGAGTATTCATTACCCCCACCTCCTGATCCTGAATGATCGTGACTCGCTTTCAGGATCGCTGGCAAGTCGTATATCCCCAATAAACATCTCCGAGCATAGCGCATATAGGCTCTACACGAATAACCTCCAGGAGATCGAATGTGACCGAGAAGAAAGCCTCTGAGAACAAACTTATGACCCTGGCCCTTGATCTCGTCGAGGGCAGCCGCAAGGCGGACATCCTCGACAGCGAAGAGTCTGTGCTAAGGCTCAAGCAGTCGCTTGACGATAGACTCAGACCTAAGGCCAGGGCTAACGAGATAGACCGACGCAAGTTCTGGGAGATGGCGTCGAGGCATTTCATACCCTGACCATCAGGAACGGCGCGCATGCCTCGGACTATTGAGACCGGAATACACCCATGTCCTTCACCTTCGATTTTGAAAGCCTGATCCCCATCCTCCCCGAGATTGTTATCCTGGTGCTGGCTTGCACCGTGCTGGTGCTCGATCTTTATCTGAAGGAGGAACAGAAAGGCGTCAACCATGTCATCACCATTGTCGGGCTGCTGATTGCCATTGGGGTCACCGGCCTGGTCGGGGGCGGCGAACGGCAGGTGGTGTTTGACGGCAGCTATGTGCGCGATGCCATGAGCGACGTGCTCAAGATCTTCATCTTCATCGTCAGCCTGTTCGCCTTCGTCTACGCCAAGGACTATCTGCGCGACCGCAACCTGTGGGCAGGCGAATACTATGTCCTGAACCTGTTCGCGGTGCTCGGCATGTCGATTATGGTCTCGGCCAACAACCTGTTGGTTGTCTATCTGGGGCTGGAGCTGCTGGCGCTGTGTCTCTATGCCATGGTGGCCTTCGACCGTGACTCTCCTGCCGGGGCCGAGGCAGCCATGAAATACTTCGTGCTCGGGGCGCTCGGTTCGGGTATGCTGCTCTACGGCATGTCCATGATCTACGGGGCCACCGGCTCTATCGAGCTGGAGACCGTGGCCCGGACCGCGGCGGAGCAGGGGACCCAAAACCAAGTCCTGGTATTCGGACTCGTCTTTCTGGTCATCGGCATCGGCTTCAAATTCGGCGCCGTGCCCTTCCATATGTGGGTACCGGACGTCTACCAGGGTGCCCCGACCTCCGTGTCCCTGTTCCTGGGAAGCGCCCCCAAGATCGCCGCCTTTGCGCTGGCGATCCGGCTGCTGGTGGACGGCCTCGGCGGGCTGCATTCGGATTGGCAGGGCATGCTGATTATCCTGGCCCTCTTGTCCATGGGCCTAGGCAACCTAGTCGCCATCGCCCAGACCAACCTCAAACGCATGCTCGCCTACTCGACCATTTCCCACGTGGGTTTCATCCTCCTCGGACTCCTGGCCGGCAGCGGTCAAGGTTATGCCGCGGCCATGTTCTACGCCATCGTCTACGCCGTCATGGCGGCGGGTGCCTTCGGTCTGCTGCTGATTCTCAGCCGACAAGGCTTCGATGCCGAAGACTTGGAAGATCTTAAAGGACTCAACGACCGCGACTCCTGGTACGCGGCCATGATGGCCCTCATCATGTTCTCCATGGCCGGGGTGCCTCCCACCGTCGGCTTCATGGCTAAGCTTCTGGTGCTCGAATCCATCGTGCGCGTCGACCTCTGGTGGCTGGCCTTGATCGGCGTCTTCTTCTCCATCATCGGCGCCTTCTACTACCTGCGGGTCATCAAGCTCATGTACTTCGACCAGCCGGTGACCGAGGAACCCCTGATGGCCGGCCTTGGCGCTCGGGTCGCCCTCTCGGTCAATGGTTTGGCTATGCTGATACTGGGTATCTTTCCCGCCTCGCTGCTGTCGGTTTGCCAGGGGGCCTTTCTCTGATCCGTGGATAAGACGGCAAGGCCTGCTCGTGGATCGAGTCATGTGGGTTGAGTGCAGCGAAACTCAGCACCACGAACAACTCATGGACGGGAACCTATTGCAATGCTGTGTTTCGTACTACGGGCTGATCCGCGGACAGGACGTGGAGTCCGCGGCGAGGACCGATTCTACAAAGGTTTCCGCCCCGTAGCAGAAGCCGGCTTCCGGGGAGTGGCCTTAGCCGACTCCTCGATGATCTGCAGAAAGAGTTCACCCTGTTTAATCATCCCGAGCTCGCTGCGGGCCCGCTCTTCCAGGGCGTCCAGACCCTTATGGAGGTCGAGGACCTCTGCTTCGAGGATCCGGTTGCGGGCCCGCAGCTGTTCGAGTTCGGCCTTCTGGGCGCTGATCTCGTCCCGCAGTGCCCGGACTTCCGCCAAGCTGCCTTCGCCGGCCCACAGGCGATACTGCAGCCCCAGCAGTAACAGCAGCAGGATGCCTGCGAACCAGCGCATGCTTCTAGGACGGGGGCATTATAGCCAGGGGAAGGCGCCCTTGCCCGCGTAGCGGGCTTCGCTGCCCAACTGGTCTTCGATGCGCATCAGCTGGTTGTACTTGGCGACACGATCGGAGCGGGAGAGGGAGCCGGTCTTGATTTGTCCGGCCTTGGATGCCACCGCCAGATCCGCGATGATGGTGTCCTCGGTTTCGCCGGAGCGATGGGAGACCACGGCGGTGTATTTGGCCTTGTGGGCCATTTCGATGGCCTCCAGGGTCTCGGTCAGGGTGCCGATCTGGTTGACCTTGATGAGGATGGAATTGGCGACTTTTTTGTCGATGCCTTCCTTCAGGATCTTGGTGTTGGTTACGAACAGGTCGTCGCCCACGAGCTGGGCCTTGTCGCCGATGGCGTCCGTGAGCAGCTTCCAGCCGTTCCAATCCCCTTCGGCCATGCCGTCTTCGATGGAGAGGATGGGGTACTTTTTCACCCAATCGGAGAGCAGGTCGCACATGCCCTGGGAGTCGAGGGTTCGGCCTTCGCCCTCCAGCTTATAGGTGCCATCCTTGTAGAATTCGGAACTCGCCACGTCCAGGCCCAGGTACATGTCCTTGCCGGCCTTGAAGCCCACCTTCTCGATGGCCTCCAGGACCACTTCGACGGCCGCCACGTTGGACGGCATATCCGGCGCGAAGCCGCCCTCGTCACCGACGCCAGTGGCCAACCCCTTGCCGCCGAGTACCGATTTGAGGGCATGGAAGACCTCGGCACCGTAGCGCACCGCCTCGCGGATGCTGGGAACGCCCACGGGCATAATCATGAACTCCTGGAAGTCCACGCTGTTGTCGGCGTGCTCGCCGCCGTTGAGGATGTTCATCATGGGCACCGGCAGCAGGAAGTCGCCGTCGCCGAGATACTTATACAGCGGCACCGATTTTTCCTGGGCGGCCGCGTGGGCGGCGGCCATGGAGACGCCGAGGGTCGCGTTGGCACCGAGGCGGCCCTTGTTGTCGGTGCCGTCGAGCTCGATCATTTTGTCGTCGATGTCTTTCTGGGCGCTGACCTCGGTGCCGACGAGGGTATCGCGCAGCTCGCCCTGGATGTTTTTGATGGCCTTGAGCACGCCCTTACCGAGGTAACGGGATTTGTCCCCGTCGCGCAGCTCCAGGGCCTCGCGGGAGCCGGTGGAGGCACCGGAAGGGACCGCCGCGCGACCGATGGCGCCGGTAGCGGTGATCACATCGGCCTCGACGGTGGGATTGCCGCGGGAGTCCATGATCTCACGGGCCTTGATGTCGACGATTTCAGACATTTGGATTTTCCTCTTTTGGGGTAGGACTTGCGGTTCGGGCAAGTCGGGTTGGATAATCGCTTGAGATTACGGCCTAATCTGGCAGTGCACAATATCCGGAAACAAAAAGGTACTGGGTTTCGTTCCTCTAGTTGCCGCTCCTTTTGCCTTTCACCGCCGGTAGTGGTGATTTTTGAAGTGATATCTAGCCAACAATCGGCAATAATTCGGTATTATAGCAGGGCGCTGTTGCTCGCTCGGAATGACGGCTTGATACGCGCCCCAATAATCACTGAAAACGATGGCTTCTTTATAAGCAGACGGTACGCGATCCCAGAGTATCCGACAGGTGTTTTCGGTGCGATCACCGCAGGCAGAGGCGACGATTTCTCGGGTTTCTCTATTCATGGCAATCCAGACCCACACTTTGTCTTTGCTACGAAAGACAAAGGACCGCAACTCATCCACATCCAACACAGGAATCTTTTTGCACTCAACAGGTTGTAGCGTCTCTTCAAGGGGTGGGAGGTCATTCGCCTGTTCTTTTAACCAGGCGCTCAATGTTCGGTGCGAGACTCCAAACGTCCGTTCAATCCCGCGCATACTGGATCTTTCTTCTTTTCTTCCGTCGCGCGTTCTGTGCGCTCAAGTACGCCATAGGCACCACAGGCTTTACAGTGATATTGCGAGCTACCGGATGCATTTGTGCCATTTTTAACGAGCTCTTCGCTCTGACATTTTCGACAGGTGTATACTTTAGTCTCGATAATCATAATTGAAAACTCTTCGGTTCGTTTTATCAATGAACGCAATCGTTCAGACCAAGCGTATTCTTCCGGAAGAGAGGGCTAAAATCTAGAATCAGGTAACGGGAAAAACAGTGGCAATCGGAATGATTACCGATAAATCCATCTACCCTATCACTTCAAAAATCACCACTACCTCGCCGCCTTCTCCAGCGCACGTAATCCGGCAGTTATCCCCATTAAAGACACCGGGACACTGTATTTCCTACCATTGGTAAGGTAGTAGCCGATGTTCGCCTGCTTCCCCGGCTCGAGGTTCCTGCGCAGGTTTCTCGACCCCCGAAAGATAGCGAGACAACCCTCAGGCCGGCAATGGTGGAAGGGATAGGTGGTAGCCCTTTCCCGGTCCACGCCGAGCTCGATCCCAAGTCTGAGCATAACCTCCAACGGAGTTCGGATCACGATCAGAAGGCACGACGGCTTACCTGTAAACTACAGGACGAAATTCAGCAGTGGTTTCTCTATGATTACCCCTGAGAAAAACGCGCTGTATAAGGAGACAGGGAGCATTTTCCGAACACTGTAGCACCCAGTCCTTGTAGGTCCTTACCGCGACCGGCTGTGATTGGGCCTTCTCTTCGCCGACACCGGCCGACGCGACCGGCTGTGGTTGGGTCTCCTCTTCACTGGCACCGGCCGGGGGCCAGATCAGCGCCAGCAGAAGAGCCGTGCCTACAAATTTTCGGATCATCATCAGGAAAGTCCGAAGGGGGCGGTCTCTCAGTAGTCGTCGGCATCCGCCGCCACCGGATTGCAGCGGATCAGGATGTCCGGGTACTAAAGATCCGGCATGGGGAACCTTCGGGTTGTATTACCCGAACCCTGTTCCCCGCTGGGGGATACGTTTGCGGTTTAGAAGAAATCCCATTACCCGAAATCCTTGTTCAGGATTTCGGTTGCCCGCCGGCAGATCTCCCGTCCGTAGTCCGTCCACAAGCCCTGACCCCAGTAGCGATAGCAGCTGGTCTGGGAGCTCATCAGGTGGAACAGGGCATTGCGGTAATGCTGCTCGCCGGTGGACACACCGGGTACTAGCGCCTTTTCGTTGAACAGGGCACTGACTTCTTCCATGGGACCCAGCACATTGTCGTAACCCTGTACCCAGGACAGGTCGTTGGTCCAACTACCGCCCTCCATATGGAAGTGGTGATCCGCCTTTTTGAGTTCCTCGATTACCTTTCCTAAGCGTTCGGGTCCGTCGCCGGGGGTCATCCGGTCCCAGATCCGGTGGTGGAACAGAGGCTGGAGCTCGGGCAGGTCGGATTCCTTGATCCCGGCGGCGAACAGGTGTTCCAGATACTCGCTCGCATTCATGAGCGGCACCTTGGAGCCGCTGGCTCCCCGCACTGCCTCCATGAATTTGTCCGGAAACTCGTTCATCATGACCCCCCCGTTCTCCCCGTCGGCGATCTGGGCGACCAGGGGGGGTACGGATTTGCCCGCCAGCTCGGTACGGTTCAATCCCTGGGCCTCGTACCAGGGTTGCATCTGGGCCACCAGCTTCGTGTCCGAGCCCTGGGTCTTGACGATGGCGGTGATGCTCGCCGTCTCTCCCTGGGAGCTGGTGCACACCAGCCGATGGGGTAGGTGGGGGCATTGCGGATGCCAGCCGTTCTCCGGTTGCTCGACCGTGTGCTCCTGGACCAGGACCCACTGGTAGCCGCAGTCCTTCAGGGTCTTGACGAACTCATAGGCCACATCCGGATGATTGGGCAGGGCCATCTCCGAAGGCGAGAAGCCGCGCACTCGTTCCAAGGCTTCCCAACCGAAGATGGCGGCGAAGTGGTGCTGCCAGGCCCGCACGTGCAGGCGGTAGTCCTGGACCGGAGTCGAAGGGGCCACCGAATGGCCCCAGGGCATACCGAGCCATTCGGTGGTCCAGGAGTAATCCGAGTTGCAGGTGATGCTCTTGAGGGCATCGATGACGTCATCACTCCCCATGTGACGCAATCCGTGCAGCAGGGTACCCGAGTATTCCAGCATGACCCGCGGCGATTTGCCTTCTCCCACCAGCTGCGGGATGAACTCGCCCATGCGCTTATAGCACCATGCAAAGGTAGAAGCGTTGTGGTTATCACCGATGTTCTGGTGCTCCATCATGTACTGCAGGTTGCTGATGATGGCCGCCGTGCTCAGGTCGTCGCCGTCGGCGGGGATCAGGGGCTGATGCTGGTGGAGGGCGATGGTCGTGGCGGCACGGATGGTGCCGAAGTCCACCCCTCCGCGGTCCTTGAACAGGACCTTATCGGCACCGGTAGCCAGTGCCTGCTCGACGTCGGCCTCATTGCCGGACACATTGGGGATACCTTCGACATATTCGGATAATTGATCCACGGCATTGGTTCTCGTTGTTGATGGACTATGTATAATCCGGCTAACGAATCTGAACGCGCTGTAGCCCGGCAGCCGAAAGGCAGAGAAAACTACGAATCGTGCGAATCGGCGCAAAAAAGATCCCTCCCTTCGGTTCGGGATGACAATTTCGCGAGGATTTGCGTGATTCGTAGTTTTTCCTTTTTTTCGACGACCGGTAACGCGCTTAGCTTGATGGCATTGGGTTGGATCGCAGGTTATCCCAAGCGGGCACGTAGCCGATTCAGGGCTTCCCAGGATACGGCCATGTCCGCATCGGCACGGTGGACCCAGGCCTCGCCCCAGTAGAAGTTGCAGCTGGTCTCCGCCCGCAACAGGTGCCAGGTGGCCTCCTCCAGATCCCGGCGGAAGCCCTCGTCGTCTGCAATGCCCCGCGCGGCGGCTTGGCGGTCGGCTTTCTGAATCGCCGCGCTGAGCTCTCTGACTGCCCGCAGGGTTGCCTGCTGTCGCTCGGAGCCGGTCCATTGCATGAAATCGTGCCCGTCGTGCCAGCCAGTGTTCCAAGCCCCGGTGTTGACTCGCACCTCGCCGTGGGTGCCGTGGGCGTTTAAATAATCGCTGATGAAGGTGGGCGATACTGCGGACTGGCCGGCACGGACCTGCTCCATGAGCGGCAGGTAAAAGGCGCTCCAGAAATTGGTCCCTTCCGTGGTATTGCGGAACCAACCGCCGTTTTCGCCGTCGGTACAGGTGGTCACCAGCGGGACGAAATCGCACCACTTGGTACGCTTGGCGACCTCGTTGTTGAACCAATCCACATCCATGCCCGACTCCTGGGCGTTGGACAGGTCCCGATCGCGGACAATGACCACCATCTCGTCCTTACCCTGACGTGCGATATGGGGCCGATAGCGGAGCTCCTGCCAGCTCATGGGCGTGACCGGCTCCACGTGTTTGCTGTCTACCAACACATACTGGTATCCGAAGGATTGTAGCAGGGGGATGAGCTCCATGGAGAAGCCCATCTCCGGCAGCCAGAAACCTTGGAAGTGCGGGCGCCACAGGACATGGCGCGCGATGTCCAGCCAGCGCCGCAGGTGCTGGTGCCGGTCCGCCTCCGGGATCAGGGGCAATACCGGATGGTAATAGCCCGTCCCGAGGATCTCGAACAAGCCTTGGTTCTGGAAGTGCCACAACAGGGAGCCGCAGTCGATGATGCCGTAGACCCGCTGCTGAAACTCTGGGTCGTTGAGGGTCTCCAACAGGGTTCCGGAGAGGGATAGATGGACCTTTGCCACCTCTTCCACGCCCCACAGGCTGCGTGGAATACGATCGAGAGCGTACAGAATTTCCGTGGCTTCCCAATTGCCGTCGTCGAGCAAATCCTGCAAGTTGTTCGGCGGCTGGTGGATGTTCAGTACGAGGGCGTGCTGGGCAATCATGCGGGAGTTTCTCGATAACTGAAAGATTATGCAAAGAATAACAGAAATCGGCTCCGCGCCTGATGGCAGGGTTTGCAAGTCAGTGCCCTTGTCCGCGAATCCTTGCAAAATTGTCATCTCGAATCGAAGGGAGGGATCTTAATTCGCGCCGATTCGCGCGATTCATAGTTTCCTCTTCTGCATTCGTCTTGATCAGGACCGACGGCACCGGCACTATCAGAGTGCTGTTGACATTCATCGTTCAGGGTCCGATTGCGGCCCTTTTCCGCGCTGACTGCGTTGCGGCTAGTCAAAATAGGCCGGCTATTCTTCCTCGCTGCGCCTTGTCAGCACGCAAAATCCCTCGCAATCGCCCTCGCTTAAGAATAAATGTCAACAGCCCCTAGAACAGTAGTCGCAGAATCGAGCCACGCATATGCCTCAGATCCTCATAGATCCGGAATCCAAATCCCTCGCGGAATGTTTCGCGCTGGTCAAGACACCACGCAGAAACCGGTCCCGGTATCCGGAAGCCTGCGTGACCCCGGTTGTCGACGAGCAGGAAGCCCGCTCCAGAGCCGGGTCGGCATCTGATCTCCATCCAGCCCTGGTCTATGGTCCATCGAAATCGTCCGAGGGGCAGCGTATCTATTACCTTGTGCGCTGGCTCGATTGAAGACCGCACCGTCTCGATGTTTTCAGGGCAAGAAGCGCAATGCGCTCAGCTGGTCGTTGATCCGTTGTTTGACCGGCTCATAGTCGTCGAAGAGGAAGATCACATAGGCATCGGCGTTCTTGTGCATGGCGACGACCAGCGCCTGGCGGTGGTCCGTCGCGAATCCGGCATCCGTATCGAACACCGCCGCCGCAGCCCAGTCGGCGTTGAATTTCTCCCGCGCCTGTTGCGGCGGATACTCCCTGGTCGGGCTGTGGCGGCCGCCGGAGAGTCGACTGACCATCGACTGGAACATCAGGGGGAAGATGTGATTGGGGTCCGGTGCGGCGCTGTGGGGATCCTCGTAGTCGACCCGCATCCGTCCCAGGGGCCGGACCGCATAGCGTACCTCCAGTGCCCCGTCCGGACTCGCGTAGGCGCGATCGTAAATAAAACGCTCATTCGGACGTACCTCGACCGCTGCGAAGCCGTCCGGAACCGCGAGCTCCACGCCCGATTCTGTCAGCAACCGCTCAAAGGTCAGCGGAGAGTCCCGATGTCCGGCTGGGTCGGCGTGGGTCGGAAAAATCGAGAGTACGACCAGAACTAGGCTACCGATAGGATGCATCCCCTTCTTTTTATAGGATTCAAACAAGACTATCTCCTTATTTTCTGCCGCGAATAAATGCAAAAGAGACGCTGAGGACACAAAGCAAAGTGTACTTTGATAGGGTCTCGACTGCGAATCACACGAATCGACGCGAAGGTTCCCATGGGTACAAACAACCCAATTCGCGCCAATTCGCGCGATTCATAGTTTTCTCTGCACTCGCCATCCTGCGGGCTTTACCCAACCGACTTCCACAAGCCGGGATCTTCAAGCACCGAAACCTGCGCCTGCAACGCCATCCGGATCCTTCCTGTTTCGGTTGTCTAGGGGGCGTTCTCAATTAAGTCGGGTCATCGCAAAAACCAAAAATGTAGCACAGGCGTCTCACCTGCACCCGCCGGTGAAACGTCCGCGTTCCGGCAGGCGGGACGCCTACGCTACGGGGATTTGGCTTAATTTGAGAACGCCCCCTAGTACCCCGTTTCACCTTATTTTTCACTCTCAGAGCCCTCCCAAACGCGCCCCGGAAAGGCACCGCGCGCCGGGAATGCCCTCACTAGAATTGCCAAGCGCGGTAACGCTCGGGCGCGTTTGGGAGGGCTCTGAGAGTGAAAAATAAGGTGAAACGGGGTACTAGGGCAAGGCCATATTTTTGGGAGGCTTTATACACGCCCGCTCCGGGGCTCACGGCCCAGGCCAAGACCGCGGCGCCGGCGGCGATGTAGAATACTTCTCCAGAACCAAAGAGGAAGCGACATGTCTTGCTGGGCCGCCGGCTGCAAGAGAAGCTGATCCTCACATCTCTTTTCGTCAGGCCCAGTGTTGCCGACGAGCAGGAATTCCCGATCGAGATCTCCGGCAAAGACGAGACCCAGCGGGTCTGGATTACCCAATTCCAGGGACTCATATCGGCCCGAGAGGCCACTCAGTCAACTGTCGGAATCCGAGCAAGAGCTGACCCTTCTCCACGCCGCCCGGACCATCCGTGATCTGGCATTGGGTCCTACCAGCCAAGTAGCCGCGGCCACCGAGATCAGCGGCGTTTCGAGTTCCTATCGATCTGGAGAACCGGGGGAAAACTCTCATCCGCATCTTCTCACTGCCGAATTGGGGGCGGTTCACGACTCTCGACAAGGACCCGATCGAGCGCTCGGAAAAACTCAAGCAGCGGAATGATACCGGCCAACATCTGCCACCCGAAGCCCTATTCGAGCTCTTGTTTGGGGCCGATGCGGACAAGGCATCCCGCATCCTGCTCGACGCCGTCGAGATCCCCCACGACGGTGCCCTGCCGAACCCGACGGCTCATCCATTGCGGATACGCCTGCGGACCGACGATCCGATATTGCGTGGCCTGCCCTGAACCCAGATCCAATGGAACGGCTAGGCACTTCGGGATCATGGCTGGACGATCAAGCTGACGCCGACCGGCACCTGGGGCTTTCCCGATTTGGTAGTGGTGATTTTTGAAGTGATATCTAGCCAACAATCGGCAATAACTCGGTATTATAGCGGTGTATGAAGAGTTTTAAACGAATCTCATGCATTTTAACACATTTGGAAAAAGACAACGTCTTACGGGAAGCGTGCCAACTGTTGCCATAAGGTATTATTCCAACGCTCAATATGAGCCGTTTCCCTCGTTTCTTTACCCACAGGGCGCTGTTGCTCGCTCGGAATGACGGCTTGATACGCGCTCCAATAAGGAGATTGCCATGTAACTAGCTGATAGACAGCAGGTAGGTGCGGCCTGTCAGGTGGAGGTAACGAAGCGTGGGGAGCGAGGCCGGTTCAGGAGGAAACCTGTTGAGGGAAGAACCTGGGCGAAGC
>Ga0209785_1000121_pt1 | contig 30700 bp, 21 predicted proteins | sample WorMetG1BERMUDA2_FD_187403 | JGI IMG/M metagenome (GOLD analysis project Ga0209785, IMG submission 187403) | Marine gutless worms symbiont microbial communities from Max Planck institute for Marine Microbiology, Germany - Inanidrilus... ...
TCCCGATCTCAAACAGAAATATCAAGCCATGGTCACAGCCGGAAAACCCAAGAAGGTCGCACTCATAGCCATCATGCGAAAGCTCATCGAAATGGCAAATGCACTCATCAAGGCTGACAGAATGTGGTCGACAAAACTGGCTTGATCAAAACGGATACTCTAGTGCCCGGCCCACGGCCCGTGATGCGTACCGTCTGCATCGATGCGTTCGAAACCATGGGCACCGAAATAATCGCGTTGCGCCTGAATGATATTGGCGGTCGAGCGGCCGGTCCGCAGCATATCGAAGTAGGACAGCGCCGCCGACAGCGCCGGAACCGGCAGACCGTGCTCGGCACCGAGCGCCACGGTTCGCCGTAGATCCGCCTCAGTCTCGCGCAGGCGCGCGGCGAAGAAATCGGAAACCATCAGATTCGCGTTCGCGTTGTTATCAAGCGCCTCCGCCATGTCGTTGAGCATAGTGGAGCGGATAATGCATCCGGCCCGCCAGACCCTGGTAATTCCCGGCATCGGCAGTGCCCAGCCATGCGCCTCCGAGAGCGCCCGCAGCAAGTCGAAGCCCTGGGCATAGCAAATGATCTTGCCGGCAATCAGAGCCTTTTCCAACACGGGGATGGACAGCGCGTCACGCGCTATCGGGCGCGGCGCCGGACCGAACACGCGCTCGGCTTGCCGCCTTTCCTCCAACCGCGCCGACAGATTGCGCGCCGCGACCGCGGCCTCGATCACGGTCGCAGGCACACCCAGATGCTGCGCCTCGATCGCGGTCCAGCGCCCGGTGCCCTTCTGGCCGGCCCGGTCGAGAATGACATCGAGAATCGGCCGGCCGGTCTCCGGGTCGGCGGCTCGCGACACGGCCGCCGAAATCTCGATCAGATAGGATTTGAGAACGCCGCCATTCCACGCCTCGAAAACCGTGGCGATCTCCAACGGCTCCATCGCCATGCCATCGCGCAGAATGCCATAGATCTCGGCAATCATCTGCATATCGGCATATTCGATGCCATTGTGCACGGTTTTCACCGCATGGCCGGCACCGCCTTCGCCCATCCAGGTCGCGCAGGGCGTGCCTTCATAATCGGCGGCGATCGCTTCGAGGATGGGCGCGATGCGCTCCCACAGCGCTCGTGGACCACCGCCCATGATCGACGGGCCGAAACGCGCCCCGCTCTCGCCGCCCGACACGCCAATGCCGAGAAACCGTGTCCCGCCGGCCGCGCGCCTGTTGGTATCGTTGAAATTGGCATTGCCCGCATCGATGATCATGTCATCGGCGTCCATCAGCGGACGCAGACGGTCGATATGCTCATCGACCACCTGACCGGCCGGCACCATCAGGATAACGGCGCGCGGCGGCCGGACGGCCTGCAGCAGCGCCTCGAGGCTATCGCAACCGGTCAGCAACGGTCGCAGCGCGCCGGCTGTCTCCACGAAGCGGCGCGTGGTTTCTGCCGTACGGTTATAGACCGCCACCTTGAAGCCGTGATCGGCGATGTTGAGCGCCAGGTTGGCGCCCATGGTACCAAGCCCGATCAGGCCGATATCGGCGCGCTCTTCATCGCTCATAGCCATTTCCCCCTGACTGTTGCGCACGGACCGCAATGAGCTCGATTCGCGCGCTGGGCAGGCGACGCGATCGCTGCGCCCCATGTCGAAAACAATCCGTTCGTCGCGCCGCACGTCATGAGCCGTCGGCCTTGCGGTCGGAGCAAGTCTCGTCGGGCCGGATATCCGTGTGGGTCTTGGTCACGATGCGGCCGGTAAAACTGGTGGAGAGAAAGTTCAACGCGTAGCGCATTCCGGTGGTCAGAAAACCCTCGGCCTTGAGCCGCCGGGCGGACGAATGGGCCGGCAGCCTGAACGTCCATTTGACCCGGCCGACCCTGCTGATCCGCCGCGCGACATCGGTATCCTCGCCATAGAATTCGATCGACGTGTCGAACCCTCCGATCTCCTCCATCGCCGTGCGGCGCACCACGAAATTCCCACCCTGGAGCATCGCGCCCGACCGCAAAACGCGGCTTTGCAACCAATAGATCCCGTAGCCCATCGTATAATAGAACATGGTGACGATATGCGCGACCCGGCTGATCCCTTCATAGTGAAACGGGCCGCTCAGCGCCACCAGGCGCTTGTCGCGCTTGAATTCGCGCAGAACCTTGTCGATCCATCCCTCGCTGATTGCGCAATCGGCATCGATATTGGCGATGATCTCGCCCGTGGTCGCCACGTAACCGGCCTGTCGCGCCTTGACGAGACCCTTTTGCGGCTCGTCGATCAGCCGGACGGTCGGATAGCGCCGGACGATCTCGGCCGTCCCGTCGGTGCTCGCATTGTTGACGACAACGACATCGGCAGCGTAGTCACCGCGGCCCAGCTCGGCGTGGATCGCATCCAGGCAGCGGCCGATCAGCGCCTCCTCATTGTAGGCGGGAATCACGAAATCGATTTTCATGCCGGTCCCCATGGCATCATGTCGAAAACGGATCAAGGGCGAACGACCATGACGGACCGCCGTCGCGATGGCAATGCGGCGGCCAACGCCCCACATAGACACTATGGATCGGGGACACTATGGATCGGGTTCGCGAAGACCGGGCGGGATGAGCGCGGCGGAAAACCGGAATGCACGAGATCATGAACCGCCCCGGCGGCAGGTGTCGCTTGCCCAGTTGATTCCGCTGGTGCTTGCAGGGCTGGTCGTCCTCGCCGTGCTGCCGGTGATTGCCACCGGCTACCTCATCTCGACCGACACCACCCGCCGGCTGTTGAGCGAACGCGCCGAATTGATCGTCGACGGGCTGGAAAACCAGATTCGCAATCAGCTCGATCCGGTTGCAGACCAGCTTGCCTATGCCCGTCAGTCGATCCTGGAGGGCGTAATCGATCCACGCGACGATCAGGCGGTGCATGACTTCGCCCTCGGCCTGCTTGCCGGAACGCCGCAGGTAGAGGGCATCGGCATCCTGCGCGAGGATCTATCGATGCGCCGTTGGCAACGCGCGACGCGGGATGAGTTTATCGAACCGCTGGATCAGGAGCCGGTGGCGAGCGAGGCGTTCGCGGCCGCTCAAGACGGCAGGAACGCCTACTGGGCCGCACCGTTCATCAGCCCGGCGCTCCAGGACACGATCCTCAATCACCGGGTTGCACTGGAGGTCGACGGAGAGGTGTTCGGCGTCCTGGCCGCAGTCGTCACGAGCCGGGCCCTGTCGCGCTACGTCGCGGAGATATCGGAACAGTTCGGGGCCTCCGCCTTTATTCTGCTTGGCCGCGATCGCATTATCACGAGTGCGAACAGGCCAGTGTCGGCGACGGGTGCGGACATGTCCGACCTGCCGCGTCTTGCGGAAGCGGAGGATCCGGTCATGGCGCAGATGTGGGACAATCCGCGACCGGCCGCCCAGACCGGCGCGCTCGAGCACACCGAAGGCCACTGGGCAAGTATCGACGGTATCCCTTACGTCTATTTCTATCGCGCGCTCAGCGGCTATGGTCCGGAACCGTTGACGGTCGGCGTCGCCATGCGCTTCTCCGACACGCGACGCGAGCGCTGGGCCTCGGGCATAGCGGCCGGGCTGGGTCTTGGCCTGATGGCGGTCGCCGCCATCGCGGCCTGGCATCTGGGGCGGCGCATGACACGCCCGACTGCCGAGATCAACCACGCGCTCGACGCCATCTCGGCGCTGGAGTTCGATCGGGTCTCGCTGCCGCGCCTGGAAAACAGCAAGGTCAGGGAATGGCGCAAAATGGCGCGCAGCCTGACCGACACGGCCACCGCGCTTTCGGCGTTCCAGACCTATCTGCCGCGCTCACTGGTGCGCCGGATTTTCAATGTGTCGCGCGGCAGCGTGCGCTCGCGGGAGCGCGAGGTCACGCTGATGTTCGCCGATCTTGAGGGCTTCACCGCCTATTCGCGCGGCCGTGACGCGGCCGAGGTGGCCGCGCATCTCAACGCGTTGTTCGGTCTGATCGGTCCGATTCTCGAAGCCTCCGGCGGCGTGATCGACAAATACACCGGCGACGGGCTGCTGGCGTTCTGGGGCGCGCCCGACCCGCAACCCGATCACGCCGCCCGCGCCTGCCGCGCCGCCGCCGAGATCGCCCGTGCGATCGAGGCCCGCGCCCGCGAGCATGACGGCCCGATGCCACGCCTGCGCATCGGCCTGCACACAGGCCCCGTCATTGCCGGCAATATCGGCTTTCCCGGCCGTATCGACTACACGCTGGTCGGCGACACGGTGAACGCCGCCGAACGCACTGAAACGGCCTTGCGCGGCGTCGAACCGGAAAGACCGGCAGTCATCGCCGTGACAGAGGCGGTGCTCGATGCCGGAGGCAACCGGGATGGCGTCCTGGTCACCGGTCCGCGTCTGCCGCAGGCGCCGCTGCCGGCCTATCTGTGCGCACCGGCAGGTGGCGACTGATCGCCGAGCGGACGGCAACGGATCACTGTCGCGCGCGTTTGCGTTTGCGCGGCATGCCGCCGCCGGCGATACGGCGCAGCCGGTCTTCATCCGTAATCTCGATCCGACCGCCCTCGCCGATGACGATCGCACCGCTTTGCGCAAGCCGAACCCTGAACGGCCGAAAGACTGCTGCCGCCGATCCTATGCTTATTCGGCTGGCAGAACATGTGAGAGAACTCATCGCTCCAGTCCGCGCTGTCCAACTCCTATGTGCCGGCACCTTCCGCCACCCTTGAGGAACCACTGGTGCGCGCCGCATGCCGCATCTCCAGGACGACTGTACCGACGACGCGGCGCTTGCGCGCCTCCATCGCAGCGGCGTCGAATTCGCCGTGGCGATGATCAACGAACCGCGCCGCGCGCGCCATGTGCTCAATGGCGGCGCGCAATCGGTTCTGACCGACGATCCGCTTCTGCTTGGCAAGGAACGGCCGACGCTTTCGCTCGGGAATTGACGGCGACTGTCGTTCGGCACGGCGGGCCCATGAGCTTGACGCCACCGCTTTCCGAGCGACCATCGACGACACTGGCTTGTACCGGTTGTCTCTGCGGCGCCGGACGTCACAGGTCGAACGCATAGCCGACCCCGTAAACGGATCGGATCGGATCGAAATCCGGGGCGATTTCCCTGATTTTCAGGCGGATGTTCTTGATGTGGCTGTCGACGACGCGCTCGAACACATCGGCATCGTCCGGAAATGCGGAGGCAAGAAGTTGCTCGCGCGAGAACACCCGGCCGGGCTTTCGCTGCATTGTGGCCAACAGCCGGAATTCACGCCTGGTCAGGTTGAGCGAGGCGCCATCTACGAAAGCCAGCCATTTCTCCTCATCCGGCACGAGACGGGTGACCGCCGGCTCCGCCAGTTTTGCTGCATCGCGCCGGTCCAGGCGCCGCAACACTACCTTCACCCGGGTAATCAGTTCGCGCACCGAAAACGGCTTGCAAATGTAATCGTCCGCACCGAGTTCCAATCCGATCAGGCGGTCGATCTCGTCCACCTTGGCGCTGACGATGATAATCGGCACATCGCTGACGGATCGCACTTCGCGGCAGATCGTCAGTCCGTCGACGCCCGGCAGGCTGAGATCCAAAATGATCAGATCGGGTTTGTCACGCAGAAACGCTCCCATCGCGCGCGCGCCGTCATGCACCAGGATCGGTTCCATCGATTCCCTGCGCAGATAGTCGCCGATCACTCCGGCAAGCGCCTCTTCATCCTCAACGACCAGAACTTTCCGTCGGTCAGTCATGGTGCTTATTCTCGATCGGGAACAGGATTTTCACGCAAAGCCCTCCGAATGGCGACCGGGCAGCGGAAATGACACCGCCATGGGCCTGGACGATCTCCCGACAAATGGAAAGACCCAGTCCGGATCCGCCAATCAGGCGTGCCCTTGACGTCTCGGCGCGATAGAACCGTTCGAACAGCCGCGGCAAAGCATCGTCCGCCGGCGCTGGCGCTGTGTCCTCTACGCGAATCTCGATCCCTTCGGCCACTCGCTTAGCGCTCACGTCGATGACGCCGGGCGCCGACGTATAGCGGCAGGAATTCTGCAGCAGATTGTCGAAGAGCTGGCGGATTCGCAGCGCATCAAAGGCGACAATCAAATCCTGCTCAACCGTCAGGTGCATCTCCAAGCCGCTTTCTGAGGCCTGGATTTGGTTGTTTTCGACCGCTTCACGGAGGATTACGCCGATATCCTGCGGCCGTTTGTTGATCGACAGGCTGATTTCTCGTGATGTCGACGCCATATTCAGGTCGTCGATCAGACGCGAAAGCCGCATAACAGATTTGTAGAGTTCTGTGATGGTCTTCTTGTCCGGCTTGCGGACGCCATCCATCAGGGCCTCAACCTGGGCGGCGACGACCGACAGCGGCGTCTTGAGTTCATGCGAGGTATCGGACAACCACTTCCGCTCGCGTTGATCAGCTTTCTCCAGTGTCTCGGCGAGTTGATTGAACTGACCGATCAGAACACCGAGTTCGTCCGCGCGATCGTTCTCCATCCGGATCGAAAGATCGCCGTCGGCCAGCGACTGGTTGCTGCGCACAAGCTTTTGGATCGGTTTGACGAATTGACGCGAGAGGAGATAGGCGGCCGGTGCCGAAAGGCAGAGCATCAGGAGGGACGTGAAGAAAATCAGGGCGTATTGTGTTCGCCAATATCCGTCATGGGTTGCCCTGAGACGCTCGACATCCCCCATTAGCGCAATCCAGCCGAGCACTTTTTCCGAGCCGTCGTCATTGACGCCGATGATTGGGCGTTTGCCAACGATGATGGCACCGATCAATCCGCCGACGATCAACTTCTCGTTCGGGTCGAGAAGTGAAAGCCGCGCCCCGGCGCGCAAAACCGCCACAGCCGGGGTCCAATCGGATTGGAACTCTGAAAGCGACGCACTCTCCGACTGCGGCAGCAGCAGCCTCTCTCCAAAACCGAGTGTGTTTTGGCCGTTCCACGGCCGTTCGGGCACGTGCGTCTCCACGAAACCGTTCCACTGTTCCAGATTTTGATGGAGCTGCGGCCAACTCGAAGTGATCGGGTCGTAGCTGGAAACAAGTGCCTCCTCGAGCCGATCAAGGCGATCCAACTCCCTGTCGAAATAGCGCGTCACCGCGTCGCGGATGGTGAACGCGACGATCAGCATCACGAAAACGGCCGTCAACGCGGACACAACCGCAGTGGTTGCAAACAGCTTCCAAGAAATGGGCAACCGCTTATAGATCATATCCGTGAACTATGACACAAAAGTGGAACTAATTTGTAGACAAACACGCAATTGAGAATTCAACGGGCGATTTGCTTCGTTCTGCACGTTTGGGGCGCCTTTCCGACCGTACAGGGAGGGTTTGTCGGTGATTCAGTCTGTGCGAAAGCACCGCTACCGCACGGCACACAGACCGGGACCGCGTCTCGACTTCGTCAGCATCTCCCCTTCAAAGTTCGTGGGAGTGGCCGATCGCCGTGCTGCCGATCATCGGCGGCAGCCGGTTGACCCGCACCCGCTTAAACAGCTATTCGGCCAAGCGCCACCGTCATGCGCGGGAGCCAAACGACCGGTACGGGAGAGGTTGATGCTGCGATGGATGAACTTCGTGATGGCGTGCCTGCTGTCGGCGTGCTGGCTTGTCCAGCCGGCCCATGCGGAGGAGAACCCGCAAAACAGGATCGTGTATATCGCGCCCGATCTCGGCCTGCTTTTCTGGAGAACGCTATCGGACGGCGTTGCAGCCGTCGTCGAGTCGCGGCAATACCGCTTCGAGACGCTCACGTCGCAAAACAGCCGAGAGATCGAGTTGCAACATGTGCGTCGGGCAATCGCGAACGGAGTTGCCGGGATCGTGTTGACACCGACGGATTCGTCGAGCGCCCCTGCAGCGCTTGAGCTTGCGGCGAAACATGGCATGCCGGTCGTCATCGCGGATATCGGGACCGATGGGGGCGACTACGTTTCCTTCGTGAGCTCCGACGACTACGCCGGTGGCAAACGCGTCGGCGAAACGTTGGCCACCGCGCTCGTGGAGAAGGGCTGGCAGGATGCGCCGGTGGGCATCGTGGCCATTTCCCAGGCGCGCCGCAACGGGCAAGACAGGACGCGGGGCTTCGATGATGGTCTGGCAGAAGCCGGCTTTACCGGTCAGATCGCCCCGTTGCGTCAAATGCAGTCCTATTCCGCCAAGGAAACGGAAGAGTTCGTTCGGGACATGTTGACGGAGACGCCGGGCTTGCGAGCCCTGTTCGTGCAGACCGACCAACCGGCGATGGGCGCTCTGCGCGCAATCCGGGAAGCCGAACGGCAGGGTGAGGTTTTGCTTGCCGCCTTCGATGGTATTCCGGCTTTCGTCGAACCGCTCCGGGAAGGCGCGATCCTCGTGTCCGGCATGCAGCAACCACGCCTTATGGGGATGCAGGCCGGCGAGGCGCTTGTCGAGCATCTTGCGGGCGGCATGCCGGCCCGTCGGATCATGGTGCCGATTCTGATCGTCACGCCCGACAATATCGACACGCTGCTGCCCAGATTGCAGGACACGGTTTTCGGTGAGGAATCGTCACGCTGATGACGGCGATGACGATCGGACAATCCCGGCCCGGCCACAAATCGCACAACGGCTCGGCAATCCGGCTCGATAGCCTGATTTGCTCTAAAATTTAACGGCGAATTTCATCCCGCCGCCGACGCTTGTCGTATGCTCCGAAAAGCTGCCGCCGAACTCGGCCCTGATCGTCACCTGGTCGTTGGCGAACACGTCCAGACCCGCCGTAAGATCGAACCGCGTCTCATCGAAATTCGTCGACGAGGTGAAATGCGTCACGCCCGAGGGCGCGGCGGACATGCGTGCCGTGATCTCCGTCGGCTTCGGATGCTCCAGATATTGCGTCACACCCAGCGACACCGTGGGACGCAGCAGCATGCCCGATTGCGTCGTCACGTCCGCCCCGATATCGACGCCCGCCTGCACATGCGCGTAGACATCGTCGCCGCCGGGGCTCGAGATCGTGTAGGTCCCGCCCGTCTCGCTGTAATCGAGCGTCGACAGGTAATCGACGCCGACGCTCGCCCGCGGCTTGAGATACCACGCACCCATATCGGCCATATAAGACGCCCGCAGGTGACCGCCGGCAAAACGGATGCGCTGCGTGCCCGTCGTGTTGCCGCCGATCAGCGGACGCCGGGTGATGTCGTTGGTGGCAAAGCCCGCAGACACCGCGCCGGCCAGTTCGAACAGATCGAACTTCCGCTTCAGCGTCGCACCGAGTTGAATGCGCTCGCCATCGCTCTCGGCCAGAGCATCGTCGATGTTCAGCCTGGTGTCCTCATAGGACAGACCGCCGCCGAGCAGCCAGTCGCCGTTCAGCTCCCATTGTCCGCCCCCGGCCAACTGCCAGGCCGTTTCGTCATAGGAAAGCGCGTCGCCCACGGCATCGCTTTCGAACCGGTCGCCGCCGATCAGCAGCCAGCCGCACTGGCCGTAATCGTAATAGCGGTCGGCGCCGTCGCGCTGCGGGCAGCTTAGAAGCGAGTCCTTGAAGCGCCGCGAAGACAGGGCCGCCGTGGTCTGCGTGTCGCCCAGTATCTGCCCGCCGAAGCGGTCCATCGTCGCAGCATACTCCTCATGCGTCTCAATATAGAGCAGCTCGGCGAAATCGGTGTCGTGATAGTCGCCATGCAGATAGAGTTCCTGCAGGACCAGGGCGATCTGTCTCTGGTTGTCGTTGGCGGCCGCCAGAATATCGGCATTGGCGAAATCGATGTCGTTCTTCAGCAGAATGTTGCCGCTGTCGTCGGTCCGCAGGTCGTATTGACCGGCCGCCGACGGCACGACGGTGACATCGTCATAGTCGGCTGTGCCGCCGGCCGTCATGAACTGGCCGACCTGTTCGCCATAGCCGGGCTGCCAGTTCTCGGCATAATGGACCCGGACCTTGCCGTCCATTTGTGCATCATCGCCGACATTCAACTGGTCGAGACGATTGGCATCGCCGTCCTGGCCCGGATCGAGGGTGATCAGTGTCGTTCCGGTGTCGTGCTGGGTGTATCTGCCTTCGACATCGGTATGGGTGACGGCATCGTTGTCGCCGACGGAGAAGGTGCCGTAATTGTCCATCGTGTCGACGGCGACGGTCTCGCCGGCGTTGATCACACCGCCCGCATTGTTGGTGGCGAAGATCTCGGAGGCCTTCAGCCATTGCCCGGTGATCGTGCCACTGTTGGTCACTTTCACCGACGTGTCCTTGACGTTGATGGCAACACCGCTGCTGCCGAGCACCGATGTGATCGTGCCTTCATTGATCAGGAAGTTGCTTGTGCCGTTCTTGATGAACACGCCGGCGCCGGCTTCGCCGCCTTCGAAAATCGATGCCCTGCCGCCCTGAACCGTGGCGTCCTTATCGATCGACACGAAGATCTGGCCCATGCCCTCGCCGACGCTCTGGGCGAAAATGCCATGCGAGCCGGGGCCCGACGCCGCGATGCTGCCGGACACGTCGACACGGACTTTGACTGTGCTGGATGTGGTCGACGACGGACCGCCGGCGCTTTGGGCGAAAATACCGTGGGCACTTGCACCATCGGTGATCATCGTGCCGGAATATTTGACACTGACAAAGCCGCCCGCACCCGAGCCGCCGCCATTGCCGATATAGACCTGCGGATCGGTGGTCGTCACCGAGGCAGTCTGACCCGCAACGCCACCGCCGCCGCCCACACTCTGCGCGAAAATGCCGATGGAGCTGCCTCTACGGGTGGTGACATCTCCGGTCACCGAGACCCTGACATCACCGGCATCGCCGGATGTGGCGGTGCTGGAGCTCATATCCGTCAGGTTGCTGCCGTAGAGCGAGGAAGCGCCGAATGCCACGCTGCCGGCATAACCGCCACCGCCGCCGACGCTTTGCGCAAACACGCCGAAGGAAGCGGTATCGTAGCTTTCGCCGGCAGTGACAGCCGTTGAGATATTGCCCGTGTGGGTAACGGTCACATCGCCGCCTGCGCCGGAGCTGTTTTCGGAACCGCCGACGATGGGATCGCCCGTCGCGTCGTCAATGGCGCCGATCACGGCACCGCCGCCGCCGCCAACGCTTTGGGCAAAGATACCCGAGGCCTGAGCGCCTCGGGTGGCGATGTCTGTGTCCGTATTCGTCACCGTCACATCGCCGCCATCGCCCGACGCCCCCCTGGCCGCCGACGGTGAAGGAAAACCGCGCATCGGACTCGATATCGGACAGATCCAGCCCCGGATCGACGTCAGTGACACCACCGCCGCCGCCGACACTCTGGGCGAAAATTCCGATGGCGCGATCACCAAGTGTAATGATTTGTGGACCGGACGCACCGCTTCTTGCCAAATTTGACACTATCACCGTGTTACCGTCGCCGGCCGCCCCGCCGTCACCGCCAATGGTCAGGCTATGCGCGTCTTCCCCGTCGGACGATCCCGACGCACCGCCGCCACCGCCAACGCTCTGCGCGAAGATCCCGTAGCTGCCGGCACCCTCGGTAATGACAGCGGCCTTATTGGTGACCGCGACGGAACCGCCATCGCCGCCGACACCGCCGCTACCGCCGATCGTCAGATTGACCTCGGTCCAATCGGGGATGTTCTGGATCTTCTCTACCGCGGTGTCGTCCGTGGCATCGCCATAGATTTCGTCGATATCCGCGGCCGTATCGCTCGATGTAAAGGTGTCGAAGCCGGGCGCCGCGCTGCCGCCATAGCCGCCGCCGCCGCCCACGCTCTGGGCGAGTATCCCATGCGCGGCCGAACCGCCCGTAATAATCACACTCTCGTTGGTGACCGTTGTCGTCGCGCCATCACCGCCCTTGCCGCCTGTCCCGCCGAACTGGCCGGTGAATGAGAACTCCTTGCTGTTGTCGTCGTCGTCGTCCTCGTCGTCGTCTTCGCAATTCGGATTGGTCTGTCTGACCGCGGTGAAATCGCAGATCCCGGAAATCCCGAGACTGTAGTTCGAGGCCGAGCCGCCATCGCCACCACCGCCGCCGACCGATTGCGCGAAGAGCCCGTGCGCATTCAAGCCCGTGGTTTGGATCACTGCCGCGGTCCCATTGGTCACCGTGACGTCGCCGCCGTCCGATCCGGCGCTTGCATTGCCGCCCACCGCAATATCGACCGAAACATTGACCGTGCTTTCCTCATCGGCCTCTTCTTCCTCGTCGCTGCCGCTGCCTTCGAAATCGGTCTCGAACATCAAATTGCCGCCGCTGCCGCCGCTGCCGCCATTGCCGCCGATACTCTGGGCGTAGATCCCAACAGCATTGGCGCCGCCGGTCGAAATACTGACCCCGTTCACCACCGTGACCGTATTTCCGTCGGCCGAGCCGCCGCCGTCGCCGCCCACCGTGGTGGTCAGACTGAGGCTGTTGTCGCTTTGATCCTGAAGATTCGCCCGTATGTTGTAGGAATTGCCGCCGGCACCGCCATTGCCGCCGATGCTCTGCGCCAGAATACCATAGCCGACATCGCCGGTCGTCCTGATGGCGCGCGTGGATGCGTTGCCGGTACCGGTGGACGTCGTCACGTTGACGGTACCGGCCGTGCCGCTGCCGCCGCCATCGCCGCCGATCGTAAACTTGGTGGTTAGATTCGTCCCCGAGGTCCCGACATTGGCCGTGCCCGAATAGACCGTGCCGCCAGCACCGCCATTGCCGCCGATGCTCTGCGCAACAATGCCCGACGAGGCGAAGTCGGCGGTCGTGATCGCCCCAGTGCTGGTCACCGTAACGTCGCCGGCTTCACCGCCGCTGCCGCCCGCGCCACCAAGCGTCACACTGGCGCCGCCCGCCGGGAGGCTGCCGGTGGCGCTGACCGTAATGCCGCCCTGCGCCGCATATCCGCCCGCGCCGCCGCTGCCGCCGAGGCTCTGCGCCGTGATGGCGTCCGAATGGACGCCCTCCGTGCTGATAGCGACCGAGTTCGTCACCGTCACAGCCTTCGCATCGCCGCCACCTGCGCCGTCGCCGCCCACTGTCACCGCGACATCGATCTGCGTGACCAGATCCGACGAGACGGTGTTGCCGCCCTTGCCGCCCGAGCCGCCAATGCTGGATGCATAGATACCGCCGGAAAAATCTCCGCTGGTGGAAACGGACCCGTCGGCCGTCGTCACCTCGACAATGCCGGCCGTGCCGCCGCCGCCGCCGTCGCCGCCAACCGACACTTCAACCAAGCCGAGACTGGCGACACCGCCGCTGAAATCGAAGCCCCCGGCGCCGCCGGCACCGCCCGAGCTGATCGCCAGAATACCGTCGCTATTGGCTCCGGCCGTGGAAATGGCGGCCGAAGAGGTCACCGAGACTTTCCCGGCGGTTCCGCCGTCACCGCCACCGCCGCTTAACGACACCTCGGCCTTGGCTGCCGATATCGAGCCGGCCGACACCGCAACGCCGCCACTGCCGCCACTGCTGGCGATGCTCAATGCTTTGATCCCAACGGAGGACGAGCCGGTGGTCGTGATCGTGTCGTCATCGGCAATCACCGTCACCGCGCCCGCATTGCCTCCCGAGCCGCCATCGCCGCCGATGCTGACGCCGACACTGCTGGTCGGGTTGATCACGCTGGCGCTGCCGGTCAAATGCGCCGACCCGCCGCCGCGGCCGACGCTTTTCGCCAGAATGGCGTGGGACGAAGCGCCCGACGTGCTGATCCCGCCGCTCGAATGGACGTAAACCTTGCCGCCCGAACCGCCGGCGCCGCCGCTGCCGCCAACCGACACATCGACGGATGCGAAAGTGGAGAGCCCACTGCCCGCCAGGGTGATACCCGAATGGCCACCGCCGCCGCCGACGCTTGAGGCAAGGATACCGTGCGAAGCGCCGCCCGATGTCGATATCGCCCCGGCCGTCGACGATCCCGTGCATGTCCCCGCACTTGACACGCTCGCACCGCGGCAGACCGTGACCGCGCCGCCATCGCCGCCATTGCCGCCGCTGCCGCCGACGCTGGTGCCAACGGTCGCAACACCGGCAGAGGCGTTGAACGACAGAGAGCTGCCGGCAACGCCACCGCCGCCGCCGGTGCTGTTTGCAATGATCCCGATCGAGAGCTCTTCCAAGGTTGTAACCGACCCGTGCGCGTTCACCGCGACAGCGCCGCCATAGCCGCCGCCGCCGCCGCCGCCGCTTTGCGCAACCGACACATCGACGCCGAGCCCGCCGGAAACCGAGATGGCATTGCCGCCGTGACCGCCGCCGCCGCCGGTCGAGTTGGCAACGATGCCCGCGGCCATGATGCCCTCGGTCTTGATGGCGGAAGAGGAACCGGTATTGACCGTGACGTTGCCGCCATGGTTGCCGCTGCCGCCGATGCCGCCCAGCGCCATGGAAAATTCAACGCCGATGGCAAGCGCGTTCGACCCCTTGCCGCCGCCGCCGCCGACGGACTGGGCAAAAAGCCCGGTGGAAAGCGTGCCTTTCGTCACAATGACACCATCGTTGGAGACGGTCACGGCCCCTCCGGGGGCGCCGGAACCGCCGGAGCCGCCGATGGACGCAAGACCTTTCGTCGACGCGGCCGAGCCGCCGCCGCCACCGACGGACTGCGCCACGATGGCTTCCGAGTCGAAACCGCCGGTGGTGATGGTCGACGTGTTGCTCACGGTGACCTTGCCGCCGCTGCCGCCGCTCGAACCGGAGCCGCCGATCGAGACGAGGCCCGAGGCGCTGCCGCCGTCGCCGCCGCCGCCGCCCTGGCTCTGCGCGAAAATCCCGCGCGAACGAAAGCCGGAGGTGGTGATCGTGTCGCCATCGGCGGTCACCGAAACGGTGCCGCCCGAGCCCCCCGCCGAGCCCGAGCCGGAAAGCGACACGATACCGCTGGACGAGGACGCCCGACCGCCGCCCCCGCCTTGGCTTTGTGCGAAAATACCGTCAGAGAAAGTACCTCTGGTCACGATCGCATCGGTCTCGCTCGTATTGTCGCGAAAGGTCACGCTGACCGTGCCGCCGGAGCCCGCGCTTTGGCTGCCGGCGCCATAGGCGACGATCGCCGAACCGTCGCCGCCGCTGCCGGAGAAACCGCCGACGCTCTGGGCGAAGATGCCATCCGCCAATGTTCCGTTGGTGGTGATTTTGCCGGGAAGGGCGACGCTGACCGTACCGCCGGGGCCGGAGCCGGAGCCGGAGCCGCCTCTCCCATCGCCGAATACGCCACTGCCGCCGCCGCCATCGCCGCCGGCACCGCCATAGCTGCGGGCGATGATGCCGGCGCCATTGGCGGTGGTGATCGACACGGACGAGCCACTGTCGAAATTGACTTTGGCTTCGCCACCGGTTCCGCCGACGCCACCCGCGCCGCCATAGGAACTGCCACCGCCGGTCGCATTGCCGCCATGGCCGCCATCGCCGGCAATGCTCTCAAGCAGGACGCCAGTTCCGCTTTTCGTCACGTCAATCGTCACACTGACTGAAGAACTCTCGCTCGCGATAGTTGCGAAACCGCCATCGCCGCCGGCGCCGCCGCCACCACCCCTCGCTGTGCCGGTCAGGGTGTTCTTGCCGAGCCCGCCATGGCCACCGTCGCCGCCACTTGACCGGATGTGGGCGCCAGGTCCCGTCACCGAGGTTATCGTCGCGCCGTCATGGAACAAGAATGTTGCATGACCGCCATCGCCGCCGCCGCCTCCTCGACCGCCGAAACCGGTGTAGTCCGCGGCACGGCCTTCACCGCCACCGCCGCCATTGCCACCCGCTGTTTCGAGAAGCACGCCGATACCCGCCGTCGTCAGAGTCACATCGTCAAGTTCGACGAAAGCGTTGCCACCAGAGCCGCCATCGCCGCCGGCGCCGCCGCGGCCGTCGCCGAAAGCTGTCGACGCCCCCTCACCGGCAGTGCCGCCGGTTCCACCCACAGCCAGCGCAGCGATGCCGCCTTGAGCGCTGTTGGCCACCAAGACCGTAGAGCTGAGATCGACTTCGCTTACGAAGGCGTCGCCGCCATCGCCGCCATCTCCGGAGGTTCGGTGGCCCCAACCAGAGGTCGACGACGACCCGCTGCCTTCACCCGCAGTCGTAAAAACATAAAAGGGAATCGAACTGCCCGTATAATCCATCGAAAGGTCGATGGCCTTGTCCTCATTGATCTGAAGTTCGATGCCCGGCGCGTTCCTGTCGGAATTGTTACTGGGCTGACCCCAAACAAAGAAGCCTTTGGATGTTGTAACCGTCTCCCTGTTGGTCAGATCCTCATACAGCCACATAAACGTGTAGTCTTCGCTTACCGCAAGGATGGGAAATGACACGGACGGAGGGGCGAACTCGCCGGTGCACTTTAACTCCCGAAAGCTGTCGGTGTTGATGACATTGTCACAGCTGGCCGCGGCGGCGGGTCCGGAGTCGATCAATACACCGCCGGAGAGAACTGCCGCACCGAACAGCGCCAGGGCCGGCGCACACAAAGCGGTCGTGCGCAGAAGCCTCCGCCGCCGCAACAGGTTTAAACGCTCGTCTGTGGTGGGCGTTTGGGGGCCGTTTGTTACCGGCGTGGGTATAGGCTGCCCATCGGCCGGGTGCGCAACCGCATTTCGAGCGCGATTGCTCTCTTTTATCGATTTTCTCGACGGATTACCGGTATGAGTCGACATTGAAAGCACTAGATAATCATCCGCTGTTTCGAATATTAATCGCAGCGCCGCCCCACTCCGATCGAACCGTAAACACACTACACAGGATCAATCACTACATCATAAATTATTTTGAATTAATATTCCAATTTATAGTTGTAAAAAGGATTCCTTATATTTCCGAAAATGTCATAAAGGGAATTTGTTGACATATATACTTTTTTTATTGATAGTATGATCTCTCGGGCTATCAGTGTCGGTGAGAGCGCTCGGCAGACGCATTTCGGCGTCGAAAGTCAAAAGGCTTTTCATCAGACCTCCCGGAAATGCGGCTGACTGGTCTCGAGTGCCATCGACCCCCGTGCAAAGTTTTTTGCATTAAATGGGGCAAAATGCAATAAAATTTGCATTGGCGACACGCCCGACCTCAAGGCAACGGATCGATACCTCTCATCGGCCGCCGTGTGTCGGAATTGGAAGGAAACGTTTAAATGAATGCCCGGAGCGTCACGGCAACCGCTCGTCGTCTTTGACGTAAGCGGCTGGTGCGACTTCCAGCGCAATAAAATGCCCCTACGACCATCCTGTCCATTCGGACCGCTTCGAATGGTCGCCCCTGCCATGGATCGTTATTCCCCGCATGGGAAAAGTCAACGATTATGTGGAAAATGAGGAGAGTTTGTGTGGTTAGCAAGAACGCTGCGCTTTCGTTTCGACGCCGGCGACGGCAGGGGTTCGACATAACTGGGAGGCGACAAACGGCGTGAGCGCGCGCCTCATATCGACGGCGCGACAGCAGGGTCTCAACCGCGTGGTCGCTATTGACATCGGCCATGGCACGCGGCCGGACTGTCGTCGATCTCGGTTCCGTAATCGCATGGTCCGCGGCGGCCTTCATTGATCAGCCGAAGGCGCTCGGCAGCAAAGTTCCCCATCTTCCGGGACGATCAGACCCTTGAGCTGACGATATGCCCATCCCGCCGAACGGCCTGTGGAAAGCGACGCCCGGCGCGGCCGATGTCGCCGCTGGCGGCCGACCTCAAACGCAATGTGACGCTCTGATTTCACTGAACATGGAGGACTTCCCCGGGCGGCGGAAACGACACCGATGACGAAACCTACCGCGATCCTTGCCAAAACCCATTTGAAATCCCGTCGAAACTGTCATAACCGCCATCTGCCACGCTTCTCTTTAAGAGGTTGACCGATGTCACTGCCTGTCCTTCTCGACCATCTCAAACAAACAGCAGCACTCGGCCAGGTGGCCGGTCTCTTGTCCTGGGACCAGGAGGCGATGATGCCGCAGCGCGGTGCCGCGCAGCGCGCCGAGCAGTCCGGCGCCATGGCGGCGGTGCTCCATCGCCGCAATGCCGACCCGCGCATTCCCGAATGGATTGCCGCCATCGACCGGGAAACGATCTCGCCCGTCGATCGCTGCAATCTCGACGAGGCCCAACGCGCCCACGACCAGGCGACCAGGATCCCGCCACGGCTTGCCGAAGAGACCGCCAAGGCCGCCTCGGAGGGTCAACGGATTTGGGTCGCCGCCCAGGCGCAGAAGGATTTCGCCCTGTTCGCGCCGGCGCTGCGGCGCATGATCGAATTGAGGCGCGAAGAAGCGGCCTGCCTGGCTGAGCCGGGCACCGATCTCTACGACGCCTTGCTCGATCAGTTCGAGCCGGGCGCCCGATCGGCCGAACTGCTGCCGCTTCTTGAAAGCCTGCGCCCGCCATTGGTGGCCCTGCGCGAGAAGATCGCCGAAAAAACGGCGCCCGCGGCGCTGACCGGGACCTTCCCCGCCGAGGCGCAATTGCAGTTGGCGAAAACCGTCGCCGGCCGCATCGGCTATGATTTCGACGCCGGACGCATCGATACGGTCGTGCATCCCTTCTGCTCCGGCACGGCCGGCGATGTACGCATCACGACACGCGTCGACGAAGCCGACCCGTTCAACTGCCTCTACTGCACCGTCCATGAGGTCGGCCACGCGCTCTATGCCCAGGGCGCTCCAGACCCTTTCCTGCCGGCCGCCGACCACTGCTCCATGGGCGTGCATGAGAGCCAGTCGCGCTTCTGGGAAAACCAGATCGGCCGCGGACGGCCCTTTGTCGACTGGCTTTATCCGGCGATGACCGACGCCTTCGGGGCGCTGAATCTCGACGGTCCTGACGCGCTGTACGCCGCGGCCAACCGGGTGCAGACGGGTTTCATCCGCACCAAGGCCGACGAGGTGCACTACAATCTGCACATCCTTCTGCGTTTCGAACTGGAGCGGGAACTGATCGCCGGCACCCTCGATGTCGACGATCTGGAAGAAACCTGGAACAGTCGCTTCGAGCGCGATTTCGGCCTCGCCGTGCCGGATGCCGGCCTCGGCGTGTTGCAGGACGTGCACTGGTCGATTGGCCTGTTCGGCTATTTCCCGACCTACAGCCTCGGCAACATCTACGCGGCCTGCCTGGACAAGGCGATGCGCCGCGACCTGCCGGACCGCGACGCCATGGTCCGGGCCGCCGAAACGGACGCTCTATTGGAGTGGCTGCGCGACAGGATTCACACAAAAGGCCGCCTCCTCCATGCGCCGGCGTTGATCGAACAGGCCACCGGCGAAACGCCGACGGCGGCACCGCTGATCGCCTATCTGGAGACGAAGTTTTCGGCACTGTACGATCTGTGATGACGCGCCGTTGACGGATCGAGCCCGGGCTCGCATCCTGGGTCATGAAGCTGTAACATAGCTGCTTCATCGGTGGGACGGGACGGCCTTCCGACCGGCCGCCGCCACAACTGGGAGTTCCTCATGATAAAACTGATCAAACGGACGGTGCTTGCAGCAAGTTTCGCGCTGGCGAGCCTGTCATCGGCCGTCGCGGCCGACTTCGACCTGACTTTCCTGCTCGTCAACGACATCGTCAAAATGCATGACGAGGACCGCGGCGGCATGGCCCGCGTCAATGCCGCGATCAAGGCGGAGCGCGCCAAGGGCGGCAATGTGCTTTACATGCACGCCGGCGATACGATTTCGCCGTCGCTGCTGTCGAGTTTCGACCAGGGCGCGCATATGATGGATCTGATGAGCCTCGTGCCCGTCGACGTCTTCGTGCCCGGCAACCATGAGTTCGATTTCGGCAAGGAGGCTTTCTTCGCCCGCATGGGCGAGATCGAGGGCACTCTGCTCGCCGCCAATCTGCGCAATCCCGACGGCAGCGTTATCGACGGCTTCCAGGACACGCTGATGCTGACCTATGGCGACGAGTCCGACCCGATGAACAGCATCAAAGTCGGCATTGTCGGCCTGGTGGGCGACGACACGCCCGTTAAATCGAGCCCCGGCGACCTGCAGTTTGCGCCGACGGCCGAGACCGGAATGGCCAAGGCCGCCGAACTGCGTGAAGCCGGCGCCGACATCGTCGTCGCGCTCGCCCACTCCAACATCGCAACCGACTGGCAGATGTTCGAATCCGGCGCGTTCGACGTGATCCTGACGGGCGACGACCACGATCTGCGCATCATCTATAACGGCCGCTCCGTCATGGTTGAGTCGCACGAGGAAGCCAATTATCTCACGGCCGTCGATCTCGCCGTCTCGGTCGGCGAGCGCCGGGGCAACCGCAGCGTCCGCTGGCATCCGAATTTCCGGGTCATGGACACCGCGACAGTCGAACCCGACGCGGCCACCATGGAAAAGGTGATGGAGTATGAGGCGGTGCTGTCGGAAGAACTCGACGTGCCGCTCGGCGCCGCCGCAAGCGGCCTCGACACCCGCCGCGCCTCCGTGCGCACCGGCGAAACCGCCATCGGCAACCTGATCACCGACGCCATGCGCATGTCGGTCGATGCCGATGTCGCCATCACCAATGGCGGCGGCATCCGCGGCAACAAGCAATATGCACCGGGCACCGTGGTCACCCGCCGCGACATCCTGACCGAACTGCCGTTCGGCAACAAGACTGTGGTGCTGCAGCTTGATGGCGCCGCGATCCGCGCTGCGCTTGAAAACGGCGTCAGCCAGGTCGAGAATGTCGGCGGGCGTTTCCCGCATGTCTCCGGCATGCGCTTTGTCTACGATCCGTCGAAACCGGCTGGCGAGCGCCTCGTATCGGTGACGGTCGGCGACCAGCCGCTCGACGATGCCGCGACCTATACGCTGGCCACCAACGACTTCATGGCTCGCGGTGGCGACGGCTATGGGATGTTCGCTGACGCCCCGATGCTGCGCAACGCACGCGACGGCAAGCTCATGGCAGCCGATGTAATGGACCACATCCTCGCCGAAGGCGCCGTGAACGCCGGGATCGAAGGACGCGTGACGACCAACTGACGCGGTCCACCAACCTGACAGGAAACGGCGCCCGCGTGGCGCCGTTTCGCGTTTGAGGCACCCGCAATTCACAACCTGGGGCCTCAGCGCTGGACAACGGAAACGAAACGCGCCATGCTGCTTAAACGATTAAGCAGACGGCGGAGACGAAACGGGCCATGCAGACGCGCCCCAACCTGTCCGACATCGCCAAGGCGCTCGGAGTCTCGGTTGCCGCCGTCTCCAACGCGATGTCCAGTAAGGGCCGCATCTCCGAGGATCTCGCTTCAACGATCCGCAGGAAGGCGGCCGAAATGGGCTATGTGCCGAGCCTGGCCGGCCGCGCCCTGCGCACCGGTCGCAGCGGCGTGCTCGGACTGGTGCTCGCCGACATTGCCAATCCGCTGTTTCCGCAGATCGCCCAGGCCATTGAAAAGGCGGCCTCCGATGTCGGCTACGGCGTGCTGATCGGCGACAGCCGCAGCGACGTGCGCGCCCAGACCCACGCGATCAACCGACTGATCGAGCGCGGCGCCGACGGTCTGATCATCGTGCCGCGCCATGGCACACGGGTGACCGAGACGCGCCGTCCCACGGTCATGATCGACACGCCCTCGACGCCCGGCAACACGGTTTCCGCCGACCATTGGAACGGTGGCGAACGCATCGGCGGTCACCTCGTTTCACTCGGGCACCGTCACATCGCGGTCATCGGCGCCTATCCCGATTCCAACGTCCAGAACGACCGGCTCGGCGGCATCAAAGCCGCCGCCAGGGACAAGGCACAGGTCGACGCCCTGTGGGTCGACGCGCTGGAGCGCGACCACGGCGCCGGCTGTCCTCTCGGGCTTGCCGACATGGCGGCGCGTGGCGTCACGGCCTTTGCCGCACTGTCCGATCTGTTTGCCCTGAGGGCCGTCACCGAGTTGCAGCGTGCCGGCATTGCCGTTCCGGACGCGGCCAGCGTCACCGGCTTCGACGACCTCGTCTGGGCCGCCCACATGTCACCGGCGCTGACCACCATGCGCATGGATATGCGAAGGATTGCCGAGATCGCGGTGTCCGATCTCGCGCGACGGATCGAGGCGCAGTTTTCGGATGACGAATTACCGGCGTCGCCGCCCGACGTCGCCCGCGTTCCCATGGACCTCGTCATCCGCGCCTCCTCCGGTCCGGCGCCCGCCGCGCCGCAAACGTCCCCCTGCACCCCCATCAACCATCCGTCACATGAAAGGGTCCCATCATGAAGAAAACCGTTCTTGCAACCGCCGTCGCGCTCGCGCTCGGCGCCGGCGCGGCGCAGGCCGCCGACAAGAAACTCGTCATTTCCGTCTACGGTTTTGCCCAGGACGCGTTCAAGGAACTGGTCTACACGCCCTTCGAGGCGCTGTGCGATTGCGAACTCGTGGTCGAGACCGGCAACAGCGTCGAGCGCCTCGCCAAGATGGAGGCGCGCAAGGACGATCCGGAGATCGACATGGCGGTGCTCTCCACCCATGACGCGCTGGCCGCCGCCCGCAAGGGCATTACCCAGCCGATCGACGTCTCGCGGCTGACCAATTACGACAAGCTCTACGATATCGCCAAGGACCCGCTGGGCGATCATCTCGGCGTCGGCTACACCTTCTACGCCACCTCCATCGTCTATCGTTCCGACAAGGTGTCGATTGAAAGCTGGGGGGATCTGTTCCTGCCCGAACTGGCGGGCTGGGTCGCCTTCCCGAACATCACCACCAATCAGGGGCCGCCATCGCTCTACATGCTCGGCAAGGTCATCGGCGATGTGGATTACGACCTCGTCCTGCCGATCGCCGAAATCGCCGCCAACAAGGACGATATCGTCACGTTCTACGTCCGCTCCTCGCAGGTCGCCCAATTGATGCAGCAGGAGGAGATCCTGGCCGCGCCCGTCGGCCGGTTCGCCTGGGGTGCCTATACCAAGATGGACTTTCCGATGGCCTGGGCGACGCCGAAAGAAGGGCAGACCGGCGGCATGAATGTCATGATCCTCACCAAGGGTGCGAAAAACGAGGACCTGGCCTATCAGTTCATGGATTTTTGGCTGTCGACGGAGATCCAGACCAAGCTGGCCGAAGCGCTGGTCGACAGCCCGGCCAACGCCGAGGTCACGCTCGACCCGGCCGTCGCCGCCAACCTCACCTATGGCGAGGACACGGTGAAGTCGCTCAACCTGCTGCCGCCGGCGGTGATTCTCGACAACCGCGAGGCCTGGCTCGACGAGTGGAACGCCCAGGTCGCGCAGTAACGCCACCGAACCGCCTCGATTGAAACGCGCCGCGTCGGGTCACGCGGCGCGCTTCCCGGAGATCGCCGATGTTTCAAAACAGGGCCGAGGGGCTGGCGCTCGTGCTTCCCGGCGTGCTGTTTGCCGCGCTCGTCTTTCTGCTGCCCGTCGGCATTTTGCTGTCGGAGGGCTTCCGGGAAGCCGGCCAGTGGTCGATCGCCCCTTACGTGGATTTTTTCGCCAGCGAGCGCAACCGGATCGTCTTTTTCCGCACGCTCCGGCTCGGGGCCCTGGTGACGCTGGTGTCGGCGGTGATCGGCTACGCCGCCGCCTACTCCATCGTCGCCCTGCCGCCCACCGCGCGCGGGCGCATGATCGGCCTGGTTATCCTGCCGCTGATGATCTCGCCGGTGGCGCGCACCTATGCCTGGATCGTCATTCTCGGCCGCACCGGCATCGTCAACCAGGCGCTGACCTTTGTCGGCCTGACCGACGAGCCGATCCGCTTTCTGTTTACCGAGACCGCCGTCTTCATCGGCCTGCTGCAGCTCTTTCTGCCGCTGATGATCGTGTCGCTGACCAGCGCGCTGGAGAACATGCCGAGGGATGCGGTGCCGGCCGCCCGCGTGCTCGGCGCCAACTGGTTCCAGGTCTTCTGGAAGGTCATCCTGCCCTTGACCCGGGAGGGTCTGGTCATCGGCGGCACGCTGGTCTTCACCGGATCGCTGACCGCCTTCATCACACCGGCCATCCTCGGCGGTTCCAAGGTGCTGATGCTGGAGACGCTGCTTTACCAGCGCGTGACGGTCGCCAATGATTTCGCGTCGGCCAGCGTCATTGCCATGATCCTGATGGTGATGAGCTTTTCAGCCAATCTGCTGCTGCGGCGGCTGGCCACCGCGAGGCAGCGGTGATGACCGGCCGTCTGCTCTCCTACGGCGTGCTGTCGCTGGTGCTCTTGTTCCTCATCGGCCCGTTCTTCATCATCGTGGCCGCGGGGCTGTCGGCTGGCGAATCGCTGGCTTTTCCGCCGAAAGGCCTGTCGCTGCGCTGGTTCGTCAAGGTGTTCGAGATCGAGAGCTTCCGGGCAAGCTTCACGCTGTCGATGGGGCTGGCGATCTTCGGCACATTGGCGGCGCTGGTGCTTGGCGTGCCGATTTCCTATGCCGTGGCGCGTTACGATCTGCCGTTCGGCGAGACATTGCGCATGCTGGTCTCCGCGCCGATCATCGTGCCCGGCATTATCGTCGGGCTGGCGCTGCTGCGCTACCTGGTGCTGCCGCTCGATGTCGGCATCGTCGCCGCGCTCTTCGCCGCCCACACCGCGCTCGTCCTGCCCTATGCGGTGCGGGTCGTGTCCGCCTCGCTCGACAATCTGCGCGGCGACATCGAGGAGGCCGCCGTGCTGCTCGGCTCGTCGCGGCTGGGCGCGTTCTTCCGCGTGGTGCTGCCCAACATCCGCGGCGGCATCCTGGCTGCCTTCATTCTCGGCTTCGTCACCAGCTTCAACCAGGTGCCGGTGTCGCTGTTTCTGTCCGGTCCGGGCGTACGCACCCTGCCGATCGACATGATCTGGTATCTGGAGATCACTTTTGATCCATCGGTCGCAGCGCTTGCCGCGCTGCTCGCCTTCCTGTCGATCGTCATCGTTTTTCTCGCCGAACGCTTCTTAGGATTTTCCCGCTATGTCTGACGACGGCTTCCTGACCCTGAGCGATCTGACGCTGAGCTACGGCAAGACCGTTGCCGTGGAGAAGCTCAACCTGTCGATCGGACGCGGCGAACTGATCGCCTTTCTCGGGCCCTCCGGCTGCGGCAAAAGCACCACGATGCGGGCGATCGCCGGGCTGATGAAGCCCGCCGCCGGCCGGATCCGGCTCGACGGCGCCGACATCACCCGTGTGCCCGCCAACAGACGCCAGGTCGGGCTGGTGTTTCAGTCCTACGCGCTGTTTCCGCATTTGAGCACCTTCGAAAACGTCGCTTTCGGCTTGCGGCTCAAACGGCTGTCCGCGGCCGAGGTGCGCGCACGGGTCGAGGCCGGCCTCGCCACCGTCGGTCTGACCGAATTCGCCGACCGCAAGCCGGCGGAACTGTCCGGCGGCCAGCAGCAGCGTGTGGCGCTCGCCCGCTCCATGGTGATGGAACCGAAGGTGCTGCTTCTGGACGAACCGCTGTCCAATCTCGATGCCCGGCTGCGGCTGGAAATGCGCACCGAATTGCAACGGGTCCAGCGCGACAGCGGCCTGACCATGATCTTCGTCACCCACGACCAAAGCGAGGCCATGTCGCTGGCCGACACGATCGTGGTGATGAACAACGGTGTGATCGAACAGATCGGCACGCCGGAAGCCATCTACAATGCGCCGGCGACGCGCTTCGTCGCTGACTTTGTCGGTTTTGAGAATATATTCACCATCAGGGATGGCCGGCTCGAGACGGCCGCCGGCCCCATTGCGCTCGACGGATCGGTTGATGACGCGGCCGCCGGGCTCGCCTGGCGGCCCAATATGGTCCCCCTCGGCGACGGCGCTTTCGAGGGCGAGATCGTCGGCGCATCCTTCGCCGGCGGTACGCGGGAATATCTGCTGCAATCGGCCCTCGGCCCGATCAACGCCGAAGTCGAGGCATCGCGAACGCCCTACCAGCCGGGCGAAAGGGTCAGGTTCGACCTGCCGGCGGCCCGAGCCGCGGTGCTGACACGGATGGATTGAATGACGGCACCGTTGTGGATCGATACCGATATGGGGTTCGACGACATGCTGGCGATCATGATGGTCGCGCGAGCCGGTCGGCCCGTCGCCGGTTGTTCGCTGGTTTTCGGCAATACCCGTTTCGACCAAGTCCGCCGCAACGCCGCGGCGATGGCCGCCTTTCTCGGTTGGTCCTTCCCGATTTGCCCCGGCGCGCAACGGGCGATGCTCGGCGAGACCGTGACGGCCGAACACGTGCTCGGCGAGACCGGCTTGCCGACACGTGGCCGGCATCTGCCGTCGGCATCGGTGCGGGACAAAGAAACAAGCGCCTTTACTGCGCTGAGCCGATGGCTGGAGGACGTCGACACACCGGTCGACATCCTGGCGCTCGGGCCGCTGACCAACATCGCCATCCTGGCGCTCGCCCGGCCCGATCTGCTCGCCACCATCAGCCGCATCACCTGGATGGGCGGCGGCGCGACGCGCGGCAATCACACGCCGTCGGCCGAATTCAACGCCTTCGCCGACCCGGAAGCGGCGGCTGTCGTTCTGTCCAGCGATGTGCCGTTTCGCATGGTCGATCTCGATCTCTGCCGGCAGGTCACCGTCTCCGCCGACGATCTCGCGCCGCTCGGCGAATGCAGCGGCGAGCGGGCGGCGATGCTCTACGACCTTTTCGGCGGCTATATCGATATCGGCCTGTCGCGCGGCCGACCGTCCATGGCGCTCTACGATCCGGTAGCCGCGGCGGCCGTCGTCGACGAGACGGCGGTGACCTTCAAGCAGGCCGCGATCGCAGTCGAAACCTGCGGCCGCCTCACCCGTGGACGCACCGTCGTGGATGATCGGATCACCGGCGGCACCACATGGATCGGAACAACCGCGGATGCCGGCCGCATCCGGCAATCGGCGATCGACGCGCTTGTGGAGGCGGCAGCACCATGAACCGGGCATGCGAACCGCATGATCTGGACGATCGCGTCCTGCGCGACCGCGCCGTCGCGGCCGCCCGCGGCGACGCGCCCTTCGACCTGCTCATCGCGGGCGGCACCCTTTTCGACGCTGTCACCGCAGAGTTGCGGCCGGCCGATATCGGCATCGTCGGCCCGTTGGTCGCAAGCGTGCACGCGCCGGCCGCGCGGCACGATGCGGTTGAACGGCTGGATGCCACCGGTGGCGTCGTCACACCCGGCCTGATCGATACCCATATGCACATCGAGAGTTCGATGATCACGCCCGCGCATTATGCCGAGGCGATCGTGCCGCGCGGCGTCACCACCGTGGTCTGGGACCCGCACGAGCTTGCCAATGTGCATGGCCTTGCCGGTGTCGACTGGGCGGTCGAGGCGACGCACGACCTGCCGCTGCGGGTCATCGTCCAGGCGCCCTCCTGCGTGCCGGCCGCACCCGGCTTCGAGCGGTCGGGCGCCGCTTTCGGCGGCGATGAACTGGAAGCGTTGCTGAGCCGCCCGGAGATCGGCGGCGTCGCCGAGGTCATGAACATGCGCGGCGTCATCGACCGGACCATGCCCGTCACCGATATCGTGCAGGAAGGGCTTGCGGCCGGCAAACCGGTCAGCGGTCATGCGCGTGGCCTGAGCGGTCCGGATCTGGCCGCCTTCGCGGTCGCCGGCATATCGTCGGACCACGAATTGACCTCGGCCGACGATCTGATGGAGAAGTTGCGCGCCGGCATGACGATCGAAATGCGCGGCTCGCATGATCATCTCCTGCCGGATTTCGTCCAGGCGCTCAACGCGCTTGGTCACCTGCCGCCGACACTGACGCTGTGCACCGACGACATCTTTCCCGACGATCTGCTCCATCACGGCGGTCTCGACGATGTCGTGCGCCGCCTCATCCGCTACGGCATGCCCCCTTCCTGGGCGTTGCGGGCGGCGACATTCAACGCTGCCTTGCGGCTCCGGCGCCTCGATCTCGGTGTCGTAGCACCCGGCCGTAGGGCCGATCTCGCCGTTTTCGCGGATCTTCGCGACGTCCGGGCAAGCCATGTCGTCGCCAATGGCGCCGTCGTCGGTGTCGAAGGCCGGAAAGCCGTGCCGGTGCCTGCAACGGCGACAGAAGCGCTGCGTGATTCCGTGCACGCACCCTCCTTTACCGCCGAGGATTTCTGTGTGCGGTCCAATGCCCGCCGCGTGCGCGTCGCGACCATCGACCGGCCGCGATTCACCCGCTGGGGCGAGGCCGAGACCCGCGTCGAGAACGGCCATGTCGTACCGCCGCCCGGTGCCACGCTGATCGGCGTGGTGCACCGTCATGGACGCGCGGCGCCGGTGCCGCGCACCGGCTTTCTGACCGGCTGGGGCGCATGGCGCGGCGCCTTCTGCACCTCCGTGTCGCATGACAGCCACAATCTGACGGCCTTCGGCGCGGACCCGGCCGATCTGGCGGTTGCCGTGAACGCGGTGATCGCGATGCAGGGCGGCATGGCCGTCGTCGCCGACGGCAAGGTGACCGCCGCGCTGCCGCTGCCGCTGTCTGGCCTGCTCTCCGATGCGCCGCTGACGACCGTCGGCCGGGACTTCGCAGCAATCCGCAGCGCCATGGATGACATTGTCGACTGGCAGCCGCCCTATCTGGTGTTCAAGGCCTGTTTTGGCGCGACGCTCGCCTGCAATGCCGGTCCGCATCAGACGGACCAGGGCATTGCCGACGTGGCGCGCGGCACCTTGCTCGAAAGCCCGATCCTGGACATCCTGGCGTAAGAGCCCGTTCGGGAGTTAACGATTGGTTTGGCGCGATGCGCTGAGCCGCCGCTCCACCAGCCGCACCCAGTAACCGACCCCGGTCGGGATCGCCGCGTCGTTGAAATCGTAAGCCGTGTTGTGATGCAAAGCGCCGTCGACAGCGGGACCGTTGCCGAGCCAGACATAAGCACCCGGAACATCCTCGCAGAAGAAGGCGAAATCGTCTCCGGCGGTGGACGGCGCGAATTCGGTCCGCACGCCCGATCCGCAGACGTCGCGGGCCGCCGACAGCGCGTCGGCCACGGCCGTGGGATCGTTGACCACCGGCGGAATGCGGCGAATGTAGTCATAGGCGACATGCAGATCGAACATCGCGGCAACGCCCTCGGCCAGCCGGCCGATCTCCACTTCGAGCTGATCGCGTACCGGCGCCGAATAGGCCCGCGCCGTGCCGCCGATATCGACCCGGTCGGGAATCACGTTGAGAGCCTTCGGATCACCGGCACTGATCGCGCAGGCACTGACGACGGCCGGCTGGATCGGATCCACGACACGGCCGACGATGGTCTGCAGCGCCGTCAGGAAATGACCGGAGGCGGTCACCGGATCGCGCCCGAGATGCGGCTTGGCGCCGTGCGTGCCGACACCGGTGAAAGCGACCGTCCAGCTATCGGAACTGGCGAGCTGCGGACCGGTCGCGACCGCCATTTCGTCAGTGGCAAGACCCGGCATGTTGTGCAGGCCGTAGACGGCATCGCACGGAAAGCGATCGAACAGCCCCTCCTCGACCATGCGCCGGGCGCCGCCACGGCCCTCCTCCGCCGGCTGGAAGATGAAATGCACGGTGCCGGAAAACCGCCGCGTCTTCGCCAGGCGCCGCGCCGCGCCGACCAGCATTGTCGTATGGCCGTCATGCCCGCAGGCATGCATCTTGCCGTCGACCTTGGAGCGATGCGGCCGCTCGGCGGTTTCCGGCATGGCGAGCGCGTCCATGTCTGCGCGCAGGCCGATCGTCGTGCCGCCATCCCCGGCCGACAGCGTGGCGACCACGCCGGTGCCGCCGAGGCCACGATGCACGGACAGACCGGCCTCCTGCATCAGCCGCGCCACAATATCGCCGGTGCGCGTCTCCTCGAAGCCCAGTTCGGGATGGGCGTGCAGATCCCGCCGCAATTCGGTCAGGAACGCCCATTCGTCATCACGTTTTTTGTCGTTCGACATCGAAAAACGATCCTTTACCATTGCGGCCGGAACGGTCACATTCTCGGTGAAACACGCGCCCGGAACCATAATCCGTCGAAAACCGCATCACAATGACACCGCAGCCGCCGGACATCCCGCCCCATGGCTTTTGGCAGACCATCGTCGAACCGGACACCTATGAAGACCGGCCGGCAAAGGGACACCGCGCCTTCTACCCGGCGTGGCTGCCCGACGGCCGTCAGCTTGCCCTGCCGATTCGCGAGCGCGACGGCGGCAGGGAGGCGCTGGCCTCGCTCATCGTCAATCAGGCGAGCTTCGCGGTGCTCGATACGCTGGCCGATGCGCTGGCGGAGATGGCACGGCCGTTTGCGCCGGATATCGTCGTCGCCATGCCGACGCTCGGCCTGGCATTGGCCGAACAGACGGCACGCCGGCTCGGCCACGACCGCTATGTGCCGCTGAGCACCTCGCGCAAATTCTGGTACGATGACGATCTGTCGGTGCCGCTGCGCTCGATCACCAGTCCGGACCAGGCAAAGCAACTCTATGTCGACCCGCGCATGCTGCCGCTGCTGACCGGCCGCACGATCTTCCTGATCGACGATGTGCTGAGCACCGGAAGCTCGATCCTGGCCGCTTGCCGGCTGCTTGAGGCATGCGGTCTGACACCCGGCCTGATCGGCTGCGCGATGTTGCAGACCACCCGCTGGCGCGACACGGTCGCGGCTTACGATCCGACGCTCGTCGACCGCGTGCTCGGCGTCTTTGCCACGCCGCGTCTCGTGCCGACCGGACGGGGCGGCTGGCGGGCGGTCCAGAGCGTATCTGGCTTAGATTGAAGCATTTGACCGCGGCGATTTTGGTCGCTGGCTAGCCCGCATTTCTCACGGCGGGACGGTTTAAGCGTGTCTTGTGGCCTTGATAGCCAGTGTGGTGCCGAGGGGTTTTGAAGGCTGCAGATATGCATCGCCGCGATGAGCGGCTTTTGGTTTTGCGGCGAT
>Ga0209785_1000123_pt1 | contig 30474 bp, 32 predicted proteins | sample WorMetG1BERMUDA2_FD_187403 | JGI IMG/M metagenome (GOLD analysis project Ga0209785, IMG submission 187403) | Marine gutless worms symbiont microbial communities from Max Planck institute for Marine Microbiology, Germany - Inanidrilus... ...
CGCCGAAGATCGTTCCCGTAGCAATACCCCATATCTGCCTCCCGAATCGCCTCGGCATACAGAATCATGGGGCGAGCCCCTTGGGAATCCCCCGATTCAATTTCCTTTCAAACCGCTCTAGGTCTTCGCGAACAGGTACCAATCGATATGCGAGAACCGGCGGTTCGGCCCGGCGTAGGTCGGCTCGCAGACGTGCACGGCGTCGAGCGCGCGCATGGCGCCGGGATCGCGCAGCAGTTCGAAGCCATGGCTCTCGGCGAGACGGATGGTCGATTCCGGGAAGGTCAGGTAGCGCGCGCTGGGCGCGTCCGGCACGGGCCGGCGGCCGAGCGAGCGCAGCACGTGGCCGCCCAGGCTGGCGTACTTGCGCAGGCCGGCGACGAACCCCTCGTAGCGGAACCGCTCGCCGGTCAGCAACCAGTCGAGCAGCAGCTTCGGATTGCGGCTGGTGCACAGCAGCGGCGCCCCGGCCGGCAAATGGTCCCGGGCGAAGCGGAACAGCGCGTGCATGTCGCTGCCGGCCATCAGCGGCAATAAATCCATGCAGGTCAGGCCGTCGACCGGCGGCAGGCTGTCCAGAGCGTGCTCGCGCACGTTCGCGAACTCGGCGTTGCCGGCACCGGCCTCGGCGAAGGCGGCGCGCGCCCGGTCGAGGCTGGCCTCGGTGACGTCGAGCCCGATCACCCGCCCGCAGATCGCCGACAGCGCCGAGGTCCACTGCCCCCGCGCGCAGCCGAAATCGATCACCGTGTCGAGCCCGGCGAAGCCGCAGTCGCGCAGGATCCGGTTCATGGCCGCGGCATAGCCGGCATCGATGTCGAGCAGGTCTTGGACCCGCGACGGTTCGAAGTGCTGTTGCTGCGTCACGGCGGCGCCCGTTTCCCTCACGACTTTCCCAGGCCCCGGATATAGCCGATTCCGGCACCGCGCAACAGCGGGACGTAAACCCTGGCAGTACCGCACCCGGGATCGTGCTCGCACCGCACCGGCCAAGCCCGGCTTGACCGCCACATTCCAGGACGGCACCATTGCCGGGGCGAGGTCAAAAGGGGCTCCCGGCTTCCGCCGCGTCGCTACGGTGCCAGGTGCACCGTTCTGCGTGGTGCAGGTCGGGCCAAGTGTTTCTCTTGAAGGAGACATAAGGTCCATGCCTATCGAACGATCTCAGGACCCGGCGCGGTTCGCGGCTTTCGAGCTTTCCGGCTGGGATAACAGCATTGACGGCTATGACCGCGCCTTCGGTGACGTAAGCCGCCAGACGGTCGAGCCTTTGCTCGATGCCGCCGGGGTGGCGGACGGCATGCGAGTGCTCGATGTCTGTTGCTGCCCCGGCATGCTGGTCGAGGGAGCCCTGCGACGCGGCGCCGAGGCCGTCGGCATCGATTTCTCCAGCGAGGCCGTCGAGCTTGCCCGCCGGCTCGTGCCGTCCGGCAGCTTCGAGCAGGCCGATGCCCAGGCGCTGCCCTTTGCGGACGCCAGTTTCGATGCCGCGATTTGTGGATACGGCCTCATGCACGTGCCCGACCCGGAGGCGGTGTTGCGGGAAATGCACCGGGTGCTGCGGCCGGGTGGGCAGGCATCCGTCAGCGTCTGGGATGCCGGCGCGGTCGGGTTCAAGCTGGCCTACGAAGCGGTACAGGCCCGCGGGACCATGGCGACGGATCTGCCCCACGGCCCTGACTTTTTCCAGCTCGCCTCGCCGCAATCGATGCAAGAAGCTCTGGCGCTGGCAGGCTTCGCCGATGGTTCGGCGGAGTCATATGCGCAGGACTGGCACGTCGAAGATGCCGACTGGTACGTCGATGCCATCCTTTCCGGCACCGTGCGCGCCCGGACGGTCCTGGCCGCGCAATCGCCGGAAGAGATGGAGGGCGTGAAAGCCTTCATCGCCCGACGGTTGGCAGAGTTCCGGGCCGAGGATGGCCGCTGCGCCGTTCCGCTTCCGGCCCTGGTCGGCAGCGGTGCGCGCCAGGCCTGATGCGCCAAGGCCGGGCGCGCGCATGGGCCGCACGCTCTACGTCATCAATCCGGCCGGCAACGGCGGCGCCGGCATCCGGGTCTGGCAACGGATCCGCCGCGCCCATGAAGGCGTGATCGACGCCGACGACGTGCGCCACACCGAACGGCCGGGACATGCCCGCGAGCTCGCCGCCGGGACCGACGGGGTCGACCTGATCGTCGCGGTCGGCGGCGACGGCACCGCCGGCGAGGTGCTGTCCGGGATCATGGACCGGCCGGAACCGCGGCCGCGCCTGGCGATCCTGCCGGCCGGCACCGGCAACGACATCGCCCGCCAGGTCGGCGCCTTCCCGCTGGAGCGGGCGATCGCCGCGCTCGAAGCCGGCGAGGCGGCGACCTACGACCTGATCCGCATCGACTGCCGGGTCGACGGCGCCCCGGCGACGCGCCACGCCTTCGTCTACGGCACCGCCGGATTTTCGGCCCTGCTCAAGTTCCGGCCCTGGATGAAACGCTTTCTCGGCGCCACCGTCGGCTCCTACCTGTCGATGATCCTGGCCCTGTTCGAATTCCGCCCACCGGTGATGAAACTGGTCTGGGACGACGGATCCGTGAACGAGCGCTTGTGGATGGCGGTGATCGCCAACGCCGAGAGGGCGGCCGGCGCCAGCATGCACATCGCACCCGGCGCGCGTACCGATGACGGACGATTGGACGTGTCGCTGATTCCGGCCAAGTCGAAGCCGATGATGCTGGCGACGCTGCTGCCCAAGGTGCCTTCGGGCCGGCACGTCGAAGACCCGCAGGTGCGTTACTTCCGCACCACCGCGATCACGGTCGAGACGGATGTGCCGATGCTGGTCGAGATCGACGGCGACATTCACGGCCGCACGCCGGCGACCTTCGCGGTCCGCCCGTGCGCGGTCGAGATCGTCGGGACGACGGCCCCCCGGTAGCCGCGCTCAGACGGGCCAGCCGGCCACCCGCGGCACCCCCAGCAGGTCGAACAGCGCGGCGTTGTCCTCGGCGTAGAAATGATCGAGGCGCCGGCGGGTGTCCTCGGACGCGACCGGCAGGAACCAGCCCTGCAGCCGCCCGGCGACCCGGTTGAGCCAGCGGTTGCGCAGTTTCAGCGAGCTGTTCTCGACGCCGAAGGCGAAGGAATCGTAAAACGTCGGATCGAGTTGCAGCCGCCGCGCCACGCCGATCATGAAGGTGCGCGGATAGCGTGCCATGTTCTCGGCGAACACCACGACCACCCGGTCCGGCACCTCGCGCCACAGCGGCTCGATGAAGCGCACGTACTGGCCCTGCTGCAACGCCGCCGCCTGATCGGCCAGGCCGCCGCCGAAGCGGCGCGGGAACGAGCCGTCGATCAACTGCCCGACGAAGGTGTCGAAGTCATAGTCCGGCGGCAGCTCCTCGCGCTCGTCGCGGGCCTGGCGGAACAGCGACTGCAGCCGCTCGCACGGGTTGCGCAGGATCAGCAACAGGCGCGGCCGGTTCGACTGCGCCAGGACCCGCGGCAGGGCCCGCTCGTCGAACAGCCCGTGCGGATCCCTGTCGATGTTCAGGCGACCATCGCCGCCTCGGGGATCATCGGGAACGCGCACCTGCGGGTGCGCGCGCAAATAGCTGTACAGAGACGTGGTGCCGCATCTCGGCGCACCACAGATGACAACGTCCGGTAACAACTCCGCCCTCCTTGGCACCGCGGCCGATCTTCCGTCCCGCGTCCGGCGCCCCTCGACGGCCGTGGCGGTATCGTGATCGACTCAATTAGCCGGTTACTCAGGCGGGTATGCTTCCACAGCTCGGTTTCGGCTGTGTTTCAAAAGCTGCAAAACGGTCCGCTCAGGTGCTCTTGGCGATGATCTCGGCGAGTCGCGCCATACCCGTATCGATCTGCGCGGGCGTGGCCAGGGAATAGCTCAACCTGAGGGTGCCGGCGCCGCCTCCCGTGGGATGGAATGGCGCGTCGGGGACGAAGGTGACGCCGGCCTGCTCGACCGATCGGGCCAGCAGCTTGGCCGCGTCCATGCCGTCGGGCAGCGTGACCCAGACGAACATGCCGCCCTCGGGCCGGTGCCAGGTGACGCCGGCGGGCATGTGCCGCTCGAGCGCCGCCAGCAGCGCGTCGCGGCGGCCGCGGTAGGCATCGCGGATCTTCTCGACCTGCGCCTCGAATCCCTGTTCGAGCACGCGCAGCAGCGCCATCTGATTGATCGTCGCGCCGTGCAGGTCGGACGCCTGCTTGACCAGCACCAGCTTGTCGATCAGCGGCCGCGCGGCGCAGACCCAGCCGACGCGCAGCGCCGGCGCCAGGGTCTTGGAGAAGGTGCCGCAATGGACCGTGCGGGTGGCGTCGATGTCGCCGTGGCGCGCGATGTCCAGCGCCAGCAGCGACGCCACGTCGTCGCCGTCGTAGCGCAGCAGGGTGTAGGCGGCGTCCTCGATCACGGCGGCGTCGAGGGCCTCGGCCAGGTCGAGCAGCGCGTCGCGGGCGGCCAGGTCCATGGTGCGCCCGGTCGGGTTGGCGAAATCGGGCACGGCGTAGGCGAACTTGATCCGGTCCTTACCGCCCGCGGCTTCCGCGTAGGCTTCTGGCGTGCGGTTGTCGCCCTGCCCCGGCAGCAGGTCGTAGCGCGGCTCGTAGGCGTCGAAGGCCTGCAGCGCGCCGAGATATGTCGGCGCCTCGACCAGCGCCGTGTCGCCCGGCGACAGCAGGATGCGGCCGAGCAGGTCGAGCCCCTGCTGCGAGCCGTTGGTGATCAGGATGTTGTCGGCGGAGCACGGCATGCCGCGCGCGCGCGTGTGCGCGGCGATCCAGTCGCGCAGCGGCGGGTGCCCCTCGCTGGCCGAGTACTGCAGCGCCTGCGCGCCGTCGGTGCGGTTGAGGATCTGCGAGAAGGCCTCGGCGAAGGCGGCGGTCGGGAACAGCTCGGGATCGGGCACGCCGCCGGCGAAGGCGATGATGTCGTTGCGCGCCAGCAGCTTCAGCAGCTCGCGGATCTCGGACGCCTGCAGGCCGGCGACGCGGCCGGCGAACAGGTTCTGCCAATCGGGGTTCGATGCGTTCATGGGGCGCTCCTTCACGACACGATCCTTTCGTGTCGCGCCCATTGAACGCAATTTTCGTCATTAGGTCAATAGTACTGACCTTTTTTATTGTCCCCTGACAATCATGCCCCGCGCGTCATCACCTCCTTCGAGGGCGCCCTTCGGGCGCCACCTCAGGATAAGGCCATTCAACCGGGATTTCCCAAGTGGAAGCCTCCCAGCCCGTTGAGCTTGCCTCGGCTCGGCTCGACGCGCAAGCCAACCGGCGCCCGGCGAGCAACTGTGAGCCGACTGGATCGAAAGAACGCCGATGGAGGGCGGCGACCGCAGGAAACGGGCCTCTCGTCGACGATCCGGGCGCACTGATCCTGTCGTCGGCGTTGAGGAACGGTTTGCCGTCGGTCATGCCGGGACCGGCGTCGGCCTGAGCCGGTCGATGCGCCGCAGGATGTCGGCGAACAAGTCACGCGGGATGGCGACCTCGGCCATCTGGAAGATGACACAGCGGCCGTGACGGACGACCTTCGCGCCGATCTTGACCAAATTCTCACGCAGCGTGGTCAGCGACCACTGCCCGACGGCATCGGGCAGCGCCAGAGTGCGCATGAAGTTGCCGAGATTGTAGGCCAACGCGTGGAGCTGGAGCCGGACGGCGTTGTGATCGAACCTGCGGCAGGACAGGCGCGTCCAGCGGATCGCGTTCTTGCCCTCCTTGATCCATTGCTCGGCCGTGCCGCGCCGATTGTAAAACGCGACCACCCGCTCGGCGGCGCGGCTCAGGTTGGTGACGATGAACCCGACACGCGGGTACAACTCGCCCGGGTGCCACTCGACCTTGGCGACGGCTCGGCGGGGCCTGTCCCAGGTTCCGGCCTGATAGCTGAAGCTGGCGTAGTACCGGCGCACGTCCTTGGGCGGCCTGCCGGCGGGGCGCTTCAGCAGATGGGCGATGCTGTCTTGCAGAACCTTGTTGGCGGGAAGCCGGATCGCGTAGAGCACGCCCTCGGCTTCGAGGTAGTCGTAGATCTCGGGCGAGGCGAAGGCCGCATCGCCCCGGAAGTAGAGGCGGGTCCCGCGCACCTTGTAGCGATCCACGACGGGAACCAGGACACCACGCCATTGGTGGGCGCTGTGCACGTTGCCGGGGCGAAGGGCAGATCGCTCCAGATCGCCGAACTGGTTGAACAGAAACAGCGGGTGATAACAGGTGCAGCCGAAGTGCCCGTTGTAGGCCGTGCCCTCCTGATCGCCGTAGGTCGGGCTCACCGAGCTGTCCAAGTCGAGCACGACCTGCTTCGGCGGCTTGCGGCCGTGAACCCGGTCGATCCACATGCCGGAAAGTTCAGCGAGCGCAGCGAGATTGTCATTGGTGGCGAGCAACTCGGTCTCGAAGCGCCCCATCTGGCTGGTCGATGCGCCGCCGCGCTCGACCGCCTTGCCGCCGACGATCCAGCGCATCGCCGGATCCCGCCCGAGCCGGTCGGCGTCGTTCACGTCCTCGTACCCGGCGAGGCGTCCATAGATCGACTGCCGAAGAAGGCCGACGATGCCGTGCCAGCCGTTCTTCCCGGTCCGACCGTCGGTGAGCACGCCGCCCGCCATAGCGGTCAGCCCCAGCGCGTCATCGAGTTCGCGATAGGCCAGCAACCCGGCGTCGGAGGTAACCCGCGACCCGTGGAACTCCAGCTTCAGGCGGCGGTCGAAAACAGGCCGCAGGGGCTGCCGATCCGATTCACCTGCCGGGTCCTGCATCCGAGCCTCCCTCCGTTCGACGTAATCCTATGATGCAGATAATAGAATCAGCGCGGAGAAGGTCCAGAGATCGAATTCAATTGGGAAATGCGGGTTCAAATCCGTCCTCACCCTGAGGTGCGAGTGAAGCGAGCCTCGAAGGATTCTCGCTCACCGATCGACCGAAATCCTACTCCGCCGCCTGCTTCAGCGCCTTGAGCACCTTCGGCGGCGACATCGGCAGGTCGCGGAAGCGCACCCCGGTGGCATCGAACACGGCGTTGGCGATGGCCGCCAGCGGCGGCACGATCGGTACCTCGCCGACCCCGCGCACGCCGTAGGGGTGGTTCGGATTGGGCACCTCGACAATCACCGTGTCGATCGGCGGCACGTCGGAAGCCACCGGCATGCGGTAATCCAGGAAACCCGGGTTCTGCAGCCGGCCGTCCTCGCCGTAGATGTATTCCTCGTTCAAGGCCCAGCCGATGCCCTGCACCGCGCCGCCCTGCATCTGCCCGGCGACGTAGCCGGGATGGATCGCCTTGCCGGCGTCCTGCACCGCGATGTAGCGGACAATGCTGACCCGTCCGGTTCCGCGGTCGACCTCGACATCGACGATGTGCGTGCCGAAGCCGGGTCCCGCCCCTTGCGCGTTGATCTCGGAATGGCCGGCGATGGCGCCGCCCATCTTGCCGGCCTGGCCGGCGATCTCGGCGATGCTCAACGGCTCGAAGTCGCCGACGTTGCTGCTCGCCGGCCGCGCCGCGCCGTCCTCCCCCAGATCACGCCGTCGACCGGCACGTCCCAGATCTTGGCGGCGCGCTCGCGCATCTTGTCGATGGCCTGCCGTGCCGCCTGCACGGAGGCCATGCCGGTGGCGAAGGTGCCGCGGCTGCCGGCGGTGATGAAGTTGTAGCCGATGGTGCCGGTGTCGCCGACGGTAACCCGAACCTTGTCCATGTCGATGCCCAGTTCCTCGGCCACCATCATCGCGAAGGCGGCGCGCGAGCCACCGGCGACGTCCGGCGTGCCCACCGTCAGCGACACGGTGCCGTCCTCGTTGACGACCAGCGAGGTCGAGGTCTCGCCGCCGATGTTGAACCAGAAGCCGCTGGCCACGCCTCTGCCCTGGTTCGGGCCCAGCGGCGCGCTGTAATGTTCGTGCGCCTTCGCCGCCTCCAGCGTCTCGGCATGGCCGATCGGGCCGAAGGTGGCGCCGTAGTAGGTCTGGGTGCCCTCCCGGGCCGAATTGAGCAGGCGGAAATCGAGCGGATCCATGCCGATCTCGCGCGCCAGTTCGTCGATCACCGACTCGGCGCCGAACACGGCGGGCGGCGCCCCGGGGGCGCGGTAGGCGGCGACCTTGGGCCTGTTCACGGTGACGTCGTGGCCGATCACGTGCACGTTGTCGATATCGTATCGGGTGAACACGCACATCGAGGCGAGCGGGATCGACGAGCCGGGAAAGGCGCCGGCCTGGAAACTGATCACAGCCTTGGCGGCGGTGATGCGGCCCTCCCTGGTGCAGCCCATCTTGACCGTCAGATGGGCGCCCGAGGTCGGGCCGGTGCCGCGGAACACCTCGTCGCGGGTCATCGCCATCTTGACCGGGCGCCGTGCCTTGCGCGACAGCGCGATCGCCAGCGGCTCCAGGTAGACGTTGTTCTTGCCGCCGAAACCGCCGCCGATCTCGGCCGCGGTGACCTTGATCTGGGCATAGTCGATATGCAGCAGCTTGGCGCACTGCATGCGGATCGCAAAGTGCCCTTGTGTCGTGGTCCACAGGTCGATGTGGCCGTTCTCGCTGGTGCTGGCGACGCAGACCTGCGGCTCGATGTAGCCCTGGTGGATGGGCTTGGTGTCGAAGGTGCGCTCGATCACCGTGTCGGCGGCGGCGAAGCCGGCGTCGACGTCACCGTGCACGTGCTCGACCTGCTTGGCGATGTTCGAGGGCTTGTCGGGCGCCGGCTCGACGCCGGTGGTGAACTGGTTCTCGTGCAGCAGCGGCGCATCCGCTCGCATCGCCTCGACCACGTCGATGACGTGCGCCAGCGGCTCGTACTCGACCTCGATCAGCGACGCCGCCCGGCGCGCGATCGAGTCGCTGGTGGCGGCGACGGCGGCGACGGTGTGGCCGTCGTACATCGCCTTCTCGCGCGCCATCACGTTGCGGGTGACGTCATGGAAGTTGATCATCATCTCGCCGGCGGCGGCGAATTCGTTGGGCAGGTCGGTGAAGTCTTCGTGTGTGACCACGGCCTTGACCCCGGGCAGCGCCTCGGCCTTCGAGGTGTCGATCGACTTGATCCGGGCGTGCGCGTGCGGGCTGCGCACGGTGCAGCCGATCAGCATGCCCGGCAAATGCAGGTCGGCGCCGAACTTGGCCCGGCCGGTGACCTTGTCGACGCCGTCGGGCCGGATCGGCTGCGAGCCGACGATCTTCAGTTTACCTTCCTTCAGGGCGGTGCTGTGCTCGGTGGCCATGATCAGGCTCCTCTCATTTCCGCGGCGGCATCCATGACCGCCTTAACGACGCGGTCATAGCCGGTGCAGCGACACAGGTTGCCGGCCAGCCAGTAGCGCACCTCGGTCTCGCTCGGGTCCGGGTTGCGCTCCAGCAGCGACTTCGCCGCCACCAGCAGCCCCGGCGTGCAGACGCCGCATTGCAGCGCCTCGTGCTCGAGGAACTTGCGCTGCAGCGGGTGCAGGGTCTTGCCATGCGCCATGCCCTCGATGGTCTCGATGCTGCGGCCCTGGGCCTCGGCGCCGAGCACCAGGCAGGCGCAGACCAGACGGCCGTCCAGCAGAACACTACACGCGCCGCAGTCGCCCGAGCCGCAGCCCTCCTTGCTGCCGGTCATGTGCAGCTCGTCGCGCAGCTCGTCGAGCAGGGTCTGCCCGGCCTCGCACAGGAATTCGGTTTCGTCGCCGTTGATGGTGGCGCTCACGTGGATCTTGCTCATCGCTATTGCTCCGTCCCTCTGGCCGCTCTTTCCCAGGCCACCAGGGCCGCCCGCTTGGCCATCACCCCGGCCACCTCGGTGCGGAACTCCTTGGTCCCGCGCTTGTCGTCGATCGGATCGCAGGCGGCGCTCGCCGCCGCCGCCAGGTTGGCCAGCGCGGCCTCGTCCATCGTGGTGCCGACGATCGCCGCCGCCGCGTCCTCGACCAGCAGCGGCGTCGGCGCCACCGCGCCCAGCGCCACGCGGGCTCCCGTGCACTGATCGCCTTCCCGGGTCAGGCACACCCCCGCCCCGACCACGGCGATATCCAGTTCGGTGCGCGGGATGAAGCGCAGGTAGGCGTCGCCCTGCCCGTCGCCGCGCCGCGGCAGGAAGAACGAGGCGACGAGTTCGCCGCGCAGCAAGGAGGTCTGTCCGGGACCGGTGATGACGGTTTCCACCGGCACCTCACGGCGGCCGTCGGGGCCGACGATGCTGACCGTCGCCCGCGCCGCGATCAGCGCCGGCACGCTGTCCGCCGCCGGCGAGCCGTTGCACAGGTTGCCGCCCATGCTGGCGCGGCCCTGGATCTGGGTCGAGCCGATCAGCTCGGCGGCCTCGACCACGCCCGGCCACTCGGCCTTCAGTTCGGCGTGCTCGCCCAGTTCGGCCCCGGCCACGGCGGCGCCGATGCGGAAGCCCGACGCCTCGACGCCGATCTCGCGCAGTTCGGTAATGCGTTTGATGTCAACGATCAGGTCCGGCTGCACCAACTCGGCGTGCATCTGCACCAGCAAATCGGTGCCGCCGGCCAGCACCCACGCCTCGCCGCCGGCTCCCGCCAGCAGCGCAACGGCGGCCTCGACCGTTTCCGGCGCCTCGTATTTCATGTCGCTCATTTGGAATCCCTGTCGTGCGGCGGATGTTTCCGCCTGGATTGTTTCTTAGTTAAGAATCTTGGCGGTTGTGGCGGTGTTGTCAATACGGACGCATCCCGCTTGGCGGTAACCGGCTTGAAGGTCTTCGCTATTAGGAATATATACTAGATACAACTCGGTTGGAGACCTCGAGCGCGGGCGCAGAATGACGACAAATGATGACGTTTTCCGACCCGATTCGACGGTTTTTCAATGGCTTCAGGGGCTTGCCGTGATTCTCGATGATGATTCGCGCGTTAAAACGGTTCAAAACCGCATCGAAACGCATCGAAACGGCGCGAAACGGCACCCTGTGTCGTCAAAACGGCTCGCCGCGCCGGGGGGGCGTGATAGGCTTCGCGGAGTCGAATCAGGGCCCAGGCACGAGGCGCACATGCGGTTGAAAAAGGTTCTTCTCCCCCTGCTCGCGGTTCTGCTCGCGATGCTTACGACGCCGGCCAAGGCCAAGGACGAGCTGGTCATCGGCATCACCCAGTTCCCGTCGACCTTCCACCCCAACATCGACGCCATGCTGGCGAAGAGCTACATCCTCGGCTTCACCCGCCGGCCATTCACGGTTTATGACAAGGACTGGAAGCTGGTCTGCCTGCTCTGCGCCGAGCTGCCGACCATGGAGAACGGCCAGGCCAGGCCCGAGACCACGCCCGACGGCAAGCCCGGCGTCGCCGTCACCTACAGGATCCGGCCCGAGGCGACCTGGGGCGACGGCACGCCGGTGACGGCGAAGGACGTGGTGTTTTCCTGGAAAGTGGGACAGCACCCGAAGAGCGGCGTGGGAAATCGCGAATTCTACCGCCGCATCTACAAGATCGACGTGATCGACGCGCGCACCTTCACCGTGCATTCGGACAAGCTGGACTTCCAGTACAACAACTTCGCCGGGCTCGGTCTGCTGCCGGCGCACCTGGAAGAAAAGCCTTTCGCCGATCCCGAGGCCTACCGCACCCGCACCACCTTCGACACCGACACCACCAACCGCGGGCTCTATTACGGCCCCTACCGAATCACCAAGGTCGAGACCGGCTCGCACGTGGTGCTGGAGCCGAACGAGACCTGGTGGGGCAAGAAGCCGCACTTCAAGCGCATTATTGTGCGCGTGGTCAGCAACACCGCGGCGCTGGAAGCGAATCTCTTGTCGGGCGCGCTCGACATGATCGCCGGCGAGCTCGGCCTGACCATCGACCAGGCGCTCGCGTTCGAGAAGCGACACGGCGAGAAGTTCAACGTGGTCTACAAGCCGGGGCTGATCTACGAGCACATCGACCTCAACTTGGACAATCCGATTTTGGCCGACAAGCGGGTGCGCCAGGCGCTGCTGATGGCGCTCGACCGCCAGGCGCTGTCCGAGCAGCTGTTCGCCAGCCGCCAGCCGGTGGCGCACAGCAACGTCAGCCCGCTGGATTGGGTCAACCACGACGGCGTGCGCACGTACAGCTACGATCCCAAGGGCGCGGCCAGGCTGCTCGACGCCGCCGGCTGGAAGAGCAAGCGCCGCGGCATCCGCCACAATGCCAAGGGCCAGCCGCTGAGCCTGGAGATCATGACCACCGCCGGAAATCGCTCACGCGAGCTGGTGCAGCAGGTGCTACAGAGCCAATGGAAGCAGGCGGGCATCGAGGTCAAGATCCGCAACCAGCCGGCGCGGGTGTTCTTCGGCCAGACCGTGACCCGGCGCGAGTTCCCGGCGATGGCCATGTTCGCCTGGATCAGCGCGCCCGAGAGCGTGCCGCGATCGACCCTGCGCTCGGACGAGATCCCCACGCAGGCCAACGGCTGGTCGGGGCAGAACTACACCGGTTATGCCAATCCCGAGGTCGACAAGCTGATCGACGACGTCGAGATCGAGCTCGACCGCGACAAGCGCAAGGCGCTGTGGCTGAAGCTGCAGGACATCTACGCCGACGAGCTGCCGGCGCTGCCGCTGTATTTCCGCGCCAACGCCTTCATCCCGCCGAAATGGCTGAAGGGTTTGGAGCCGACCGGGCACCAGTACCCGACCTCGCTGTGGTCAGAGAACTGGAGCGCGAAGTGAGTGGAGCTCGCGATACCGGCCCTTCGAGGCGCGCTGCGCGCGCACCTCAGGGCGAGGAGAGAAAGAAGGCGAGAAACCTCATCCTGAGGCGGCGCCCGCAGGGCGCCCTCGAAGTATGGAAGACGGGCAAGGTGCCCGAAGAGTCGGGGTCAAGTCTTGCGCCGGCCGAGCTTCTCGATGTCGGCGTCGCTGTAGCCGATCGCCTCGGGCGGCAGGTGGGTCCAGACCCGATCGCCGCCGTCCGGGTGCGGCCGCCCGGTCCACAACTCCTCACTCTCGCCGTGGGCGTAGCCGGTCAGGAACACCACCCGCCGGCACGAGGTGTTGAGCAGCAGCTTGACGCAGTGCAAACAGGGGCTGGCGGTGCAGTAGACGGTCTCGACCTCCATCGGCTTGGCGCACTGGATCAGCGCGTTCTGCTCGGCGTGGATGGCCTCGCACAGTTCCAGTCCCTGCCCCGAGGGCATGTCGGCGCCGGCGCAGGGTTCGTCCTCGCAATGCGGCCAACCGCGCGGCGAGCCGTTGAATCCGGTGGCCAGCACGTGGCTGTGTTGCCCGACCAGGATGCAGCCGACGCGGCGGCGGATGCAGGTGCCCTGCATGGCGACCTCGAAGGCCATGCGCAGGAAGGTGACGTCCTTGGGTTCGCGTTGCACGGTGGTGGCTCTCCCGTCATATTAGAATCGCTTTTTAGCACGAACGAGGCCGGCTGACGATGGCGGCGCACCTGATCCAGCGCCTGGCGCAGTCGGTCCTGGTGCTCGCGGTGATGTCCTTCGTCATCTACGCCCTTATCGGGCTGATGCCGGGCGATCCGGTCGACCTGATGATCAGCGCCGATCCCGACATCACCGCCGAGGACGCGGCGCGGCTGAAGGAGCTCTATGGGCTGGACCGGCCGATCGTCGAACGTTACGGCAACTGGCTGAGCGCCGCGTTGGGCGGCGATTTCGGCTACTCGCGGCTGTTCGCCAAGCCGGTGATGGAGGCGCTGGCGCCGGCGCTGGGGCACACCGCGCAACTGCTCGGCGCCGCCTTCGCCCTGTCGCTGCTGATCGGCCTGCCGATCGGCATCTGGGCCGCCCTGCACAAGGGCTCGCGGATCGACTACGCGGTCAACCTGATGGCCTTCGCCGGCATCTCGGTGCCGCCGTTCTGGCTCGGCCTGCTGCTGATCATGCTGTTCGCGGTGATCCTCGGGGTGCTGCCGGCGGGCGGCCTGGGCACGGTCGAGGACGAGGGCTTCTGGACCGGGCTGAAGTTCCTGGTGCTGCCGGTGGCCAGCCTGACCATCGCCTCGGTCGGTGGCCACACGCGCTACATGCGCGCCGCCATGATCGAGACCCTGCGCCAGGACTTCATCCGCACCGCCCGGGCAAAAGGATTGACGCCGATGCGCGTGGTGCTGGGCCACGCCCTGCGCAACGCGCTGATCCCGGTGGTCACGATCATCGCGCTCGACTTCGGCTACCTGTTCTCGGGCGCGCTGATCACCGAGACCATCTTCGCCTACCCGGGTATGGGCAAGCTGATCTTCGATTCGATCATGGGTAACGATTTCAACCTGGCCCTGGTGGCGCTGCTGTTCGCCACCCTGCTGACCCTGATCGGCAACCTGCTCGCCGACCTGGCCTACGTCTGGCTCGATCCGCGCATCAGTTTCGGGGGCGCCGAGCGATGAGTACGCCGGCCGCCCTCACCTTCGCCCGCTTCCGCCGCCATCGGTTGGCGCTGGTCAGTCTCGGACTTTTGGTCGTGCTCGCCCTCGCTGCCGTCGGCGCGCCGGCGATCGAGGCGGCGATGGGCGTCGAGTTCGGCCGCGTCGACCTGCTCAACCGCCTCGCCCCGCCCTCGTGGGCGCACCCGCTGGGAACCGACGAACTGGGCCGCGACGTGCTGGTGCGGCTGCTGTACGGCGGCCGGGTCAGCCTGTTCGCCGGCCTGACCGCGGCGGTGGTCGCGGCGGTGATCGGTACCGCCATCGGCCTGCTCGCCGGTTACCGCGGCGGTTGGCTCGACGCGGTGCTGATGCGGCTGACCGACGGGGTGATCTCGCTGCCGCTGCTGCCGCTGCTGATCGTGCTGGTGGCGCTGGACCTGGAAAAACTCGGGCTGCCGCGCTGGCTGATCGATTCCGAGGACATCAGCCTGTATCGCATCATCGCCATCGTCGCCCTGGTCGGCTGGACCACGGTGGCGCGGCTGGTCCGCGGCACGGCCCTGGCCCTGCGCGAGCGTACCTTCGTGCAGGCGGCGCGGGCGCAGGGCGCCGGCGGCCTGCGGATCATGGTCGTGCACATCCTGCCCAACCTGATCTCGCCGGTGATCGTCGCCACCTCGCTGGCCGCCGGCAACGTGATCCTGCTCGAATCGGTGCTCAGCTTCCTCGGCCTCGGCATCCAGCCGCCGCTGCCCAGCTGGGGCAACCTGCTGACCAACGCCCAGGAGCTGATCTGGTCAGCGCCGTCACTGGCCTTCTATCCAGGGGTTTTGATCTTCGTCACCGTGATCGCCTTCAATTTCCTCGGCGACGGCCTGCAGGACGCCATGGACCCGCGCAGCGGGGCGCGGTCGTGAGCATGAAAAAGGCCCGGGCGATGCCCGGGCCTGGCTTTGCCTTCGGCTCAGTGCGCCATCAGCACCGGCACGGTCATGTGCTGCAGCATGTGCCGGGTCACGCCGCCCAGCACCAGTTCGCGCCAGCGGGCGTGGCCGTAGGCGCCCATGACGATCATGTCGATGCCCTCGTCGGCGGCGCGCGACAGCAGCATGTCGGCCGGGTCGACGTCGCTGGCCGACACGTGATGCGCCTCGGCCTTGACCCCGTGGCGGGCCAGATGCAGGCAGATGTCGGCGCCCGGCACCTCGCCATGGGACTCGTCGGCATCCGCCTGATTCACGGCCATCACGTCGACGTGCTTGGCCTTCTTCAGGACCGGCATCGAGTCGTTGACCGCGCGGGTGGCCAGGCGGCTGCCGTCCCAGGCGACCATGACCCGCGATCCCATGGTCGGATACTTGCCGACGTAGGGCACCAGCAGCACCGGGCGGCCGACTGACAGGATCAGCCGGTCGGGCATGTCGGCGCCGCCGTTCAGGTCGCCATCGTCGGGATCGGCCTGGCCGGCGATGATGATGTCGGAATAGCGCGCATGCAGGCTCAGGGTGTCGATCATTTCACCCGAGACCTGGCGCCATTCGAACTCCAGGCCCGCTTTCGAAGCCAGGTCGCGGAAGTTGGCTTCGGCCTTGGCCGCCGCCTCTTCGGCCGCCTTGGCCTGCATTTCCAGGACCTCGTTGCTGATCTGCGCGCGGATGTAGCCGGGAATGTGCGCGTGGGTCAAAACGTACAGCCCGGTCAGGTGCGATTCGTGCGCCGCCGCCAGGTTGATCGCGGCTTCCAGGCGGGCCGGATTGTGCTTGCTGCTGTCGACGTGTACCAGGATGTCCTTCAGCGCCATTTTCAAACTCCTTGTTGGTCTCCCCAGGCCGTCCGCGGCCGTGGAAACGACTTAGCTTATCTACCAAACTTATACCAGGATTCTAGCACCCGGCGCCTCGCCAAGGCGTTGACCAATATCAAGTCGCCTGAGCGGCGGCGCGGAGCGGAAAAGGCCGCATCGGCGCCAATCGCAGGATACCCGAAATGTCGCGCGATCGACCCGCGATGTCGTCGTATGAGGTTTGCGCGCACCGGGCAAAGCGCTACACTCCCGCGCCCGGCGCCGCGCGCCACCTGAAAAGGACCCTGGAGACCGCCCCATGAACACCCTCGCCAATTCGGCCGGCATGCGCGACGTCGCGCATCACCTGCACCCCTACAGCAACCTGAAAACCCTGCAGGACACGGGTTCGCACGTGATCACCTCGGGTCGCGGCGTGCGCGTCTACGATGACAGCGGCAAGGACTACATCGAGGGTCTGGCCGGACTGTGGTGCACGGCGCTGGGCTGGGGCGAGGACCGACTGGTCGCGGCGGCGACCGAGGCCATGCGCAAGCTGCCCTTCTATCACAGCTTCGGCGGCAAGGTGCCCGAGGCCACCGTCGACCTGGCCGAGAAGCTGATGAGCCTGGCGCCGGCCGAGATGGGCAAGGTATTCTTCGCAAACTCGGGCTCCGAGGCCAACGACTCCGCGGTCAAGATCATCTGGTACTACAACAATGCGCTGGACCGGCCGGAGAAGAAGAAGATCATCTCGCGCATCAAGGGCTACCACGGGGTCACCGTGGCCAGCGCCAGTCTGACCGGCCTGCCCTACAACCACCGCGCCTTCGACCTGCCGATCGAGCGCATCCTGCACACCTCCTGCCCGCACCACTACCGCTTCGCCAACGACGGCGAGAGCGAGGAGGACTTCGCCACCCGCTGCGCCGAAGACCTGGACAAGATGATCGAGGCCGAGGGCCCCGACACCGTCGCCGCCTTCTTCGCCGAGCCGGTGATGGGCGCCGGCGGGGTGATCGTGCCGCCGGCGACCTATTTCGAGAAGATCCAGGCGGTGCTGAAGAAGCACGACGTGCTGCTGCTGGCCGACGAGGTGATCTGCGGCTTCGGGCGCACCGGCAACTACTGGGGCAGCCAGACCTTCGGCATCAAGCCGGACATGATGGCCATGGCCAAGGCGCTGTCGTCGGCCTACCTGCCGATCTCGGCGCTGATGGTGTCGGACGAGATCCACGACGCGATCAGCGATCAGAGCAACGAGATCGGCGTGTTCGGCCATGGCTTCACCTATGGCGGACACCCGGTGTCGGCGGCGGTGGCGCTGGAAACCCTGAAGATCTACGAGGAACGCGACATCGTCGGCCAGGTTCAATCCGTGGCGCCGGCGCTGCAGGACGGCCTGCACCGGCTCTCCGAACACCCGCTGGTCGGCGAGGCCCGCGGCGTCGGCCTGCTCGGCGCCCTCGAACTGGTCAAAGACAAGGCCAGCAAGGAACCCTTCACGCCGGAGGATGGCGTCGGCCCGTACGTCGGCGGGCGGCTGCAGGAGCACGGCCTGATCACCCGTGTGATCGTCGACAGCATCGTGTTCGCGCCGCCGCTGGTGATTTCCACCGACGAGATCAACGACATGCTCGGCCGGGTCGAGAAGGCCCTGGACGACACCGCCGACTGGCTGGCGAAAAAGGCTTGAATCGGCGCAAAATCGGAGCGAGGGCGCTGAATTGATAATCGTCAATTACGCGCCCTCGAGGGCCCGCTAAAGTCACTTGCAAGCTGCCTCCTGCGGAGGATCGCGACGCGAAGAATTCGGCGAATCAGGTCTGCGGTCACGTTGTGGGGGATGTCAGTTGGGGAAAAGCCGCTTGCGAGCAATCACGGCTTACATTAGCATAACGTGAGATAAGTTGGGTGACATGGGCGATATCACATTCCTTGGGAAGGACGAGGCGATGAGTTACGAGCAGTTTTTCGCCAGCAAAATCAGCGATTTGCAGGCGGAAGGCCGCTACCGGGTCTTCGCCGATCTGGAGCGTCAGGCAGGCCGTTTTCCGCGCGCGATGAACTACCGCGCCGACGGAACGGTACGCGAAATCACCGTCTGGTGTTCGAACGACTACCTGGGCATGGGCCAGCACGAGGACGTCACCTCGGCAATGCACGGCGCCATCGACAAGTGCGGCGCCGGTGCCGGCGGCACGCGCAACATCTCGGGCACCAACCACTACCACGTCCTGCTCGAACAGGAGCTGGCCGACCTGCACCAGACCGAATCGGCGCTGCTGCTGGGATCCGGCTGGATGGCCAACATGACCGCGCTGAGCACGGTCTGCGCCATGATCCCGGACTGCCTGGTGATCTCGGACGCCAAGAACCACAACTCGATGATCGAGGGCATCCGCCACTCCAAGGCGGAGAAGAAGATCTTCAAGCACAACGACGTCGGGGACCTGGAGCGCATCCTCGCCTCCTATCCGCTGGAGCGGCCGAAGCTGGTCGCCTTCGAGTCGGTCTACTCGATGGACGGCCACATCTCGCCGATCAAGGAGATCCTCGATCTCTGCGACAAGTACAACGCCATGAGCTTCCTCGATGAAGTCCACGCGGTCGGCATGTACGGCCAGCGCGGCGGAGGCGTCGCCGAGCGCGACGGCCAGATGCACCGGGTGACCATCATCCAGGGCACGCTCGCCAAGGCTTTCGGCGTGGTTGGCGGCTACATCGCCGGATCGGCGGCGATGTGCGACTTCGTGCGCAGCTACGGCGCCGGCTTCATCTTCTCCAGCTCGCTGCCGCCGGCGGTCGCCGCCGGCGCCGCCGCCAGCATCCGCTTTCTGAAGCAGCACAACGAGATCCGCGAACGCCACCAGGAGCGCGCCGCGATCCTGAAGCGCCGCCTCGGCGAGGCCGGCATTCCGGTGCTGCCCTCGGTCAGCCACATCGTGCCGGTGCACGTCGGCGATCCGGTGCTGTGCAAGCAGGCCAGCGACATGCTGATGGACGACCACGACATCTACGTGCAGCCGATCAACTACCCGACCGTGGACCGCGGCACGGAGCGCCTGCGCTTCACCCCGACACCGCTGCACACCGACGCCGACATGGACCACCTGGTCGCCTCGCTGAAGGCGGTGTGGGACCGACTGGGCCTGAAACTGGCCGCCTGATCCGGCGAGAATTCGGACTTTCCGCAAGTGCCCCCGCGTGGGGCACTTGTCGTATGCGCATACGGCAAATATACGCGTTTACAGGCCCCGACCCGTGGCGTATACCCGGCGCAGGCATTTTGATCCGGAGGCCCCGCATGTCGTTCTCACCGACCTTTCCCAACAACGAAAAGATGGCGGAACTGACCGCCAAGATGCTGGTCGAAGTCAGCGCCGTGCACTTCAACGCCGAAACCCCGTTCAAGTTCACCTCGGGCTGGGCCAGCCCGGTCTACATCGATTGCCGCAAGCTGATTTCCTACCCGCGCCTGCGCCACACGGTGATGGACTTCGCGGTGTCCAAGATCCTCTCCAACATCGGCTTCGAATCGATCGATACCGTCGCCGGCGGCGAGACCGCGGGCATCCCGTTCGCCGCCTGGATCGCCGATCGCATGATGTTGCCGATGCAGTACGTGCGCAAGATGCCCAAGGGTTTCGGCCGCGACGCCCGCATCGAGGGCGACATCGTCGAGGGCGCGCGCACCCTGCTGGTCGAGGACCTGGCCACCGACGGGCGCAGCAAGATCAACTTCTGCGAGGGCCTGCGCGAGGCCGGCGCCGAGGTCGAGCACACCTTCGTGGTCTTCTACTACGACATCTTCAAGGGCAGCACCGACGCCCTGGCCGAAGCCAACGTGAAGATGCACTGGCTGGCGACCTGGTGGGATGTGCTGCGGGTCAGCAAGGAAAACAACTACTTCGACACCGGCACCCTGAGCGAGGTCGAATCCTTCCTCAACGATCCGGTCAGTTGGTCCGGCGCCCACGGCGGCATCACCGAGATGCCGGGCTGAAGCGAGGTGGACAGACGCGAACCGCGTTCCTAGAATCGAAAGGACGCGAGATGCCGGAGGGCATGACCTGGTGTTTTCCGACAACACCCTGACACCGAAAGAGGCGATTCGCCTGTGTGCGCTCGGCTCGCTGGCGCAGCAGCCGATGCGCTACAGCGCGCTGGCCAACGCCATCCGCCATTTCGCCAGCCGCGTGATGGGGCCGTCGCTGGACATCATGGGCACCTCGATCGAGCTGCTGCGCTACGAGGGCCTGGTCGAACCGACCGACGGCACCGGCATGGAAGACGACGCCATCCTGGCCATCACCGAGGCCGGACGCGAGGAAATGCGTGTCCTGCTGCAGTCGAACATTCGCGCCGCGGCGACCGAGCTGAACAAGCTGATCGTGGCCCTGAAATTCCGTTTTCTCGATCAGCTCGACGTGCCGGAGCAGGCGGCGCAGGCCGACATCCTGGTCGAGGCCTGCGAGAGCGAGTTGGCGCGCCTGGACGACCTGCGCCAGCACCATGCCGAGGATCCGGGTTACCTGGTTGAGTGGCTCGACCACGACATCTCGCTGCTGGAAAACCGCCTGAACTGGCTGGAAATGTTCCGCGGCAAGCTGTACCGCGATTCGTAGCCGTCACCCGGCGGACAGCTTGTCGACCATCTGGCGCAAACCGGCGACCAACTGCAGCCCGGCCTCGCCGCCGTCGCCCTTCAGCTCCTTGGCCAGGATCAGCTTCAGGGTTTCGAGGTGCAGGCGGGTACCCTCCATCTCGCGGTCGCCGAAGTTGTCGATCTGGTCGATGAAGCGGCAAAGCTCGCCACCGACCGCGGTGATCAGGTCGTAGCCGAAGCTGGCACCCTGCCCTTTCAGGTCGAGCGCGGCGCGGAACACGGCCTTGAGGGACTCGGGCGAACGAGCCGCATCGGCCTTCAAGGCTTCGAACGCCGCCTGCAGCCGCGCCAGGTCTTCGCGTGCCTGGTCGGTATAGAGCATGGCCATGTCGTCGAGCACCTTGTCGGCCTTCTCGAAAGCCTCGGCGTTGAGAGCCTGGGCGCCGGTCACAGTCAGCTTGCTGGCCAGGTCGCTCGGCGGTTCGATCACCTCGTGGGTGCCCTTGTTTTCGACTTTCGGCTCGTTCATGACCCCTCTTCCTCTTCCGCCTTCTGTCATCGAGGCGTTGGTTGCGCCGCCTCAGGATAGGCGGCTGGCCGGGACATGCAAGCCCGGTAAATACTCAAGCCGCGTCGGCGAACAAAGCCTGAATCGCGCCATACAGTTTCTTCGCCGACACCGGCTTGGCGAGCAGGCCATCGGCGCCGGCGCGCAGCAGTTGCGCGCCGGCGTCGCCGTTCGGCTCGTCGCACAGAACCAGCAATAGGACCTGGCGCGACAGCCCGGTCTTGCCCTCGCGCACGCGGCGCACGAAAGCCGGACCGCCCTCGGCGTCGGTGCAGATGGCCAGGCCGAACACGGTAGCGTCGTCACCGGCGTCGGCGACATCCTCGGACTCGACGACGGCGTCGGCGCCCATGGCGCGCAGCACCGTCTGCACCAGCCGGCGGTGGTACACGTTGCCGCGGGTGACGAGGATCGGCAGGCTGCTCAGGTCGGGTGCCAGTGTTCGGCGAATTCAAACGCTTGAGCTTATCCCCGGAGGTTTAAAAAATCATTGCGCCGGAAGGTCGACGCCGACCGCGCGCAGCACCGCCGCGACATCGGCGCGTCCGGCCTCGTCGAGGCCGGATTTGGGCGCCAACGGTGCGCCGACGGGGAAGCCCATCAGTTCGAGCCCGCCCTTGACGCAGGCGGCCAGCGAATAGCGCGCGAAGACCTCGTTGACCCGCCACAGGTCCCGCTGCAGTGCCATCGCCTCGTCCCATTTCTGCGCTTTCGCCAGGTCGTAGAGCCGCACGCTCTGCGCCGGGATCAGACAGGCCGGACCGGCCATCCAGCCGGCGCCACCGATCTGCATGACGCAGACCGGGATGTGCGCCGAGGCGGCGAAGATCTTCAGCCGGTCGCCGACCCGGTTCATGATCGTCAGCAGCCGCCCGGTGTTGGTCGAGGCGACCTTCAAATACTGGATGTTGGGAATATCGGCGAGCCGTTCGATGGCGCCGACCGAGAGGTCGCTGCGCTGGAAGTTCGGATTGGTGTACATCACCACCGGACACTCGACGGCGCCGGCCATCGCGGCGAAGTAGTCGACCACCCCGTCCTCGCCGACCGGGAAATAGGCCTCGAACACGCCGATGATGCCGTCGACGCCCATATCCTCGAGGGCGCGGGCCTGCTTGCAGGCAGCGTCGGTGGTGGTCGCGGCGACCCCGGCGATCACCGGCACGCGGCCGCGGTTGGCGTCCATCACCACCTCGACCACCCGCCGCTTCTGGTGCCAGGACAGATAGGCGAACTCGCCGGTGCTGCCCAGCGGGCTCAGCCCGTGCACGCCCTGCTCGATGACGAAGTCGACTAGGTCGCCGAGCACGCCTTCCAGGACCTTGCCCTCGGCGTCGATCGGCGAGACCAGGTAGGGATAGACGCCCTCGAACCCGCCGCTCATCACAGCAATCCCAGCTCGCGCAGTTCGTCCATCATCTCGCTCGGCATGTCGCTATCGACCTGCATCAACTCGGGCGCGTCCGGGGGGGCGTCGTCGGGGCGCAGGTAGCGCCAGCCCTGGAAGGCGCGGAACGGCGACAGTTCGGTACGCACCAGTTCGGGGTCGAGCAGAATGGCGCATTTTCCTTCCGCTGTTTCCTCGAAGCCGAGGATGCGCTGGCGCACGCGGATGAACCGCCGGATCACCCAATACAAGGAACCTCCGTCCAGCACCTCCGCGGCCCGGCGCGGGGTGAAGCGGGTGACGTGACGCAGGGTCTCACCGCGGGCCAACCGGGCCGCCTGGAATCCTTCCAGTTGCGCGACCTCGTCGACTCCGACGCAGAGTTTCAGCAGGTGAACGGTCATGCCCGCGGGCACGTTTTTCGACGCGACTCCATGCTAGCCAGTTTACACAAAATGCCCGTCGCGCCTATTGTCCTTTCCGCATTTCGTACCGGCAGAATCGAGGAAACCGCGCATGAGCGACCTGACCCTGGTGATCGGCAACAAGAACTACTCGTCCTGGTCGCTGCGGCCCTGGCTGGCGATGCGCCACGCCGGCATCGACTTCGACGAGAAGCTGATCCTGCTGTTCGACGAGAACTGGAAGGAGAACATCGCCGCCGTGTCGCCGTCGGCGCGCGTGCCGGTGCTTCTGCACGGGGACAGGACCATCTGGGAAACCCTGGCGATCATCGAATACGCCGCCGAGCTGTACCCCGACGCCGGCATCTGGCCGACCGACCGCGACGCCCGCGCCCACGCCCGCGCGATCTCCTGCGAGATGCACGCCGGGTTCAGCGCCCTGCGCAACCACATGCCGATGAACCTGCGCCGCGGGGATCTGAAGGGTCGTGGCCGAGGCCCCGGCGTCGACGAGGACATCGCCCGGATCTGCTAGATCTGGCGCGAGTGCCGCGAGAAATCCGGCGCCGGCGGCGACTTCCTGTTCGGCGACTTCTGCGCCGCCGACGCGATGTACGCACCGGTGGTCACCCGCTTCGACACCCACGGCGTCGAGCTCGACGACACCTGCGCCGCCTACTGCCAGGCGCTGTTCGCCCTGCCCGCCTTCATCGAATGGCGCGACGCCGCCCTGCAGGAGCCCTGGATCGTGCCCGAGGACGAGCTCGACTGAGGAACCCTACCCTTCCGCCACCCACCCCGGCTTGCGTTTCTCCAGAAACGCGCTGGTGCCTTCGCGGCCCTCGTCCGAGGCGCGCGCGGCGGCCAGGCGCTCGGCGGTGTCGGCCAGGACCTCCTCGCTGATCGGCCGGTCGGCGATGGCGAAGACCAGGTCCTTCGACGCGGCCATGGCGCCGGGGCCGTTGCCGGTCAAGACAGTGAGGAAATGATCGACGGCGGCGCGCAGGTCGTCGGCTTTGACCACTTCGTGCACCAGGCCGATGCGCCGGGCGGTGTCGGCGTCGAAGCGTTCGGCGGTCTGGAAATATCGCCGCGCCTGGCGCGCGCCGATCGCCGAGATCACGTAGGGCGAGATGGTCGCCGGAATGATGCCCAGCTTGACCTCGGAAAAACTGAACACCGCCTCCTCGGCAGCGATGGCGATGTCGCAGCAGGCAACCAGCCCGACGCCGCCGCCGAAGGCCGGTCCCTGGACCATGGCGATGGTCGGCTTGTTCAGCGTGTTCAGGGCCTGCAGCATGCCGGCGAAGGCGTTGGCGTCCATCACGTTTTCATCGAAGGAGTAGTCGGCCATGCGCCGCATCCAGTCGAGGTCGCCGCCGGCCGAAAAGCTCTTGCCCTCGGCGCGCAGGACCACTGCGCGGATGTCGTCGCGGTCGTTCAGGGCCATGAACTCGGCCGCCAGGGCGCCGATCAGGACGTCGTCGAAGGCGTTGTGCACGTCGGGCCGGTTGAGCGTGACCCAGGCGGTGCCAGAGGCGTCGATCTCGGTGAAGTAGGGATTTTCGTTCATGTCGGCCGTCACCATCCGCCCCGTTGAATCCATTTCTTGACCATCCACAGCCGGTCCGAGCCCCAGAAGCCCTGGTCGCCGACGAAGAAGAACGGGGCGCCGCAAACGCCGCGTTCGACCGCCTCGGCCGTGCGGTCCTTGACGATCTGCTTGACCGCGTCGTCGCCCAGATCCGTCTCCAGCGCCGCCGGATCGATGCCATCCTCGGCGGCGATCCCCACGACCGTCTTGGTCGACGAGATGTCGGTCCCCTGGCCGAAGTAGGTGGCGAAGGCGCGCTTGGCGAAGGCCTTGGCCGCGGCCGGATCGTTCCGCTCGATGGCGTAGTAGGCGCGCTGCGCAGCGATGGTCAGGATCGGGAAATTCTCCGGCCTCGACCAGGGCATCTTCAGATAGCGCGCCATGCGCGGCAGATCCTGCTTGGCGTAGGCGCCCTTGATCGGCTGGTCCAGCAACGGCCGGTTGCCGGTTTCCTTGAACACGACGCCGAGCAGGAACGGCCGCCAGACGACCTCGCGCCCCGTCGTCTGCCCGACCTCCTCGACCTTCCGGGTCGCCAGGTAGGAGTACGGCGAGGTGAAGTCGAACCAGAATTCGATGTTGTCGGCCATAGTCCCTATCCCTCCGCCAGCACGGTTCGGCTGATGACCAGGCGCTGCACGTCCGACGTGCCTTCGTAGATCTGGGTGACGCGGACGTCGCGGTAGATGCGCTCGACCGGGAAGTCCTCGAGGTAGCCGTAGCCGCCGTGGATCTGGATCGCGTCGGAGCAGACCTGCTCGGCCATCTCCGACGCATAAAGTTTGGCCATCGAGGCTTCCTTCAGGCAGGGCAGCCCGGCGTCGCGCAAACTGGCCGCGTGCAGGATCATCTGCCGCGCCGTCTCGATGCGGGTGGCCATGTCGGCCAGGCGGAAGGCCACCGCCTGGTGCTCGGCGATCGGCTTGCCGAAGGTCTGGCGCTCCATCGCGTAGGCACGCGCCGCCTCGAACGCTGACTTGGCCATGCCGACCGATTGCGAGGCGATGCCGATGCGCCCGCCCTCAAGGTTCGACAGTGCGATCTTGTAGCCCTGCCCCTCCTCGCCGAGCAGGTGATCAGGCGTCAGGCGCAGGTCCTCGAACACGATCTGGGCGGTGTCGGAGGCCCACTGGCCGAGCTTCTTCTCGATCCCGGCGACGATGTAGCCCGGTGTGTCGGTGGGCACGATGAAGGCCGAGATGCCGCGCTTGCCGGCGTCCGGGTCGGTCACCGCGAAGGCGATAAGCACGTCGGCGTTGGCGCCCGAGGTGATGAACTGCTTGGTGCCGTTGAGCACATAGTGGTTGCCGTCACGGCGCGCCCGCGCCTTCAAGGCGGCGGCGTCGGAACCGGCCTGCGGCTCGGTCAAAGCGAAGCCGGCGAGCTTCTCGCCGCGCGCCATCGGACGCAGGAACTCCTGCTTCTGTTCGCTCGAACCGAACTTCAGGATCGGCATACAACCGACTGAATTATGGACACTCATGACCGTCGAACAGGCACCGTCACCGGCGGCGATCTCCTCCAACGCCAGGGCGTAGGCAACGTGGTCGGCGCCGGCGCCATCGAACTCCTCGGGCACCAGCATGCCCAGCAGGCCGAGCTCGCCCATCTCGGCGATCGCCGCCTTGGGAAAGGCCGCGTCGCGGTCCCACTCGGCCGCGTTGGGCGCCAGCTTGTCGGCGGCGAAGCTGCGCGCCATGTCGCGGATCAGGGTCTGTTCTTCGCTGAGAATCATGCGGATGTTTCCGTTGCCACCGGCGGCCGGCGATCTACCAGCCGATCTCGGTGCCGTCGTGGTTGAAGAAGCCGCCGCTCTGCTCAGGCGTGAGGTCGTTGATGACGCGGCGCATGCCGGCAACGCTTTCCTCGGCGCTGATCATCGCGCTGGGACCGCCCATGTCGGTGCGCACCCAGCCCGGGTGCATCACCGCCACCGAGATGCCGCGCGATTTCAGGTCGACCGACAGACTTTTCATCACCGCGTTCAGTGCCGCCTTCGACGAGCGGTAGATATACGAGCCGCCCGAGTTGTTGTCGGTCATCGAGCCCATGCGGCTGGTCACCGCGACGATCTTCTTCAGCTTGCCGCGGGCGACGTGGTCGAGGAAGGCCTCGGTGACCATGAACGGCGCCACCGCGTTGGTGTTGAACACGTCGATCCACGGTTCACGATCGACGCCACCGATCATCGCCGGACGCGGCCCGTAGATGCCGGCATTGTGGATCAGCACGTCGAAGGCTTCGCGCTTCAGCTTGCGGGTCAGGGCGTGGATCTGCGCCGGGTCGGTGACGTCGAGCTGGTGCACCTGCACGCCGGTGATCGCCTTCAGGCCTTCCGAGCGGTCGGGATGGCGGCAGGTGGCGATCACCTTCCACCTGTCCGCGGCGTACTGTCGCGCGAATTCCAGACCCAGTCCCCGGCCGGCGCCGGTAATCATCACGGTCGGCATGCTTCATTCCCCCGCCCAGGCGGGTGGACCGTTATGCCACCCGCTCGATCGCCAATGCCGTCGCCTCGCCGCCACCGATGCACAACGACGCGACACCCCGTTTCAGATCATACTTTTACAGAGCATTCAACAGGGTGACGACGATTCTCGCACCAGAGGCGCCGACAGGATGGCCGAGCGCACAGGCGCCGCCGTGCACGTTGACCTTCTCGTGCGGCAGCCCGAGGTCGCGCATGGCCGCCATGGTGACCACGGCGAAGGCCTCGTTGATCTCGTAGAGATCGACGTCGTCGGTGCTCCAGCCGGTCTTGCCCAGAACCTTCTCGATGGCGCCGATCGGCGCCGTGGTGAACCACTCCGGCGGGTTGGCATGGGTCGAATGCGCGTGGATCACGGCCAGCGGCGTCAGGCCCCGCTTCTCGGCCTCGGAGCGCTTCATCAGCAGCAGCGCCGCCGCGCCGTCGGAGATCGAGCTGGAATTGGCCGGGGTCACCGTGCCGCCCTTGCGGAAGGCCGGCTTGAGCTGCGGAATCTTCTCGAAATTGGCGTTCAGCGGCTGCTCGTCGTTGGATACGACCACCTCACCCCGGCGCGTGTGCACCGTCACCGGCACGATCTCGGGCGCGAAGGTACCGTCCTCGACTGCCTTTTTGGCCCGGGTCAGCGAGGTGATAGCGTAGTCGTCCTGGGCTTCGCGGGTGAACTGGTAGTGCTCGGCGCAGTCCTCGGCGAAGGTGCCCATCAGGCGGCCTTCCTCGTAGGCGTCCTCGAGGCCGTCGAGGAACATGTGGTCCTTGACCTGATCGCCGTGGCCCAGGCGGTACCCGTTGCGCGCCTTGGGCAGCACGTAGGGCGAGTTGGTCATGCTCTCCATGCCGCCGGCGATCATCACGTCGTGCGAGCCGGCGAGGATGTTGTCGTGCGCCAGCATGGTCGACTTCATCGCCGAGCCGCACATCTTCGAGATCGTGGTGCAGCCGGTGTCCCAGGGCAGCCCGGCGTTGTGCGCCGCCTGGCGCGCCGGTGCCTGCTTGACGCCGGCGAACAGGCACAGGCCCATGATCACGTCCTCGACGTCCTCGGGCGCGACGCCGGCGCGTTCGACCGCGGCGCGGATGGCGATGCCGCCCAGTTCGGGCGCCGAGACGTCCTTCAGGCTGCCCTGAAAGCCGCCCATGGGGGTACGCGCGGCACCAACGATGACGATGGGGTCCTTGTCGCTCATGTCCAATCCTTCCTGTTCGGGCGGCCGCAGCGGGCCGCGTCAGTCGTAGGGTGTTCCGTCCTTGTGAATGAAGACCGCGTTGTCGTCGGCGTCGCGGCGCAGCAGCAAGTCGATGTCCGGATAGTCGACATCGTCGCCCGGGGTCCGGTCGCCGACTTCGAGATAGGCGGCGGGCTGGTCCGATTTGTTGATCAGTTGGTGGCCGTCCTCGACGCCGGCCGGAAAGCCGGCGACCATGCCCGGACCCAAAACCTGTTCGCCGGCGTCGGTAACGAGCACGACCTCGCCTTCCAGCACATAGATGAATTCGTCCTGCTGGCTGTGCCAGTGGCGCTGCGACGACAGGCAGCCCGGCGGCAGGTGAACCAGGTTGACACCGTATCTGCTCAGGCCGAAATGATCGCTCAGCTTGTGTTTGCTGCGTGGCGCCACCGTGGTGGCGAAGGGATCCGGATACGTGGAGCCTGTAAACGAGTCGACGTCCGTGGCCGCGATTGCCGGTTTGTTGCCACTCATGCCTGTGCCTTCCGCTTGGGCCGCGCCACCAGTTCACCGCCGCAATTGGGGCAGATGTGGCTCATCGCGGTCGTGCAGGGGATGCAGAAGGTGCACTCGTAGCTGCAGATGCAGGCCGCGCCGTCCATCGGCAGACCGATTTCGCACTTCTCGCATTTATCACGCATTTCCAATGGCATAAAAGCGTTTCCTAAGACGTTTCCTGAAACAGTTCGCGGCCGATCAGCCAGCGCCGGATCTCGCTGGTGCCGGCGCCGATCTCGTAGAGCTTGGAGTCGCGCAACAGCCGCCCGGTCGGGCTCTCGTTGATGTAGCCCATGCCGCCCAGGCACTGGATCGCCTCCAGCGTCATCCAGGTCGATTTCTCGGCGGCGTAGAGGATCGCCCCGGCGGCGTCCTTGCGCGTGGTCTCGCCGCGGTCGCAGGCCTGGTTGACCGCATAGACGTAGGCACGCGACGCGTTCATCGTCGTGTACATGTCGGCGAGCTTGCCCTGCATCAGCTGGAACTCGCCGATGGACTGACCAAATTGTTTGCGGTCGTGCAGATAGGGCACGACCACGTCCATGCAGGCCTGCATGATGCCGATCGGGCCGGCCGACAGCACCGCGCGCTCGTAGTCGAGACCGCTCATCAGCACGTTGACGCCGCGCCCGACCCCGCCCATGACGTTCTCCTCGGGCACCTCGCAGTCCTCGAACACCAGCTCGCAGGTGTTCGAGCCGCGCATGCCCAGCTTGTCCAGCTTCTGCGCCGTCGAGAAACCCTTGAAGCCCTTCTCGATCAGGAAGGCGGTGATGCCGCGCGGGCCGCCGTCGGGGTCGGTCTTGGCGTAGACGACCAGGGTGTCGGCGTCGGGACCGTTGGTGATCCACATCTTGTTGCCGTTCAGCACGTAACGGTCGCCCTGCTTGTCGGCGCGCAGCTTCATGCCGACCACGTCCGAGCCGGCGCCGGGCTCGCTCATCGCCAGGGCGCCGACGTGCTCGCCGGAGATCAGCTTGGGCAGGTAGCGGCTTTTCTGCTCGTCCGAGCCGTTGCGGCGGATCTGGTTGACGCAGAGGTTCGAGTGCGCGCCGTAGGAAAGCCCGACCGAGGCCGAGGCGCGGCTGATTTCCTCCATGGCGACGGCGTGTTCGAGATATCCCATGCCGGCGCCGCCGTATTCCTCCTCGACGGTGATGCCGAGGATGCCGAGATCGCCCATCTTGCGCCACAGGTCGGCGGGGAAGTCGTTGTCCTCGTCGATCTGGGCGGCGCGCGGCGCGATCTCGTCGGAGGCGAAGCTGGCGACCGAGTCGCGCAGCATGTCGGCGACCTCGCCGAGGTTGAAGTTCAAAGTTGGATACGCATTGGGAATCATTGAACTGTTCGCCCTACCCTGTCAGTTGAAAGCGTTGTTGGCCGCCGTTCTTTGGACTCTAGAGCACATTTGACGAACGTAGAATCGTTTTTAACCGATGTCTGATTCCCTGCCCTGGTGTTTTTCGCCAGGGAGGTTTTCATGGGCTGGGCGTACGGGATTGATCTTCGGCAGCGTGTGGTGGATGCGATTGAGGGTGGCTTGAGCCATCGCGATGCGGCGGAGCGGTTCAGCGTTGCGGTATCGACGGCCG
>Ga0209785_1000124_pt1 | contig 30444 bp, 29 predicted proteins | sample WorMetG1BERMUDA2_FD_187403 | JGI IMG/M metagenome (GOLD analysis project Ga0209785, IMG submission 187403) | Marine gutless worms symbiont microbial communities from Max Planck institute for Marine Microbiology, Germany - Inanidrilus... ...
ATTCGAGCTGTTCAGAGATACAGTGTGTTGGCATCGGACCCCGTCCTTGAACCTGGTAACTGTTTGTTGCAAAACTAGTTTCTCAGATTCTTGGGGCCGATGCACCCCCTACTTTGAGAGATCCGGGTTAGAGCGCATCTTGTTTAGATTGAAGCATTTGACCGCGGCGATTTTGGTCGCTGGCGAGGCGGGTTTCGCGCCGTGGTGCCTCCCCACCACAAGCGGAAGCCAACGACGCCAGGGGGCAAAATCGTCCGGCCCTTTCACCATAAGATGTCAATGTCCTCTTCCTTTCCAGGGTGGGGAAAATCAAATGCTTCAATCTAAGTCGGATACGCTCTGGAGATCCGTGGACCTGATCCGCTTTCGGCGGACCGAGGGGTCCTTGGCATGGTCACACATTTGTGTCCAGGCGCTGAGATACCGCTCTGGACCGACCTAGGGTTGGAGTATCCCGGCGGCCGCAGGAGTTCTTTAGGAGCGGGCCCCGTTGGCCGGTCGTGAGCCGCGGCGGGTTGATGCTGTGATAGGGCCTAAGGCAGACGACGTCATGGACCATCATCGCAAGCGTCGCACCGCATATATTGGGTCCCCCCTTTTAACAACATTGGCGATTGCCTTCCTTCAAGCAAAACGGTCCGCCCGATAGGGAGCCAAGCCCACATTGGGCTGTGCGGCGGTGACCAGGTCTGCAACGATACGCCCGGTCGCCGGCGCCATCATGAATCCGTAGTGGGAGTGGCCGAACGCGGCGAACAGGCCGGGCAGCCCCGGAAGCTCGCCGATACAGGGCAGGCTGTCCGGAAACGACGGCCGCACACCCATCCACTCCTCCACGTCGTCGATATTGATATCGGGCAGCATGCGCTTCGTTAGCCGCTTGAAGATGCGCGCGCGACGGTAGTCCGGAGGCGCGTCGAGGCCGGCGAACTCCGCCGTGCCAGCACTGCGGACTCCCGTTTCCATCGAACTCGTCACGAATTTGCCCTCGACCTCCAGGATGGAATTGTTGAGGACCAGTCCGGGGTTCTTGAAGACGAGGTGGTAGCCGCGTTCCGCCTCCAATGGCAGACTCAGACCGAGTGGCTCAAGCAGCCTCGAAGACCATGCGCCGGCAGCTAGAACGACCCGCGGCGCCGTCATCGTGCCGAGGTCCGTCTCGACCACCCAACCGGGTCCGTGCGGCCGCAGGCTGTGCACCTTGCCCCGCAGCACTTTGCCGCCCATACCACGAAATTTCTGCGCCAGGACTGCGCCGATGCGGCCTGGCGCGATAGCCCGCGCCTGGTCGCGAATCACGATCGCGGCTTTGAAATCCGTGGAGAGTGCCGGTTCGATTTCGCGGAGCTGATGTCCGGAAATGACTTCGACCGGCGTGTCGTGGCGTTCGCGAAGTTGCCACGCCGCATCGTCCAGCCTGGCCTTTCCCGCCCGGCGATAGATGTGCAGGTACCAGGAATCCCTGACCAGATCCTCATGACCCGTGCCCCTGAGATGGTGGCGATAGAGATCGATGCTCGGACCTGTCAGCACCGCCATGGCATCGCTTATCTCGGTGATTCGTTCCGGCATGCCGGCCCGCAGAAACCGGATCGCCCACGGCATGGCCTTCAGGAGATATCTCGGCTTGACGGCGACCGGTCCTTCAGGATGGAGGAGCCACTTCGGAATGCTCTTCCAGACGCCCGGAAGAGATTGAGGCACGTTCGACCAGGGCGAGATGACACCGGCATTTCCGTAACTGGCCCCCTGACCCGGGACATCCCGGTCGATAATCGTCGCCTTCTCGCCTTTTTCGAGCAATGCCAATCCGCAGCAAATGCCGACGATGCCAGCGCCGACGATCATCGTTCCGTCAGCAGCGGATGTATTCATCGGATCTGTCTCCGGAAACAGGCGGTGGGAGGGCGCATGACATGGCTTGACGGGGGATCAACGGCCCAACCGCCGCGAGCCGCCGCGGCTTGCGCGGAGACCCGATCAATCGCGCAAGCGGCTGGTGAGAACGACATCCGGATAGCGGGCGCGGAATGCCGTGGTGGCGTCACTTCCGGTGCCTCGCGATCCAGTCTGCGGCCATCTTCTTGGCTTTGGAAAGCTCGGCGGCTGTCATGCGGTTCACCAGCGCGTCGCGGTTGCTGCCGGCGATCGGGGCCAGCCAGACGGTTTCCGTCTGCGCCGCCGTGATGTCGAACCACATGTATGACTGAACATAGTCCGTCGGGACGCCGAAACCGCCGGAATAGATATTGCCGAGAGCGAATTGGGCATCGACATAGCCAAGTTCCGCCGACCTTGTCCACCATCTGAGCGTTTCCGCGGGGTCCTTGCCCACGCCCTGTCCGTCCCGGTACATGGTGCCGAGGACGAACTGGGCTTTGGCGTCCCCCTGCTCGGCCAGTGTGCGTATGTCGGATGCGCTGTCCGCCCATACAGGCAACGCGAGCGCGATGACGAGAGCGAGAGCGACAATAACTGGTCTCATGAATGACCCTCCCCGATTTGTGTCGGTGCTTCGGCGCGGATCGCAACGTGGCCTCGCCACCGCCCTTCGCCCGGATGACATCACCGAGACACGCGCTAGCGAACGACAAACACCGAACATGACGCGTGGCGCACCACGCGAGCGGCATTCGGACCAAGCAGATAGTCAGCGAAATCCGGCTTGTGGCAGCCGATGATGATGAGGTCCGTCCCATCCTCCTTGGCCTGTGCCAAGACCTCCCGGTAGACGGAACCGAACCGAACCGCGACCTTTGCAGTTCCGTCTGGCAGATTCAACTGACCGAGCAGGTGGTCGAGTTGCTCCGAAACATGCAAGGCCGTTTGGTCCTGATAATCATCGGGCAATTGGATCGCGGCATTGGGCGCTATGTTGGCCGCGACATACATCAGAGTGACGTCGGCCCCTTTCAGCCGGGACAAATCCGACGTGACGGCGAGCATGCGTTCGGAAAGGGTCATGTCTTCGACATCGACGGCAACGAGAATTTTGCGGACCATGACATTAAGCCTCCTGTCCAGCCGCGCCGGTGGACGGCGCGGCTCTCCGCTTCTTGGCGATCTGCAACACGATCACCGGCGCGACGATCGCAAGAGCGATAAGATCCGATTGCCAGCTTGGCCCGATGGCAACCAACCCGGCGAAGGCCGCAAGCACGCGTTCGTACCAGGTCATTGGCGCAAAGAAGAAGCCGACCACCGACGCCGACAACGCGACAACGCGACAACGCCGAGGATGCAGCTGGTCGAAGCGTAAAGGAACTCCAGGAAATTGAAGCCCGTCGAGGACACCAGCAGCAACACCGGTGCGTAAACGAAGGCCATCGGCGCGACGATTTTGCCGAGCCCGAGCGTGAACGCCGATATGCCGGTTCTGAACGGGTTCGAGTTTGCGATGGCCGCCGCCGCATAGGCAGAGGTGCAGACCGGCGGCGTGATCTCGGCGACCACGCCGTAGTAAAGCACGAAGAGATGTGAGGCGATCGGGGGCACGCCCAATTGGGCCAAAGATGGCTGGGCAACAGAGACCAACATGATATAGAGCGCCGTCGTCGGAATGCCGGCCCCCATCAGGATGCAGGCGAGAGCAATCAGCACCAGCGACAGGAAGAGCTGCAGATCCTGGACCGAGAACAGTTCGAACGCCCCGTATTGGAAGAACCAGGCCAGGCTTTCGGCCATGGTCGCAGCACTCGAGGTAACCATGAAACCGATCCGGAACCCGACGCCGGTGGTGTTGATGACACCGACGACGATACCGACGGCGGCCGAAGCCGCGCCGACGGCAAGCGCGTATTTGACCGCGGTCTCAATGGCGTTCAGCATCTGCGGCATCTCCATCCGCTTCTGCGGATTGAAAACGCCGATCACCGATCCCGCGCACAGCAGAGCGGTGATGGTCAGGTCGAACCCTCCTGTCTGATACTTCCAGACGGCAAAGGCGATGAAGGCTGCCGGAAAGACGAGGGTGAAGGGCGCTTCGCGCCTGGCCGCACCGACAATAATGGCGAGACTGATGCCGCAAAACGCCGACATGTAAGGCGTATATCCCGAGAACAGGACTGTCAGGAGCGCGATCAGCGGGATCACGTTGGCCCACCCGTCCCTCCAGACCTCCTTGAATTTCGGCAGCATGTCGGCGGCAATACCCTGCAGGTTAAGCCGCCGCGCCATCAGATGCACAACGGTGAAAACGCCGACATAATGCAGGATCGCCGGGAAGATCGCCGCGATGACGATCGTCGTGTATGGGACTTCCAGGAACTCGGCCATGATGAAGGCCGCCGCCCCCATGATGGGCGGCGTGATCTGACCGCCTGCCGAGGCGGCCGCTTCGACGCCGCCGGCAAAGCGGCCGGGATAGCCCAGCCGCTTCATGTTTGGAATGGTCAGAGCGCCGGTCGACACCGTGTTGGCGACGGACGATCCGGAGATGGTGCCGAAAAAGGCTGACGAGACCACCGAAACCTTCGCCGGGCCACCGGTATACTTGCCGGCCAAAATCGTCGCGTTGTCGATGAACAGGGCACCAAGGCCGGTCCGTTGGGCAATCACGCCGAACAGCACGAAATGGAAGACGATGGTCGAAACGACCCAAAGCGTGACGCCGAAAATGCCTTCCTGCGGGAAGTACATGGACGATACGAAGGTGTTAAACTTCACCCCCGGATGCTGGAGGATGCCCGGGAAATAGGGCCCAAACAGCGCATAGGACATGAAGATGCAGATGATGAGCGGCAGCACCCAGCCGAGCGTCCTGCGCGTGATGTCCAACACCAACACGATGAGAATGGATCCGAAAATCAGGTCCGTCGTGTTCGGATTGCCCATCCGGAAGGTCTGTTCTTCGATGCCGAACATGGGCAACCCGCGCCAGGCCATGCCCAGATAGAGCGCCGACGAGACGCCCAGAACCATGGCAATCAGATCGTAGATGGGGATGTTTCCGATCCGCAGGCCGCCGGATTTCAGGTGAAAGGCATCTTTGGTGCGGAAAATCGGAAAATAGGCGTAAGTCAGGATGAACAGACCCGCCAGGAACCAGCCCATGTGCCAGTGTTCGGCGGGCAGACCGAAACCAGCCGTCAGAAACTCGTAGGATGCGAATGCGATCGCGACGGCGCTCAAGACCAGGTGCATACGATCGGTCACCGGACGCGTTGCCGCGGCTTCGTCGTATTTTTCTTCGATGGCCTTGAGCTCTTCTTCGCTCAGCTCGTGTTCGGCGGGTTTTTGTTCGCTCATATCCCCCTCCCCGCTGGGGCTTTGGCGATCGCGGCGCTATACTGTCGCCGCACCGGCGCTTGGCAAAATCGCCTCTTGAACGGATGTCGTTTCTGAGGACCCCGGCCGGCAGCACGGGACATGTCCCGAATGAGACTGCCGACCGGTGGCCCGCCCTCAGACGGCAGAGTTTATTGAAGCGCGCCTACTTCTTTGTAGAACTTCTCCGCGCCGGGATGCAGGGGAACGCCGAGGGCGCCGACACCATCCAAAGCGGAGTCCAAAGTAATCTGCTTTCCTTTGGCATGGCCGTTGTCGAGCAGCTTGCGGGTATTGTCGTTCCACAAGGCTTTTGTGACCTCATAGATCAATTCTTCATCCTGATCCGACGAGACCACCAGCAGCGCGCTGACCGCGGGCGTGAGCGTATCGGTGTCCACACCTTCATATATGCCAGCCGGTATTTTCGACGGGATGTAGGCCGGAATCAGCTCGTTGATCTTCTTCAAATCCTCGTCGGTGAAAGAGTGCAGATCCATGCCCTTGGTCGAAGCCAACTGGACCATCGCCGCCACCGGCCAACCGGCCGCATAGAAATAGGCGTCAAGTTGTCCGTCCGCCATGCGCTCGGCCGACTGACTGTTGTTGAGCTCGGCTTCGTCAATGTTGTCACGGTTGACACCCCAGGCGTCCAGCATTTGGAGCACGGCGACCTGTGTGCCGGATCCCGCCTGCGCGATTCCCACACGCTTGCCCTTCAAATCGCTCAGATCATTGATGCTCCCGCCTTTGGGCAGCACGAGATGCAGATCTTCAGGATAGAGATTAGCGACAACGCGCAGTTTCTCGTGCGGCTTGCCGTCGAACTTGCCTTCGCCCAAATACATGGAGCGGGTCACGTCAGCAGCCGCCATTCCCATCTCCAACTCACCGTTCTGCACGGCGGCGTTGTTGAAAACGGAAGCCGTGGTCGATTGCGCGATGGCGATCAGACCGGGCACGCCGCACTGACCGCCCTGGTCGCAAGGCCGCGCACCGGGCGGGCTTGAAATCCCGTTGGCGATGGTGCCGCCGATGGGAAAGTACGTGCCGCCGGCACTCCCGGTGCCGATGCGGAAGAAGGTCGGCTGCTGCGCAAAGGCCGCGCTCGCGACCAGAGTGCCCGCAATCGCGGCCGCGAAAAACTTGCCAGTGAGTCTCATGGAAATCCTCTCTTGTTGAATACCAATTTGACGCTCTTGGAGCGATCCTCCCGGGAGCGGCGGGAAGCCGCAAAGAACAGTGCTGACAGCGTTTCAGATTTATAACATAAAATCCAATGATAAGAATTTCTATATCGATAGATTTATCCTATATTCCTGGGACAACATTTACCTAGCCGATGGAGCCATCTCATGAACCTTAGACAACTGACCGCCTTTCGCGAGGTGATGCTGACCGGCTCGGTCTCCGAGGCGGCGCGTAACCTCAACCGGACTCAGCCAGCCATCAGCGCGCAGATCGCCGGTTTGGAGCATGAAGTCGGACTGAAGCTGTTCGAACGCCAGGGCGGGCGGTTGCACCCGGTGCCGGAAGCGCACTACCTGCAAGAGGAGGCCACGGTCATTCTCGACCGCCTGAATGCCGCCGACCGGACGATGAAGAGCCTCCGCAGCCTTGATGAAGGAACCATTCAGATGGTTTCCATGCCGGGGCCATCCGCGTTCCTGCTTCCCGATCTCATCGCGCGGTTCGTGGAGAGGCGTCACAAGGTGACAGTCTCGCTTATCACGCACAGCTCTGTTCGGGTGCAACAACTGATCGCCGTGCAGCAATACGACGTCGGTTTGGCGGATGTCGGGTTTGCCGACTTCGATGAATCGCCGCTTGTTGACCACGACGTTCTCCGTCTGGAGTGTCTGTGCGCTATGCCCGCCGGTGACGCGCTCGCAGCCGAGCCGGTCGTAACGGCGAAAGATCTCTCCGAGAAACCCATGGCGACCCTTTACAGGAACCACCCGAATTTCATTCAGACGAGGGCTGCCTTCGCCGAGATGGATGCGGTCTTCAATCCGCGCTTCGAGGCGCAGTATTTCATCCCGCTGCTGACCTATATCGAACGCGGCCTGGCCTACGCCATCGTGGATCCGATCGCGGCCAAAAGCTACGGTCTTTACAAGTGCGCAAACGCGACCGTTGTTTTTCGCCCTTTCGCGCCCGCCGTTTACCTCGTCAGTTCGATCATGATTCCAAGCCACAAGCCGCCGTCGAATCTCGCCCGGGCGTTCATCGCCGAGCTGCGATCCGAACTGCGTCATCTGGCGGCCGATAACGGAGCTGGCGGTAACGTGCAGCAGCCCATCGGGATGTGATTGGAGGAGGCGGCACCAGGGCCGCGCCGCAGGATATGCGTGCAACGCCTGAAGAGCCCTGGCAGGTGCGGGGCATACGTCCATATGCGTTGGAATGAAGAGAAATGGTGGAACTGCTCATCGTTTATCATAGCCGGACCGGCGGCAGCCGACAGATGGCCGAGGCCGCAGCGACGGCGGCCGGCGAGGAAGCGCCAACCGTTCTGAAAACGGCGGACAAGGCCACGCCCGATGATCTGCTGCGGGCCGATGGTTACATCTTTTGCGCGCCGGAGAACCTGGCCGCCATCGCCGGCGTGATGAAGGATTTCTATGACCGGAGCTACTATCCGGTTCTGGGGCGCATCGAGGGCCGTCCATACGCCCAGATGGTCTGCGCCGGCTCGGACGGCGAGAACGCGGCGCGCCAGACCGCACGCATCGCCCGCGGCTGGCGGCTGAAGGAAGTGCAACCGCCCCTGATCGTCTGCACCCATGCTCAGACGCCGGAAGAGATCCTCGCCGAAAAGACGATTCCCGAAGAGCAGCTTTCCCGCTGCCGCGATCTCGGCAGAGCGCTCGCGGCCGGCTTGAACATGGGGATTTTCTGAACCCGGGAGACGCGATGCCGTGTGCCGGTTCGGCACCCGGCGGACCTGTTTTTGAGAAGGACGGACACATGCCCGATTACACGCTTTACTACTGGCCGGTACCGTTTCGCGGACAGTTCGTCCGCTCCGTTCTCGCCCATATCGGCGCCACTTGGCAGGAGGCCGGCGTCGAGGCGATCAGCGCGTTGAAGGACGCCGCGCCAGCCGACCAACCCGTTCCCCATATGGGCCCGCCAGTGCTGACCGACCACACCGGCAATCTCTCGCTCGCGCAGATGCCCGCGATCCTGACCTATCTCGGCGGACGGCACGGGCTGATCGCCGACGATCCCGTGCAGCAAGCGCTGATTGCCAAGATTGTCGCCGATGCAAACGATGTGCTCTACGAAATGACCCTCTATAACGGCGCACAGATGTGGACGAAAGAGCGCTGGCGAGCGTTCCGGCCGCGTCTCGGGCGCTGGATGGAGATCTTCGAGGCGACTGGCCGCCATCATGGCATGACGGCACAGGCGGGATATCTTCTCGGCACCGATGCGCCGGGCATCGCCGATCTCACGGTCCACTGTCTCTGGGGCACGATGACGGCCAAGCTGCCGCCGCTGCGACCCGTGCTCGATGCAACAGCCCCGGGCATTGCCGGCCTTTGCGACCGGATCGCGGCCCGGCCGGAACAAGCCGAACTGCGCGCCCGAAGCGATGCTCAATACGGGGACGCCTGGTGCAGCGGCCAGATCGAGGCGTCGCTTCGCGATGTGTTGCGAAGCGGCGTGTGACCTGTCTGCGCGGCGAGAGTCCCTGTGCTCGGCGCCGCGCGGACCCTCTTTTGCTTTCTGCCATTGCAAGGCGGCCATTGTAGCAGGAGCGAACCGTCGGATTCCGACGCTGCGACCTTTCGGCCCTGTCAGAAATAGATCCGTAACCCCGCGCATCTGACAGTACTGTTTCCGTCTTCAATGCGGAAAACCAGTTCCGACACCCGTCCGTTCCGGGTGATGCCCCATCGGTCGTTCGACTGAGCGGGGCACCTGGGACTGGACGACCACACCCTGCGGTTCGGGCCGACATGGAAGACGCACGATGGAAAAAGACGAAAACGGACTGCGCGCCAAATTCTGGGTTGAGCGGATCAACCACTACCATACAGACGAGCCCGAAATGGCCTGTGTGAAGATCACGTTGAAGCCGACCCAGGACGACAGCAATGCCGACTGGTCGCATTTCCCACCGATGGGCGAGATCAGCTTGACGATCACCAGACCGGCCGCCGTCGAACAGTTTCAGCTCGGCAGGGCGTTCACGGTGGATCTGACGCCGACAAACGCGGTCTGAACACGCCGGATCGCGCGGGCAGGATCGTTTCGCCCGGAGCGCTCACATCAGATACTCTTTGAAGAAGGCAATGGTGCGCTCTTCGGCCAGTCTCGCCGCCGCTTCGTCGTAGCGCGGCGTCGTATCGTTGTGGAAGCCGTGATTGGCGCCCTCATACATGAAAGCCTCATAGGTTTTGCCATTGGCCTTCAGCGCTGCCTCATAGGCCGGCCAGCCGGCATTGATCCGGTCGTCCAGTTCGGCATTGTGGATCATCAGCGGCGCCTGGATCGCGGCAACGTCGGCACTGTCGGGCTGGCGGCCGTAGAATGGCACGCCGGCGGCGAGTTCCGGATAGGCGACCGCGAGCGCGTTGACGACACCGCCGCCATAGCAGAAGCCCACCGCGCCGACCTTGCCGGTGCTGTCGTCGCGGGCCAGCAAATATTCGAAACCGGCGAAAAAATCGTTCATCAGCTTCTGCGGATCCACCTGCCGCTGCATCGTCCGGCCGTCGTCGTCATTGCCGGGATAGCCGCCCATAGAGGTCAGGCCGTCGGGCGCCATTGCCATGAAACCTGCCTTGCCGAGGCGGCGGGTGACGTCCTCGATATAGGGGTTGAGGCCACGGTTCTCGTGAATGACCAGAACGGCCGGCAGCTTGCCGGTAACACCGGCCGGACGTACCAGATAGGCGTTGACCTCGCCGTGGCCGTTCGGCGACGGATAGGTGATGCGGCTGGTCTCGATCGCCGCGTCGTCGGGCGCGACCTGCTGGGCCAGGGCGTAGTTCGGCGACAATTCCTTCAACAGCATCGCTGTCGTCACCCCGGCGGCGGTGAATCTCGCCGCGCCTTCGAAAAACGCCCGTTTGGTAATCTTGCCATGGGCGTAGTAGTCGTAAAGGTCGAGAAGTTCCTGCGGAAAGTCCTTGGCCGTCTTGCGGCGAATCGGTGTCTGGTCGTTCATGGTCGTGCTCCCTGAAACATCCGGATCCGCCCGCACACGGCGCCGGTATTGACAATCTCCCGCCGCGCAGAGCGTGAGGCGCGTTTTTGTTGGAATTATGATGGGCCGAACAGAACTCTCAAGTAGAGCACCCTTCTTCCATTTCCACTATACGCTGTCTATTGTTCCGGCCCCGGCCGCTTTGGTGACGGGACGGGCTTGACACGGCATCGTCATCGTTGAAGGGTCTCCCGACATAGTTCGAAAAGGCGGCTCGGCAACCACGCGTCATGGCATTCTCCGGCTGTGCCGCACATGCGGTCAGACCGCGACGAGCAACGAGAGGCGTTTTGGAGCGTAAACTTCTTCCCTATATCTGGCGACATTCGCGCCGGCAGCAGATCTGGATCTTTATCGTGGTCCTCGTATCAATGCCGGTCTACTTCCAGATGCTGCAATTGCCGAAACTGGTGGTCAACGGCCCGATCCAGGGCATCGGTTTCGATACGCCGGATGCAACCCAGCCGTTCCTGGCCTTCAACCTGCCCTTTGGCGATTTCTTTTTCGGACAGTCGATCAATCTGTTCGGCGGGTTCCAGCTCGAGCGGACCGACATGCTGGTGGGGCTGTGTTTGGCTTTCCTGTTTGCGGTCGCGCTGAACGGCTGGTTCAAACTCTATATCAACACCTATAAGGGCAAGCTCGGCGAGCGGCTGCTGCGCCGTCTGCGCTACGAACTGTTCGACCGCGTGCTTCGCTATCCGATCGCCAAATCCCGGCAGATCAAGCCGTCCGAGGTGACCAGCGCCATCAAGGACGAGGTCGAACCGCTCGGGCTTTTTTTCGGCGATGCGTTCTCGATCCCCGTTTTCCTTGGCGCGCAGGCCGTTACCGGCCTTCTGTTCCTGTTCCTGCAAAGCACGATGTTCGGGATTAACACACTCGCCATCGTGCTGTTTCAAGCCTGGATCATTCCGCGGTTGCGGCGTCGGCTGCTGGTGTTGGGTCGGGCGCGGCAGGCGGCGGCGCGCAAGCTGTCGGGCCGTATCGGCGAATATGTGCAGGGCATGGACGACGTGCATCTGCATGGCGTCTCCAACCGCGCCCGCTCGAACATCTGGGACATGCTGCGCAACATCCTCGCCATCCGCTTCGAGCTCTATCAGCGCAAGTTCCAGGTCAAGTTCCTCAACAATTTCCTCATTCAATTGCTGGCTTTCCTGTTCTATCTGATCGGCGGCTATCTGGTGATCACCGGCCGCATGGATATCGGCGCGCTGGTCGCCTCGATCGCCGCCTACAAGGACTTGCCGGCACCGATCAAGGGCATCATCGATTGGGACCAGCAGCGATTGTTGAACCAGATCCGTTACGAGCAGGCGATCGAGGATTTCGCCAGCACGGAGATCACGCCGGCGGAGCGGCAGAAGGCACTGGATAAGCCGCCATCTCCGATCCAGGAGGGCTATGCCATCCACGGCCTATCGCTTCTCGATGCCACCGACCAACCGGTGTTGCAGGACTTCTCCGGGGCGATATCGCGGCGCGAAACCGTGGCCATTGTCGGCAACACCGATTCCGGCGCGGAGCAGCTGGCCGAAGCGCTCGCCCGGTTGCTCCGGTCCGCATCGGGCAACATTACACTGGACAACATGGAACTGGACTCCTTGCCTGAGGCGCTGACGGGGCGGCGCGTCGGCTATGCCGACAGCAGCACCTTCTTCGCCGGCGGCTCGATCAAAGCGGCGCTGGCCGAGACGTTGCCGTTCGACGGCGATGCCGCACCGGTGCTTGAAGCCCAAACGTCCCAAACCCACTTCAAGGCCTACGAGACCGAGATCATCAGCGGCTCGGCCCGAACCGACGACGATGCCGGCAGTATCGAACCGCCCGAAACCTGGCCGGACGAGGCGCTCGTTCCCCGGCTGCTAACGGTGATGCGCTGCGTCGGGCTCTATGAAGATGTCCTGGAATATGGCCTGCTGCGTCGGGTCGACGCCGAAGGCAATGAGGACATCAAGGCCACCGTCATGGCGGCACGCAAGGAATTTGCCGCCGAGCAGGCAAACGCAACGGCGACGGGCGCCGTCGAATTCTTCGACCCCGATGCCTATAACCAGCAACTGACCATCGGCGAGAACCTGATCTTCGGCACGCCGATCGATCCGGCCTTTGACGACGACAACCTGCCGTCCAACGCCATGATGCGGGATATCCTGCGCAAGGCCGATCTACTGTCGCCACTGTTCGATATCGGGCTCGAAATCGCCCGCAACAATGTCGAACTGTTCGGCGACCTGGCCGAGGACAGCATGTTGCTGCAACGGTCAGGCGGGCCGTTGCCCGAACAGCTGGCAATGATGCGGGACGCGGTGGAACGGCTGACCGGCAAGACGGCGGCGAACGTCGACGAAAAAGATCTTGAGGCCATGCTCGGGCTCGCTTTCGCCTATTGCGAGGCACAGACCCGCTTCGGGCTGCTCGACACGCCGCTTGAGGAGAAGCTTCTGCAGACGCGGCACGTGGTGCGCAAGGCCCTGGAAGACAAAGGCGAAGATGCCGTGGCCTTCCACGACCCGGACCGGTTCAATCCGTCGCTGTCGCTGCTCGACAATATTCTGTTCGGGCGCATCGACGCCCGTCGGATCGGTGCCCGCGAACGGGTGCTGACGGTGATCAAGGGTCTGTTGGAGGAGAGCGGCGTTTCCGATTCGATCTTCATGATCGGATTGTCCTTCGATATCGGCACGGGCGGCACCAATCTGTCGACCAACCAGGCGCAGAAACTGAAGTTGGCACGGGCGCTGCTGAAGGGGCCGGACATCGTCATCATCAACCGCGCGCTGTCCGCGCTCGACATCGAGGAACGGGATCGGATCATCGACAATGTGATCGCGCTCGGCATGGATGGCGCGCGGCGGGAAATGGGTGTGATCTGCGTGCCGCTCGACAATAAGGGGCTGGCCGCGTTCGATCGTGTCATCATGATGGAACAAGGTCGCATTACGGCGGAAGGTGCGCCGAAACAAATTGCCGCGCAGCTTGAAACAAGCGACGGTTAGCGGCAGCATGGGGGAGGCAGGAGACAATCGATGAGTACGCTAAAAGACGATGTGGCGATGTTGCGGCGGGTTCCGCTGTTCGAGAGCGTGGATCCGAGCAAGCTGAAACTGATTGCCTATACCGCATCGCAATTGATGTTCGAGAATGGCGAGCGGGTGTTCGCGCAAGGATCGAACGGGACCTCGGCCTATCTGATCGTGCGCGGCAAGGCTGATATTCTGTCCGAAAGCGGCGGCGAACAGGTGGTCGTGGCGACGCTCGGCACAAATGCGCTTTTCGGGGAAATCTCCGCTTTCTGCGACGTGCCGCGCACCGCCTCCGTCCAGGCCAACGGTCAACTGACGGTCCTCGAATTGAAACGGGAAAACCTGATGGAATTGATCGGCCAGTTCCCGGATGTCGCGGTCGAGGTGATCCGCGAACTCGCCCGGCGTCTGGCGCGCACGACCTCCGACCTGGCGAACGTGCTCGACAGACAGCGTGCCTGATTACATCGCGGACGTTGCTTTGGTCGCAATGATAACGGCGATGATCGCCGCATAGGTGAATTGGTGCACCAATTGGTCGGCACCGTGCACCACCCAAAAGCGGCGCTTAAACATATCCAGCTTATGCCGGCAGTCGTAGCGCCCCTTGGTATAGTCGGTGGCGTAGTGAACCACGAATTCGCAGAACAGCACCGGCAGGATCAGAAGGAAGGACACGCCGCATATAAGCAGGACCGGCAGGGTCAAAACGATATGGATGGCCGCGTGAATGTAACCGCCAGGCCTGTTGAGATGGCTCTTTTCGGCAATCATCGCCGGCCATTGAAGCGTATAGTCCGCTATAAAGTGTTTAATCTGCAGTCCGACAAGCGCCCAAAGAAACACATAGTCCATCACTCTCTCTAGCACCCTTCCCTCGGACCGTCACTCCCCGGCGACAGCATGGATCGGTCGGGCCTCAGGGTCAAACGAATTTGGGACCGGGAGCACGAAGCGGCTCGGCTACACAGGGTGTCCGCGCCTGAGCATCAAGCCGTTTTCCCGATCGGATCGGGCCGCGAGATCGAGGATCTCTTGCAATGCTGCGCCGCGACGGAAATCCGGTTCGCCCGGTCTTCCATCGCAAATGGCATCGGCAAAGCGTTGATACATGCTGTCGGTGGGCGGGAAGGCAACATCGCGCCAGACAGGGCGCTCGAGGTCGGCGGTCGCGCACAGTCTCAGCCTCTCGGCCCTGTTCTCCAGCGACACCTCCAACCCGCCCTTTTCGCCCCACACGCGTAGGCGCAGGTCGTTCAGATGGCCCGACGCGAACCGGGTGGCATGCGCGACGCCGAGGACGCCGTCGGCCAATTCAAGCTGCATCGTGAAACTGTCATTGGCATCGAGTACATAGGCGCCGATACGATCGCCGGGCGCTTTGGGAAAGGTTTTCAACCGGCAGGAAACCGCATCGGCGTCGCTGCCGATGACATCAGTCGCGAAATCGAGAATATGAATGCCGATATCGCCCAACACGCCGCCCGAACCGTGGGCCGTGGACAGCCGCCATAGCCAGGTCGGGTCGGTTCTCCAGTCGCCCCACAACGGCTGATTCAACCAGCTTTGCAGATAGGACGTTTCGAAATGCCGGACCGCGCCGATCTCGCCGGCGGCGATCATTCGACGCGCCTCCTGCATCGACCCCAGGTCGCGGTAGCTCAGATTGACCATGTTGACCACGCCGGCGGCCGATGCCGCGCGCGCCATATCGCGCGCGTCGGAGAAATTGTCGGCGAGCGGCTTTTCGCACAGCACATGCTTCGCGGCGGCGAGCAGTGGCATCGTGGTCGCGTGATGCGCCCGATCGGGCGTCACATTGGACACCGCGTCAAAACCGTTCCAGGCCAGCGCCGCATCGAGCGAGCCGAAGCGGTGTCCGATATGATGCGCATCGCCGAACGCGTCGAGACGCGCCGGGTCCGTGTCGACGGCGGCGACGACATCGACGGCATCGATCGCGTCGAACGAGGTGGCATGCAACTGCGCCATTCTGCCGGTCCCCAGAATCAGCAGCCGCGCCGGTGTCTGTGTCATCCCATGGCCTCTTCCGTTTGAAAGCCGGTCGGCGAGGACCTTCAGCGAAAGCCTTCCTCGCCATCGTGGTGAAGCCGTGGACCGCGCTGCTCGATCGCCTTCAGCGCGGCCTCCACCGGGCGGCCCGGCGCCGCCCGCGCGTTGCCTTCGCTGCGCCTCGCGCCATGGGCCCATTTGACGGCGTTCCTCAGCACCTGGCGGACATGGGCGTCGTGGTAGGTGGGATAGGTTTCGTGTCCGGGCCGGAAGTAGAAGATATTGCCAGCGCCGCGACGATAGGTCAGGCCCGAGCGAAAGGCCTCGCCGCCCTGAAACCAGCTGATGAAGACGGTTTCCAGCGGCTCCGGAACGCCGAAGGGCTCGCCATACATCTCTTCATGCTCCAGCTCGAAATGTTCGGGCAGGCCGGCGGCGATCGGGTGTCCGGGCGCGGTCAGCCAAAGCCGCTCGCGCTCGCCCGCCTCGCGCCAGGTGAGGTTGCAGGGCGAACCCATGAGCCTCAGGAAGACCTTCGAAAAATGCGCCGAGTGCAGCGCCACTAGCCCCATGCCGCGCCAGACATGATCGACCACCCGTTCGACCACGGCGTCTTCGACCGCGCCATGGGCCGCATGGCCCCACCACAAAAGGACATCCGCCTCGGCCAGCCGCGTCTCCGGCAGCCCATGTTCGGGCTGCTGCAGGACAGCCGTTTCGGCGACGATGTCGGGATCATCATTCAGCGCTGCTGCAATGCAGGCATGCATGCCGTCGGGATAGATGGCGCGCACGGCGTCGTTCTTCTGTTCGTGGACGTTTTCGCCCCACACGATTGCTTTGGTTGTCATGTCAAAGCCCTCAGTCCGGTGCCTGGTCGGCGGTCAGATTTTGGCGGAAGGTCCCTCGCCCGCAGCAATATCCCGGGCAGGGTCGACGCCCACAACAGCACAGCCATGGCCCGGTTGCAAGCGACTTTCACATCGGCCGCCGACACGCCCGATATCCGTCACCTTGACGGGCCGGCGCGCTTGCGCCACTGCTTGCATGGATTGACCATATGGCGGATGTGTTATGTCCCTCGACATTCTCTTCATCGGCGGAACCGGGCAGATCTCCCTGCCCTGCGTGACCGAGGCGGTGGCCGCCGGCCACACGGTCTCGGTGCTGAACCGTGGCAAGGCGGACGCCGCGCTGCCCGCGTCGGTGCGCCGGATCGCGGCCGATTTCGATGACGATCGCGCCTACGCCGAGGCCGCCGCCGGTGATTATGACGTGGTCTGCCAGTTCATCGTGTTCGAGCCGGATCAGGCAGCGCGTGACATTGCCCTGTTTTCCGGCCGTGTCGGTCAATATGTCTTCATTTCGACGGCGTCGGCCTATGCCAAGCCAGTGACGCGGTTTCCGATCACCGAGGCCGTGCCCCTCGACAATCCGTTCTGGGCCTATAGCCGCAGTAAGGCGGCCTGCGAGAAACTCTATCGCGATCAGGACCGCCTGCCGGTCACGATCGTGCGGCCGAGCCATACGGTCCGCACACGGTTTCCGACGGCGATGTCGGAAGGCGACGCGGTGCTCTCACGTATGCTGCGCGGTCTGCCGGTCGTGGTCCCAGGCGACGGCAAGGCGCTGTGGACGATCACCCGCGCCGAGGATTTCGCCAGGCCCTTTGTCCGTCTGTTCGGCCGCGACGCGGCCCTCGGCGAGGCATTCCACCTGACATCGGACCACGCGTTTCCATGGGACACCATCTATCGGGCGGTTGGCCGGGCGATCGGTGCCGAGGCGGATCTGGTGCATGTGCCGACCGACAATCTCGTCGGCTTCCATCCGGACTGGCGGGGATTTCTGCTCGGCGACAAGGCCTATACGGTTCTGTTCGACAACAGCAAGATCAAGGCTGTGGTGGGCGATTTCATCTGCGAGCCCGACATCGACGCCATCATGCAAAGCCCGCTCACGCAGTGGCGGGCGCGCGGCGGTGCAGAAGCGACAGCACCATCACCCGAGATGGACCGGCTGTTCGACCGGATTGTGGCGTTGCAGTCGCGCGTGACACCGTAAGCGCCGCGTTTCGCGCCACGGCTTGGCGAAGTCTCGCTGCCCACGATTCGCCGCTCATTATGCGACACTTGCCACGCTGATTGGATGTGGTCTCTGCGGACAATGCCAACGTTTTGTTTATGAGGTCAGGTCAATCGCCCGGTTGATCTGAAGACCTCTATGCACTGCCAGATAGGTCGGATACGGCACCCGTTTTGAAGTGTTAATGTCACGCTGAAGCCAATCTCGCGCCTCCAGTTGATACAACGAGGTGGATAGGGCCCGATCCGTTACTGTGGTCAGATTGGATTTGATGACCGAAAAGCGCTGGGGCGTGTCCGTCAGCGCCAGAATCGGAACAGTCCAACTTCGGCGCAGCAAGGCGAACTCCCCGTCTTCAGGGACAGCCTTTACAATCCTGCTGGCGGTTTCGGCTATTCTGACCCCATTTCGGGTCAACCGGAATTCCGGACGCAACGGATGACCATAACCCGGATTCCTCTCCAGCAGCCCGAGCTGTAGCAAATGCTCCAGACTTGAAGCGAATGACGTTCGGCTTGCGCTCGTTGCCGCCAGCAGAGTGGCCTGCCGGCCGGGAACACCGGCGTGTAGAAGGGCCAGTATATTCAGGGACCATGCCCGGGAAGTGAGCTTGACAAGCGTCTTTATGTCCATAAAGTATAGCTACTTCATTTTTAGATCAAGGGAAACCTCTATGCCGCTTGTCTCCTTGGAAAACACCATCACGCTCGCGATGTCCGTTCGGGACCGTCACGCCAGCGCCGAATGGTATAGCGCCAAACTCGGTTTTGAGCTGATCCATCACATCGACGAAGCCGGCTGGAGTGAGATGCTGACCAAGACTGAAGGCGTCACTCTGGGACTGGGCGAACAGTCAGAGCCCTCACCAGGCAACACCGTTCCGGTTTTTGGAGTGGCCGATATCGAGACGGCGCGGGGGTCGTTGGAAGCAGCGGGGGTGAGGTTTGACGGCGAAACTGTGTCCGTTGAGGGAATGGTCAGCACGGCCACGTTCTACGATCCGGACGGCAATGCGCTGATGCTGGCCCAAGACCTGACGGAGAGTGGCTGACACCGCAAAGAAAGGCGCATTTGCGGTTTACAAGTCTGGCTGCGGCGGTGATCAACCAAGTGTTCAAAGCGCGGCCCGGCCGGTCATTTCATATCTTCCGGACAGGCGGCGGCCATTGGCTCCATCAGCGCGGCCGCATTCCGTGTCCCATCGAGATTGGCCCATTGCCGGTGTGTTGATGATCGGCGATCGTGGACGCTCTTTCAAAGTGCGCTCGCGCATGGCTTCGCGGAGTGGAGCAATACTGTGCATCAAGCGGTCGCATTATCGCGGTACGGAAGCGAAAAACCAGGTCGCGTTCTTATCGCGCATGGCCCGCAAACGACCGCCGATGGCTGGACGGAACACCCCGCCTCCACAAACATCTGCTTGACAAAGTTAACCGACGTTTGGTCTCGCGGCCGCTGCGCAGCAAAACTGGCGTGGCTATCGATCTTTGTGTAGACCTGTCCAATGATCCTCGCCGCACCCGCAGTTCGCCCGATCCAGTTTGCCCAACCATCGTCCGTTCGTGGAAAGGGCCCTGCGCCAAACAGACGTGCGGCGACGATCGTTGGCGGTTCCGCCGTTTTCGTATGGGCAACCGCTCCCAGCCTGGCAACCATCGGATCGGATATTGGAGCGCTGCCGTTCGTTGCCGGTTCACTCGCTTTCGGCTTTTTGGTGCTGTTGTTGGCAAGGTTGTTTCGCGGCGAGCCCCTGCTTCCGATGCTCATCGTACCGCTTCCCGCGCTCGGCCTGATGGTCCTTGGCTTTCTCGGCCACAACGGCTTCTTTATGTCGGCACTCCAATTCGCGCCGGCGGGGGAAGTCACCGCGATCTCTTACCTCTGGCCCGTTCTCGTGATTGCCCTTCAGAGCGTCTTCGCCATCGCCCGGCCGTCCCGACTGCAATGGATCGGCGTCGGACTTGGCTTCGGAGGATTCCTTGTCTTTGCCTGGCCTGCCCTGAATTTCGACGATGTTGCCGCGATGCAAGGATCAGTTGTCTTCGGCCTTGTGCTCGCACTGGCAGCCGCGTTGTCTTTTGCGACTTATAGCGCCCTGCGTCCCCGCATTTCAGAGGGGCCGGTCGATGGCGTGGGGACGGCGTGCGGCGTGGCCGCAATCATCGCAGCCGGACTGCATCTGGGGTCCGGAGGAGGCATGGTCGATCTCGATGCATCCTCGCTCGTGACCATGATCCTGCTCGGTGCCGGCCCCATGGGCCTTGCCAACCTCATGTGGGATCATGGCGTGCGTCACGGAGACGGCCGGGTTCTGTCCGCGTGTGCCTATCTGACGCCCATTCTTTCGACGTCACTTCTAGTTGTTCTTGGCTTGGCAATGCCAACCATCGGACTGGCCGTCGGCGCGATCCTGATCATCGCCGGGGTTTGCCTGGGCGCATGGGGCAGTCGCAACGCTTAGCCTCGAGCGCACATGCCCCGATGACATCGGCGGGCCAAACCAGCCGATGAGCATCCGCTTCGTCGCGCACGCCCCGCGACCGATTGATCCCGGTCAAGACGGGGCGGCCGTTTTGGCGCATAATGGCGTTTCGGGCATCGGTTTGCGATCGCCATCGATGGAGGCCATCTGTGACCCGGATATTCGCCGACAGGGCTGAAGCCGGCCGGGCGCTGGCAGAAGCCGTCAAGGCCAGGCATTACGACAGACCGGCGGTGTTGGCGCTGCCGCGCGGCGGCGTGCCGATCGCGGCGGAGATCGCGGCAGCCCTTGGCGCGCCGATGGATCTGGTGCTGGTGCGCAAGATCGGCACGCCAGGCCAGCCGGAGCTTGCGCTCGGCGCCGTCGTCGATGGGCCGGCGCCGCAAATCGTGATCAATGAGGACGTGCGCAAACAGGCGCGGGTCGGGGACGAAGAACTCGAACGCGCGACGCAGGCGCAACTCGCGGAGATCGACCGCCGCCGCACGCTCTATCTCGGCGGCCGCGACCGGGTGCCGCTCGAAGGCATGAGTGTGATCGTCACCGACGACGGCATCGCCACCGGCGCCACCATGCGCGCGGCGCTGAAAGCGTTGCGTCAGGCGAAACCGGCACGGCTGGTGCTTGCGGTTCCGGTCGCCCCGGCCGAAACGCTGGCGCGGCTGCGCGACGAGGTCGACGACGTAATCTGCCTGGAGACGCCAAGGCCGTTCTATGCCGTCGGGGTGCACTATCGAAACTTCGATCCGGTCGAAGACGACGCGGTGGCCAGGCTGATGGCATCGCGCTGCGAATAGGCTGATATCCGGCACGAAATTGAAATTTCGCCGATGTTCCCTATATGTCCCAAAGTGACTATCGTGCAAAAGAGGGATACGGAAAAGCCACCGGTCCCGGCGCAGGATCAGCGAAAGCGCCGGCGATGCCTGTTGTGTGGAGACATGTTCGACAGTTTCGGACCCGGCAACCGTGTCTGTAAAAAGTGTAAGTCCAAGAAGTCCTGGCGCAGCGCCTGACGGGCGCCGTCGTCGGATGCGCGCGATTGTGTACCGATCAGCCGCTTCAAGGCCGTCGGCCGATTGACATCGCCTGCAATAGGCCGGAACCTGTCCGGCAGGGTGTTTCCGCTGCAATCGGAGGGTGCCGGCGTTGACAGATCTGAAGCCGCTCGAAGGGACCGCCCTTCGCAAACGAAGCGACCCGCAAAGACTGGGTTTCGAGACAACGGCCGACCTGAAACCGGCCGAACGCCTTCTCGGTCAGGAACGCGCCAGCGACGCGATGCGCTTCGCAACGGCGATCCGGCGCCCGGGATACAATCTCTTCGTCATCGGCGAGCAGGGTTTCGGCCATCACGCGTCGGTCCGACAATTTCTGCAGGCGCTCGCGGCCAGGCAGGACCCGCCGGACGAATGGGTCTATGTCAACAATTTCGAGATAAGCCGCAACCCGAAAGCGATCCGACTGCCGCCTGGCACGGCGATCGGCTTTCGCGATGCCATGGACGAACTGATCGACGACCTGAAGACGGCGTTGCCCGGCCTGTTCGATTCCGACGATTATCGCAACCGCATCCGTGCCATCAACGAGGAGGCGAAAGAGCAGCAGGAGCGCGCCTTCGAGGGGCTGCGCACCGCCGCGGAAGCCGAAAACATCGCCATCCTGCGCACGCCCATGGGGTTCGCGCTGGCGCCGACCCGTGACGGCAGCGTTATCCCGCCGGAGGCCTTCAACGCGCTCGAACCGGATGAGAAACACCGCATTGAAAGCGTCATCGAGAGGCTGCAGAAGGACCTTGAGGAGGTGCTGCGGCAGATGCCGATGATCGACAAGAAACGGCGCGACCAGACCCGTGCCGTCAATGCGGAGTTGGCTTCGGCAACAATCAGCACCTCCGTCGCCGCGCTGCGCGAGCGCTTCGCCAAATTCCCGGCCGTTCTCGATCATCTGAAGGCGACCGAAGCCGACCTCGTGCAGAATGTCGGCCTTTTCCTGCAGGACGGATCGCAGGCTGAAGGGGCAACGACGCCGACGCCCGCCAGCCTGAAGCCACGCGACATGCGTTTCCGCCGATACGGCGTCAATGTCATCGTCAGCGCCGGGGACCGCGAAGGCGCCGCGGTTGTCATCGAGGATCACCCCACGCTCGGCAACCTGCTCGGCCGCATCGAGCATCTGTCGGAAATGGGCGCCCTGGTGACCGATTTCCTGCTGATCAAGCCGGGCGCGCTGCATCGTGCCAATGGCGGCTATATCGTCATCGACGCCCGCAAGATCCTGACCGAGAGCTTCGCCTGGGAGGCCCTCAAACGCACTTTGCGCGGCAATTCGATCCGCATCGAATCGGCCGCCGAGCAGCTCGGTTTCGCGACCACGGTCACGCTCGACCCCGAACCGATCCCGCTCGATGTCAAGATCGTGCTGATCGGCGAACGGCGCGTTTACGACCTCCTGGTCCATGTGGACCCGGATTTTGGCGAGCTGTTCAAGGCGGAGGCGGACTTCCAGGATCGCTGGCCGCGCACGCTCGCCCATGAGAAGCAGACCGCCCGGCTGTTCTCGACCATCATTGACGGCGAAGGGCTGCGTCCACTCGCGGTCGGCGGCGCCGCGCTGCTGATCGAGGAGGCCGCCCGTTTCGCCGACGATTCGGAACGCATCTCGCTGCGCATCGGCTATTTCACCGACCTCCTGCGGGAGGCCGATTTCTGGGCCGGGCAGGAGGACAAAACAGAGATCGAGGCCGCCGATATCGCCAAGGCGATCAAGGCCCGTATCCACCGCAAGGACCGCATCCGCTCCCGCGTCTACGAAGCGATCGAGCGCGATACGGTGCTGATCGACACCGACGGCACGGCGGTCGGCCAGGTCAACGGCCTTTCGGTGACGGGCATCGGCGATTTCATGTTCGGCAAACCGTCCCGCATCACCGCGCGGGTGCGGATGGGCGCCGGCAAGCTGATCGATATCGAACGCGAAGTGGATCTCGGCGGCCCTTTGCATTCGAAGGGCGTGATGATCCTGTCGAGCTATCTCTACGCGAATTTCGCGCTCGACCGCCCGCTGTCGCTGTGGGCAAGCCTGGTGTTCGAACAGTCCTATGGCGGCGTCGATGGCGACAGCGCCTCCTCCGCCGAGCTCTATGCGCTGTTGTCAGCGCTGTCGGGCATACCGATCCGCCAGGGGTTGGCAGTCACCGGGTCCGTCAACCAACTCGGCCACGTCCAGGCGATCGGCGGCGTCAACGAAAAGATCGAGGGTTTTTTCGATATCTGCAAGGCGCGCGGCCTCTCAGGCGACCAGGGCGTGCTCATTCCACGGTCCAACACCAAGCATCTGATGTTGCGCAAGGATGTGGTCGAGGCGGCTGAGGCCGGCGGTTTCAGCATCTATGCCGTGCAGACCATCGACGAAGGCATTGCGGTGCTGACCGGCAAGGCGGCCGGAAAACGCGACAAAGCGGGCGATTTTCCGGCCGACTCCGTTAACGGACTGGTCGATGCGCGGCTGCGGAGCTTTGCCGAGGCCAGACGGGCCTTCGCCAGCCGCGAGGAAAACGAGGGCGCAGAGAGGGGATGAAACTGCCCGATCGAAAGGGAGAGACCCCATGACCACGCGCGTCAGAATTGTCGCAGGCTTCGGATCGGTGGCCGACGAGCGCCCGACCATCGATACGGCGATGGCACTTGCGCGCGCGCTGGAAGCCGATGTCGCCGGCTATTTCGTCGAGGACACGGATTTGCTCAATCTGGCCGCCCTTCCCTTTGCCAAAGCGATGCGCCCGACCGACCGCTCGGTGCTCACGGTCAAGCTGTCCCAGATGGAAAAGGAGATGGCGCGCGCGGCGGTCAACTGGAGAAGGGCGCTCTATGCCAGCGCCGGCCAGGCGCGCATACGCTGTTCATTTGAGACCATCCGCGGCGCTTACTCAGCGGAAATCGCACGGGCCGGCGCGGCCACCGATGTGGTGATTTTCAATCCCGCCAACCTGCCGCATCGGCGGCCGGATTCGGTTTCGGCGCTTTTGCAACGCTTCGAACAGGCGGCCGGCGCCGTGATCCTGCCCGAGCAGCGCCCGCACCGCCGCGGGCCCGTGGTGCTTGTCGCGACCGGCGCACCCGGCGAAAGCGGCCTGTTCGAAACCACGGAGCGCATCGCCCGGGCGACCGGACGAGATGCGGTGGTCCTGTCCGTTGCCGGCGAAGAAGACGCCGATCAGCGGATCAGCGATCTCGCCCACATGGTGTTCGGATCGGGGATCGAAATCTTCCGGGCCCCCGGCGGCACGCTTTCGGCGGGTGCTGCGCTGCTTTCGCAATTGGAGCCGTCCTTCATCGTGTTGCGGCAACCGGAACCCGCGGCCATTGTCGATGTGTTCCTGAAGGCCGGCCAGGCACCGATGCTGCTGATGCGGGGGCAAGACGACTGAGATGGCCAGCGACCGGACCATGAGGGCCATGGTGCTGGACCGACCCGGCACCGATCTGGTATTGCGGACGCTGCCAGTGCCGCGGCCCGGACCGCGCCAGGCGTTGATCCGCGTGCTCGCCTGCGGCGTCTGCCGCACCGACCTTCATGTCGTCGATGGCGACCTCAAACATCCCAGGCTGCCGATCATTCCCGGCCATGAGATCGTCGGCACGGTCGTCGAAACCGGGCCGGAAGTGCGTCACCTTACGACCGGCCAACGGGTCGGCGTGCCCTGGCTCGGACACACCTGCGATCATTGCGCGTTCTGCCGGTCGGGCCGCGAAAACCTCTGCGACACGCCGGGTTTCACCGGCTACCAAATCGATGGCGGCTATGCAGAATATACGGTGGCCGACGCAGACTATTGTTTCGCGCTGGCCGAAGACGGCGACCCCGCCCACCAGGCGCCGCTGATGTGCGCCGGCCTGATCGGCTATCGCTCCTACACCATGGCCGGCGACGGCAAGAGGCTGGGTCTCTATGGCTTCGGCGCGGCGGCCCATATCCTCGCCCAACTGGCGGTGCACCAGGGGCGGTCGGTCTACGCCTTTTCGCGTCCGGGCGACGAGGCGGCACAGGCCTTTGCCCGTCAACTGGGCGCCGTCTGGGCCGGTGGATCGAACGAGGTGCCGCCGGAGCGCCTCGACGCGGCCATCCTGTTCGCGCCCGTCGGCGCTCTGGTTCCCGCCGCGCTCAAGGCCGTCAAGAAAGGTGGTCGCGTCATCTGCGCCGGCATTCATATGAGCGACATTCCATCCTTTCCCTACGCGCTTCTATGGGAGGAACGATCCATCAAATCGGTCGCCAACCTGACGCGGCGCGACGGGCGGGAATTTCTCGCCCTGGCCGCAACCACACCGATCGAAACGGAGGTTTGTCTGTATCCGCTCGCCGATGCGAACCAGGCGCTTACCGATCTGCGCGCCGGCGCGTTCACGGGTGCCGCCGTGCTGGTTCCGTGACGACAACGAACGCAAGACAACGATCGGCCTGTGGACGAAACCATGGCTACGCCGACTGAACCGCCGTGAAAACCCGCCCGCTGGCTTTGCTCCGGTCATTTCGACGGCGGCGCCAGCAGTTCGGGATCGCTGATCACGGAAAAACGGTGCCAATCGCCGTCGCGGACGATCTGAACCTGCACGTCCTTTCGAACCTCGCCCAGATCGTTGAACCGGATGCGTCCCACTGCGGTGGTCACGTCGCTTTCCTCGATCGCCGCGCGCAGCGCCGCAGGGTCCGAGACGCCGGCTTTTCTCAAGGCCTCCGCCGCAACACGCACCGCTGCATGAGCGGACGCCGCCACCATATCGGGTTGCTGCCCCGTCATCTTCTCGTATCCGGCAACGAAGTCGCGTGTCGCGGGCGACCGCGAGTCGCGGTCCAGCGACGTGGTGATCAAAACGCCCTCGGCGGCCGGCCCAGCGAGCGCTATGAAGTTTTCCGAATCATATCCTTCCTGGCCGATGATCGGCGCGTCGATCCCGGCGGCACGCAGTTTGACGACCAGCGGTGCCGCCGTAAAGAAATAGCCCGACGCATAGATGGCCTCGGGCGCGTCGGCCTTGACCTTCGTGACAAGAGAACCGAAGCCCCGGTCGCCGATGCCGTATTCATATTCGGAGACGATCTTGATGCCGAACCGGGCGGCCACCTGCTTGAATCCGTCGGCGAGCGACCGGCCGAAATCGTTGTCGAGCGTGATCATCACGACGCGCGACTTGCCGAGCACATCACCGATCAGCTTGGCGCCGGCACGCCCCTCCACCTCACCGACAAAAGACACCCGGAACACGTCGTCGCCGACGCGCGTAATATCCGGGTCGACCGCGTAGGCGGCTATATGGGGTATTCCGGCCTGCTCAAAGACTTCGGCTGCCGCCAAGGTGGGCGCCGAGTAGCTTCCGGAGACGGCCAGCGGAACGTGATCCTTTTCGATCAGTTTCCCGGCGATTGTCGCCGCTTCCTGTGCAGAGGCGCGGTCGTCATAAACCGACAGATCCAGCCGATTGCCATTGACGCCGCCATTCGCATTGATCTGCCTGACGGCGAGTTTCGCGCCGTTCAGCGCCGAGTGGCCGTCACCGGCCGCGGGACCGGTCAACGGCACGTTGAAACCCAGCTTGACGGTATCGGCATGTGCCACGCCCGTGACACCAGCGACGCAAAGGACCGCACCGGCGATCAACGCTCTCAAGGTCATGCCTCCATCCTTTATCTGTTCTGCCACACGCGAACACGTCAATCCGTCTGAGCTGACATGCTCCGGACGAGCCCGAACGCGGCCCGATCGTAGCAGCGAGGGCTCCGTCGGCAAACAATCGTCGATCAGCCTTAACCGCCGCCGGGCAATGGCAGCGACACCGTTACGGCGGAACGATGCTCGGTGGCGGGGGCGAGCGACACCGAGCCGCCATGGGCTTCGGCGATCTGGCGCACCAACGGCAGTCCGAGCCCGTAGCCGTTGACATTCTGTCGGTCGGCGCCGCGATAGAAAGGCTGAAAGACCTTGTCGCGGTCGGCCTCCGGAATGCCCTGGCCGCCATCGCTGACCGTCATGGTCACCACGCCGTCATCCACTTCGATATGCACCACGATCGGTGGTGCACCATGTTTGCTGGCATTTTCCAGAAGATTGCGCAGCAATCGGTGCAGCAGCCGCGGATCGCCCCTTATCTCCGGCGCCCGACCGCTCACGGTACAGTCGTCGAAGCGGGCGCATTCCTCTGCCGCAAGGGCCACCAGATCGACGAGATGGTGATCATCGACACGGTCGGCGACATCGAGGCGGCTCATCAGCAGGATCTCGTCGATCAGCGCGTCGAGTTCGGCGATATCCTGCTTGAGCGCGGCACGGCGTCTTTCGGTTTGTTTTCCTTCGGCCATCTCAAGACCGAGACGGATGCGCGACAGCGGGGTGCGCAGTTCGTGGGACGCATTGGCCAAAAGCAGGCGATGTGCGCCGACCAGCTTTTCGATCTTGTCCGCCGCCTCGTTGAAGCTTTCGGCGAGCCGGGCGATCTCGTCGCGGCCGCGCACCGGCACGCGCGCGCCGAGATCGCCGGCACCGATGCGCTCGACGCCGCGCTGCAGGTCTTCAAGCCGCCGTGTAAGGCGGCGCACCAGCGGGAAAGCGGCGAGGCCGACACATATGGCCACCAGCCCGAGCAACACCAGCAAGCCCTTCAAAGGACGATAGGGCTCCATCCCCTGCGGCGAAATCATCAGCCAGCGCCCGTCCGACAGATCGAGCGACAGGATGGGCCCAGCGCGCGACCGGTGCCAGCCGCTCTCGCCGATGTGGCGGGCGCGCAGCGGCTTGACGGTGCCATAGGCGGCGATCAGATCGCCACCGTGGTCAAACAGACTGATATCGACGTCGAGCTCGCGCCCCAACCGGTCGATCATCCGCCGCTGCGCGGCAAGGGGCGCATCGGCCGGCGGCAGCAGCAACGAGGCGAGACGTTCGGCATTTCCGAGAAGGTCCCGGTCTGAGCGTTCGGCCTCGGTCAAGTCCCACAAAACACCGCCGAGCACCACCATCAGCACCAGGCTGGCGATGATCGTCAGATAGATCTGCACATAGAGCCGGCGGGTCAGCACGCGCGATTCCGTCCGGTTTCAGACGCGGCGATCACGCGTCAATCCTGCGACCGGGCAAAGACATAACCTGCGCCGCGCACCGTGATCAGCCGTCGCGGGCGGTTGGGATCGTCCTCGATTTCCGCGCGGATGCGCGATACATGGACGTCGATGGAACGGTCGAAGGCCGCCAGGCTCTCGCCCTTCAGCGCATTCATGATCGTGTCGCGGCTGAGCACCCGGCCGGCCCGCGCGGCAAGGATTTCCAGAAGCTTGAACTGATGCGCGGTCAATGTGCAGGCACGGCCGCGCAGACGGGCTTCCATGGCGTTCGAATCGATCTCCAGGGTGCCGAAGCGCAACAGACCGGTCGGCTCGTCATCGCGTCCGCGGCGCAGGATGGCGCGCAGCCGGGCCAATAATTCGCGCGGCTCGAAGGGTTTCGGCAGATAATCGTCGGCACCCAGTTCGAGACCGACGACGCGTTCGAGCGGTTCGCCCTTGGCCGTCAGCATCATGATCGGCACGCGGTCGCGCGCCCGCAGCGCCCGACAGACATCGAGGCCGTCCATGTCGGGCAGCATCAGGTCCAAAAGCACGGCGTCGAACTGGCCTTCGCTCTGCAGGTCGAGCCCGCTTTGCCCGGTTCCGGCAATGGTCACGTCAAAATCGGCGTCGCCGAGATAGTCCCTGACCATCTCGGCGAGCCGATTGTCGTCCTCGATCAAAAGGATCCGCTGGGCCATGAGTGCGGCCGTATCCACGCTCCATTCAATGGCGACGCCACCAACTTCGCGACCGAAACTGCTCGACCCGTTCGTCGATCAGTTGCCGCTGCTCAGCCGTGAGCACCATCGCCACATCGGTCATAACGTCAGTCCATTCTTTGCTGATCGCATCCATTTCTGCAAGTTTTTCCGCCCTCAATGCCTCGACCGCCGCTCGGTCGACCGTCGGCGCTGTCAGAAGATCGAAGAATTCCATGCCGGTCTCGCGCATGTCGCCGCGCATCGACCGCATGTCGATGATGGCCGGCGTCAGCAGCGCAATGATCTGCGCCTCCTGTTCCGGTGTCGCATCGATCTCGATGCCCGCATGCCGGACCAGTCGCGTCACGCGTTCCTCGATCTCTGCGTCCGAGAGACGGCTGAAGCCATAGCTGCGGCGCTCACGCCAGCCGGCCAATTGCAGCGGTCCGCCACCGCCGTCGCTGACGTCCTCGCTGGTGTAAAGCTTGAAATGAGCGTAGGTCTTGCTCTCGGCGAAAGCCTGCACCGCGAAGGCGCTGGCCGCGATGATGCCGATGCCGACGACAAAGCCCATCGCCCGACGGTTGCCTTTGCTCAGCCAATCGGTTTCGTTGGAGTTCTGTTTGTTGGTCACTGTCAGTCTCCTCAGATATGGCGGCGGTCGCCCGCCATCCGGTTGCAGTCTAGAACGCCACCGTTTCGGTGATTTTTCGGCAACGTAAAGAAATGTGAACGCCGTCTAACGCCCGTTCCGCAGCTCGCGCCTGCGGGTGTCCTGAATGTGCCGGAAGGTCTTCATCTGCGCCGGCGTGAGCAGCGCCGCCATTTGCTCTTCCATCTGCGCCGTGTTGCGGCGGACATCGTTGCGCATGGACATCATCACCCGCAGCGGGGGCCTGCCCGCGGCCGGGTCGACTCCATGTTTTTCCATCGTAGCCCGCATCGCTTCCCGGTAATCGGTCATGATGGCGACGAAGGCTGTTTCCTGCTCGTTCGTGAGCTGCAGGGCAGCCACTGTGTCCCGTATGTCGACATTGTCCGGCCCTGCCTGCGCCTGGGCCCAGGCGGTCAACAGTGTCAAGGACAACAGAAAGGCGCCGCAGACGAAAAACAGGCGCAGGAGAGGATTGTTTCCTGTCATTTTCATGGCTTCCACCCTCGTATGGCGATCCGGTCCGGTTCATTCCCGACAAGGCATATGGCGGGTGCCTGTTTCGGGTGCTTGTCGCCCCGGTAAAGTTGTGTAAAGCGCCGCCGATTGCGCCGCTTACGGCATCGCCCTATCTTTTTTGAAGAGATGACATGATCGCCGGAAGCATCCGCGCGGCGCGCGTATCGAATTCCGCGCCGCGCCACGCCCACGCAGAACCGCCGCCCGGCACGTCAGCACTCGATCCTGTTGAGTGCCAACATATTGTTATTGGGCATTCCCCATTTGACTTGCCTCCCGTGATCATACGGCGACGAAAGGCGACTTTCCAAGAAATTTCTGCCTCCGGTCCTCGTGCGATGCTGCGTGCCAGCCGCGAAGAGCGGCCAAGCAGGCCG
>Ga0209785_1000127_pt1 | contig 30191 bp, 31 predicted proteins | sample WorMetG1BERMUDA2_FD_187403 | JGI IMG/M metagenome (GOLD analysis project Ga0209785, IMG submission 187403) | Marine gutless worms symbiont microbial communities from Max Planck institute for Marine Microbiology, Germany - Inanidrilus... ...
AGCCGGAGGTTTTCAAGCAAAATTCTGCCGCCATATGTACCCGGGATTCCGGGCAGACGGCATTCACTTCAATGTCCGCTATGATTTTCCGGCAGCTCATTGGATTCATCTGCGCAGCACAACTCCAATTGAGTCGACTTTTGCGGCAGTGCGATTGCGGACGAAACGAACCAGAGGCTGCGGGTCACGGACAGCAACTCTGACAATGGTTTTTAAGCTTGCGTTGGAACCACAAAAGAGGTGGAAAAAATTGAGAGGCTATAAAATCATCCCTCCTGTTCTGGAGGGGAGAATCTTTGAAAATGGATTACTAAAAGAGGCGGCATAAGGGGGTTTTATCGAAGGATGGCTTCTTCAATCCACAAAATTTGACGACATTTCAAGTGGATTGAGGTGCATGTTTTGTTCGACTATCATAGCATATTGCTTTATCTGGCACAAGATAAGGTTAATTAGCGGTTACGAAAAATCTGTACACCAGGGAAATTTACACTACAGCGCAAATGGCTCGAAAGGGCCATCAATTGTTTTCAAAGATTGACTCTGCTATTATTCAAACAATCAGAATATGGACTGGTGGAATGCTCAACATTAATGAAAAAAAAATTATTGCAGCTTCAAAATGGACCGAGTATATTGAGGCATCCTATCATGACGCATGTGAGAACGAAAAGATCTGGTCATTCATTGAACGAAAGGGCGGGGTGCGCGCTGTAGTCGTTGTTCCTAGAATCGAAATTTCCAGAGATTTGCTTCTTATACGTCAGTACAGGGTGCCTTTGCAGGGTTATGCGATTGAATTTCCTGCTGGTCTGGTTGATCCTGGTGAAACCGTTGAAGAGGCCGCTTTGCGTGAGTTGAAAGAGGAAACCGGTTATTGCGGGAAAATTACTTCTCTATCAGGACCGTTTTGCACCTCACCGGGATTGACCTCAGAAACTGTGTATTTAGCCGATGTTATTTGCCAGGAGCAAAATCAACTAAAACAGTATTTGGATTGTTCTGAAGAAATAGAGGTGTTTCGAATCAAAAATCGTGAACTTCGTGCCACTCTTAATGTTTTCAGCAGGGCTGGTGATATAGTGGATTCTCGTGTGGCGACTTTTGCGCTCACTGCAGAATCCGGATCACCTGGATAATCCTGTCATCTTCCTGATTGGAGTGGCCTGTAAAGGAGGTGATTCTTTCAAGCATGTATTGTATCGTTGATTCTGGATCCATGCCCACTGTTTCAGAAGCTATTGCGAGCAGTCTGTCGAATCCAAGAATTTCCCCATAGTTATTTTTGCATTCTACAAGACCGTCGCTATAGAAAATGAATGTATCTCCTTTTCTGAAAGGTATTTCTTTTTCATCAAAAGGGTTATCGCTTTTAATCGCCAGGGGTAGTCCTCCTGATATGAGAAATTCCGCCTTTTTTCTGATCTTGATCGGGAATGGAAGCCCTCTATTGGTAAATGTCATGGTCCGATTTTTCAGGTTGAAGAGCGCGCAACTGAGTGCGATATTGAGATTGCCAAATCGGATCCTGCTGAGCTGTTTATTGACCATTCTTAAGAAATCTGCCGGTCTGATTGTTTCTTCCCATCCTGCTTTGATAATCCCTGATGATACAGCCCCAAAGAGAGCGGCCGGAATTCCTTTTCCAGAGACATCTCCGGTAATCACTCCCAGATTACCCGGAGGTTCTTGAAAGAAATCATAGATATCTCCGCCCACTTCACGTGCTGGTTGGTAATGGAAGGCTGCTTCATACCATGTTTTGCCATCAATTTTTTTTGGCAGAAAGTGCTGTTGTATTTTAGCGGCAATTTCCAGCTCCTTTTCAATGCGTTCCTGTCTTCCCACCTGCTCCATGAGCCGGGTGTTTATGGTGGCGAAAGCAAGCTGATTGGAAAAGTTGAGCAAAATTTCCAGATCAGCTTCACGGAATGTCCGGCCATCCGGGCGCTCACCAACCACCAGGCACCCGATTAATTTCTCATCCAGCATTATTGGCATAAGCAGCGATGAAGGGAATTGAGTGAAAATGCGTCCCAGATTGTTTTTTACAGGGACAGGGACAGGAATCTCGTCAAGATCGAAGGGTGTTAGTATTTCAGCGTGCTTTTCTATAAAAGCGAGCGTAGCTCTGGAGCCGTGGATTGCAGACTCTCCCTGGAGGGCAAAGGAGCAATAAGAGCTGAAGCCTTTTGGAGTTCTCAGAAGAACAGCGGCCCTGTTGATCCCCAGTGTGTTAAGGATTCTTTTTATAAGCGGGATCGTCTCCTTGCTCAGGTGATAAATTTTTCGTATTGCTCTTGATGTTTCGAACAGAATGCTTGTCTTTTCAATCTGATATCTGAAAAAAAGCCGGTCGATAAGTGATTTGAGATAATTCTGCACTCTGGAAAGCATAAGAACAAAGATCGCAAAAAGGGCTGCCGGGAGTAAACCTGCACCATTTTTATTTTTAAAAAGCAGTCCGGATATTGTGGAAAGCCCGACAAAAAGGAAGATGAGAAGCGATATATAAAGTAAATAGAAAACAGTATTGACTATAATTTTTTCTGCGTTGAAAAAATTATGCCGGATGATAGCGTATCCGAGATAAAGAGGGAAAAAGAGAGCTGTCAGAAAGCTGAAGTTCAAAGGGAGAGCTCCGTTACTCAAGCCGGTGAGTACGGCGACGCCGGGAAGTGAAAACGCTAAACTCATTCCTACCAGAGCTATCTGTGCTCTTTTTCGGAGCAGGAGTGAAGGTTCGCTTGAGGAACGTTTGATCAGAACTGCAATGAAAAAAAGATAAGCAGCCAGAATGAGCAAATCACCTATCTGATCAATGACGGTCCAGATATGGTAGTGCTGCACCTCTAACGATGCTTTTACTCTCCACAGGAGCAGAAATATCGTATAAGTAAGCGGGATCAGATAGCGTCTGTTTTTATAGAATTCTAAGGGTGAGGGAAACAGACAGGCGAGATGGACCATCAGAGCCGGTACCAGATGTAATGAAATATCAAGAAAAAGAACAAGCTGGAGGCTGGAGTAGGCGTCAAAAAGAGTAATAAAGCACAAACCGACCGCATTGCAAAAAAGCGCAAAAACTCGCGCAGCAGGGAGCTGTGATTTGAGATAGAAGACAGTGAGTCCTGTAATTAAAAAAGACAGGCCGATGATGAAAAGTATGCCAAATGCGATAAAGAAATCCCCTGTGGTGAAGGTTTGAATTCGAGCAGTGATTTGAAATAATCGCCCATTTCTGTTTAAAGTATAGGCCGTCTTCTTTCCAGACGGGATTTTTTTGATAATTGAATTAAATTCTTGATATGAATTAATCGCTTTTTCATTGATCGCTACTATTCGATCACGTGCTTTGAGCTTCGTGGTTTTGAATACCCAACTCGGGCCGGCTATTGGGTAGACATTTCTACCTTTTCCGATCAGAAAACCCGCAAAGGGGGTGCCAATTCTGGAGAGAGCGGAAATCGTGGCAATAACAGCAATAATAAGACAGCCAGGAGAGAGAGCCCAAACAGGTACCTGTTTCCATCGTGGCATAGAGGTTGCTCCATCACCAGGAAAAGCTTGTTTCTAACCCGGCGCTTAGTTTTAAACCTGAAAAATTCACTTCTTTGAAGTGGTATTCAATAGTTGCGATCAACCATGTATTTCCATCAAATACGTTGAATCGAACCCCGGGGCCTATGTGGTAGCGGGTGTCTGCGGTGTCATAACTTTTTTGCAAATGGCCTTTAAGCATCAACAGGAACTCAGGGGAGAGTTCCAGCAACATGCAGGAATTCCAGTAGAAGATCCAGTCATCTCTGACCATCAGTTCCGGATACCAGTAGTACCAGAGTTTTCTATAGAAGAAACGCTCCAGGAAAAGCGAGTTATAGAGAATCAATGGACCAAATTTCAGTTTCACGATCCAGAAAGGAGAAATATAGGGGATGATTTCAGACCCGGGTGACATTCTGTCACGTACATTTTCACTGTAGGTGGTTGTCCCATCCGGAAAAGCATAGAATTCCCAGCAAGTGTGAGCTCCGGCGGCAAATCCAACATCCAGAAAGATGAGTGGACTGAATTTAATTCGACCAGCAAAGAGGCAGCCTGTCGGGAAGATGCTTATAAAAGCGCCCAGATCCAGATGTGCCTCAGAGAAAACAAATGAATTTTTATCAGCAAAGGAGATGCGATAGGAGAGGATTGTCTCATTGACCAGTCCTGCAGGATTCCACGTTCCCCCCAGGAAGTTTTCAGCGACCCAGCCGCCGAAAAGGGTTACAGGCAACAACAGGAGAAAAATGAGTTTTTGCATGAGCAACCTCCGCACCTGATTTTTACTCTATCAGAGGGCCAGTATTTTTGCAAATCCCTGTTGGTAATGCAATGTAAAGACAGGAAGTTTTTACATCCGTGTTACGTTTCAAACCTTTTTCATGTCCAGTAAGCACTCAAATGGTCTCCGGCTGTTTGTTTTGTGTCGTTTATTCCATATGAACAGAATGCATTATAAGGTAAACCTGCACTGCCCGTGCCGGTCGTGAACTTGCAAAAGTTTGAACAGATGCGCAACCCCTTATATGATCACTTCAGCATCCGGATCTTTCGTAGCGAGGAAAGCAAGCAGAGTGAATAAAAGTGCAGGGGGCAGTATATTTACTCTCTGAGTGACTATATATATAGCAACATTATGTGAGATAATTTATGCCCTACAAACTGGTCTGTTTTGATATGGATGGTGTGCTTTATTCATCAGAAAAAATGATCGCCGCCGCATTCCGGGATGCTGTTATGCGTTTCTCCAGGGAGGTGGAGCTGGATGTTCAGGTTCCGAAACTCCAGAGAATTATGGAGGAGGTCGGGCGGCCGATCCGCACTATCTATGCTAACCTCTTTCCGAAACTGAATCAGGTACAGCAGGAGAGGGTTTCCACATTAACTCTGGATACTCTTGAGAAAAGGGTCAAAGCCAGAGAGGGCACGCTCCTGCCTGGTGCATTACAGGTATTGCAGAAATTGGAAGAGAGGGGGATTGCAATCGGCCTTGCTTCCAACGGCAGAGAACGCTATCTTGATGCGATTCTGCAAACATACGGTATGGACCGCTATTTCCCGGGCAGAGCTGTAATTGATGGAGACAAACTACCGGACAAAGGTTCACTGATTACCCATGCCATGCAGCGCTACGAGCTGAACGCGGAAGATACGTTGATGGTGGGAGACAGACTGACCGATTACGAAGCCGCAGAGCAGGCCGGGGTGGATTTCGTCTGTGTGCTCACCGGGCATGGGAATGATATTCTGGATCACCAATCTGCTTATTCCATCCGGAAACTGGAAGAACTGCTCCCTGTAGTGTTTGGAGAGGAATATGCCCGGATATGACTGTATCGGTGACGTGCATGGGCAGTCTGATGCGCTCAAAGCCTTGCTGGATAAGCTTGGCTATTTTTTATCTGGAGGCGTATACAGGCATCCAGAACGGATTGCGGTTTTCACAGGAGATATAGTGGACCGGGGACCGGATGTGCGCGGTGCACTACAGATCGTCCGTGCTATGTGCGCTGCAGGCAGCGCGCTGTGTGTGATGGGCAATCACGAGTTTAATCTGATCGCCTATCTCACGAGGAATCCAGAGGGTGGGTGGTTGCGGGAACACAATGAAAAAAACCGCATGCAGCTGCAGGCTACAATGGCTTCTTTCAGCGAGAACGAAAAGGAGCTGGAGGAGTATTGCGGTTGGTTGAAACAGCTGCCCCTTTATCTGGAGCTGCGTGGTTTGCGCATTGTGCACGCTTGCTGGGACCATCTGGCGATCTCCCGTCTTTACTGTTCCAGCGGCATTTTGAAGCCGCATGCGCTCGTGGAGTCTGCATTGCATAAAGGGTCAGAAATCGGAAGAGCGACAGCTTTACTCCTTAAGGGAAGTAAGCTCAATCTTCCGGACGGGTTGATATTCACGGATATCAATGGATTCAGGAGAAGCAGGAAGCGGCTTAAATGGTGGGTTGATCCCAGAGATAAAAGGTTTGAAGAGTTGTTCGTTCTTCCTATGTACAATATTGAGGGGGATACCTCCTTTCTGAAAAAGATTGTAGAATTTCCGGAAGGATTGCCGGCATACTACAGTACAGATGAGCCACCTGTTGTTTTCGGCCACTACTGGCTGGAGGGAGAGCCCCGGGTAATTCGAGATAATATAGTTTGTGTGGATTATGGTGCCGGAGCGGGGCAGAAGCTTATAGCCTACTGCTGGTCAGGAGAAGAAAAATTCACAGACAGCAATTTAGTCTGGGTGGAAATCCCTTGAGCCCAACGGACACGGCGCAGTGTGCCCGCATGAATTGGTATTGCTTTCCGTAAGAAAATTGTAATACCGTGGCAACTCAAAAGAAGTTTGTTTTGGGAACTGCCATCCATGTTCGTGGTTATATAAAGAAAGTATGAAAAAAACGGATATTTATCTTCGTAGATGTTTGAAAAAATGGTTGTATGTTTTCATGGCCTCCTCTTTAGTTTCCGCCCTGTACATCTCATGAATCATTGAGTTTGCTTTTAACTGCATGCTCCCGGGCATTCTGTCAGGTACATTGGCTGTTTTATGGACCCAGCACAGTTGCACTTTAGATTCTGGAAATACCTCCCATACGCATTATTCGAACTCATTAAATACAGAAGTCTCATAATAGAGATCAGTTACGCTTACAAAATTGCTCAAACAACAGTCTTCCCCTATACTTCATTACACGCAGTTAGTTGAGGATGCAAAAATCCGATTGCCCTGTCGTTCGGACCAGTTGTGTTTTCATCAGACAGAGTTTACTATTGCTCCTGGAGTTGTTCATCCTCTGCTCGGGCGGCAATCCTAATGCAACAATCAGGTTTCACCCCCTATTTCTGGACTCAGTTTCTGGGTGCGTTTAACGATAACTTCTATAAAATCGCCTGCACTATGCTGGTCACCTACCGGATCGCCGGAGTCAGCAGAGAGGAGGTGAACGCCCTGGTTGCGCTGGCCGCCGGACTTTTTATCCTTGCTTTTTTCCTTTTCTCCGCAACTGCAGGCCAGCTTGCTGACCGGTTTGACAAGAGTCTGTTGATTCGGTGGATCAAATTTGTGGAAATCGTGGTTATGGGTGGGGCGGTATGCGGGTTTTTGCTGAACAGCATTCCTCTGCTACTCTTCATCATCTTCTGTATGGGCTCACAATCCGCCTTTTTCGGGCCTGTTAAATACAGTGTGATCCCGGAGCTCCTGCCAGAAGAGCGGCTTATCCGGGGTAACGGCCTGGTGGAATCGTCTACGTTCATTTCCATTCTCACCGGTACTATACTTGGCGGTTTTTCCATTGCACTCTCCGGAGATTCTTTTGCAGAACTACAGGCGCGTCTACTGGCAGCCGGAACAGGATTGCAGATCAGCATCGTGAGCCAGGAGGCGCTCATAGTCACCTGTTGCGGTGTTCTCCTGCTCGCTATAGCCGGGTTTTTGTGCAGTCTGCGGATACCCCGAGTTGGAGCCCGGGACACTGCTGTGCGGATTGACTGGAATATCATCCGAATCACGGCACGAAATCTACGATATATACGTCAGGGCAGGTTGATCTTCTGGTCCATCCTTTCCATCTCCTTGTTCTGGTTCTATGGAGCACTCACTCTACAGGTAATTCCTGGTTTTTCCCGTTTTTATCTTGGAGGAGGGGAGACAGTTTTTACTCTTTGTTTGATGATGTTTTCCATAGGAATCGGGGCCGGTTCAGCTCTCTGTTCTTTCCTGTCAAAAGGGTATATCCGGCCGCAGGTGATGTCTCTGGGGTTGATCGGGCTTGTACTCTCCCCTTTGTTAACATTGCTCTGCGGCCGCTGGCTGCCTGGCGTTATGTTTTCTCTTCTCCTGATTGGTGCAGCCGGGGGATTGTACGTTGTTCCGCTGTATGCAACGGTTCAGGACCGTTGTCCGCACGGGCAACTCTCCCGGACAATTGCAGCCGGCACTATTCTGGACGCCCTGTTCATGGTTGTCGCCAGTATGCTGCTTAAGGTGCTGACCGGCAATGGAATGGAAGAACGGTTTGTGATGCTTGTACTGAGCGGAATTACCCTGCTGTTTGGCGTCGCTGCTGTTGCAAGAGTATCAGAATTCAGGATTTGACAATATGTGATTCACTTCATAAATTTCTTGAAGGGCTTTAGTAACATTTAATATTTTGAAGGAGTTGTGATGAGATTGTTTATTTTAGTAGTTGTGTGCTTATTGTATATCAATCCCGCTTTTGCAGAATTTATCTTTGGAGATGGTGCCCCGGAGAGTGATAATGGTGACAATGTTGTATCAGAAAAGAGCATTGCGATCACTTTTCAGGGGACAATCGGATTGATGGTTGCCAGAGCGACAAAGTAACTACACCGGAGATGACATGGAGGAGCTATTTTTTAGTACAAGTTATGGTGATGTCTTTGAGGATAAGATCGAAACAACAGGCGCTGGCCTTTGTTACGGTTTTTAAGTTTCGTCATTTTTACGACTAAAAAACATTATGTGTTTACCTTCGCTCTGAAGAACGGAAGAGTCGGTAAACACAAATATCTCTCTTCTTCAGATACCAAACCGATCCGAATACCAATGCCCTCTGAGGATTAAGAAAGAGGTAACTGATTTTTATTTATGGTTGTTCTCATTTTTTCTGGAATTTTTTTGTTCGCTGCAGCGTGTATCGGGTTTCTTCTTTCCTCTCCTCCATACAGGGGCCCTGTTAGCGCCCATTTTAACGGGAAGCGTTTTTTTAATCCAGAAGCCGGCCATATACCCGGCCCCTGTGATATGATCCGTTTCATAACAGGCGGCCCCGGGGAAAAGTGGCAGAAAAGTTCCGGGGTGAGTTCTCCCCTGGTCGCGCATTCCCCTGAAGAGGAAGGTATCCGTTATCTCGGGCACGCCTCTTTTTTAATCACCCTTTCCGGAAAGACGATCCTGCTGGATCCGGTTTTCCACAGGGCAGGACCACTGGGGATTTTCGGACCTTCCAGATTCAGGAAGCCCGGGATTTTGCTGAAAAATCTGCCGCGGATCGATGGTATCCTTGTCTCGCATAACCATTACGATCATTTTGATGTTTCTGCGGTCAAGTCTCTCATCAAGAAAGATAATCCGTGGCTTCTCATGCCACTCGGATGCGGCAACGTGCTCCCGGAGAAATTTCGGGTCCGATTGCATGAGCTGGACTGGTGGGAGAAGCTGGAGCAGGAGGGCCTTTGTATCACCGCTGTCCCGGCCCGTCATTTTTCCGGAAGAGGGATCTTTGATCGGAACCGTAGCCTCTGGTGCGGCTTCATGATTGTTTTCAGCAATCAGCGGATCTATTTTGCCGGTGATACAGCGTATGGGGTCCATTTTCGGCAGATCGCGGAGAAGTTTCCGGGTATAAGCAGTGCTCTGCTACCGATCGGCGCCTATCGTCCGGAGTGGATGATGCATGGCATCCACATCAATCCCTCTGATGCGATTCGTGCTTTTCTGGATCTGGAAGCGGATCGAGTTCTTGCATATCATCACCGCACCTTCCGTCTCGCCCGGGAGGGGCCTGATACTCCGGAACAGGAATTCGTGCGTGCAGCGCAGAAGCGGGGTGTTGCGGAGCAGAGAGTTCTTGCGCCCCTGGAGGGAGAACTGCTGCATCTCAATTCTTGAGTGCGGATGGAGCAGTCAGATCCGGGATAACCGGGGGCAGACGGTGGGTCATGACGGACAAAGAGAAGATGCAGGGCGGAGCGTTCTACAACGCTCGGGACGATGCGCTGATCAAGGATCGGGAGGAGGGAGGCTCGCTGCTGATTGCAGCGCAACAACAGCGGGTGTTCCGTAAGCCCTGAAAGGCACTGCTCCACAGGCTCTTCCGGCAGCTTTGATGCTCAGCCAATTTTTTTGCAGACGTAGTAAACGTAGCTGAAGAACTCATTGTAGGTGTTGTAGATTTCCAGCTCCTGCTCATCCTCTTCAATCACTGCGATCTTCTCTTGATCATCAGGGTATTTGAGGCGCAGCATCTCCAGTCTTGTCTGCAGTGGAGTGTAGTATTCATTCCGCCACCCACATGGAGGCAGTGCGAATGTCTCCATAACATCGTATCCATTGGCGTCCAGACTGGCGACATTTCCCGCCCTCTCCCCGATCTGGACCTTCTGCACATTCCGCCAGTAGGCGACAAGCTCTTTCGGGGGATTTTCCTTGATCCAGGTGAGATACGAGAACACCAGAAAGCCTCCTGGTTTAAGAAAGTTCCGCAAATAGCGGGACGCCTTCTGCATACCCATGATATAGAGAGCACCTTCAGACCAGATCACATCAAAGGATTCCTTTGAAAAAGGGAGCGCATCCATGGAATCAGCAGAGAGAAAAACTCTGTTGGCGATTTCATTCTGGATCAGAATCGGCTTGAGCGCATCAAGGAATGGCTGGTGGATGTCGATCGCGTGGATAGAGGCGTTCGGGAGAAAATAAGCCAGAGCAACGGTCTGCCTGCCCGGGCCGCAGCCCACATCCAGAACCTGCGGTTTTTCAGGAAGAAGTCTGTGGATTTTGCGCAGCGCTTTGCAGGTGTAAATATCTCCGCCCGGTCCCTGTCGGGGCATGTTCTTGTGAATTTCAAAGAAGAAAGGATTCATCAGCAGCCTCCAGTATCTTTTTCATCCACACCGTATGTTTGAATTCTAGTCTATCTTGCGCAAAAAATCTGCGGGAAAACAGGGCTTTTACAGAGGCATTACAATTTCATCTCAATATCGATGAAAATTTTCAGCTATTTTTTAGCCTGTACTATCCGCAAATCAACGGCTCTGATCCTTATCCTGTTCCAGTTCAAAACGAATCAGTTCCCTGCCCACTTCATCCAGCTGCGCAGCCGCTTCTGTCAGCGGGAGCTGCAGCGCGCCGGTTGCCAGCAGGGTGGAGAGGCCGTGGGTATAGATCCAGAGCCGGTCATTGAGCCGATGCAGCGCCTCTTCAGAGAGGTCATGAAGATCCTTATCGTTCCGCAGCTTTTCAAGCAGCGGAGTGATGCGGCCAGATTCATAGTCCAGCCCTGTGTTCTGGGTCAGATAGACGGCACGGAAGATTTCCGGTTCTTCTCTGGCAAGCCGGAGGTAGCCGATTCCGAGACTGAGCCGCGGTTTCTCGTGGTGGTCTTTGAGCAAGAAGTCAATGGTATACTGCCCCGCCAGCAGCACTGTCTCATCCCGGAGCGATCCCATGGAAGAGAAATGCGTGTATATCGGACGAACGGTGCACTTCAATTGATCGGCAAGCCGCCGGGCAGTGATGCTGTCAAGACCCTCTGTTCTGAGAAGATGAAATGCTGCGTCAACGATTTGTCCTCTGGAGAACAGGACTTTTGGCGGCATAATATCTATCCCCCTGATTGCAGAAGCGCTCATCTACAATATATCATAAAAATCGGTTAAGAACACTTGTTATGCAAGGCTCTGTTGACAGAAAAATCGGGGGATGAGTCGCAGGAGTGAATTTACCGCTTACAGCTGACCACTGAGGGAGGTGAAAACGCAATAAAGGTGGATTCCTGTATTGTCATCCGAATAGATACCCAGGATTTTGCCATCCGGTGTCCGATCAGAAGTACTGCAGGCAGTTCAGAGGCCGGAATAGGATGGAGCGTTGTATCCGCTTCGTTAAACTTGTATTTGCTTACCGGCAGCGGTCAAACTTTTTTTATAGATCTTTCCAGATATATGGCAACAGAGATATGGCCGGTCCTTCTGGCCCAATCCGTCGCTGTATCACCTTCCGGGGTTCGGGTTGAGGGGTCGGCGCCATTGCTGATCAGCAGTTCCGCCATTTCCAGATTACCGGCATAGGCTGCTTCGTGAAGGGCGGTACTGCCTGTGGGGTTGCGGATCGCGGCGTCAGCGCCTGATTCTATAAGAAGATATGCCATGGAGAGATCATTGTGTTCCGCAGTGATGGAAAGTGCAGTGATCTGCCGGCTTCCCGGGAGATCAGGGTCCGCGCCCTTCTCCAGAAGGATTTCAGCTATTTCTTTATCTTTAAGCAGAACCGCCACTTCCAGAGCGGTTCGGCCTTTGCTATCCTGACTGTTCGGGTCTGTGCCGGATTGAAGGAGATGGATTATTTCTCCGGTCAGGCGCTCCCTGGCGGCAAGGACCAGTGTTTCACTTCTATCCATAGATTTCTCCTTTTCTTCACTGTAAAAATACAATAATTTCAGATGCTATCTATTTCCGTCAATCTGTGATCATCAACCCGGGGCTGCTTCATCCGGATCGGGCCCGGGCCTGTAACCCATGCTGCGTTCAGACAATATTTGCTTTTTTTATCTGCATTCATGACTTTTAAATATAACTCCACAGAAGAGGATATCATGAATCATTATGACAGCAAATACTTTAAATACCAAAAAATCATTGGAGAATTCGGCGGGAAGGCAAATATTTTTAAATTTGAAAAATACATCAAAAATACAGACAATGTGGTTGATTTCGGGTGCGGCGGAGGATATCTTTTAAAAAATCTCCAATGCAAACAGAAGATCGGTGTTGAGATTAATGATGCAGCCTGCAAGACCGCTCAAGAAAACCGGATCAATAGAAGAGATTGCCGACCGATGGGCTGATGTGATTATCTCCAATAACGTTCTTGAACATGTCCCATCACCACTGCAAACCCTTTGTGCACTCAAGAAAAAAATCAGAGCAGGCGGAAAAATCGTTTTCGTCGTCACCCATGAGCTCAAAGGAAAATATAAACCTGGAGATATAAACCAGCATCTCTACACCTGGACTCGCCTGAATATCGGAAATCTTTTCCACACTGCCGGGTTTGAAATTTTTGAAGTAAGATATTTAAGACACCGCTGGCCCCCCTGCTATCGTTTGTTATGGAAGATCACCGGCAGACGCATCTTTAATGCGATTTCAATACTTTACGGACTCTTCATCAGATATGGAAACCAGATTCGCATAGTTGCGGTAAAAAACGATAAGGTCTAAAATTTTATTTGTTTTCGTTTCCGTAAACAGCTCTGTATTTTTATTTAATCGGGAAAGCAGACAATTCTGCGGGAGGAAATATGGTGATGAGATCAACTCTGCTCGATAAAGTCTGGGCACAGCATAAGGTGAAGACCCTGCGGTCGGGTATGGACCAGATTTTCATCGGCCTCCATCTGATTCATGAAGTGACCAGTCCCCAGGCTTTTGCCATGCTTGGAGAGCGTGCTCTGCAAGTGGCTTTCCCGGAAAACAGCGCTGCTACTGTCGACCATATTGTTCCAACAGATGAGGGGACACGCCCCTTCCGAGATCCACTGGCCGAAGAGATGCTCCGGGAGCTGGAGCAGAATACAGAAGCAGCTGGAATCCGTTTTTACGGTTTTCTCCATCCTGAACAAGGAATAGTCCATATAATGGGTCCGGAACTGGGGCTCACTCAGCCGGGGATGACGATCGCCTGTGGAGATTCCCACACCAGTACGCACGGCGCATTCGGCGCGCTGGCGATGGGTATTGGAACATCTCAGGTCAGGGATGTGCTGGCTACCGGCTGCCTTGCTGCTGTTAAGCCGAAGTTGCGGCGGATTGAAGTTAACGGCTCCCTGTCAGAGGGGGTATATGCAAAAGATGTCATTCTCAGGATCATTTATGATCTGGGCGTTAATGGCGGTATCGGATACGCGTATGAATATGGCGGTCCTGTCTTTGATAATTTATCGATGGAAGAACGGATGACGATCTGCAATATGAGCATTGAGGGTGGTGCCAGAATGGGGTATGTGAATCCTGATGAGACCACTTTTGAGTATCTGCGCGGCAGAAAGTGGGTACCTGATAATTTTGAGAAAGCCACACAGTACTGGCGCTCTGTCGCTTCTGATGTGGATGCGGCTTATGATGATCTGTACAGGATTGATGGGACCTCTATTCAACCTATGGTAAGCTGGGGGATCAACCCAGGGCAATCGGTCGCTGTTGCTGAAAATATTCCGGATGCCGCGCCGGAGACAGAGGAGGCGGTTTTCAAGGAAGCGCTGGAGCATACGGGGTTTACGACAGGTGAGCCGATTCTGGGGAAGAAGATTGATGTGGCATTTCTCGGTTCCTGTACCAATGGGAGGATTTCGGACCTGAGAATTGCAGCCTCGATAGTTAAAGGGAAAAAAGTTGCCGATTCCGTCCGGGCTATCGTTGTTCCCGGCTCAGGTGCGGTGAAAAAGCAGGCTGAGGAGGAGGGGCTGAACCGGATTTTTGCAGAAGCGGGTTTTCAGTGGCGCAACCCTGGCTGCAGTATGTGCCTGGCTATGAATCCGGACAAACTCTCGGGCAGGGAGCTCTGTGCTTCCTCATCCAACCGCAATTTCAAAGGCAGACAGGGCAGCAAGAGCGGTCGTACTCTGCTGATGAGCCCGGCGATGGTGGCCGCTTCAGCCGTAGAGGGGCGGGTGGCTGATCACAGGGAGTATTTGTAGGCCTCTGTACTGTTTTCGCGTGGACTGCCGGGAGTAACTAAATACTATTTCGATTACACTGCTTTATAGTAAAATTGTGAGGATATGCGCCGGGATCATGAAGATGCCATCTGATACCCGGAGCAGCACCGGAAGAGGGGGGAGCGGAAGACGGGCCCGCGCCGTCCGGCCGACAGGATGGAGGACGGATCAAACGGCGCGGAGCAGCCCGGCTGGAGCGAGGGGGCTTTGTGCCCCCTCAAAATATTATCTGCTGTATGTTGTGCTTGCTGTGGAGCCGCCTTTGCCGGTCCAGTTTGTATGGAAGAATTCGCCGCGCGGTCGGTCTATCCGTTCGTAGGTATGCGCACCAAAGTAATCCCGCTGCGCCTGAAGCAGGTTCGCAGGAAGACGTGCAGAGCGATATCCGTCGTAGTAATTGAGTGCAGAGCTGATGGCCGGGACGGGAATGCCGTTTGTGGCTGCTGTGGCGACAACCTCCCTCCAGCCGTTCTGAGCTCTGTCGATTGTCTCTTTGAAAAACGGATCGAGCAGAAGGTTAATCAGATCGGGTCTGACGTCATACGCCTGTTTGATCCTGTCCAGGAAGACCGACCGGATGATGCAACCGCCCCGCCAGATGAGAGCGATGTCGCCATAATTCAGGTCCCAGCCGTACTCTTTTGCCGCCTCCTTCATCAGAGCATAGCCCTGGGCATAGGAGATGATCTTTGAGGCGTAGACCGCGTCTTTCAATGCGCTGAGAAATCGGGTCCTGTCCCCGGCGAAATCGACCTGAGGTCCTGTGAGCACAGCCGCTGCGGCTGTTCTTTCCCCCTTAACCGCGGAGAGGCAGCGCGCAAAAACCGCTTCTCCGATCAGAGTCAACGGTATCCCGAGGTTCAGGGCCGTTATGCCTGTCCATTTTCCGGTCCCTTTCTGCCCGGAGCTGTCGAGTATTTTTTCGACCAGCGGGCTGCCGTCTTCATCCCTGTATCCGAGGATGTCTCGAGTGATTTCTATCAGATAGGAGCTCAGTTCGCCATCGTTCCATTCGCGGAAAACATTTTCCATCTCCGGGTACCCCATACCGAGCATCTCTTTCATGATCTGATAGGCTTCACAGATAAGCTGCATGTCGCCGTATTCTATACCGTTGTGGACCATCTTGACAAAGTGGCCTGCGCCCCCTTCGCCGATCCATTCACAGCAGGGGACATCCCCGTTCACTCTGGCGGATATGGCCTGGAGGAGCGGTTTGACTGTCTCCCACGCTTCTGCTGCGCCTCCGGGCATGATGGAGGGCCCTGTCAGGGCGCCCAGCTCTCCGCCGGAGATTCCTGTGGCGATATAATGGATGCCTTTCTCTTTCAGAGATTTCCAACGCCGTTCGGAATCCGCGAAATGCGAATTGCCGCCGTCTATCAGGATATCTCCTCTTTCCAGGTGGAGCACGATGGTGTCGATGTAGCTGTCAACCACCTCCCCGGCTTTTACCATCATGATGATTCTTCTGGGGATTTTCAGACTGGCGCAGAGTTCTTCGACAGTCAAACAGCCGATAAACTTTTTGTCTCTGGCCCTGCCGTTGATAAATTTGTGCATCTTTTCTGAGGTTCTGTTGTTGACAGCAACGGTGAAGCCATGGCTTTCGATATTGAGTGCCAGATTTTCTCCCATGACCGCCAGACCTATGAGGCCTATGTCTGCTCTTTTCATGTTCGATTCCTTATTCTGAGTTTGCGGTTTTCCGGTTCAGACTATATTTTCCCGCTGCACGGAAGCGGCCGCTGTTTTAAGAAAGAATATTTCAATTTCGGCATCTTTTCCAATGTTTTCCCTGAGAAATGCCGGGTATTTAATCGGTTTTTGTTAAAAGATGCTCTGGAGGAGGGGTTGGCCATTCATACTCAAATCATCCTGCAGTTGCATTATCTACGATTTAGATTATACTAGAAAAGCGGGAGGATGTATGGCGGCTGAGAGAAGAAAGCATATGCGGTTTTCGATCCATCAGGCGATCGAGATCTCCTTTGGGCAGGAGCTGTTTTTCTATGCCCGGGGAGTCAATATGAGTGCCGGGGGTATGCTGATAGAGACAGAGACAGAGCTGCAACCGCAATCCCGTATTTATCTGTTATTCTCTGTGCAACTGGAAGGGGTCACCTATGATGTGGAAGCCGAAGCTGTCGTCCGGCACATAGAAAAAAGCGAAAAGCTCTATCAGGTCGGGGTGGAATTTTGTGAATTACAGCCCGATCAGCAGGAGATGCTTGTTGCCTGTGCAAAGAGGGTTGAGGCCTGATTCCGTCTATTTCTATTACAATTGTGTTGTGTCAATTGTTACTTATTTTCAGATCCGGTATAATTTGCTATCTTTGGGGCAGCGACCCCGGGAGGATTGGATATGGGACTGGGTTACAGTCAGGCCGGAGTGGATATCGACAGGGGCGATACCCTTATTCCTCTATACCGTGATGCTGCAGAAAAAACCCGCATCCCGGGCGTGATAGGGGCTCCTGGCGGCTTCGCCGGCCTCTTCTCCTTGCAAGAATACGGTTTTGAGGACCCGGTTCTTGTTTCCGGTACAGACGGAGTGGGTACTAAACTTCTTCTGGCAAAAGAGCTGGGGCGCCATGACACGGTTGGAATCGATCTGGTAGCCATGTGTGTCAATGATATCCTCACCTGCGGCGCCAGGCCGCTTTTTTTTCTCGATTATTTTGGCAGCGGGGCCCTTGAGCCTGAGGTCATTGCAGATGTGGTCCGCGGAATCGCGGAAGGGTGCAGCCGTTGCGGTTGCGCGTTGACCGGTGGGGAGACAGCTGAGCTGCCCGGAATGTACCCTGCCGGAGAATATGACCTGGCGGGATTTGCAGTGGGCGCTGCTGAGCGAAAGAATCTGATTGACGGCTCTGCTATTGAGGTTGGAGATGCGGTTATCGGGATCTCCTCCTCTGGTCTCCACTCTAACGGATACAGTCTGGTGCGCAAGGTTATCGAAGTCGCCGCGCTTTCTCTTTCGGAAAACTATGGGATGGAAAAAGATCTGGGCAGCATTCTGCTCGAACCGACGCATATCTATACCAGGGAGGCGGAAGCTCTGAAAAAGCATGTTGAGTTGCGCGGGCTCGCTCATATTACAGGGGGGGGGCTTCCTGGAAACGCCTGCCGTATCCTTCCGGAAGGGGCGGCAATGCTCCTTGACGAGGGGAGCTGGAGGGTACCGAAGGTTTTCTCCCTCATACAGGAGGAGGGGGAGATCAGTCTGGAAGAGATGTACCGGAGCTTCAATATGGGGATCGGCATGCTGGCCGTTGTCCCGGCGGCGCAGCGGGAAGAAGCGCTGGAGGCGTCAGGTTCCGCCGGTCTGGAATCCAGTGTGGTCGGGAAGATCACAGCCGGTAAGCAGAAGGTGGTGATCCGATGAAGCAGCTTATGTCAGCAAAAGATATGGGGCGTGTGCTCGACAGGATGGCCTATGAGATCCGGGAGCGCTGCCTCCCTGGCAAGAGCATCGCCTTTCTCGGTATCCGAACCAGAGGCGTCTACCTTGCGGATAGACTCCGCACCAGGGTGGAGAGGGTGCTCGGCAGGGAGATCCCTCACGGGGTGATTGATATCACGCTTTATAGAGATGATCTGGACGGAATGGCCAGTAAGCCGATTGTCCGGGAGAGCTCTATCCCTTTCGACACCTCGGACAAAACCGTGGTGCTGGTGGATGATGTACTATTCACAGGACGGACTGTACGCGCTGCTCTGGATCAGATAATGGATTACGGCAGACCGGTTGCGGTGCGGTTGGCTGTGCTTGTAGATCGTGGTGGCCGCGAGATGCCCATTCAGGCTGATTTCACCGGGCGAACCGTACAGATGGACAGCAACACCGAAAGGGTGGAAGTCAAAATAGGAGAAGTGGATTCCGATGAGGGTGTCTACCAGGGGTGAGGAGGGTCGGCCATGCGCCATTTGATCGACCTGACGAGATTAAGCAGGGAGGAAATTGAGACGATCCTCACACAGGCGGTCTCCTTCAAGGAAATTTTCACCAGAAGCGTGAAAAAGGTCCCTGCCCTGCGCGGGAAAACCGTTGTGAATCTTTTTTTCGAAAATTCCACACGGACCAGTAAATCATTTGAGCTGGCAGCCAAGCGGCTTTCCGCAGATGTGCTCAGCTTCAGTGCCTCGGGCAGTTCCGTCGCCAAAGGCGAGACACTGGTCGACACTGCTAAAACGATTGAGGCGATGGCTTCTGACATTATTGTCATCCGCCACGGTGCATCCGGCGCAGCGGAGATGCTCTCCCGCCATGTGAAGAGTGCGGTGGTCAACGCCGGTGACGGCAAGCATGCTCATCCGACCCAGGCGCTTCTGGATATGTTCACCATAATGGAAAAAAAGGGGCGCATCGAAGGGTTGCATGTGGCGATAGCCGGAGATATCAAGCACAGCCGGGTGGCCCGTTCCAATATCAGAGGACTCCTCAAGCTGGGGGCAAAGGTGACTCTGGTGGGACCGCCGACTCTGGTGCCCTGTCACTTCAGGGAGATGGGCGTTGCGATCTCCTATGATCTTGACAGCACTATCGGCGAGGTCGATGTGATCAATATGCTGCGCATTCAACAGGAACGGATGGATAAAAATTATTTCCCTTCCATCCGCGAGTACTCCCACCGTTTCTGCCTGAATGCTGAGCGGCTGGCCAGGGGCAAGAAGGGACTTCTGGTTCTCCATCCGGGTCCGATGAACAGGGGGGTGGAGATCGCTTCCGATGTTGCCGACGGACCCAGCTCCGCCATCAACGAACAGGTGACAAACGGTGTCGCGGTGCGGATGGCGGTTCTCTATCTTGTGTCAGGAGAGGAGGGCGAAGTTGAAGGTACTGCTTAAAGGGGGGCGTCTGTTTGATCCTTCTATACACCTGGATAAGAAAAGCGATCTTCTGATCAATGGAGACCGGATTTCCCGTATCGGCGAGGAGCTTTCCGAAGCAGAAGCGGACCGGGTGGTTGACTGCCGGGCTTTGCTGGTGACTGCGGGATTGATTGACCTGCATGTGCATCTCCGGGAGCCAGGCTTTGAAGACAAAGAGACTATTTATACAGGTACCCGGGCTGCTGTAAAAGGCGGCATTACAGCTGTACTGCCCATGCCCAACACCGACCCTGTGATCGATAGTATCGCTTTTGTCAAACATATCATCGCCACTTCTGAGCGGGACGCGCTGGTCCGGGTCTACCCGGTCGGCGCTATCTCTGTCGGCCTGGAGGGGAAGCAGCTCACCCAGATGGGGGACATGGTCAGTGGCGGTGCTGTCGCCTTTTCCGATGATGGGAAGCCGGTTATGGACGCCGGCCTGATGCAGAGGGCGTTCCAGTATTCGACGATGTTCGGTGTACCACTAATCCTGCATGAAGAGGACCTCAACCTCTCTTCAGGCGGCCAGATTAACTCTTCGCTTCAGGCAACGGAGATGGGGCTCTCCGGTATGCCCAGAGAGGCGGAGGAGGTGATGGTGGCCCGGGACGTGATCCTCTGCGGGCTGACCAGAGCTAAGGTGCACTTCACCCATCTGAGCTCCCCCTATTCTGTCTCCCATATTATTGAAGGACGGGAAAAATTTCCCGGTCTGATGACCTGCGATGCAACCCCGCACCACCTCACTCTCACCCAGGAGGAGACTCTGGGCTATAACACTCTGGCCAAGATGGCCCCACCGCTACGCAACGCCAGTCATGTGAAGAAGCTGGTGGAGCATCTGAAGAACGGGGATATTGACTGTATTGCCACAGACCATGCACCCCATACCTGCTATGAGAAATCCCTTGAATTTGAAAAGGCCCCTTTCGGGGCTATCGGGCTTGAGACCGCTTTCCCTGTCTGTTATACCTATCTGGTGAAGAACGGTGATGTGCCGCTGGAGCGGGTTGTGGAAGCGATGACCTCAAAAGCGGCGGCGGTTATCGCTGTTCCAGGAGGTACCCTGAAGAGCGGCTCTATAGCGGATATCTCCTGCTTCGATCTGGAGACAGAAGCAGTGTATGAGCCCTCTATGGTTGTGTCAAAATCCGCTAACTCCCCCTACTTCGGGAAGAAACTCACCGGTTATCCGCAGCACGTTTTCTGTGGTGGCAGACAGGTGCTGGCATATGGCGAGGCACAGGGATGAAAGATATGCAGTTGAAAATACTGGCCAACAAGCCGGTCAACAGCGCCTTCTACCGGATTGATTTTGAGGCTGCAGATATGGAAGATCCTGCACCCGGGCAGTTTGTCAATGTGCGTGTTGCGGACGAGGATGCTGTCCTGCTGCGACGGCCGCTCTCTATTTTCGATTTTCGGGAAGGCCGCTTGTCCCTTCTGTACAGGGTTGTAGGAAAGGGTACCAGACTCCTTTCCAGGCAGGAGCCTGGCGGCGTGCTCCAGGTGCTCGGTCCACTGGGCAGCACTTTCCGTGTTCCCCGGGGACCTGCTCTGCTCGTGGGCGGCGGTGCCGGCATCCCCCCGCTCTGGTTTTTTGGTCAGTCCCTTATCGGAACCCGGATCACCTCCTGCCTGGGCTTCCGTAATAAAGAAGAACAGCTTCTGGAGGAATCCTTTCGGGAGTTCAGTCAGCAGTTTCTTATCTCCACGGATGACGGAAGCGCCGGGATTAAAGGAACTGTGATTGATGCTCTTAATACTATCACTGAAATTGATCCACTGACCTCGGTCTATGCCTGCGGCCCGGAGCCGATGCTGCGGGGTCTGAAGAGCTGGTGTGCAGAGCAGCGGCTGAAACTCTATGTGAGTCTGGAAGAGTTCATGGGCTGCGGTTTCGGGGTCTGCCTCAGCTGCGCAGTCAAACATAAATCCGGCCCCTATGTGCGCGCCTGCACAGAAGGGCCCGTGTTTGACGCCGAGGAGATAGAAATATAAGGAGTAAAACAATAGAGCCGTCTCTTATGGCTCGTGGTGGGTGATCGCCACAGCCAGCGCATCTGCCGCATCGTCCGGAGAGGGGAGCTGCTCCAGAGCGAGCAAACGCCGAACCATCTCCTGCACCTGAGCTTTTGACGCCCGACCGCTCCCGGTGACGCCCTGCTTAACCTGATTCGGGGTATACTCGCCGTACTTCAGACCAAAGCGGGTCAGCTGCAGAAGAACCACTCCTCTGGCCTGCGCGACCGGAAGAGCGGTACTGACATTCCGTGAGAAATAGAGCCGTTCAACTGCAGCGCATTCCGGGTCTGTCTCTCCAATCACCCGCTCAAGAGCTTCGTAAAGCTCCAGCAGCCGCACCCCATCAGCCTCCCCCACGGAAGTTGTAAAGACACCGGAACAGACCATCCGAAAAACGCCGTTCCTTTTTTCCACCACCCCATACCCGGTTGTCGCCAATCCGGGATCAATACCGAGGACCCGCACTACTGAATACTGCTGAAGTCAAAATTGGTGGCAAGGCCAGAGACCTCATCATGATCATCAAGATCTTCCAGCAGATCCATGACTTTTTGCGCCTTATCCGGATCATCAATCCGAATCGGTTCTCCGGAAGTCTGGACCCGGGTGACCTCAGCATTCTCGGTCTTAATCTCCACCTTTTCCAGAGCAGCCATCACGTCGCTGAAGGCGTCTGGAGGGGTGACCACTTCAAACCCTTCTCCTTCCACAGACACATCTTCCGCTCCAGCCTCGAGGACCAATTCCATCAGAGAATCTTCATCAGAGGCGTCTGCCGCTATATTGATAATCCCTTTTTTTTCAAACATCCAGCCAACACAGTTGGAAGAGCCCAGACTACCGCCTTTTTTACTGAGGATCTGACGGATCTCGGCTGCTGTACGGTTTTTATTGTCTGTCATGATATCCAGGATGATGGCGACCCCTTCAGGGCCGTACCCCTCATAAACCATCTCTTCATAGTGGACCCCTTCCAGCTCGCCGGTTCCTTTTTTGATACCCCGCTCCATAGTATCTCCGGGCATATTGACCGCCCTGGCGCGTTCTATCGCTGCGCGCAGACGGGGGTTGGCAGCCGGGTCCCCTCCGCCGATCTTTGCCGCAACAGTGATCTCTTTGATTATTTTTGTGAAGATTTTTCCGCGCTTAGCGTCAGCAGCGCCTTTTTTGTGTTTGATACTGGACCATTTATTGTGTCCTGACATGCAAACCCTCCAGAAAGTATACAATCCCGGCTGCACCGGCAGTCGGGAGGATTTTATCCATCGATCATTTGTCTCTGAAGACAAACAGCCCGATACGGTTCCTGTTTACAGGACCAGACACCAGAATACGCAATCTGTGCCGGCCCCTGCTGTGCCCAACAGCATACGCCCTGGGGCTGATACGATGGTCGTCTCCAGGAATAAGATCAACTGATAATAGTTAATTCGAAGAGGGAGCGCTTTTCAAGAAATTCCGCTTCCCCTGGCTACCTGAACAGAAACTCCGTATACTTTTTCTACACACCCTTCTTCCGAAGAGCATAAGGAGCACAAGCGTGGGCATCTTCCGCAGAGACAGCGGCTTCAGGCCGGAACAGAATGCCAATCACAAACTGGCGATGTATATCCCGATCTTCATTGCAGCCTTTTCCATGCTGCTGCTGCTCTCAAAGAAACAGAGTTCGATCTACAGTATGCTCTTCTATCCCCCGGCGGTTGTCCACCTGGGTGAATGGTGGCGTTTTCTCACTCACCCCTTTGTTGTCATCCCGGAACCGCTCAACATCCTTTTCAGAACGCTTTTTTTCTGGTGGGTAGCCACTCCAGTGGAAAAGGTGTTCGGGAGCCGGCTGTTTTTTATTTTCTTCCTCATCTGTGCGCTCGGCTGCGGAGCAGCAGCAATCCTGATGCAGGCTATTTCCCCGCTCGGTAAATTTATCACGATCTCTGGACCAATCAGCGCACTCTGGGCATGCATGTGGCTCTTCTCCAGGATGTTTCCTGATCAGATCTTTTATCTTATGTTCTTCATCCCGATACGGGCAAAATACTTTCCGCTCCTCTTTATCGGCTTCCGGCTTGTGCTCTCGCTTTTTACTCTAAGCAATGCTGGATTTCAGATAACTCTCCTGATTATTCTGAGTGAAATCACAGGAGCTGCTCTGGGTCTCTTCTTCCTCCACATTGCCAGAGATATCCGGGAAAAACAATCTATAGGGAGGGCAAAAAAAAAGATCCGGAAAGAGCAGGATAGAACAGAACAACAGAGAAAAAGGGGGAACAGAGCCGCCCGACCGCTCCTGGCTGCGGAATCAAGACTAAAAAGTGGAAAGAACAAAGGAGAAGACCGGGCTCTACTGCAGAGGCATCTGAATGAGAGCTTTGATTTTGAGATCTGCCCGCTTTCTGACTTCAAGCGGGAAGACGGCTACTGTCAACAATGTGCCGCCTTCACCCATTGCCTGGCAAAAGAGATCAAAGCAAAGAAAAAAGAGATGCCCCTGTGTTTGGGGACACCTCTCGGAGACGACGAGACTTGAACTCGCGACCTCTGGCTTGACAGGCCAGCGTTCTAACCAGCTGAACTACGCCTCCAGTCAATGCACAATAAAATAGCCGCTTAACACAGAATCGTCAATAAAAAATTGCAAAAAAACCAGCAACTAATCCTTTACTCTGTGTCCAGCAGATACGATCTTTTTCAAAACAGCCTGTAACAGAAAAACAGAAACGGAGTCCTGTCCTGCAATGAAAAAAGCGTTCATTTTAACCCTGATCGCCGCCATCTCGGCCTTGTTCTGCTCCAGCGCAGAAGAAAAATTCACCCCGAAATACAGAACCGCCGGAAAAGCAGCACCTGCTCTGGCCAGATTCAAAACCGCAGAGATAATCACAAGCATGGGCACTGTAACTATCAGCCTCCACTGGGATGCTGCACCGCAAACATGCTCACAATTCGCACAACTGGTCCGGAAAGGGTTCTATAATAAGAACATCATCTTTCACAGGGTGATCAAGAACTTCATGATCCAGACAGGTTGCCCGAAAGGGAACGGCACCGGTGGCCCTGGTTTTACCTTCAATGACGAGATCAATGCAGACGCGCTCGGACTCGATAAAAAAATCGTCGGCAACAACCGTCTCTATTACCGCGATATTCAAATACTTTTTTTCAAAAAAATTCAAAAAATGGGGATCCATAACCAGAAAGAATTAGCGGCCAGAAAGGATGAAGCCAGAGAGGTCCATGAAAACCTGCAGAAGCAGCTGAAAACGATGAGCGTAAAGGAACTCTATCAGCGCAACGGCTATATTTACACAAGAGGACTGAAGAGTAAAAAAGCGCTCCGCTCCTCAGTGGCGATGGCGAACAGTGGACCGGACAGCAACGGGAGCCAATTTTTTATCAATGTCGTCAATACACCCCACCTTGACGGAAAACATACCGTTTTCGCAACGGTTCTCCAGGGGATGCATGTAGTGGACGATATTTCAAACACTGAAACAGAAAAAAATGGACAACCTAAAAATAGAATCCGTCTTTTAAAAATCACTCTTAAATAAATTCTTCTTTTTTAATATTCAGCCGGTCATTGCAAGGCCGGTTTTTTTTACTGTATTTCTTCTCATAAAATTGTCCCCGGCAAATAGCAAACGCATTTTTATTATTGTAAACGAATTCCAGAAGAGTAGCGTGGTTCTCACCAAAGATCTCCACCACAGTCAGAGGGTGGCAATTGAGCCTAACAGGCTGCTGCAGATTTTTGTCAATCTGCTGCACAACTCGGTCCAGGCGCTGGAGAACAATGCAGAAGACCAGGAACGGCTGATCCACATCATCACAGCAGACAGCAATGATACAGTCAGTATTGAGATCCAGGACACAGGCTGTGGCATCCCGGAACGGTTTCAGGAACGGATCTTTGACCCCTTTTTCACGACCAGCGGGGCACGGGGCGGTGGAACAGGCGGGATTGAGGCTGCGCGGATCATCTCAGAGTTTGAAGATCAGGGCAGTATCGTCTATACCACAGGGAAAGCGATTCTGGACAACCTGAAAGAGAGCATAGGAAACACAACAGCGCATTTCCTGTCCAGACCGTTCAACCTGCAAGAGCTTCAGGCCCTGATCAAAGGACTGCTGCTCCCCGCGTTCTAAAAGCGTTCACGTTTCTTTCCCTGCTCTGCGAGTGTGATCGCTCTGGCGGACTCAAAAGCCCGCTTCTCAAAACAGGCTTCCATCTCCGGAAGCACAAAAGCGGGATCTTCACGCTGAAGTCCTTTTTCAATCAAAAAATCCGTCAGAACGGGGTTTTTGGGGAGCACTGGACCGTGGAGGTAGGTCCCCACTGTACTTCGAAAAAGCGCGCCTTCTCCACCGTCCTCGCCGTTATTCCCGCCACCGGCGATCACCTCTCCCAGGGGCACCACCTCCTCTCTGAGAAACGTTCGACCGCCGTGGTTCTCAAAACCAACCAGCTCTGTCTCACGGTCTCCCAGCCTGCTCCGGATCAGAATATTTCCGATCGTCCGCCACCGGCCGGAGCGCGTTATTACATCCAGAAAACCGATACCGTCTATACGGTGCCCACCCCTGATTTCATACCAGTTGCCCAGCAGCTGATAGCCTCCGCAGACAGCCAGACAGGCCGCCCCCTGTTTCAGCTCTTCAGAGAGAGCAGCTCCTTTAGTCTCGATAAAATCCTTGTAGATTATCGATTGCTCGGCATCCTGACCACCACCAAGAAAGAAAAGATGGTAACGCCCTCTGTCCACTACAGAACCCGGGTTCAGGGCAGTCACCTTCACCTGGATACCACGCAACGATGCCCGATGCTTCATGGCGATGATATTTCCCCTGTCCCCATATAGATTCATCAAGCCTGGATACAGATGCCCGATCTCCAGCTCTCTCTTGCGGCCTGCCATCACTCCTCCCAGAAATCACTCACTTCGGTCCGCTGCGCCAGGGCAGACCGAAATTGGTGCATGGCTGTATAGGTCGCAAAAACCGGAAGCACACCGCCCTCTTCAGTTTTGTTAAGCGCAGCATCCAGAGCAGAGACATACTCTTTTTCCAGAAACACGGAATCCTCGCGGATTCCAGCATAGACCAGACGAAGGGCCATGTCCTCACCTCTCCGCCCCCCTGCAGCAGCCCAGGAGAGGCCGGAAAGGAGCTCAAAATGAACGTCATAGATCCAGGAAATGTCCCGACCGTCTGCGGAAAGATCATTGAGGAAGCAGAGACACCCCCCTGATAACCCCACCTCACCGAGCATCCGAAGGACAACATTGGCTCCAGCAGGATTTTTTATCAGGATCAGATAAAGCTGCCTGCCGTTGATCAAAAACCGCTCAAAGCGCCCATAGGGCGGTTCAAAATCGGCAAACCGCTGGATTGCAAGGACCGGGTTCTGCCCCAGTGTGTGGAGCAAAGAAAGGGCGGCAAGCGTATTGTACACAGCATGACGGCCGGGCATCTTAATTCGAACTTCATGCTTCTGCCTGTCAGCAGAAAATTGAAAGCACTGTCCCTCAAAACCGAAGATCATTATCGCAGAAGCGCTGTAAAAGAGTTTTCTCCGGGAAAAACCACATCCCGGACAGCTGTACTCTCCGAGATGGCCCAGATAGATATTGCTGTACTCTAGAAAAGCATGGCACAGAGGGCAGTTACGGATATCCGCCTCACTCTGTTCTCCCTGAAGAGAACTCTCAGGTGACTCCAATCCAAATGTCCGAATCACACCGGAATAGCCCTCAGCAACAGAGGCGACAATCGGATCATCGCCATTGATAATCAAAAACGGTGTTTCCGGAAGAGCTCGGATAGACGCACCGATGCGGGCGGCCAGAATCGAAACCTCCCCGTACCGATCCAGCTGATCTCTGAAAAAATTACCGATCAGCACGGCGCGAGGCGCCAGTTGCGGGGCAACCCTTGAGAAGGAACCCTCATCCACCTCAAAAACCCCGAGTTCAGCCGCAAACCGGCCCCTGAAGGATACGGCTTCAATGAGCGCGGTTGCGATCCCCCCAGCCATATTGGCCCCGGAGACATTGTACACCACGCGCAGGCCGCATGCCCTCAAACCCGCAGCAACCATCCGGGTAGCCGTGGTCTTACCGTTGGTTGCGGTCACAAGCACTGTCCCTGCAGGGAACCGGCCGGAGAGTCGCCGGATGAGCGGCGGACAGAAACGAAGCGCGATTCGCCCTGGAAAAGAGGAACCACCACCCAGACGCAATTTTCGTGAAAGAAAGGTGACTGTTTTACCGATAACAATAGAAAAGAAAAGAACAATACACATTTAAGCTTAAAGTAAGGTATAATTAGACTGAAAAGTCAAACAAATTGCCGAAGGATTCAGGAGTGCCCGCTGATTCGCAAAATAACCAGGAGGTAATAGATCACCTCTCAGCCTTTAAGCTGTACTCTTTGATCAATATCACCAGGAAAATCAACTCCCTGATGGAGCTGGATACACTCCTGGAACTGATCATGGACAGCGCCAAAACCTTGCTCAACGCGGAAGGCGGCTCTCTGATGCTTCTGAATCAGGAACGGAGAGTACTCACCTTTTCTGTTGTCAGAGGCGATGGCGGAGATGACCTCAAAGAGGTTGAGATCCCTCTCGGATGCGGAATCGCGGGATTGGTTATGAAAACCGGAGAACCGCTCATCATCAACGATGCTCAAAACGACCCCAGAGTATTCAAAGCTGCTGATCAAAAAACCAGCATCATCACCCGCAATATCGTCTGTGTCCCACTGAGGAGCGGTAGAAAAATTATCGGAGTCCTTGAGGCGGTCAATTCTCTGGACAGGGCAAAATTCACAAATGATGACCTGCTGATCTTGATGGCCCTTTCCGAACAGGCCGCTGTCTCCATCATCAACCGTAAACTCTATGACCGGCTTAAAACCCGGGTGGCAGAACTCTCCTCTCTGTATGAGATCTCCCAGCTTGCGACCAGCAAAAAGCACCAGAAAGACCTGCTCAAATACAGCCTCAATATTGTCGCCCGGGTCATGGGCTGCAACCACTGCTCTATCCTCCTCTACGACCCGAATGAGGAGATGCTCAAGGTAGCAGCCGCAATCGGTATTGATCCGGAGACAAGCGAAACGATCAAAGTGAGTATGGAAAATGAGATCTCCGGCAGGGCATTCCGCACCGTGCGCTTCATCTTCTCTGAAGATGTTGACAGAGATCCGCGGTTCGGAAAAAATAAAAAATTCCGCTATACTTCAAAATCTTTTGTCACTGTGCCCATGCAGACCAAAGAAAAGGTGATCGGCGTACTGAACGCCACAGACAAACAAAACGGCAAAAGCTTCAACATCTTTGATGTCCGCCTGCTCCAGACTATAGCCAACCAGATCTCCGAAGTATACGAAAACAGCCGCCTCTACCTTCAGGAAAAAGAAAAACTGAATATAGAAAAAGAGCTGGAGGTGACCAGACGGCTGCAGCAGGCTATTATTCCGAAGCGCTTCCCTGTACTTCCGGACATCTCCATGTACGCAACCAATCTTCCCGCCAAAGAGGTGGGAGGGGATTTCTACGACTACTTCATCCCTCAGCAGGATGGTAATAAATTTTCCGCCCTCATTGCGGATGTCTCCGGCAAGAGTATTTCGGCAGCCCTGTTCATGGCGATCTGCCGTTCCACAATCAGAGCTCAGGCTTTTGATCAAAAACGCACACCGAGTGAAATTCTCCGCATCTCCAATGACCTGATTATCCGCGATTCAGACTCGGCCATGTTCGTAACCTCATGGTTCCTTTCCTACGACAGGGGCGGCAGGGTGCTCACCTACAGCAATGCAGGACACAACCCTCCCATAATCATCCGGGCAGCTGACGGCAGCATGGAACGGCTGTGTACAAAAGGAAAACCGCTGGGAGTGCTCGAAGGAGAAACCTATACTGACAATCAGATCTCCATCTCACAGGGCGATACCCTGATTCTCTTCACAGACGGGATCGTAGAAGCGAATAATGCAAATAATGATGAATTCGGAGAAGAACGTTTTGTGGAAACACTGCAGGGGGCTCCTTCTGCAACACCGAAAGAAATTGCGGATCGGATTACCCGGGCGGTCAGTGAGTTCGCAGGCGATGCCCCGCAATTTGACGACATGACGCTCTTCATCATTCAGTTTACCTGAGGATCTGGAAGATGCCGGATAAAAAATGGATAACACAAATTTTGAATGAAGGCACACTACCGGAGAGACGACTCACTCTACTGCCTGTACTGAAAACCTGCGACGACTGGAAAAAAGTCCTGCCTCTGGGGTTGGTTGACCACCATACAAGGCTGGCCGCTTATGAGGGAGCAGTTGTTGCACTGGAAGGCACACTCTATTTTGTGAGACGGCGGACAATAGCGGCGCTGAGAACAGCAAGAAAATGGAATTTTCCCAGGCTGATCTCCATAGTGAAGGGCAAATAGATACGGCCTGAAAAGGATAAGCAGCAAGGGTATAGTTCAGGAGCGGGATCATGACAAACAATCAGGCAAAACTTTCCAATAAATTCGGAAAACCCGTCCGCGAAGGAGAAGCGATCTTCCGGGAAGGAGATTCCGGTGACACCCTCTATCTCCTCCAGGAGGGGAAGATAGAAATCCGCAAGAAAGCGGGGAACGTCTTCAAAGTTCTGAGCAGCCTGGAAGCCGGCGATTTCTACGGGGAGACGGCCCTGATCGATCAATCTCCCCGCTCAGCTACAGCCGTAGCCGGTGCTGATTGCAGACTGCCGGCAGTCACCCACCGCTCCTTTGA
>Ga0209785_1000128_pt1 | contig 29959 bp, 27 predicted proteins | sample WorMetG1BERMUDA2_FD_187403 | JGI IMG/M metagenome (GOLD analysis project Ga0209785, IMG submission 187403) | Marine gutless worms symbiont microbial communities from Max Planck institute for Marine Microbiology, Germany - Inanidrilus... ...
ATCGCCGCAAAACCAAAAGCCGCTCATCGCGGCGATGCATATCTGCAGCCTTCAAAACCCCTCGGCACCACACTGGCTATCAAGGCCACAAGACACGCTTAAACCGTCCCGCCGTGAGAAATGCGGGTTAAGCACGCTACGCGCCGCCAACCGGCCGATTTCGAAGCGTTTGGTGCGGATCGTGGTCAGCCGGCGCGGCATGATCTGGCCGAGCTGCAGACCGCTGAAACCGGCAATCGCCAGCCGGTCCGGGATGGCGATATCGTTTTCCAGGCAATGGATGATGCCGCCCGACGCGGCGGTGTCGTTGGAGAACATCACCACCTCCAGATCCGGATGAGCACCGTGGAGAAACCGCAATCCGTCCTTGCCGGCGCGATGATCGGGCGGCGCGTGATAAAGCGGCGGCGCCACCAGCCCAAGGCCGTCCTCGGCCAGCCGGTCGCGAATTGCGGTATATCGCGTGGCGGCGGCGAAGTCATTATCGTTCCAGCCGAGATAACCGAAGCGACGATAGCCCCTGGACAGGAGATGCTCGACCAGGGCCCGGCCGGCCTTGCCGTGGTCGAGGCCGACGCAGATATCGATGGGCGAACCGGAGGTGTCCATCATCTCGACCACCGGAACACTGGCATGGGCAAGAATGTTGCGGGTGCGGTCGGTATGCACCAGATTGGTGGTAATAATGCCGGCCGGCCGCCATGAGATCATCGAGATCAGCAGACTTTCCTCTTTCTCCAGATCGTAATCGGAAATGCCGATGACGGCGTTGTAGCCAGCCTTCTCGAGCTCGCGCGAAAGTCCGGCCGTCACCTGCGAAAACACATTGTTGATCAGGGAAGGAATGATGACGGCAACCTGATTGGAGCGGGCCGTGGCCAGCGAGCCGGCGAGCCGGTTCTGCACATAGCCAAGCTGCTCGATGACATGCAGCACATGGGCGCGGGTGCCCGCGGCCACGACATCAGTGCCGCGCAGGACACGCGAAACGGTCATTTCGGACACGCCGGCCACCTCGGCAACGTCGCGCAACGTCCGCCGACGCCTCTTATATGTCATAATCACTGACCTAATTGTTAGCGCCTGACAAGCTAACAATAGAAAATCCGAAACCGTTTGGGTAGCCTCTTCTCGGTCAAGCGACCTTGGGAGGAGACAATGAGGATACCGGTAGGACTTCTTGCCGCGTTGGGCCTTGCGTGCGCAACCGGCGCGGCTTTGGCGGAGTACCCGCAACGGTCCATTTCGATGATGGTGCCCTTCGGTGCCGGCGGCGGCACCGACGTGCCGGCCCGCTTTTTCGCCGCCGAGATGGAACAGATCCTCGACCAAAACATCATCGTCACCAATGTCGAGGGCGCAGGCGGTACGATCGGCGCCACCCAGCTCTCGCGTGCGAAGCCCGACGGCTACAATCTCGGTTTCATGCCGGTGGGCACGACCACGACCCAGCCACACCTGAAGCGGACCCGCTACAACGCCGATAGCTGGACGCCGATCTGTATGGTGAGCCAGGGTCCATTCTATCTGGTGGTCAAGGATGACAGCCCGATTAAGACACTTGACGATTTCATCGCCAAGGCCAATGGCGACGGGCTCAAATTCGCCGGCGCCGGACCGGGCTCCATGGCCCATGTGGCGCAGCTCACGCTCGACAACAAGCTCGGCGTCAAGACACAATACATCCCGACCAAGGGCGGTGGCGACATCGCCACCGAAATCGACGGTGGGCGGGCCGACGCTACGGCATGGTTTTCCGATTTCGGCACCAAATTCGGCTGGCGGGCGCTTGCTGTCATGGACAATCAGCGCTCGGACCAGCATCCCGACGTGCCGACACTGGCTGAACTCGGCTATGACACCCAGGTTTCGGTCTGGTTCGGCTTCTTCGCCCCGGCCGGCACGCCGGACGATGTGGTCAACACATTGTCCGACGCCTGTGCACAAGCCGTCTCAACCGAGACATTCAGGGAAAACATGGCCGGTGCCAACCGCTTGGTGCGCTACATGCCCACGACCGAATTTGCACCGTTTTTCCGTGAAGCCTTCGAGCTCAACGGCCAGTTACTGGAAGAGGCGGGTCTGATCAGGAAATAGGCCTGCTCCAACGGCCGAAAGGCCGCTCCCGTGCCTATTTCCGCGTGGCCCTCATTGCTGCAGAGGGCCACGCCATCGATCCGAAAGCAACCGAAGAGGCCATCATGGATCGTTTGCTGGACCTGTGCGTTTCCGGTTTTCTGTTGATTGCATCCATCGCCCTGTTCGCGATGACCTTTACCGATCAGTTCGACGTGCCGACCTTCGGCGGCGATGTCGGACCGGCCTTCGCGCCGCGCGGCTTTCTGGCGGTGTGGATGGGTCTGGCGGCGGTTGCCACCTTCATGGCGCTACGCGCCGAACCGTCGGCGCGGCCCGAACCGGTCCGCCTCGGCCAATTATCTCTGGTTGTCGTGATCGCCGCAGGGACAGCGCTGGCCATGGTGACGATCGGTTTCGTTTTCGCCATGGTTCCCGGCTTTTTCCTGTTCTGCTGGGCCTTCGGATACCGCAAGCCGCTGCGGCTGGGCTTGATCAGCCTTGCCGGACCGCTGGCAGTTTGGGCGCTGTTCACCTTCGGTTTCGAACTACTGCTGCCGCGCTCACCCTGGTTTCACATCCTGTAGGTCGATATGGACACCATCCTGGCCGCCATCAACCAATTTGCCAGTGTCGAGGTGCTTCTCGCCATCGCCGTCGGCTGCCTGTGGGGCACCTTTGCCGGAGCGCTGCCCGGCATGGGCACCGTGGCGGCGCTGATCGTCGCCCTGCCATTCACGTTCAGCATGACCACCGAGGCCTCGCTGGCCTTGTTCCTCGGCATTTATGTCACCTCGGTCTATGGCGGTTCCATTTCTGCGATACTGATCAACACGCCCGGCACGCCGCAGTCGGCGGCGACAGTGCTTGACGGCTATCCGATGGCAAAATCCGGCAAAGCCGATCTTGCGATCGGCTGGGCGACCCTGTCGTCGCTGATCGGCGGCATCTTCTCGCTGATCGTGCTGATTGTCGTCGCGCCGGCGCTTGCCCGTGTTTCCGTCGCGTTCGGACCGGCGGCGATTTTCGCACTGATCCTGTTCGCGCTCACCTGTATCGCCTGGGTGTCGGCCGGCAGTGCCGTCAAGGGGCTGATGGGCGGCATGATCGGACTTTGGCTGACAACCATCGGGCCCGACGATCTGACCGGCTACACCCGTTTCGATTTCGGCCTCGACGCACTGGCCGGCGGCCTGTCGCTCATCCCCGTGCTGATCGGCCTGTTCGCCCTGTCGGAGGTGTTTCAGCGCGCCGCCTATTATTTTGCCGCCAAGCCGCCGGACGTCACCAATGTCGGCTTTCGCCTGCCGCCTTTGTCGGAGGTGACGAAACGGGTCTGGCAATTCCTGCAAAGCAGCGTGATCGGCACCTTTATCGGCATCTTACCTGGAACGGGCGCGACCGCCGCCACTTTCGTCAGCTATTCGGAATTGCGGCGAACCTCGCCCCGGCGCGAGAATTTCGGCAAAGGCGAACCGGACGGGCTGATCGCCTCGGAAGCGTCCAACAACGCGGTGACCGGGGGTGCCCTGATCCCGACACTGGCACTCGGCATTCCGGGAGACGGCGGCACCGTGGTGCTGCTCGGTGTGCTCACCATACAAGGCGTCGTGCCCGGCTTCGACCTGATCAACAACAATCCGCAATTGCTGACCGGTTCATTCCTCATCATCCTCATCGCCAATGTGATCATGTTCGGCATCGGCGTCATCGGTGCGCGCCTCTTCGCCCGCATCCTGTCGGCGCCTGAACCGCTCCTGATGGGCATGATCCTGGTGTTCTCGCTTGTCGGCGCCTTTGTCGTGCGCGGCAATCCCGTCGACGTTCTGGTCGCCGTCATCGCCGGCATCTGCGGTTTGGTGCTGCGCTTCGCCAAATACCCGATCGCACCGATCGTCATCGGCATGGCGCTGGGCAAGACCTTCGAGAGCAAGCTGCGGCAGGGCATGATCAGCGCGCAAGGGGATTTCGTCGCCTTCATCTTCGATCCCATTGCCCTATTCATTTTGGCCGTCACGGTCGCCGTCGTCGTCTTGCCGGCGATCACCGGCCGCAAGGCCAAGACGTCACCGACAAAGGGCTGAAACGATGGAACAACCCAATGTGCTGCTGATCGTCACCGACCATTGGTCGGCGCCCCTTCTCGGCGCGGCGGGTCACACCGCGATCCACACGCCGGTCCTCAATCAGCTTTGCCGAAACGGCGTGCGTTTCATCAACGCCTATTCGGAACATCCCGTCTGCATCCCCGCACGGCGCACACTGATGACGGGCACGCCGGCGCGGACCCATGGCGACCGGCGGTTCCAGCCGCGTCTTGAGATGCCGGACCTGCCGACGCTGGCCCAGACCTTCCGCGATGCCGGTTACCAGGCCTATGCCGTCGGCAAGACGCACACCTATCCGCAGCGCGACCGGATCGGCTTCGACGACGTCCAACTCGACGACGAGGGGCGCACGCTTTACGGAGTCACCGATGATTACGAGATCTTCCTGGGCGACAAGGGCTATCTCGGTCGGCAATTCGGCCATGGGATGAGCAACAATGCCTATCAAGCCACACCGTGGCACCTGCCCGAGGAGGCGCATGCCACCAATTGGGCAACCGACACGCTGGCCCGTATCATCCGCCGTCGGGACCCGAAGCGGCCCGCTTTCTGGTATCTCGGTTACCGTCATCCGCATCCGCCGCTGGTGCCGCCGCAGCGGTTTCTGGACCACTATAGCGGCGTCGAACTGGATGAGGCCTTCGTCGGCGGCTGGGCCCGCGATCCTGCATCACTGCCCTACCATCTGCAGGCGATCGCCACGCGGGGCGGCTATTCCGACCGCGAGCAGCGTGCCGCGAGACGCGCCTTCTACGCGCTGTGCACGCATATCGACCAACAGATCGGCGCGCTGATCGGCACCATCCGCGAAGAGGGCATTCTCGACAACACCATCATCCTGTTCACCTCCGATCACGGCGACATGCTCGGCAATCACGGCCTGTGGGCCAAACAGACCTTTTATGAGTGGTCGGCCGGTATCCCGATGATCCTGGTCGGCACGGAAAACTGCCGAAGGGTGGGCTTCAATCGGACCGACGACCGACTGGTGGCGCTTCAAGACGTGATGCCCACTTTGCTGGACCTCGCCGGCATCGACATTCCCGACCGTGTGGAAGGCCGGTCGATGGTCAGCGGCGAACGGCGCGAGACCCTATATGGTGAATTCGGCGAGGCCGGCCATTGCTCGCGCATGCTGCGGGATGCGACCCACAAACTGATCTATTATCCGGTGGGCAATGTGTTCCACCTCTTCGATCTCGAAAGCGATCCGAATGAAATGGTCAATCTGGCCAACGATCCGGACAGCTCCGACATTCTCCAGCGCCTGCAGGAAAGGCTTCTGAGCGAACTCTACGGTTCCGACCTCGAGTGGATCGCCGACGGCGCCTTCGTCGGCGCGCCGGCCCGCACCTTTCATCCGGGCCCCAATCGCGGTCTGTCGCTCACCCGCGGCCTGCAATGGCCGGTGCCGCCGATCAATCCCAAAGGCGACATGGATTTCTTTCCCGAAGCGCCGGACGGTTGGGACGGCGACGTCTGACGGAAGCGGCGAAGCCATGAATGAAGGCGACATTGTCTGGATCGAGGGCGGCGCCAGCCATGTCGGCACCAGCGAGCCGGAATTGCGGGCCGACGGCGAACATCCGATGCGGCCGGTACGGCTGAAACCGTTTGGCATCAGCCGCTATGCGGTGACGGCCGACCGGTTCGCCGCCTTTGTCGACGCGACGGGCTATCGAACGGATGCCGAGACCATCGGCTGGTCCTTCGTCTTCCGTGGATTGCTGCCGCGCGCGGCCGGCCCCGAACCGGAGGGCCTGCCCTGGTGGAACGGCGTGGAAGGTGCCTATTGGGCCGCACCGCTCGGGCCCGGTTCCGACTGGCAGGCGCTGGCCGACCATCCGGTCACCCATGTCTCGCACAATGACGCCACCGCCTACGCCACCTGGGCCGGCGGCCGTCTGCCGAGCGAGGCGGAGTGGGAGCACGCGGCGCGCGGCGGCGCCCATGAGGCACGTTATCCCTGGGGTGACGCCGAGCCCGACGAAAACACGATATACTGCAATATCTGGCAGGGCCGTTTCCCGGACCAGAACCTGGAGACCGATGGCTATTACGGCACGGCACCGGCCCGCAGCTTCGAGCCCAACAGGCTTGGTCTTTACAATATGAGCGGCAATGTCTGGGAATGGTGCGTCGATCCGTTCCGGATACGCTCGCTCAGCCGCGACGCAAAGAAGCGCAACGCGCTGGCGCGCGGCGAAAGGGAATACGTGCTGAAGGGCGGTTCGTTCCTGTGTCATCGCAGCTATTGCTGGCGCTACCGCATCGCCGCCCGCAGCGGCCGCGCACCCGACAACGCCGCCAGCCATTGCGGCTTTCGGCTTGCTTTCGACGTTTAACGGGTGAAGCGATCCCGCGGATGAACGGTCAGCCCCGCGACCGGCCGAGCAGCAGGGGCGCCAGGAAAGTGAGCAGCACCAGGCGCCAGACATGATGGGCAGCGACGAAGGTCGGATCGGCGTTCATGATGATCGCCATGGCGGCCATGGATTCGACCCCGCCAGGGGCGAAAGCGATCAGCACCTGCGGCAACGGAAGGTCGACGATCTGAACGAGCAGCAGCGCGAAGACGACCGTCACCAGGAAGGCGATCATCGTCACCGCCAGCCCGGCCCCGAAGGCGCGTCGAAGCGTCGCCATCGACACGCCGGAAAATCGGCTGCCGATCAGCGTGCCCATCAGAATGAAGGCCGGGATGGCCGCCCACAGCGGCACATGGCCCCTGACGACACCGGTCAGATGGGTCAGCGTCGAAAAGATCATGCCGCCGAGCAGCAGTCCGGCCGGCACCCGAAGGCGGTTCAAACCCATGCCCAGCGCCAGCGCCAGGGCGAAGCTGACGGCCAGCGGCGCCAGCGTCATCCGCGCTCCGGGCATAGCCATTCTGGAGGTGTCATATCCCATGACGCTGACGGCCAGCGGCACAAGCAGCGTCAGCGCCAGCACGCGTGTGCTCTGGATCACGCTGACGGTGGCGACATCGCCCTTTCGTTCCGTCGACAAGCCGAGAACGTAGCTCAAATGGCCGGGTGTCGACGACAGGATCGCCGTCTCCCGGTCCTGCTTCCACAGCCGCGCCAGCATGACGCGACAGATCAGGAAAATCGCGGTCACGCTGATTGCGAGCATGACAAAGCTCAGTGGCCATTCGCGCGCCGTCCGATAGACCTCCGGTGTGACGCCGGTGCCCATCGACAATCCGATGACCACAAAGCAGGCATTGCGCAGAATGACCGGCACCACGAGCCGGAGCCCGGCGACCGACAATATGGTGACGAACAGCGCCGGACCGGTGAGGGCCGGCGCCGGAAAGCCAAGCCACCAACCCGCCGCAGCGCCGCATACACCGGCTCCGAGCGCCACGGCGGCCGCGACATAATCGTTCGTTTTCAGGTCCATTAACGAGTCATACGAAGCCTAGAGTATCCGACTAGATCAACCGCCCTCCCCGGCCGCGTCGGCACCTTTCCGCATCTCCTGTACACGCGACCACAGCATCGGCGCAAACAGGCAGGCGGCGGCGATCAGCAGGATCGTCAGGGTCAGCGGCCGCTCCCACAGGAAAGACCAGCTGTCATTGTTGATCAGCAGCGCCCGGCGCAGATTCTCCTCCATCATGCCGCCCAGGATGAAACCGAGGATCATCGGCGCCATCGGGAAATCGAGGAAGCGCAGCATGACGGCGGTAAAGCCGAACAGCACCATCAATTGGATGTCGAATGTGTTGAAGCTGACGAAATAGACCCCGATCAGTGAGAAGAACAGGATCAGCGGCAACAGGAAACGCGCCGGGATGGCCAGGATCCTGGCGATATAGGGGATGAGCGGCAGGTTGAGGATCAACAGCACGATGTTGCCGATCCACATCGACACGATCACCGACCAGAACACGTCGGGCTGGTCGATGTAAAGCCGTGGGCCGGGCTGTATGCCGTAACCGATCAGGGCGCCGAGCATGATCGCCGTGGTGCCCGAGCCGGGAATGCCGAGCGTCAGCAGCGGCACGAAGGAGCCGGTGGCGGCGGCATTGTTGGCCGTTTCCGGCGCCGACAGGCCGCGCACGGAGCCTTGGCCGAATTTCTTTCCCTTTTCCGGGCCGGCGAGACGCTGCTCGGTGCCATAGGCCAGAAAACTGGCGATGGTCGCGCCGGCGCCCGGCAACACCCCGATGATGAAGCCGAGCACGGAGGAGCGGCCGATGACCGGCACCATTTCCTTAACCTCGTCCTTCGTCACGGCCATGGAGCCGAGATTGGTCGAAGCTTGCATTTCCTCCTTGCGCTTGGCGTCGCCCGACGGTTTCAGAATCGCGATCAGCGCCTCGGACAGCGCAAAGGTCGCCATCACCAGGAGCAGGAAGGAGATGCCGTCGGTCAGGTCGATGAGGCCAAGCGTAAACCGCGCCACGCCCTGCGTCTGGTCGGTGCCGACGGTCGACAGCATCAGCCCGATCACGGTCATCAACAGCGCCTTGATGACATCACCCTTGCCGGCGAAGGCGGCAACCGCCGTCAGTCCCAGCACCATCAGCGCGAAATAATCGGCCGAGTGGAAGGACAGCGACACGGCGGCCAGCGACGGGGCGGCGACGAGCAGGAAGATGGCGGCGATCACACCGCCCGAAAAGGAGGAGTAGGCGGCGATCGCAAGCGCCTTGCCGGCTTTGCCCTGCCGCGCCAGCGGATAGCCGTCGAAGGATGTCGCCACGGTGCTGGCGACACCGGGGGCGTTGATCAGAATGGATGAGGTGGAGCCGCCGAAAATCGCGCCATAATAGACGGCCGCCATCAGGATGATGCCGGTGGCCGGCTCCAGACTGGCGGCGACCGGGATCATCAGTGCGATGGCCGACATCGGCCCGAGACCCGGCAGCATGCCGATAAAGGTGCCGACGAGACAGCCTGTCATGACGAACAGGATATTCATCGGCGTCAGGGCCGTGGTGAGCCCGACCAGGATACCGTCGATCATCCTAGTCTCCCTTCAGGAACCAGGGCAGCGGTTCGATGAAAACGTCGAGCCCCTGCGTCATCAGCACCCAGAAGGCGACAACCAGCGGCACGGCGACCAGTAGCAGCCGCACCATCGAGCGCTCGCCCAGAAGCGCAAAGCCGGCGATCAGGAACAGGCTGGTGGACAGAATGAAACCGAGCGGCCGCACCGTCAGCCCATAGGCCGACATCAGCGCCAGAAACAGCGCTGCCGTAAACCAGTTGAAGCCGCGCAGTTGCGGCCTTTCGTGGGTACTCGGGAAAATCAAAACCAGCACGGACAGACCGATGCCCAGAACGGTCAGCACTTCCGGCATGGTGCGGGCGGTAAAGGCGGCCCGCGCCTGGATCGGCAGCAATGTGATGTTCTGGCTCAGCAGGCCATAGGTGATGCAGAAGATCAGCAGCAGGATGCCGCCGATCCGGTCCTTCGAAAAAAGCATGACCCCCTCCCAGCGGCCGGTTGATCAGCGGGCGGAGCGATGTCTGCCCCGCCCGTCAGCGCACGTCATGGATTTTGGCGGCTCAGAGGAATCCCAACTGCCGCATCAAGTCGCCGACTTCCTTTTCCTGGCCTTCCAGGAACACGACAAAGTCATCGTCCGGATTGAAAATCTCGACCCAGCCGTTGCGGTCGCGTACCGCCGCCCATTCGGGCGTCGCATACATCTGTTCCAACGCCGCCACATAGGCCGCTTTCTTGTCGTCGGGCAGGCCGGGCGCCGCGAAGAAACCGCGCCAGTTGACGAAATTGGTGCCGGTGGAGCCGGCCTCGTCGCAAGTCGGTGTGTCGGGAGCGGCCGGAAGCCGTGTCAGGGCGGTCACACACAGAATACTGACCTCGCCCTGGCGCGCCAGTTCGGCTGCCTCGCCGAAGCCGGTGGTCAGCGCTTTGATCTCGCCGGACAGGAGACCGGCCATGGCCTTGCCGCCGGCGTCATAGGGTATGTATTTCACCGCCACCGGGTCCTCGCCGGCGTTCTTCATGACCAGCGCCGCCACCAGATGGTCCATGCCGCCGGCGACGGAGCCGCCACCGATGGCGACCCGGGTCGGGTCGGCCCGATAGGCGTCCAGCAGCGCGGCGAAATCAGTGATGTCCGAATTCTTGCCGACGACGATCGCACCGTAATCGCCGATGGTTCCGGCGATCGGCGTCAGGTCGCGGAAGGATTGCGGAAACACGCCCTGCAGCGACCGGATGACGATCGGCGTCGAATTGACCATCAGCGTATCGTGATCCTTGGTCTCGATGAGATGGGCGATGGCCTTGCCGCCGCCGCCGCCGGACATGTTCTCATAGGATGCCGATCTGACGATGCCTGATTTGGTCAGCGCCTCGCCGGTCCCGCGGGCGGTTCCGTCCCAGCCGCCGCCGGCGCCGCCGGGGATCAGGAACTTGACATCGTCCACCGTCTGCGCGCCGGCGGTCATGGTGCCCGCCGCGAGGACAAGGGCCGTGGCGGCAAGCGCCGCCTTCAAAGAACTAAGCATGATTTCCTCCCAGGACTGTTCGAAACGGGCCGGCAAACCGGCCGCGTTGGGCAAGAAAAACACGCAAAGCTGTCATGAAGCTGACATCGCGCAAAATTCGCCGCCGCGCCCTATTTGGTGTTCAGCGCTTCGTTCCAGCGGGCGATGAAACGCGCCCGCTTGACCTGATCGAGATAAACCACCAGGCCTGGACTGATGGAAATGGGCCGGAGCTGCGCGCCCAGCCTCCGGCGGATGGCGCCGGCGGTGTTGTCGCCGACGACTTGCGGATGCAGCACGGGCAGCTTCACGTCGCGCGCCATGATGGTCTGCCCCTCCACCGACATCAGGAACGCCAGCAGGCGCCGGCCGAGATCGGGACTGGCAGCGGCTTCCGGGACCAACGCGATGCGTGACATGACGACGGTGTAATCCCGGGGCAGGATGATTCCGAGATCGGGAATGCGGCTTGCCCAACTCTGCGCATAGGAGCCGAGAATATTGTAACCGAGCGCGAAACGTCCGTCGGCGACCCGGTCGAGGATGGCCGAGGAATTGGAGTAAAGCTTGACACCGGCGGCGCCGAACGCGCTGACAAGCTCCCAGATATCACGGTTGTGCTCCAGATCGCGCGCCAGAAACAGGAAGCCGAGGCCCGAGCGCTCGACATCGTAAGTGGCGACCCGGCCATAGAGCTCGGCTTCCGCGCTACGCAGCAGCGCAATCAGCTCGGCGCGGTTTTGCGGCAGCGGCAAATCCGCGAAACTTGGCTTGTGATAGACGATGACCGAAGGCTCGAAGGTCAGGCCGAAGGCCGACTGGCGCCAACTCGCCCAGTCCGGCCAATTGTCGGTGTCGATCTCCGGCACCGGCCGGGCATAGCCGTCATTGACCAGCTTGAGTTGAAGATCCATGGCCGAGGAGATCACCAGATCGGCTGTCGGTCGGCCCGCATCGGTTTCCCGGATCACCCGTTCATAGATGTCCAGCGTCTGGAGATCCTCATAGGAAATCGCAATATCCGGATTGGCCGCCTGGAACGCCCGGATCAGCGGCCTCGAGACATCCTGGTCCAGGGAGGAATAGACCGTCAGAACCCGCGCCCGCTCTTCTTCGCCCAGGGCCGGGAACAGCGTCGCGGCGGCTTCGGAACCGGGAGCCACCATAAGGACGGCAAACAGGATGAGGGCGCGCATGGGCCAACAGTGCCTTTGAAAATGCCTGTTCACAAGGCCAAATCGAGTTATTACCCTGATCCCCGGAGGAGCGATGCGCATTCTGGTCGTTGAGGACAACAGGAAGCTCGCCGAGGGGCTCAAGCAGCTGCTGACGGGCAGTGGTTACGCCGTCGACTGTGTGGCAAACGGCGTTTCGGCGCTGTCGGCCGCACACGCCCTTAACTACGATCTCGTGGTGCTCGATCTCAGTCTGCCGGAGATGGACGGGCTTGAGGTGCTGAAAGAGATGCGCGCCGGCCGAATCGATGTTCCGGTGCTGATCCTGACTGCCCGCGACGGACTTGAGGACCGAATTCGCGGCCTCGACCTCGGTGCCGACGACTATCTGGCAAAACCGTTCGAATGGGGTGAACTGGAGGCCCGTATCCGCGCGCTGCTGCGCCGCTCGGCGGCGGTGAAGACCTCGATGATCGAGGCCGGCACACTGACATTCGACCTGACATCCGGCCAGATCCGGGCCGGCGACACGGTGCTCGACATTCCGGCGCGCGAGACCGGGGTGCTGCGTGCACTGCTGCTGGCCAGCGGTCGGGTGCTGTCGAAGGGGCAGTTGATCGACTCCCTGAGCAACTTTGACGAAGACATCAGCGAGAATGCTATCGAGCAATATGTCAGTCGGTTGCGGCGGCGGCTCCAAGACCACGGCGTCTCGATCCGCGCAGCGCGGGGACTTGGCTACTATCTGCGCACGGACGGCGACACCTGATGCCACTCGAACGCCCGTCCTACTCGTTGCGGCGGCGGCTGCTTCTGTGGCTGTTGGTGCCGCTGGTGGCGATCGGGCTGGTCGGGCTGTTCGACGCCTACCGCTCCGCGCGAGTGACGGCCGACGAAATTTCCGACCGGGTGCTCGCCGGGTCGGCGCGGGCGATTGCCGAGCGCGTTTTCGTCAATGACGACGGCGCGCTTGAGGTGGATATTCCCTACGTGGCGCTCGACATGCTGACCTCTTCCGAGGAGGATCGGGTCTTCTACCGCATCGAAGGCGCGGATGCGCAATTCATAACCGGATACCGGCAACTCGCGATTCCGGAGCAATTTGCCCGCAGCGAGCGCGATCTCGATTACGCGAACGCGCAGTTTCGTGGCGACCCGATCCGCATCGCCGTGTTTTCCGGCGCCGCGGCGTCCGACACGTTGTCGCTCGCTTACCGGGTCGCCGTCGCCGAAACCACCAATGCCCGGGCTAAAATGGCGCGCGACATCCTGTTACGGACAGCGCTCAGGCAAGGCATCCTGATCGTTGTGGCGGCCTTGATCGTTTGGCTCGCCGTCACCCGGGCGCTGAAACCGCTGCACCGGCTACAGGAAGCCGTGAGCCGCCGCAGCCCGGACGACCTGCGCCCGATTCGCCATCGCGTGCCGCGCGAGGTCGGTGGCTTGGTCGGAACGATCAATGATCTCGTTAAGCGGTTCGGCTCGTCGATCTCGGCGCTGCGTAATTTCACCGCCAATGCCAGTCATCAGCTGCGCACGCCGCTGACGGTCATGCGCACCCAATTGGCGATCGCCCGCCGGGCGACAGACCGTTGCGAGCTGGAACAGGCGCTCGTCGAGACCGACGGCGCGATCGGCGATGCCGAGCGCGTGCTGTCGCAGATGTTGGTGCTGGCGCGCATCGATTCGGCCGCGCAGCAGGACCTCTCACGGCATGTATGCGATATCGCCGGCATCGGCCGCGCCCTGTGCGAGGATATGATCGCGGCGGGCCTGCCGTCCGATGTCGACCTCGGCTATGACGGGCCGGCGCAGGTGATGGCGCGTGGCGATCCCCTGCTGTTGCGGGAGATGCTGCGCAATCTGGTCGAGAACGCCGTCCGCCATGGCGGAACGCCGATCGAAATCACCGTGCGCACGGGTTTGGAAGGCAGCCGCGTGATCGTGGCGGTAGAGGACAACGGCATCGGCATCGCCCCCGATCAACGCGCGGCGGTCCTGCAGCGCTTCCGGCGCGGCGCCGAGACGGAATCCGAGGGGTCCGGCCTCGGTCTCGCCATCGCCAACGAGATTGCCCGGCTCTTCGGTGGCGGGCTGGCCCTGCGCACTCCGCCGGCAGGTCGCGGGCTCATGGTCGAGGTCACGCTCGCAGGCGCCTGACCCACTGCGCTACAGGGTCAGTTCCCGGTCCGAAAGCAAAACGCCGTCAGCGTCGCAGTAGAGCCAGTCGCCCGGCTTGATGGTGACATCGCCGAAACGCACCGCCGTGCCGGCGCTGCCGGTGCCATTCTTGCCGCTTTTGATCGGCGTGGTGGCCAGGCAGCGCAGACCGATATCCATACCGTCGATTTCCACGCTGTCGCGGATTGCTCCGTTGATGACGATGCCGGCCCAGCCATTGCCGATCAGGTGTCCGGCGATCTGATCGCCCAGGACGGCAACCCGAGTGGAGCCGCCGCCATCGACCACGAGCACACGCCCGTCGCCCGGCTTCTCCAACTCGGCCTTCAACAGAACATTGTCCTCAAAACAGGCCACCGTCTGCACCGGGCCGGCGAAGGCGGATCGTCGGCCGAACTTCAGAAACGGAAGGTTGCACAAACGCACCTCGTCGGCGAACGAATCGACCAGATCAGCGGTGTTCATCTCTGTTTCCCTATGCGCGCACCGATGACGCGGACCGTCACCGAAGCAGCACGCGGACCGGCCCTCCGTCAAGGGTTTGCAGCGGGCGTTTGTCGCATCACCGCCACAGTAGAGGGCGGCGATGCGACGGCAAGAACCCGGAAAACGGAGACTGTGGCTTGCATTTGGTGCGATATCGCACTATATAGTTCGAAATCGAACTATAAGGAAATGCTCATGACTATCAGCAGACGCAAAGCCCTTGCCGTCATCGGCGGTGGCACCATTCTGGCCGCGACCGCCGGCGGAGCGCTTTTCGCGGCCACGCGAACACCGTCGAAAGCGCTGGCCCCGTGGTCCGCTGCCGGCGGCTACGAGGAGCCGCGGCGACGGGCCCTGTCCTACGCAATTCTGGCGCCCAATCCGCACAACCGGCAGCCCTGGCTGGTCGATCTTTCGACCGAAGACACCGTGATCCTGCATCGCGACACGGCGCGCGACCTGCCGCACACCGATCCGTATGCGCGGCAATTAACGATCGGTCTCGGCTGTTTTCTCGAACTAATGGTGATGGCGGCGGCCGAAACCGGTCACCGGGTCGATCTCACGCTCTATCCGGACGGCGAAGACGGGCCGGTCGCCCACGCGCGTTTTGCAAGCGGCGGCTTGCGCGATCCGCTGTTCGCGCATGTACCTGAGCGCCGCTCCTGCAAGGAGCCGTTCGAGGACACACCGGTGTCGCAGGCTGCCGTCGACCGCCTCGCGCCCTATGCCGGCATCATCACCGAGCCGCAACAGGTAGCGGCCCTACGGGCGCTTACCTGGCGCGCCTGGGAAACAGAAACCTTCACACCGCGCACGCTCAAGGAGAGCGTCGACCTGATGCGTTTCGGCAAGGCCGAAATCAATGCCAACCCGGACGGCATCGATCTTGGCGGCGCCTTTCTGGAAGCGTTGATGGCGGTGGGCATGGTCGGCCCGGCGGCGCAGATGGACCCGCAATCGACGGGTTTCAAAGAAGGGGTCCGGATCTATCAGGAGATGCTGGAAGCGACCCCGGCCTATGCCGTGATCACCACGCCGCACAACAGCCGCATCGAACAGATCGACGCCGGCCGCCGCTGGCTGCGGCTCAATCTGGTGACCACTTCCCTCGGTCTGGCGCTGCACCCCGTCAGCCAGGCGCTACAGGAGTTCCCCGAAATGGCGCCGCACTACGAAGAGGCCCATCGGCTACTCGCCGCGCCCGGCCATACCGTGCAGATGCTCGGTAGACTTGGCCACGGCCCGGCGGTAGACAGGTCGCCACGGTGGCCGCTGGAGACGCGTATTATTGGATAGCAAGACGCTCGGGCTTTACTTTTCCCTGTTCAACGAAATCGGTATTATCGAACAGCTCAGCCGCGCCCTGTTCGAGGCGCGGCTGCCCGAGGGTTTTCTGGTGTCTCATTTCGCCGTGCTCAATCATCTGATCCGGGTCGAGGACGGCCGCACGCCGTTGCAATTGGCGCGCGCCTTCCAGGTGCCGAAGACGACGATGACCCACACCTTGTCGGTGCTGGAGAAGCACGGACTCATCGCCATGCGGCCCAATCCCGGCGACGGACGCAGCAAATGCGTCTGGCTGACGACCCGGGGCCGCGCCTTCCGCGATGACGCCATCGCCGCGCTCGCACCGGACATCGCCGTCTTTGCAGACAGCTGCCCGCCCGACCGCATCGCCGATCTGGTGCCGCGCTTGAGCGAAATCCGCGCCATCCTGGACGCCGCCCGCGACTAAATCGCTTTACGGTCCGGATCCCGACCGGATGAAACGGTATTGGATCAGCTTTCCAGGGAATAGCCGGCGCCGCGAACCGTGCGGATCACATCGCGCATATTGGCAAGGTTCAGCGCCTTGCGCAGCCGGCCGACATGCACGTCCACCGTGCGTTCGTCGACATAGATGTCATGTCCCCACACGCCGTCAAGCAGTTGCGAGCGCGAGAACACCCGCGTCGGCGACGACATGAAGAACTCCAGCAGACGGAACTCGGTCGGCCCGAGCTTGATCTCGCGACCGCGGCGATAGACCCGATGGGTCTCGCGGTCGAGCTCGATATCGCCCGTCTTGAGCACCGAGGAGATCGTTTCCGGTTTGGCCCGGCGCAGCAGCGCTCGGACCCGCGCCATCAATTCCGGCGTCGAGAACGGTTTGACGACGTAGTCGTCAGCGCCGGTCGACAGGCCGCGCACGCGCTCGCTTTCCTCGCCACGCGCCGTTAAGAGGATGATCGGCAGCTTTTCGGTCTCGGGTCGCACCCGCAGCCGGCGGCACAATTCGATGCCTGACAGGCCGGGCAGCATCCAATCCAGGATTAAAAGATCCGGCAACCGCTCCTGAAGCACGATCTCCGCATCGTCGCCACGCAGGATGGTGTCGACCTCATAACCCTCGGCTTCCAGATTGTAGCGCAGCAATACGCTCAGCGCCTCTTCGTCCTCGACAACGGTAATTTGTGGTGAGATACCCATCGATCGATTGCCCTGTCCGACCGCTAGTTTTCCACCACAACGGTCGCGGACTCGTCGTCCTGCGGTCGGTCGGGGCTGAGCTGGCTGCCAGTGGCCATGTAGTAGACGCTTTCGGCGACGTTGGTGGCGTGGTCGCCGATGCGCTCGATATTCTTGGCGCAGAACAGGAGATGCGTACAGGCGGTGATGTTGCGCGGATCTTCCATCATATAGGTCAGGAGTTCGCGAAACAGCGACGTATAGATCGCGTCGATCTCTTCGTCCCGCTCGCGAACCGTATTGGCAAGATCCGCCGATTTGGTCGAATAGGCGTCGAGCACCTCCTTCAACTGGGTCAGCGCCAGTTCGGAAAGATGTTCCAGGCCGCGCACCAGGCTTTTCGGCTGCGCCATGCTCTGAACGGCGATCACGCGTTTGGCGATGTTCTTGGCCATGTCGCCCACACGTTCGAGATCGGCGGCGATGCGGATCGATCCGATGATGTCGCGCAGGTCGGACGCCATGGGCTGGCGTTTGGCGATCAGCAGCACGGCCTTTTCGCCGACCTGGCGCTCGGCGTCGTCGAGAATCAGATCATCGGAGATGACCTTTTGCGACAGACCCGCGTCCGAATTGATCAGCGCGGCGACCGCTTCCTCGACCATGCGTTCCGCAAGGCCGCCCATCTCGGAAATGCGGCGTACGAGGAATTCCAGTTCTTCGTCATAGGCGGAAACGGTATGCCCCGCGCTTCCGGTCGGGGTTGCTTCGTCACTCATCGGACTATCCAATCATGGCAGATCAGCCGAAACGGCCCGTGATGTAATCCTGGGTACGCTGATCGCTCGGGCTGGTGAACATCTTGTCGGTGTCGTCGTCTTCGACCAGATTGCCGAGGTGGAACATGGCCGTGCGCTGTGACACACGAGCGGCCTGCTGCATGGAGTGCGTGACGATGACGATGGTAAAGTTCTGACGCAACTCGTCGATCAGTTCCTCCACCTTGGCGGTGGCGATCGGGTCAAGCGCCGAGCAGGGCTCGTCCATTAAGATCACTTCAGGGCTGACGGCGATCGCACGCGCGATGCACAGTCGCTGCTGCTGGCCGCCGGACAGGCCGGTGCCCGGTGCATCCAGACGATCCTTCACCTCGTCGAACAGGCCCGCCTTGCGCAGGCTGGTCTCGACGATTTCGTCGAAATCGGCCTTGTTCGACGCCAGGCCGTGGATGCGCGGACCGTAGCAGATGTTCTCATAGATCGTTTTGGGAAACGGGTTGGGTTTCTGGAACACCATGCCGACGGCGGCGCGCAGTTCCACCACATCGACGGACGGATCGTAGATGTCGGCGCCGTCGAGCGTGATATTGCCCTCGACGCGGCACCCGTCGATCGTGTCGTTCATCCGGTTCAGGCACCGCAGAAAAGTCGATTTGCCGCAACCCGAAGGGCCGATCAGCGCCGTTACCTTATGCTTCGGAATGTCGAGATTGACGTCGAATAGCGCCTGGGAATCGCCGTAAAACACCGAGACCGTACGACCCTGCATCTTGACCGGCGCCTCGGCGCCGGTTTTGTTGCCGACCGCCTGCTCAACTGCAGCTTCAGACATCATGTTCATCCTTTAATACCCCGTTTCTCCGGTTTCGCACTGTAGGCGTAAAACCGACGATCACAAAACAAACAACGCCCTTTCCGTCCGGCGTTACCAGCGGCGCTCGAACCGGTTGCGCAGCAGAACAGCCAGGCCGTTCATCAGCACCAGAAAGCCGAGCAAGACCAGGATGGCCGCCGAAGTGCGCGACACGAAGCCGCGTTCGGGGCTGTCGGCCCAGATATAGATCTGTGTCGGCAGCGCCGTCGAGGCGGACAACACGCCTTCCGGCGGGCTGGTGATGAACGCGTTCATGCCGATCAGCAGCAGCGGCGCGGTCTCGCCCAGCGCTTGGGCGAGGCCGATGATCGTGCCGGTCAGGATGGTCGGCATCGACAGCGGCAGCATGTGATGAAAGATCGCCTCGTGACGCGACGCGCCGATCCCCAGCGCCGCCTCGCGAATGGAGGAGGGCACGGATCGCAGCGCGGCGCGCGTGACGATGATCATGGTCGGCAGGGTCATCAGCGACAGCACCATGCCGCCGACCAGCGGCGCCGAGCGCGGCAGGCCGAACCAGCCGAGAAACACCGCAAGGCCGAGCAGACCGAACACCACCGACGGCACCGCCGCCAGATTGTTGATGTTGATCTCGATCAGATCCGTAAGGCGGTTTTTCGGAGCGAATTCCTCCAGATAGATCGCGGCGGCGATGCCCACCGGAAAACTGATCAGGAAGCAGACGAGCAGAGCCCAGAAGGATCCGGAAATCGCGCCGGCAAGACCGGCCAGTTCCGGGAAGCGCGAATCGGCATTGAAGATCAGGCCCCAGTTGAACGGTTTTGAGATCAGGCCCTTCGCCTCGAGATTGTCGAACCATTCGATTTGCTGGTTCGAAACCCGCCGCCGGTCCTCCGGCAGGTCGCGCGGAATCTGGCCCTTGGCGAACTGATCGAGCGGGTCCGACAACGGAATATTGTAGTCAAAGCGCTGTCCGATGAGACTCGGGTTGTCGATCACGTAGTCGCGCACCAGGAACGGTGCCGAGGACGTGAAGACCGCGTAGTAAGCGCGGAGCTGCGACCGGGGGACGTCCGGCTCAAGCGCGCGCAGCGAACCGCGCACAATATTGCGCCAGCTGGCACCCATGAGGTCGTCGGGCGCAATGTCGGCATTGGTCAGGTCGATCGTTACCCGCGCCTTGGTCTGCACAAAGGCCGACGCGCCGGTGTAGGTGAGCGTGCCGATCAGCAGCACCAGAAAGCCGATGGCGAAGGCGATCGCGGCAACGCCGAAATATTGCAGCCGACGGTCGGCGGCATAGCGCCGGCGCCGGCGCGCTTCCATTTCAGGCGACTTCCAATTCGGCCGGGCAAGCGTCTCAGTGGCGTCGGACATCAGTACTTCTCCCGGTATTTACGCACGATGCGCAGCGCGATCAGATTCAAAAACAGGGTGATGATGAACAGCATCAGCCCGAGCGCGAAGGCAGCAAGCGTCTTCGGATTGTCGAACTCCGAGTCGCCGATGAGCAGGGTAACGATCTGCACCGTGACCGTGGTCACCGATTCGAACGGATTGAGCGTCATCTTGGCGATCAGCCCGGCCGCCATCACCACGATCATGGTCTCGCCGATGGCGCGGCTGAGCGCCAGGAGCACGCCGCCGACGATGCCCGGCAGCGCGGCCGGCAACAGCACGTTGCGAATGGTTTCGCCCTTGGTGGCGCCCATCGCCAGCGACCCGTCGCGAATCGCCTGCGGCACGGCGGCGAAGGCGTCGTCCGACAGCGACGAGATGAAGGGAATCAGCATGATGCCCATGACGCCGCCCGCAGCGATGGCGCTGTTTGGCGCGACGTCGAGGCCGAGGTTCATGCCGAACTGGCGGAGTGCCGGCGCCACCGTCAACACCGCGAAGAAGCCATAGACGACGGTCGGGATGCCGGCCAGGATTTCCAACATCGGCTTGACGATGGAGCGGAAGCGCTGGTTGGCATATTCTGTCAGATAGATCGCAGACAGGATGCCGACGGGCACCGCGACCAGCATGGCGAGCGCGGAAATCAGGATCGTGCCCGCGAAGACCGGAATGGCACCAAAGGCACCCTGCCCGGCCACCTGGTCGGCGCGCAGCGCGATCTGCGGCTCCCAGCGCAGGCCGAACAGAAACTCGGTCACCGGCACCAATTCGAAGAACAGATAGGCCTCGTAAAGCAGTGAGGCGACGATCCCGGCTGTGGTCAGGATCGCGACGGTCGAGGCGAAGATCATGAAGATCGTCACCGAGCGTTCGAAACTGTGACGAGCCAGGAAGCGCTTTGTCACGGAGGTGACGGCAAAGCCCGCGCCGGCAAGCGCGATGATGACCACGGCGGCGCCGAGCAGCACGTCGGCCGTCGATGTCAGCGATTGCAGCCGTTCGACCGCGGCAGTCACCTGCGGCGTCGGCTCGCGGAAAATATTGCCAACGGCCACCTGTCTGATCTCGCTGATCAGCAGGTCGCGCTGCGCGCCGCTCATGGCATCGGCACCCGGAAAGGCGCCCAGCACCATCATGTCGATGACGGAGCCTTCGAAAAGCAGCCACAGCAGCACAAAGATGAACGCCGGGATGGCGGTATAAACCAGGGCGTTGAGCCCGTGATAGACGGGGCGGGAATGCAATCCGCGCACATCGTCGCCGGCAACCTGCACCGCCCGTCGCGAGGCGATGAAATAGGCGATGATCGCGGCGATCACCAGAAACAAAAAGAGATAAGCGATCATGTGTCCCCTGACCCCCAAAAACATGCCCCGGCCGTCAGGCCGGGGCAGTTATACGCCTGTCTACATCGACAGTTTGGCGGCGTTCACGACATTGTCCTGCGTCTTGGCGCGGGCGTCGTCGGCCAGAGGCGTCAGGCCGCGCTCAGCCAGGTAGCCGTCCGGACCCAGAGCGTCTTCCGACATGTACTCGGTGATGAAGTCCTGCATGCCCGGGATCACTTCGCGGTGCGGGTTCTTCACGTAGAAGTACAGCGGACGCGATACCGGGTAGGAGCCGTCGGCGATCGTGGCGAAGTCAGGAGCGACGTCGTTGATCTTGACACCTTTCAGCTTGTCGGCGTTTTCGTAAAGGAACGAATAGCCGAAGATGCCGAAGGAGTTCGGATCGGCCTGCAGACGCTGAACGATCAGGTTGTCGTTTTCACCGGCTTCGACGAACGGGCCGTCCTGACGCATACGCGAGCACTTCTCTTCCCAGAGATCCTCATTGGAATCTTCCAGTTCGGCCATGCCCGGCAGATCGTTACAACCGTCATGCATGGCCAGTTCGACGAAGGCGTCGCGGGTACCGGACGTCGGGGGCGGGCCGAAGACGATGATGGCCGTGGCCGGCAGCGACGAGTCGATGTCCGCCCAGGTCTGGTTCGGGTTCGCCATGAAACCGCCATTGCCGTCAGGCAGTTCAGCGGCGAGCGCCTTGAAGATCTGCTCTTCAGTCAGATCCCAATCGGTTTCGTTGGCGCGGGAAACGGCGATCGAGATGCCGTCATAGCCGATCAGGGCTTCGGTGATGTCATCAACGCCGTTGCCGGCGCACAGTTCCTTCTCGGACGACTTAATGGCGCGCGAGGCACCCGTGATGTCCGGATGGTCCGGGCCGATGCCGGCGCAGAAGACTTTGAAACCACCGCCGGTTCCGGTCGATTCGACAACCGGGGCGGAGCCGCCCGTCTTGTTGGCGAATTCTTCCGACACCGCCTGGGTGTAGGGGAACACGGTCGAGGAGCCGACAATTTTGATCTGATCGCGAGCAACAGCGGTGCCAGCGAACGCAGCCGAAGCCACCAACATGGCAGCGGTTACTTTAAGGGTTTTCATAGGTTTCTCCCGTCAATGCGGTCTGTTGTATGCGCCGGTGATGACGCAGCCGGTATCCTTACTGGCGATTGACTGATAACAGTCCGCGCAATCCGGTTTTATGACGGTTTGACCACAGTTTTATGACAACTTAACCAGCTGATTTCGCGGAGTTAATTTTGCTTGACGCAATTTTTACAGCGCGCTGGCCAGCAAATTTGACAAGGAACTCCGAACCTTCACCGGGGGTCGAGCGCACGACAAGCCTCGCCCGGTGCCGGGTCAGGATATGTTTGACGATGGCAAGGCCGAGTCCGGTGCCTTTTTGCGACCGGCTCGCCTCCACATTGACCCGATATAACCGCTCCGTCAACCGTGGCACATGCTCGCGCGGAATGCCCGGACCGAAATCCCGCACACTGACCTCGACCGCGCCCGTTTCGTCGGCCGGCGGTCGCAGCGTCACCTCGACCCTATGGCCGCTCTGGCCATATTTGCAGGCGTTCTCAATCAGGTTTTCGAAAACCTGAATCAACTCGTCGCGATCGCCTGCGACAATCAGCGGCGCGTCCGGCGCCGTCACCTCGATCACCATGTCCAGGTCGTCTGCAAGCGGCCGCAACGTGTCACAGACATGACCGATCAGCGGCTGGAGTTGAACGTCCTCTGTCGGCTGCACATGCGCCTTCATCTCCAGCCGCGACAGCGACAGAAGGTCGTCAAGGAGCCGCGTCATGCGCCCCGCCTGTTCCTGCATGATGGTCAGGAAATGCTCCTGCGCCTTCGGGTCCTCACGCGCTGGCCCCAGCATCGTTTCAATAAAGCCGGAGAGCGAGGCGAGCGGGGTCCTCAATTCGTGGCTGGCATTGGCGATGAAGTCCGTGCGCATCTTATCTATTCGCCGCGCCTCGCTCTGGTCGCGGAAGGTCAGCATATAGAGTTCGCTGCCGCCACGCATGGCGGCGATCTCGTTCATCGGCGCGATGCGCACCCGGTACCAGCGCTCAGAAGGCACCTTTTCCACATATTCGATCGCATGATGGCGCTTGGTTTCTATCGCCTTGTCGACCATGTCGAGAATCTCGGGCGCGCGCAGCCGTGCCGACAGGTGCGAATCGATCGCCATCGGGCCAAACCGCTCAACCGCGGCGCGGTTCTGGTATTTCAGCCGGCCGCCGGTCGACAGGATGAAAGCCGGATCCTCCAGCGCCTCGCAGGTTGTGAAGACGATGTTCTCCAGAGGCTCGTGGCCGTCCTTGCGCAACAGGCGTTCGCGCTTGCGCACCGAGCGCGAACGGGTCGGCAGCGCCGCCACGGCAAGCAGCACCGCAAAGCCCGCCCATGCCTGCCATGGCCCCACCAGGCCGGACAGGGACAGGACAAGCGCCAACACGGCCGCAGCAGCGAGGATATAGCGGGTATCGTATAGACGTTGCACTGCTTTCTGGCCGAAATCCGGCATGGAATCCAGGGCCCTCTTACGCGGTACGTGTATCATGACCTCAAATATATAGCGGCAGCCCCCGATCTGTCGCCTGTTCCGATCGCAAGCGCGGTGACGTTGGCCCTTAGCGCCAACGCATGACAGTTACATGACCCCATGACAGCAAAGCGCCGCCGACACTGTGGAAATCGGATCTGACGTGTTTCAGGTGTTGCGGAATGGATATCGCCATCGCCGCAGTCGGCCGTCACGGGGGAATGGTGGCCTATGGACTTGCCGGACCGCCGTGACCATTCGACCCGGATATTCCAGATGACAGCCGGTTTCGATGCCTCCGGGAGCAAGACAGTCTCGCGATTGCCGTAAGTTAGCCATGATGGAGCGATGGGTTGAAGCTAAATCCGGTCAACTGCTGCTCCAATTCGACGGATCCAATAACCTCGCGTTCCATGGTTTGGCGATCAGTTCAGACGCGGCTTGCTTTGCATCGCGAACTCGATGGCTTCCTTGGCGTCGGAAAGTGTGCGGCCTGCGCACACCAAAACGGCGTTCCTCGCCGCGCTAAAACGCTATCCGCACACCTTGCGGGCTCTGTGCCGGCCCACAGGCGCGTTGCACGGGCACGTCTTGGCTTGATCATTGACGTGACCGGCCCATATCCCTCGCAGGAACGCAAACTGGGAATGCTGGATGATGTGTTTATTTGCATAATCGGAGCCTTTCGCCCGTTTTACCCAAAGTCGGTTTATGGTTCCCACCTGGAACCGGCCAGCAACGCCGGAGTACGACAATGACCGAGATCAATGTAAACATAACCCGTCGCAGCGCGCTCTTGGGAGCGGCCAGTGTTGCGGTGGCCGGAGTTGCGTTAAGCCACGGAACGGAACCTGTTTTGGCGGCGAATGATGTGAGCGGCGCAAACACCATTCCCTATGCCCGCCACAAACTCGGTTCGTTTGATGTCGTTACTCTGCTCGATGGGGCCGTCACCGGCGACAACCCGCAAGGCACTTTCGGAATGAACGTTACACCGGATGAATTTGCGCAAGTGTCGGAAGAAAACTTCATTCCCGCTGACAGAACCAAATTCTATTTTACACCGACGGTTGTCAACACGGGGTCAGAATTGGTGTTGTTCGACACGGGTGTTGGCGAAGGCGGACGTCCGGCGCGTGGAAATTTGCGTGCCTTACTTGCAAGCATCGGCCACACTCCGGAAGAGATCGATCTGGTGGTGATAACTCATATGCACCCGGATCATATCGGTGGCCTGATGGAAAGCGGTGCACCGGCGTTCCCTAATGCACGTTACGCAATCGGCAGGGTCGAATTTGACGTTTGGAGCGCCATGGATCCAGAGGCGAACGGCGTAACCAAGCTAATCGCAAAAAACGTGACGCCGCTGGCCGGCAAGATGGCGTTTTTGGAAGACGGCGCACAAGTCGCGTCCGGGATCACGGCCGTGGCCGCTTTTGGTCATACGCCAGGTCACATGACGTACCACATCGAAAGCGACGGTCATCGCCTGCTTATTGCTGCCGATACCGCCGCTCATTACATTTATTCGCTTGGTTTCCCCGATTGGGAAGTGCGGTTTGATATGGATAAGGCTGCGGCTGCCGAAACGCGAAAAAAGCTCTTCGGAATGTTGGCAGCGGACCGCATACCGTTCATTGGCTATCATATGCCATTTCCGTCGGTGGGCTATGTCGAAACCAGAAATTCAGGCTTCCGATATGTGCCTGCCAGCTATCAACTCAATCTTTAGGTTGAACTGAACCTTCGACAACCTCCACTGCCGAAAGCTATTGCGGCGATGCTTTTCAATCTGGCATAGCCCACCCCATCTACCGGTGGCCATTAGTGCCATGTGATTGAGCATGATTACCGCTTCGGGTGCTTTTTTATTCGACCCTTTGTCCCGCTCAACGGATGATATCCCGAGCGTGGGGCGTCGATTTCATGGAGACATCCTTGCTTCCCTATGAGAGGGTGACTGGAATGGTGACGCTGCCATCCAACGCCACGGCAACGATCACGAAGATGGCAGATCCACCAGAAAAGGGCCTTTTCAGCGGTGCCGGTTGGGAAAAACGGCTTGAGTGAAAGCAACGGCGACCGGACGGTCGTGCTTACGATCGATGGCAAGGAGCGCCTGTTCGACATCGACGATCCGGTCGTGCCGGGCTGGATCGGGAAAAAGGCGTTCGGCTCGGAGAACTACCCCTACCGCAAGAAACTGGACCGGGCACTCTACGACGAACAGCTCACGGCCCTGCAGATTGAACTCGTCAAGGTGCAGTTCTGGCTCCAAGCGAGCGGCGCACGGGTGATCATGGTGTTCGAAGGCCGCGACGCGGCCGGCAAGGGCGGAGCGATCGGCGTGACGCGCGCCTATATGAACCCGCGCAACGCCCGCGTCGTGGCGCTGCCCAAGCCGAACGACAAAGAACGTGGCCAATGGTACTATCAGCGCTATGTCGATCATTTCCCGACGACCGGCGAAATGGTGCTGTTCGACCGCTCCTGGTACAATCGCGCCGGCGTCGAACCGGTCATGGGTTTCTGCACGCCGCAAGAATATAGCCGTTTCCTAGAGGAAACCCCGGCTTTCGAGCATATGCCGGTGCGCGACGGCATCTATCTGTTCAAATTCTGGCTGAACATCGGCCGCGAGATGCAGTTGCTGCGTTTTCACGCCCGCCGACACGATCCGCTGAAGGTGTGGAAATTGTCGCCGATGGACATCGCCAGTCTCAACAAGTGGGACAATTACACGCAAAAGCGGGACACCATGCTCAAACGCACCCACAGCGCCCACGCGCCCTGGGTGGTGATTCGCGCCAACGACAAGCGCCGCGCCAGGCTCAACCTGATCCGCCGCGTGCTGCTGGCGCTGCCCTATGACGGCAAGGACCTTTCAGCGGTCGGCGAGATCGACGACCGGATCCTGGGTTTCGGTCCGGGTTTCCTCGGCAACGGATGAACGGATCGAGAGCCTTCCAAGCCGCACTATTGTGGACGAATGCGGATGCCGTATAGATCAATGCCGCCGCCGCTGCCGGTAACGTCGCTGTTGACGGCCAGAAAACCCGACTGCCCCGCGTCGCCGACGGGATCGATTCTGAAAACGATATCGCCCTCGGCATAGGCGACATCGAAACGGTAACGTCCGCAATCATTGCCGCCCGGCAATTGGCATCGGACATAGATCTGCGTCGGCGCCTCGCCGGCCGTGCGGGCGGTCAACGCCACGAGGAATGGCCGTCCGTCCAGGCCGCGCAGAAGCGCAGGCTCAAGTTCGAACAGCACCTCGCCATCCTGTCCGCCGTCGGTCGACGTGATCCGCAACGCATCACCACGACCGCTCTCGACCAGATCGACCAGCGCGCCGCTGCCGCCGGTCACGCGTGAAAGATCGTCCGGCACAAATACGTCGATCCAATCGCCGGAAAAGGCGCCGTCAATCGATGGCCGGCCCGCGAAATCCTCGCTTTGCACCGTTGCCGGCGGATTTGGAACGCTGGTATCGCGCTGCTCCGGCGTCTGCAGGATGCCGCTGACCATCACCCAGACCGCACCGATGCCGACAAAGGCAACCGCTAAAGCAGCCACCAGAATAAGCGAGAAAACCGGTCTGCGCCGACCTTTCTTGAGCTCCCGCTCCTTGACCCTGTGCGTTCTCGCATCGACATCCGGCGCAACCGCCTCGGGAGCGTCGGCCAATTCTGGCTTCGGCGCTGCGCCATCGTCCCGATCGGCTGAACGAGGCGCATGGCCCGGAGCCAAGCGCAGTTCGGCGTCGCTTGCAGCCAGTTCAGGACCGGGCGCGTCGTCGATCACCGGATCGACGTCGAAGGCTTCCGCTTTCGGACGCTTGGCCGCCTTAGACGGTCGCTGCACCAAGGGCGGATCGGCTTCGATGGTTGGGGCGGATCCTCCGGCCTCGGCGGCGGGTGGCTCCGTTGCCGGCGAAACGTCAGCCGGGAAATCGATCGGCGGCGGCGCCGGATCCTGCGATGCGCGATCACGCGAAGACGGCGGCCGCGGCTGTTCGGCGCCGGACGACGGTTCGGGTCGTGCCGGATCGGGAACGGGAAAATCGATGTCCAGCATCTCGGAGACCGGACCTTCCGGATCCACCGGATCGGCCTGTCCGTGAAGCGCGTCGCGAATGTACTCGGCAATATCGGCCGGATCCTGCGCCTCCGTGATGCCCGGCTCTTGGGTCTTGGCCGAATCGGGGTTCAGCGACGACCCGGCCATATCGTGCAATGCCGCCGGTTCCTCTCCGAAATCGAGATCCGGCGGCGGCGGTTCGGCCCAGTATTCGCTTTCGATCGCGCTGATTAGCCGGTCAAGCGTTTCGCTCTGTTCCGTCGCGTGATCGGAATCCGCAATACCCTGTTTTTCCAGGCTATTGGCCAGCGCTCTGCGCGCAGCCGTATAGATGCGCTCACGTTGCGGCGGATCGGAACCGCCAGGCCCGTGCAGCGCCTTCCTGATAGCCGCCTCTAACCCCTTCACCGCATTGTCCTATCGGATTTGTTTGTTGTGCGATGGCATGTGTGTCGATTCGCAGTGGCTCTTACCACACTCCCGCCTTGACGCCGGGAGGACGCGAACAACCCAAACATAAACAAAGTGGCCGCTTCCAGGCAATGCCTGCTTTGCTGCGCGACAGCATATCGGCGAAAAGGCGGTCACTGGCGCTTTCGAAAAGTCGCGGACGCAAGGGGCTTTCGCCATCGGGCTCGGTCTGCTAGGGGCTTGTTACGTTTCCGTAAACGTCAACAAACAGGTCCGGCCGATGGCGCTTCCCGATATACTGAAAGACGATCTCAGGCTGCCCGTGGTGGCCGCTCCATTGTTCATCATTTCGCATCCGCCGCTGGTTCTGGCGCAGTGCAAGGCCGGTGTCGTCGGCTCCTTTCCGGCATTGAACGCGCGGCCGGAGGCGCAACTCGACGAATGGCTGGCCGAAATCACGGAGGAACTGGCCAATCACAAGGCCCGTCATCCTGACCGTCCAACCGCACCCTTCGCCGTCAATCAAATCGTGCACCGGTCCAACACGCGCCTCGAACACGACCTGCAGATGTGCGAAAAATACAAGGTGCCGATCGTCATCTCCTCGCTCGGCGCGGTGCCGGAGGTCAATGACGCCGTGCATGCCTATGGCGGCATCGTGCTGCACGACATCATCAACAACCGCCATGCCCATTCGGCGATCCGCAAGGGCGCCGACGGCCTGATCGCGGTTGCGGCCGGCGCCGGCGGCCACGCCGGGCCGCTGTCGCCCTTCGCGCTGGTGCAGGAAATCCGCGAGTGGTTCGATGGCCCGGTGCTTCTGTCGGGCGCGATCGCCACGGGCCACGCGGTTCTGGCAACGCAGGCGATGGGCGCCGACCTCGCCTATATCGGCACGCCGTTTATCGCCACGCCGGAGGCCCGGGCGATCGACGAGTACAAACAGATGATCGTCGACAGCGGCGCATCCGACGTCGTCTACTCCAACTATTTCACCGGCATTCACGGCAATTATCTGAAGGCGTCGATCAGCCGCGCGGGCATGGATCCCGACAATCTTCCCGCCGCCGATCCGTCGAAGATGAATTTCAGCGAAAAGCGCACGGGCGCCAAGGCCTGGAAGGACATTTGGGGCTCGGGCCAGGGCATCGGCGCGGTCAAGGAAATCCGCCCGGTCGCCGCCCTGGTCGACCAACTCGATGCCGAGTATCAATCCGCCCGGGCGGCGCTGTGCGGCCAACAATAGGCCGGCCGACGCAACCCCTGCACCGCAATCCGCCCGGCCCGCCCAACTTTCCTGCGGACAGCGACTTGAATTGTCGTCGGATTGCCTGTATCAGCGCCGCGTTGCGGTGCGCCGCAACCTTTGTCCGCCTGTCCGGCACGGGCCGCAGTAGCTCAGTTGGTAGAGCACGTCATTCGTAATGATGGGGTCGGGGGTTCGAGTCCCTTCTGCGGCACCACCAAATCGTTGGTCCGTTCTTGAGACATGGGTGACGGATTGTACCTAAGACATGGGTGACAATCTCGGGCCGAACGGATTGTCGATGGTTTGCAAAGTGCGTTGCTCCAGGTCGATGTATCCCAGATCATAGTGCAT